>Ga0307423_1000024_pt1 | contig 79975 bp, 51 predicted proteins | sample SalMarWE160310MG_FD_202154 | JGI IMG/M metagenome (GOLD analysis project Ga0307423, IMG submission 202154) | Salt marsh sediment microbial communities from the Plum Island Ecosystem LTER, Massachusetts, United States - WE1603-10 | ecosystem: Environmental > Aquatic > Marine > Intertidal zone >...
CCCGTCCCAGTCGAGTAGTTGTCTGGCCGTAGGGCCGCCGTTCCGCTCGAGCTCCGGCCGCAGCAACTCGAGCAGCGCCCCCGCCCGTCGAGAAACTAGATCGCCCTGAAGCTCGACACAGGAGGCCACGTCCCAACGATCGCGGGCTGCGAGCAGGCCCCGGATTCGCCGTACCCGCCACGGCGGTGCGAACTCCGCCGGAAACCACTCCGTCGAGGGGTAGTCTCCCTCCGTGAACAGGTCGTGGTTCGCGGTGGCAAGGAAGCCCTGCGGCGGATCAACCACACGCGGGTTCGCGGCCATCGCGCGAAACCCCTGCCATTGCCACTGCGGGTTGTCACCTGGAGCAGGCAGACGGCCTGCTCCACGGCCTCGAATCGGGACTCTCCCGACGACCTGGTGCAGGATGTGTCCCTCGACATCGGCTGCCACCAGGTTGAGTGCCGGCCCTACCACTCCCCGCCAGGCAGTCGCCGTCTCGTCAACTCCGGCTGCCCGGTCCATCCTCAGGAAAGCTCCCAGCGGAGTCCCGCCCTTGAGTGCCGTCCATGCCAATGCCAGCACCTCGCCGGCGTCGTCGCGCACTACAGGTCCCGAGCGACTGATGCGGATTTCCACTCGCGCCGGATCCGGACGGCCCCGGATCCGAACCCGCTCGGTCAGAGTTCGCAGCGGAACCCACTGTCCGCCGAAGAACTCGCGACGGCGGTCACGGTCGGCCTTGACGACAAAGAGATCCTGATCATCCAGCATGACCATGGTGAAGCCCCAGGCCACGCGCCGGTTATGGCCAATGACCACGCCCGGGGCGCCAGGGATTGAGACCCCTGCCACATCGAACCCAGCGCCCGCGAGATGAACGCCATACCAGGTGCCCGGCATCTGGACGCCGATGTGCGGGTCATTGGCTACCAGGGGGCGGCCGGATACTGTTCGGGTCCCGGCAATCGCCCAGTTGTTTGAGCCAACACCTCCAAGTGAGCGGGTGATGGCATCCTCGTCCGGCTGCCGCGGCTCGGCGGGCGGCGTTCCCGGTGGGATCCAGTCTGCGGCTTGCTGCGGCGTCCATCCCCACAGCTCGACGGCCCGCTGTCGCCCCAGGCGAGCTAGCTCGACACCTCGTTCCAGCTCCTCGCCCATCGACCAGGTCAGGCTCAACTGAAACAGGATGCCGATGCCGAGCGTGTCCTCGCGACGCCACGGCTCCGGCTCGAGGCCGAGAAGCCTCATCTCCGGCGCAATCCACCGCCCATAGGTTGTCAGCGCAGCGTTGACTCCCGCAGCGTAAGCGTCGAGCGCTTGTCGTTCCTGTGAGTCCAGCTTGCCGGCCTGACGCCAGGCAGTGGCGGCGATCCGCCACGTCCTCAGCTTCCGGTCCGTGGCCAGCGCTCCCTCACCCGCGAGCTCCGCCAGTCTGCCGGCGGCTGCCCGCCTCGCCAACTCCATCTGGAAAAACCGGTCCCGAGCATGCAGGTAGCCTTGAGCGAGCCAGAGATCCCACTCGCAGGTAGCGGCGATGTGCGGCACGCCGGCAGTGTCCATTCGTACGGTGACAGGTCCTTTGAGCCCGCTGACAGCGAGCCTCGTGACACCGGACTCCGGCAGCCGGCTCCGCATCGCACCGAAGCGGAGGTACGCGATGGCCGCGACCCCGACCAACACGGCAACGGCCGGCACGGCGAGCAGCAGGGGCCAGGGGCGTCGGCTCATGGGTCCCTCCCGTGGTCTCTTGCCGAATTCTACCTTGGCAACGCCGAACGACCGCGGCTCGCGAGGGCCCATCGCTCACCGGGTCTATAATCACACCGGGTCGTGCACGTCAGAAGGCGATCACGATCCTTCCGGGGGTTGGAGGCATGCCGAAGCAAACCGAACCGAAAGAGCGACTGGCCAAGCTCTTGGCGGTGCTCGAGGGCGCCCGGACGGTCCTGATCGTGATGCAGAACAACCCCGACCCGGACGCCATCGCCGCCGCTGCCGGGCTGCGTCAGATCGCCAACGGCCTCGCCGGGACTACGTGCTCACTGGCGCATGGAGGAACAATCGGCCGGGCGGAGAACGAGGCTCTCGTCCGCTACCTGGGCCTGAACACCCGCCCCCTGGCATCACTCGACTTGGAGCGCTTCGACCGCATCGCGATGGTCGATGCACAGCCTGGGGCAGGGAACGTCAGCCTCGATGCCGCGGTCCGGCTGGATATCGTCATCGACCACCACCCGATCCGCCGTGAAACGCGCAGGGCACGGTTCACCGATATCAGGCGACGGTACGGTGCCACCTCGAGCATCCTCTTCGAGTACCTGCGCGCGGGCGACATTGAGATCGACGCGCCGCTTGCCACAGCTCTCGTCTACGGCATCCGATCGGACACACAGGATCTCGGCAGGGAAAGTACGCGCGCGGATATCGAGGCGTTCCTGTCCCTCTACCCGTCCGCAAACGCGCGCGCTCTCGGCCGAATCGTCGCGGCGCCTCTGTCTCGCGCCTACTTCGGGAGGTTGCGGTCGGTCCTCGACAACGCGACGGTCTACGGTAACCGTATTGTCACCAGCCTCGAGGGCCTCGACACGCCCGAGATGATCGCCGAGTCGGCCGATCTACTACTGAGGGTGGACGGCGTGACCTGGACCCTGTGCTTCGGGACCATCGACGGATGGCTCCACCTGAGCCTGCGGACCCTGGACCGAGAACGACACGCCGGTACCGTGGCGCGCCGTCTCGCGGGTCGGCGCGGCTTCGGTGGCGGCCATCAGGCGCTGGCTGCGGCCCAGATCCCCCTGCAGCCGAACGAGCTCGGCGCCAAGGAACGGCGCCGCTTCACACGCCGGCTGATCAAGCGGTTTCTCTCAGCGACCGGGGCCGCCGACGAGCCGGGTCTTCCGCTTTGTGAGTGAAACACCAGTGGAACCGGGTCCGCTGAACCGGTCCCGACTTCCATGCGACCGTCAAGAGACCGGCTAGATGAGGAGCCCTCTACTGCAGCGGCTTCTCGTACATACGGTAGTTCTTGTAGAGGTCCGCGTCCATGAGACGTACGGTCCGCTTGGTCAGCTCGTTGTCCTCGAGAATCCACGAGTACTCACACCACCCGTAGCCGATCCGTAGCGCGTGCTGCAGGCCCTCGGCGAACAAAACTCCTTCGAAGCCGCGCTTGCGGAACTCCTCCTTGACCCCGAGCGTGATGACGCGCAGTCCCTCCAGCTTCTCAGCCTTGGTGGTCAAGACGTGCCGCAAGGTACGCACCGGATGCCGCCAGGGAGAACCGCCCAGGTCCTTGAGGACGGGGTTCCAGTCCGGGATGGCGAGCAGAAAACCCGCGGCCTCGCCGTCGACGAACGCGAACCGTAGCAGATCGGGCTGGACCAGCGCCTTGAGCTCCCCCGCCAGCCACTCGATCTCTGCGTCCGACATCGGAATGAAGCCCCAATTCTTCTCCCACGCGGAGTTGTAGATCTCCTGCACCAGCCGGACCTCGCTCTCGAACTCCTTGAGGTTTGCCGCGCGGGTCGTGAGCTCGGGATGCTTCCTGCGGGTGCGCTCGGCGAGCCGGACGAGCCGGTCGAGGTGGGCGCCGTGCACCGGCGAGATGTAGGCGTAGAGGTCCTTGACCTTGGCGTAGCCCGCGCCCTCGATCAGACCACGGTAGTAGGGGGGGTTGTAGGTCATCATGAGCACGGGCGGGCGGGTGAAGCCCTCGACGAGAAGACCGCACTCGTAGTTGGTCGAGGGGTTGGCGGGGCCGCGAACGGCGGACAGACCCCGAGCCCGTGCCCAGTCCTCAACCTGGGCAAGCAAGGCGCGCGCGATGTCCGGGCGATCGATCGCCTCGAAGAAGCCGAAAAAAGCTACGTTCTCATCCTGAAACTCGTTGTGGGCCCGGTTATGGATCGCCGCTATGCGGCCCACCGCATCACGACCATCCCAGGCCAAGAACAGCTCCCGCTCTGCACGCGAGCCGCCCTCGTAGAAGGGGTGTCGCCGAGGATCCAAGAGCTCGCGCACGGAAGACTTAAGCGGCGGCACCCACAGGGGGTCACGCCGGTAGAGCTTCCACGGCAGATTAATGAAGGTCGCCAGCTGCGCGCGGCCGCGCACCGGCCGAACCTCGACCTCTCTCATCAGCCGATGACTCCTATCTCGCGCCCGACTCTAGCGAACGCCTCGAGGGCAAGGTCGAGATGGTCTCGCGTGTGCGTCGCCATGTACGAGGTGCGCATCATCGCCCGTCCCGGGGGCACCGCCGGTGACACAACCGGATTGGCGAACACACCCTCCTGCTGGAGCCGCATGGTCATGACAAAGGCGGCTCTATCCTCGCCCACGACGAGCGGGATGACCGGCGAGCCCGACTTCCCGGTGTCAAAGCCCAGGTTCGTGAATTCCCGCTTCATGTACTCGGTGTTGTCCCACAGCTGGTGCCGGCGCTCGGGCTCGCGGAGGATAATCTCGACCGCCTTGCTGACCGAGGCCACTGACGCCGGCGGCGGAGAGGCGGAGAAGATCAGCGTCCGCGCGTGGTGGCGGATCCAGTCGATCACCTTCGCATCGCCCGCGATGAAGCCGCCGACGGCTGCCAGAGACTTCGAGAAGGTCCCCATCACCAGGTCCACCTTGTCCTCGAGCCCGAAGTGCTCAGAGGTGCCGCGCCCGTGCTCACCGAAGACCCCAATCCCGTGCGCGTCATCCACCATCAGCCGGGCGCCGTGCTTCTCCTTGACCCGCACCAGGCTAGGAAGATCGGCGACGTCGCCCTCCATTGAGAACACACCATCGACGACGATCAGCTTACCCTTGGAGCCGTCGAACGCCGCCAGTCGCTGGTCCAGGTCCTGTGCGTCGTTGTGCTTGAACTTGACCGTCTTGCCAAAGCCGAGGCGGGCGCCGTCGATGATGCAGGCGTGATCCAGGTTGTCGAGAAACGCCACGTCATGCCGGTCGAGGAGGCAGGAGATGACACCGAGATTGACCTGGAACCCGGTCGAGAAGGTGAGGACCGCGTCGCGCTGCATGAACTCCGCCAGCTGTTCCTCGAGGCGGACGTGGATATCGAGGGTTCCGTTCAAGAAACGCGACCCGGCGGTCCCGGTCCCATACGCGGCGAGCGCCTCGGCAGCGGCGGCCTTGACCTCGGGGTGGTTGGTGAGACCGAGGTAGTTGTTGGACCCGAGCATGACCATCTCCCGACCGTCAATGATGACGACCGGGTCCTGAGCGGAGGAAATTACCCGAAAGTAGGGGTAGAGGCCCATCCGGCGAACCGCGTCCGCCTCCCTGAAATCCACGCACTTCTGGAATACGTCCACTTCTCCTCCTCGAGAATAAACGGCTCGCGCCGGCATCTTACCGTACCCAGCCGACACGCCGGTACCACTTCCATGTCTCAACGGCCCCGGTCGGAAACTCCACCCATTCGCTCAGGCCGAGCTCTCTCAACGAGGCGGAGGTGCGGGCCGTCCAGTGACGCGCCGTGAGCTCGCGCGCCTTGTCACGGGTCATCGCAACACGACTGAAACCGAGCCGCTGGAGACCGCTGCCGACGGCGCCGGCAAACGTCACCAGCGCGGAGGGAAGGTAAACGAGGCGTGCCTCCAACCCTCCGGCAGCCGCGAGCAGGCGGATCAGTGCCGGCATCCGGTAGGGCACCGGTTCCCCAAGGTGGTAGACGTCACGCAACGGTGCCTGCCCGGCCGCGGCTGCGAGGATGGCCCGCACAACGTCAGCGACGTACGCCACCGTGACCCAGCGTTCCCCGGCCGGCAGCGGGACCACGCCCCGCGAGGTGAGGCGGAAGAACTGGAGCACATCGATGTCCCGCGGACCGTAGATTGCTGGCGGACGGAGAATGACCCAGCGGCCCCTGTGGCCCAGCTCTCGCACCGCCAGCTCGGCAGCCAGCTTCGACCGTCCGTAGGCTGACAGAGGACGCGGCTCCGCTTCTGGGCCGACGCCGTCGATCGCCACTGAGGGTCCGACGGCCGCCAGCGACGACACATGGACGAACATCGCATCCGGAGCAACGCTTTCAATGGCGCCGACCAGGTTCGCCGTGCCCGCCCGGTTACCGGCATCGAAGTCCGCCTCACGTGCCGCTCGCAACACTCCTGCCAGGTGAATGACGGTTCGTGCAGAGTCGACCAGGCGGCGGAGTGAGCCGTCGTCGCCGAGCGAGCCGTGCACCAGCTCCACCGGACAATCGTCGATCCACCGCGGCGACCGGCGGTCGCGTACGAGCACCCGCGGCCGGATGCCTGCCGCGCAGAGAGTGTCAACCACGTGGGAACCAACGAAGCCGGTGCCGCCGGTCACCGCGACCGGCTGCTCGAGTCGCTCGAGCCATCCGGCAACCGCGTCCGTGGCTACCAGTGGCTCAGCCTGCATCAGCCGCGTACTCTGCCCATGAGGTCGAGGTTTCCCAAACGCGCACCCTTTCTAATCGCAGGCCCCGCGGAATCGTGTAGATCACGCCACTCGACGTCACGACCTCGCGCCCGGGTGTCAGCCTGTCAGAGATCTCGTCGAACAGCTGCTTTACCAGCACCTCGGTTGTCGGGTCGACGCCCTCAAACACGAGGATCCGCGCGCTCATCTCTTCGAGCACGGACCGTTGCGGATCGATGGAGCTCACCCCCAATCCGTGGTCGAGCTCCTCGACGAGATCGAGCACCAGGGTCTTGAGCGCCTTGTAGTCGCACACCATGTCGTTGTCATCGAGCTCATGGCCACGAACCACGACCTCTATCCGCAGCCGGTGGCCGTGCGGGAACCGGCACTTCTCCGGGTGCTTCGAGAGCCGGTGCGCATACTCCACCTCGAAAGTCTTGGCGATACGGAAGAAACCCATGAGCTACACCCCCCTCCCCCCTCCGAAAAGGTCAAGATGCAAGCGGGGAGTGTAGCGAAAGCCGGCCCCGAGACACAAGGCGGCGACCATAGGCGCCCTTTGCCGTACCTCGTCGGCAGTCCGTCCCTCGGGCATGAGCAGCACGCGATCGCAGGGAACGCCATCGAGGCGGCCCAGAAGCCCCCTCACATCCTCGAGGTCGCCGGCCTCTCGTATCACGAACTTGAGCTGGAAGTCAGGGTGACGCTGCAGCAGGAGCCTCAGTGGAGCAAGGTCGGAACGGAGGCGGCGATGGCGTTCGGACCATCGCCCGGCCGGGTCGGAGCACGAGGTCTTTGGCGACACCGAGAGAAGGTCGCACACGACCTCCGGCGCCACCGTCCCGGCGGTCTCGATGGTCAGGTGAAAGCCGGACTCGCGGAGGGCCGACGTCAGCGCGCCGATCTCCCGTTGCAACAGAGGCTCGCCACCCGTCACGACTACGTGGCGCAGACCGCCTCCGCGGGCCCGCCCGATCAGCTCGTCCACCGGCACGCGCTCCCCCTCAGGCTCCCACGATGTGTACCGCGAGTCGCACCAGCCGCACCGGAGGTTGCAGCCGCTCGTACGAATGAAGAACGAGGGAACGCCGGCCAGCATCCCCTCGCCCTGCAGGCTCACGAACGTCTCGGCGATCAGCACCTACCAACGGTACCAGCTTGCTCGCCCGCCGTTCGCTCGAGTGGCGGGTCAGGTCCGGTTGGCTGACCTCTCCACTCTCACTTCTTCTCTGTCTTCTTCTCGATCTCCTGCTGTTTCTTCTTCTCGGAGACATGCTTCTTCACGATGACCTTGCGGCCCTCCTTAACGGGCTCGAGCTCGTGCATTGCGGCACCGCAGATCGGACACTTGAAGGTCCTCCCCTTGGCCGCTGCGTCCGGCACGCGGAGAGTGACGTCGTCCTTGTCGCAGCGGAAGCGCACCGAGTGATCGTCCTCGCTGATCCACCCGAGCTCGCCAGCTCCGTGACGGTGGCGGGGGGGCAGGCCGAGCACCATCACCCGCACATCCTCGTCATCATCATCACCCGACACCCAGACATGGGGATGGGGCTCGACCAGGAATACATCATCGCCGAAGTCCTGCAGTTCGGGCAGCTGCAGGCTGTCGAGCTCCTCGAGCAGGTCCCCGGGCACCTTGCCCTTTTCGAGATCCAACGTCGACAAGCGCTGCTTGAGCTTCTCAAGGCGCTCCCGCAGTCTCTCTGAAACCTCATGGTGCACCTGTAGACGCTTCTCGTGGCGACGGCACCGCGCGTCCATCCGCTCGGCCCTGCGGTCAAGCCTCTCCACCTTCATCTGGATGCTCTTCTCCAGCCGCTTGCCATCCTCGTCGCGGACAATGATGATGCGTTGACCGCCCTCCGCCGCCCCTTCATCTTCCTTCGTCGTCACCAGCAGCCGGTCGTCCTTACGCATGACCGTCACCGCATCATCGCCCTCGCCGAAGGTCCGCGCCTCGCCTTCCTTCAAGTCGCCGAGGGTGACGGTGTGGGTCACGTCCCCGAGGACCACGGTCACCGTTTGGGTCGACCCCGACTTCTTGTCGACATCTACCTTGACCTCGGCGCTGAAGGCCAGCAACGCGCCACCCAGAAGCAGTAGAACGGCGGCCACCAGGGTCTGCAACCAGAATCTGTCTCTCATGATTGAACCTCCAACGTCCCGGCTCGAACGACGCTGATGCCGCCCGGCACCGAACCTGAGAGCAAGCTACATGCCACCACCGTGCCGCCGCCACCGCCTCCCCGGCCGAACATCCGGGTCCCGAAATCAGGAGAGGGCTCCGCAAATGGGGACAAGAGGCTACTCCCCGTGCTTGTCGAGCCGGTAGAGGAAAGCCTTGTAGCTCAACCCGAGCAGGCGGGCAGCCTGCGTGCGGTTGCCCTGAGTTGCCGCCAGCGCCTGCCGCAGCAGGTCCGCCTCGAGCTTTTCCCAGTTGAGCCCCCCGGGTGGCAGCCGGAGTAGAGAGCCAGCGTCGCCCTCGGGTCTCAGGACCTCTCCAGGAAGGTCCTCCTCCCGCACCCCGCCGTCCTCGGCCAGCAACACCAGGCGTTCGACGACATTGGCCAGCTCCCGCACGTTGCCCGGCCAGGGGTAGGCCATGAACCGCCGCAGCACAACCGACGGCAGCGGCCGCACGCTGCAGGCGTGACGGCGGCACGCCTGGTCGAACAGCTCCCTTGCGAGCAGCGGAATGTCCTCGCGCCGCTCGCGCAGAGGCGGCACCGTCAGCGGCACGACGTCGAGGCGGTAGTACAGGTCCTCGCGAAACGATCCGTCGGCGACCAGTTCCGGCAGATTGCGGTTGGTCGCCGCCACCACCCGAACGTTGCAGGCGATCTCGCCGACGCCGCCGAGACGCGTAAAGCACTTCTCCTGGAGCACGCGCAGGAGCTTCGGCTGCAGCTCGAGGGGCAAGCTCTGGACGTCATCGAGAAACAGCGTTCCGCTTTCCCCCTCTTCGAAACGGCCGAGCCGCCGCCGGTGGGCGCCCGTGAACGCTCCCCGTTCGTGGCCGAACAGCTCACTCTCGATCAGCGTCGCCGGAATCGCCGCGCAGTTCACCACGACGAACGGCGCCGCCGACCGGCGGCTCGTGGTGTGCAGCATCCGCGCCACCAGCTCCTTGCCGGTGCCGGACTCGCCAGTGACGAGGACCGTCGCGTCGGTCACTGCGACCTTCTCGATGGCCCGGTACAGCCGCTGCATGGCAGGTGCTCGGCCGATCAGCCGGCCGAAGCGATCTCGGTCCGCCGCCGCCTCACGCAGGTGTCGGTTCTCATCCTCGAGCCGCCGCGTCTTGAGCACGCGGCGCACCGCGAGCAGTAAGACCTCCCGCTCAAAGGGCTTCGCCAGGTAGTCGTCAGCGCCGCGGCGCACTGCGTCGACCGCGTGTGCAATCGACCCGTACGCGGTCATCACGATGAAGCCGCACCCGAGGTCTCTCTGGCGCACGTCGTCGAGCAGATCCCCACCGCTCCGGCCCGGCATCCGCCAGTCGCAGAGGATCAAATCGGGAATGCGATCCTTGAGGCGCTCGGCGGCGAGCTCAGCCGACGACGCCTCCTCGACCTCGAAACCCGCCTTCCGCAAGATCTCACCGATCAGAGCGCGTTGTGGCTCTTCGTCCTCGACCACCAAGACAACGCTCTCAGGAGGCACCCTCAGCCTCCTCAACCTCAGCACCGAAGCCTGGCCAGAGCGGCAACCTGATCTCGGCCACCGTCCCGCCGCCGTCACGATCGCGAACCGACAACCGTCCTTCATGAAGTCCGACCACCAGCTGGCGGGCCAAGAACAGCCCCATCCCGGATCCTCCCACCTTGGTCGTAACGTGAGGCGAAAACAGCTTGCTTCGAACCTCGTCGGCAAGACCGGGGCCACGATCGGCGACAGTGATGACGGCTTCCCTCCCATCGCCGGCAACCGCGACCTCCACAGCGGTGCCTTCGCCCGCCGCCTGAACTGCGTTCTCCACCAGGTTCGCAACCGCCGCGCGGAGGGCTTGCGAAACTACATGGACAGGGATCTGCTCTGCCGGCACCTCAAGGGCAACGCTCGCGCCGCACTGAATCACCTCAAGGACTACCTCCTGGACAATGCCGGTGGCATCGCAGACCTCTGGCTCGGCCGCCTCGCCAGCGCCGAGCGCCAGGAACGACCGCAACCAGCGATCGATGCGGCGGATCTGCGCGCGCGCGGTGATTGCCAGGCGCTCCCGCTCTCCATCCTCGTCACCGCTCAGCTCTTCAACCGCCAATCCCAGTGTGTTGAGCGGGTTGCGAAGGGTGTGGGCCAGCCCGCGCGCGAGCTGGCCGAGCTGCGCCAGCTGCTCCCGCTCGTGCCAGCGCTGCTTCTCGCCTTCCAACGTCGCGAGGCGGCGCGACATGCGATTGAACGCTCGCTGGACTTCGGCGACCTCGCCGCCGCCGGTCACCGACACCTGGGCACCAAGCTCACCGCGTCCGAGGGCTTCCACGCCGCCCGACAGCGCCTGCAAGGGTCGCGCAACCCTGTGGGCCAGCACTGCCGCACCGGCCAGGCCGACCAGCAGCAGCAAACCGCTCGCCAAGACACCCCGGCGCATGTTCCGGCGCACCATGCCAACCGTGGGCGACACTGGCAGCTCGATCTGTTCCTCGCCGCCAGGGATGCCGCGCACGACCAGAAACCGGTTTCTCGCCTCTCGCACGACCTCGACCCGGACCTTCTCTTCACGCAGACGTTGGCGGAGGTCAAGCCGGATCCTGGACAGCTCCCTCGCCCGCTGCTGCTCTGTAAGCTTCTCCAGTGGTCGATCGACTTCCCCGCTGGCAGCCGGCAGCCGTGGCACCGTCACCGCCGGTGGCGGCGGAACAACAACGTGAGAGGTCGCGGCGCGACCGGTGCTGCTCTTCGCCTTCTCCAGCTTATCCTCCACCCGCCACTCGACGTCGACTTGCCCCGGGCCACCGCCGTTCCTCTCTTCCGCGTGCCACAGGACCGGTGCCGCGGGTCCGGTGAGCAGGGCCGAGCCGACCGTCGTCGCAACCTCGCCGAGCCCCCTCTCGATTGCCTGCAGCTGACGGGCCTGCAGCCATAGCTGGACGGCGACCAGGGCCAGCACCAGCGCTCCGACACCAAGGAACAAGCGTGTTCGAATCGTCATCCCTCGCGCTCCGTTCACCCCGCACATGGGGCATCGTCTCGAGAGTACACCACTGCAATCGGCGTGCCACTGTCGTGCCAAACCTGGCAACATCGAGCAACTCCGTTGCCGTTCCTGCGTACACTGCACTCTGCAGCGTGCATCCTTCACCGCCGCATGCAACGACTCACGGGAGGTGCCGGTGATGGGTGTGTTATTGACCAGATGCGTGCACAGACATACTCGGCGGCGATTAGGGACCTCGTGCACCGCCCGGCGGGGCAGGCGCGCCGAGGGCGTGAAGCCCCGAGAGGGCCAGCTCGGGCTGGAGAACCCAGAGGCCAGAAAACGCTGCCAGGGTAGGTGGATCGCGCGCCGCAGGCCCCTGGTTGCGAGAACAGCGGGCTAACAGGGAGGAGCTGCCGCCCCGTGCGACGCGTCATCGCTGCATACCGTCTTTCATTCTCTGGGCTGCCTCGTCCTGTATGGCTGCTGGCGGGCGCGATCTTGGTCAACCGCGCCGGCACCATGGTGCTACCGTTCCTGAGCCTGTACCTGACCCGCGGTCTCGGCTTCTCGGCCGCTCGTGCAGGCCAGATCTTGAGTCTCTACGGAGTTGGTTCAATGGCCGGCTCGGCTCTGGGCGGCTGGCTGTCGGACCGCGTCGGCGCGCTGCGCGTCCAGGGCCTGTCACTCGTCGGCACCGGCATCGGCTTCCTCATCCTGACACGTCTCTCCAGCTTCCCCGTTCTGGCGGCGACTGTGTTCCTGGTCAGTGTCGTCGCCGAGAGCTTCCGGCCCGCGGTCATGACCGCCGTGGCCGAGTTCAGCAAGCCCCTAATCCGAGCCCGCTGCTTCGCCCTCGTTCGTCTTTCGGTCAACATCGGAATGGCGATCGGGCCTGCGGTCGGCGGCTTCCTCGCCGCGCACCACTACCCGCTGCTGTTCGTGGTCGATGCCGCGACCTGCTGGGCCGCAGCCATCGTCCTCGCAGCGACGCTCGGGTTCCCGCGGCCGGTGGCCTCGGTAGCAACGGGGGCCTCTCGCCGGCCCACCGAGTCCCCGTGGCGGGATCCCACGTTCCTCGCCTTCCTCGGGCTCATCGTTCTCCTCGGCATCGTCTTCCTGCAGATTTGGGTCACGCTTCCGCTCGAGCTGCGGGACAGCTTCGGGTTCTCCGAGCGAGGCATTGGCCTTCTCATCGCCCTCAACCCGGCCATGATTGTCGCCTTCGAAATGCTGCTGATGCGCGCGGTCGAGGGGCTGGGCTCAATGCGGGTGGCAGCCGTGGGGGCTGGCCTGGTGGGTTGCGGCCTGGCGCTCCTCACGCTTGGCCACTCGATCCTGGTGGCCGTCTTCTCGACCCTGGTGTGGACCTTGGGAGAGATGCTGGCGCTACCCATGACCAATGCCATCGCCGCGGAACGGGCGGGAGGCGGCGCCGCTGGCCGCTACATGGGCGCCTACGCGCTCGCGTTCTCGACCGCGTTCGTGCTAGCGCCGGCGGTCGGCGGGTGGATCTACCAGCGGTGCGGCGGCAACACACTGTGGGGCGCCGCTGGGATCGCTGGCGGCATCTTGTTCGTCGGCTTCTGGTCGCTCGCCTCCCGTCTCCGCGTCGAGCCAGAGGCAAGCGAGCCCGGGGGAAACGAGCCTTGAGCTCCAGACCTCGAGCCCGGACCATTCCTGAGCGATCGCAGCGAAACCGGCGAGACATCCTTCAGCGGCAGAGGCCCGACCTTCAGATTCACCACCGGGGTGAGCCTTCGATCCGCCCTTGGCATGCCTCAGCACCCGGAGTACGGGTCGCCTCCTGACAGGTGGTATCCTCCCTGGTCGACGAAGGAGAGCCGTTGAAGCCTCTGCTGATAGTCAAGACCGGCGAGCCGTCACCGTTCGTTGCAGAGCGCCTGGGGACCTTTGAGGAGTGGATCCTCCGCGGCATGGGTCTTCATGCTCGGGATGCAATGGTGGCCACGGTGTTCCGCAACGAGGAGCTGCCGGCGCCCGAGTCGATCGCCGGCGCCGTCATCACTGGCTCTGCAGCCATGGTCCCGGACCTCCATCCGTGGAGTGAGCGCACCGCCGCCTGGCTGCGCCGGGCCGTGGCTTCCCAAACTCCCGTCCTCGGCATCTGCTACGGCCACCAGCTGCTGGCCCACGCCTTTGGCGGCCGGGTCGGCGACAACCCCAACGGGCGTGAGATTGGGACCGTGCAGGTCCGGCTCCTGCCGAGCGCTCTGACAGATCCGCTGTTCGCCGGCTCACCCGTCACGCTTATCGTCCAGGCCACCCACCTGCAGTCGGTGCTCGAGCTTCCGCCGAACTCCATCCCGCTCGGGGAGAGCGGACGCGACCCACACCACGCCTTCCGCGTCGGCACCCAAGCATGGGGCGTGCAGTTCCATCCCGAGTTCGACGCCCGCATCATGCGGACCTACCTCGACGAGCGGCACGAAATCCTGACCCGGGAGGGTCTGGATCCAGATTCCCTGAGCGCGCACCTTGCCGACCCCGGCCACGGGACCGCCATTCTCCGCGCCTTCGCGCGCATCATGAACTCGGCGACAGCAGCGGCGCCCGCCTGAGCAGAATCACTCAGTCGAAATCATGGCCGGCACGCCGGAGAGTCAGGCAGCAGGCTTCAGCTCCTCGGGCCCTGCTTCCGACCGCACCTGGCTGCGTGAGATGTCCTTGAGGTCGAACAGGACCGCGCCTTCTCCATTGGCCTCGATGCGCGCCCGGAGTATCTCGATCATCTTGTGCCAGCGGACCAGCACGAAGTTGATCTCCGTTCTCTCCAGGTACGGCTCCAGGCGGCGGCGCAGGTCCTGCTCGTCCAGGCTCGTCAGGCGACGCCAGACCTGCCGCTCACATCGTGTGGGTTCTTCCGGGTTGACCAGCTTCGCAGACTTGATGAAAGAGCGCGTGTGGTCGATAAACCACAGCTTCCAGTTGCGGTCGACGAGCAGGTTTTCTTGCGTACGATCGATGTTGCCGATGATGTTGTCGAACAGGTACATCGTCTGCAGCTGCTGGCGCTCGTAGTCAGGGTCGGGCGAGACCACACCGCGCAATCGACGATCCTTCTCGCCGCTGACATGCTCCAGCCAAAGCTGAACCGTGCTTCGAGGGGCTCGCCCCCGCCGCCGGATCTCTTCCACCCCTCGCTCCACCGCCGGCGGCACCCTGTGAATACCGAGGATCCGGCTCATCTCGTAGGCGGCTGCCTCGTAGATGGCCCGGTCCCGGACGCTACCGCCGTACTCGCGAAGCATCTCGACTTTGCTTCCCACCGGAAGATCGGCCTCGCGGTCCACAACCCTGTAGGCGGCGTGAACCCGGAGGCCGTCCTTCTCCAGGAGGAGCTGGTAGTTTTCGTTGATACCGCGACCGATCCCGCGATGCCATGTCACCCGCCCGGTTCGCAGGAGCTCCAGTATCTCGTCCTTGGAGGTCAGGGACAGCGGTCTCCCGTCAGCATCCAGGAGCTCCGGGTGTCCGCCCAGTCCAGTCAGGTGTGAAGGCCCGTCCGGCCCCACCAGATGGACCCTCTCCTCGGGATAGATGGCGGTGACGGTTTCGCCGCGGATCTCGAGGGCGCTGGGGCGGCCTCCGGCGTAGACCTCCGACAACATTCCCGTGTCGATGAGAAACACCCGCCCTCCGAAACGGACGTGGATGCGGCCGTCCTGCGACGGCGTGTGGCCGGCCACCATCCGGTGAACGCCGAGGGCATCGAGGGCTGCAACAGTCTTGGAGCCGACCTCGCCGTCGGATCCGTTCGCCTGCCCCCCATACCACAGGGGGCCTTCGGGATCGAGGAGGAACCACGTCCTCGCGTGGAGAACCTCCTCGAGCAGCCGGTGGTCTCGAGCGCTCGCCGGCTCCCGCTCGTCACGGCCCGGTGCCGCACGCGCTCCGAGGATCATCTCTGCAAGCGACGCCAGCGGAGGCACCAACTGCTCCGACTCCATCTCGGAGCGGGCCTGCCAGAAGGTGGCGAGCTCGCCAGCCACATGCCGGTTGATCGACTCCACATCCATTCCACGGACGGTCGGCCCCAGGCCACCATGGACGAACAGTGTGCCACCCACCACCACCACCGCCGGGAGCCCGTGAAGCCAGCGGCCGAGCTCCCCTCCCGGTCCCAGCGCTGCGCGGTACTCCACCCAGCCCTGGGGGTGCGCCCCCAGCCAGACCTCCTTGTCCACGGCGCCGGCGGGCACCTCGATGCCCAGCTCCGGGGCTCGGTGCTCCCAGAACCTCGCGCGTTGGGCGTAGGCGCGCTTCAGCGCCCGCCTGGAACCCCGCCCGGCGAAAGCCTCGTAGACTGCCGGGTTGACGTAGCTCTCGAGGCCCATGAGGTTCATCGCCTCGTGGTTGCCGAGGAGCACGATCACCCTCCCTCCGCTTGCCGTCGCTTCCGCCTGGAGCCGGGTGAGAAGGTCAAGAACCGGACGCACCTGGGCTCCGCGGTCGAACAGATCTCCCGTCTGGACCAGCACCTGCGAACCGCCGTTCCAGTGACCCCCGGCATCCAAGAGCCCGCTCCTTACCAGAATGGTGACGAGGCCCTTGTAGCTGCCGTGGACATCTCCAATCGCCACCACACGCTCTCCACCTCGCAGGCTGCTCCAGGCGGGCAGCACCACCAGAACCATGGCAGCCAGCTTTACCGACCACCTGAGACGACGATGCCTTACCGTGATCACCTTCCCCATGGCGGCTTGCCTCCCTCTTCAGCGCTTTCCAGGATTCGCTTGATCAGCCCCTTCACGATCTCGATGTTGTTTGACATCAGGTCGAACAGATCTTCGGCCTCGATCAAAAGAACTTGAGTCTGGACAGTCGCCACCGCAGTCTCGGTTCGCAGTCGGCCGGCCAGGATGTCCCGGATTCCGAAGGTAGCGCCCCGCCCGACGGTGACGGATGCCTCATCTCGGCCGTGTACCTCCACCTCACCCTCGACGACGCCGTACAGTGCCAAGGCCGGCTCTCCACGCTCGAATACCAGCTCGCCTGCGGCGCACACCTCGTCGTGTGCGATCTCGGCAAGCTGGAGGATCTGTTCGGCGGTGCAGAACGCGAATGGCTCCATCTGTTGCAAGAAGGTCACCGTTTGAATCAGCGGCATGACCATCGCGGACAACTCCTCTCGGTCCGACCCGCAGTGCGGCACTGCGGTTACGCGGACAGTTCTCGCCGCCCACCCGGCGGACTCTCTCACGCGCGAGTCGGGGCTGGTGTCGGCCAGTCGCTCGAGCTCGGGGTAGAGAGCCTCGATTCGTTGCGACCACACACTGTGGATTGCAGCGAGGCAGCACCCGGCGATGTCGGGATCCAGCTCCAGATCGGCCGAGAGGAGTCGGTGCAGGGTCTCCTCGGGTGCCTCGGCAGTCAATCGAAACAGCTGCCGACCCTGCTGCAGCTTGTCCTCAGCCAACGTGTCGTCAACCACCAGGAAGACATCTCGCCGGATTGCCCCAGTCAGCGTGTTGTCGAGAAACTCCAGGGCCCGGGCTCGCGAGGTCGGGGACGAGCTGACGAAGCTGCGCCTCGCGGCGCCGGCGTCCTTCGGGTTGAGGATGAGCTCCAAGAGGCGAAAGGTATTCTCCACCGAGCGGGCCATGCGCTCAGCCAGGAGCTGCTGCAAGAACGTCGGCACGTGCCCGCTGGTCTGCCACACCACCCGCGAGCCCACGAGTCGGCCCTGGTGCAGGAAGCTCACCGACCAAACGTCTGCCAGCGCCCGAAGGTATCGTCCGGCCTCGACTCGGATCTGCCTGCGAACCACGTCAGCGGAAACCGCAATCTCGGGATGGCGCCGCCGAATCGACCCGAGCGCTTCGATCACTTTGCTGCGAAGAAAGGCGTCCGGTGCGTCCAGGGCCTCCACCAGCGCCGCCGCTGCCGCTCGAACCTCGAGACGGGCGATTGTCTTCGGTATTGCCCGCCGGACCCAGATCTGCTCCTCCCGATCGCCCATGAACCGGACCAGAGGAGCTATGGCGTGTGTTCCGTGTGCGACCAACGCTTCCCGTGCCTCGTGCTTGAGGCGCCGGTTTCCGGTCAGCGACAGGAGAATGGGCACGAAGATTGGGGTGTCTTCGCCGGCGGCGACACGGTGGCCAGCACTTCTCATGGCCTGTCGGACGACGTTGAGATCGGTGTCGTAGAGCAGCTGGACCACGAGCTCCCGACTGTCGTCATCCTCCAACCGACTCACCGCACGTGCGGCCTCAGTCCGCACCGCCGGGTCCGCGTCAACCGCCATTTCACCGAGCACCGCGCGAGCACGGGCGGCCGCCTCTGCGTCCTCGCTCGCCGCCAGATCCGCAGCCGCGGCAGCACGAATGTTCGGGTGCGGAGAGTTGAGGCGCGGAATCATGACCCGTCCGGCCTCCCGACGTTCGATTGCGGCCAGCGTTTGTACCGCCTCGCGCCGCACCTCGGGCTCCGGATCCTCAAGTGTCATTTCCACCAGCGGCACGGCCTCACTCCGCCGATCCTCCGCCAGCAGCCGGAGCGTCATCCTGCGGACGCCCGCGTCCCGGTGGTGGAGCAGCAGCGGCGAAACCAGGCGGTGATGGCCGTGGCGCGCCAGGAGCTCGAGGCTGTGTCTGACCAGCCGGGGGTCCGAGCTGCCGAGGTGCTCAACCAATTTCGTCATCGTATCCACGTCTCCGAGCTGGATCAGCGCCGGCTCCCCCAGCACCTCCGATTTGAGACCACGGCGGAAAGCCGCCACGTACTCGCGCTGGGTGGATGTAACAACCGCGATCCACGCCGCCACCAGCACCAACGTCAGCCAGCTCACTCCCCGCAGGGAAAGGAAACCAAAGGTCACGGTCAGCAGAATGAGGGCGGCCGCACCTTTGGCGGCGCGCTGGATGAAGACGTCGATGAACGCCTTGGCGGGGCCCCGCACCGCCTGGGAAACGGGGACGAAGAGAAGCTCCCTGGTGGACTGGTCCAGTGAGTGACGTAGCCCACTCTCACTCAGCTTCAGAGACCACGCCACCGGCAACAGCACCGCCGGCAGGGCCGTGGCGGCAGCGATCAGCGCGACGGTGCCGAGCCCCACGGTCGTCGGCATCACGCGCATCGCGAACCCGACTCCACGCCTGCGGTGGATGCGCTGAGTGAAGAACAGCTGGAAGACGAACGCCAGCAAACCCATCACGCTGTAGAAGAAACCAAACACGGCAGTACGCTGGTCGAGGCCCGTGGTGGCCTCTTGGATCGCCCAGTTGAACTGGAGATCGACCATCTGGCTGACGACAACGCTCAGCAGCATGACCAGGGCGATCATCTTGAGCAGCCGGGATGATCTCACCGCAGCCCAGCCGCCTCTGGCCGTTCGCCGCCGCGGCGGCCGCCGCCTCGACCGAAGCGCCGGGATCCGGCGCCGAACCCGCTCCGTCATCATCACGATCACGGCTACACCGAGCATCAAAGCGGCTGCCACGAGCAGCATGGCGTGCGACCCCAACCGATGCGAGCCAATCCGGGCCAACTGCCCGCCGATGACGCCACCTGCTAACCCGCCTGCACCAACAAAACCGAACAGCCGGCGCGCCTGCCGAGGGTCGAACAGCTGGCTCGCAAAGAGCCAGAGCTGGCTGACCGCCACTCCAAAGCCGATGGTCAGCCACACGTAGAACGCCACGGGGACCCACGCCTGCGTTCCGAGCGACACGTACAGCTGGTAAAACACCGCCAACCCGGCGGCTTGGAGAAGACTCCAGCCGACAATCAGCCTGTACTGCCGCTCACGCTCGGTGAGCCGGGAGTACGCGAGCAGGACGGGAACCGATGCCAGAGCAACCAGCAGGTAGACGTACGGCAGCCGCGTCGCTCCCACGGTGTCGATGTAGGTGGCGTTGCGGACGCTCTTGCCGACGTAGTGGCAGGTGGCAAGAACGACGAAGTGAAAGAACAAGAGCCAAGCAATCGATGCCTCACCGGGACGAATGTCGAAGGTGGCGTTGGTGAGACGGAGGCGCCACGGAAGCTGGCGCGAGCCGTTCGCGTGGTGCTCGCCCGCACTTACGTCCTCTCCGGCTTGCTGGCTGGGTTTCACCGGATCTCACACCCCAATGCCTCATGAGGAGCCGATGACGCAGGCACCTCAATTGCTCGACACTCGGCTGCGGCCGCTGGCACACCTGTTCACATCTGTCTGAGTCGAAGTGTCCCACACCAGAACCGACAACACCACCCTTGCACCGCCCGGACGGTGGACAGCGGCGACGGTACCGCCGCGAGGTTCTGGCTCAACTCGCCAGCCCGCGTGTTTCCCGGCCGTGGAGCGCTGAAAGGTCCGCGCTAGCTGGAAACGGTCCCGTTGCGGCCGTCCGCAACAACCAGACCGTCACGAATCTCCACGGTCCGCTGCGCCCTCTCGGCAAGCGCCGGGTCGTGCGTCACGACCACCAGCGTGCTGCCCTGCTGCCAGAGCTCGGACAACAGCGAGAGGACATCCACCCCGGAGGTCGTGTCGAGGTTGCCCGTGGGCTCATCGGCAAGGATGACGGCCGGGTCCATGGCAAGCGCGCGCGCCACCGCGACTCTCTGCATCTGGCCGCCGGAGAGCTCCGTCGGCTTGTGCTCGAGGCGGTCCCCGAGGCCCACCTTCTCGAGGAGCTCGCGGGCCCGTTCGTGCCGTTGACGGCCGCCGACGCCGCCGAACAGCAGCGGCATCTCGACGTTCTCGAGAGCCGTGAGCTGTGGCAGCAGGTTGAAGTTCTGGAACACGAAGCCCACCCGCCGATTCCGAATCTCGGCGAGCCCGTCGCGGTCGAGGTCGGCCACCGGATCGCCGGCGAGCAGGTAGCTGCCCCCACTCGGCGTGTCGAGGCAGCCCAGGAGATTGAGAAGTGTGGACTTGCCGGAGCCCGACGGTCCGATCACTGCCACGAACTCCCCTTCCGCCACTGCCAGATCGATGCCCCGCAGCGCCTCGACCTTCACCTTACCGGTGTCGTAGACCTTGCGGACACCTCTCATTTCGATGATCCGTCCTTTGTCCGTGAGCGGGCTGCCGTTCGGTTTGCGCCGGGAGGGCCAGTTCATGCGATCACCTCACTCATAGCGCAGCGTCTCGGCCGGGTTGATCCCAGCCGCGCGTCGCGCCGGAAAGTAGCCGGAGACAATCCCCAGGGTACCCAGGATCGCCGCCGTCGCGGCGGCTATCTGCCATGACAGGGTTGGCTTGCCGAGGAACTCGAGCGCGCGGTTCCCGGCGGTCGGCACGAGCCCGATCAGCATGACGAGGACAACCGCGATGAGCAGGCCCATCACACCTCCGAGGAGCGTGTAGACGAGCCCCTGCAGGACGATCGGACCGGTGACCCAGCCACGTCGTGCGCCGAGCGCCATCTGCACTCCGATCTCTCGGGTCTTCTCCTTCACCACCGCATACATGATGTTGGCGACGCCGACGCCACCGACGAGAAGTGTCAGGGCGCCGACAACGCCGAGAAAGAGCTGGATCCCGATCGTGATGTTGCCCATGACCTGCGCCCCACGAACGGTGTCCCATATGCCCAGAACCTGCTTGTCCTCCGGATCGAAGCGGTACTTGGAGCCGAGGGCCTCGCTAAAGCGCCGGATGGCGCCCTTCATCTGGTCCGGGCGATCCACCTTGAAGACGATGTTGTTGAGGCGCTCGCGCCCGAACTGGGAAGCGAACGTCGTGATGGGGACCACCGCATGGTCTTCGTCCGGCCCCCCGTAGGCCCCCATCTGTAGCTTGTGCTGCATGACGCCGACCACCAGGTAGGGGGCACGGTTGATCTGGAGGATCTTGCCCACCGCATCTTCGTCACCGAAGATCTCCTTCGCGAGCCCATCGCCGAGGAACACCACGCGGCGCTTCTCTCTCTCGTCGAGGGGGTTCAGGAACCTCCCTCCCGGCTGAGCGAAGTGATTCCGTATCTCGCCGTACTCCCAGTTGGCGCCGGTAACCCGGCCGGTAATCGTTTTGCGCCCGTACGAAAGCGTCGTGCTCCACGACGTCAGCTCGCCAACAAAGTGAACGTCGGGCATCCGGTGGCGGAGGTACTCAATATCCTCCACCCGTGGCCGGATCGCCCGCCCCGTCGGAAGCCCTTCCCACACCTTCGAGGTCTCCCCCGGCCACACCACCGCAATATTCTCGCCCATGCCGCGTCGGCCGCGCATCAGCTGCTCCTTCAAACCCTGGCCGAAGGCCAGGAGCATCAGGATCGCCACCGTTCCCCAGGCAATCGCCGCCACGGTCAACACCGCCCGCTTGCGCTGCAGCGAGGATGCCTTCAGAAACAACTGCCAGGTCACCAGGGGACGTGCCATCTCCTCCCCCTCACAGCTTCATCGCGACAACGGGATCGAGGCGGGCGGCATCGCGAGCCGGAAAGTACCCGGCGAGGAAACCGATGACCCCGAGAACCGCGGCCGTGAATGCCGCCACCTGCGGCGACAGCACCGGGTTGCCGACATACTCCTGCAGACCGAGGTGGGTGGCCCCGGTGCAGATCAATAGCGAGATGCCCAGCCCGATGGCGCCGCCGACGGCGGTCAGCACCATCGTTTCGAGCAGGAACTGGGTCAGAATGAGCCGCTGGCGTGCTCCGAGCGCCATCTTGATGCCGATCTCTTTCGTCCGCTCGTCGACCACGACGTTCATGATGTTGGAGACACCGATGCCGCCGACAATCAGGGTCAGAACGCCCATGAGACCGAGGAACACCTTGAACCCGAGCATGAACGCGTCGAAGAACGCGAACATCTCGGTCGTATCCCACACCTGGACCGCCTGATCGTCCGTCGGATCGAAGTGATGACGCTGTCCGAGGGCCGCGGTGATCCGTTTGGTCAGCCCCTTGTTGAGCTCCGGCCGAGCCGCCTTGTAGATGAAGTTGTCCATGTACTTCTGCCCGGTGAGTGCCCGGAAGGTCGTCGAGGGGATGGTCATCTTGCCGCTGTCCCGACCCGAGTAGTTGGAGTCCTGGTCCTTCTGCTGCAGCACACCGATGACGAGAAATGGCGACCCGTGGAGTATCACCTTCTTGCCCACCGGATCCGCTTCCCCGAACAGTTCGCTGGCCATCTTGTCGCCGACAAATACCACGCGCCGCCGCTGCGTCATGTCGATGGGATCGATGAATCGGCCGCCGGTTTGCGGGATCAAGTTCCGCATCTCCCCGAATATCGGCGACACGCCGGACACGTCAACCGCTCTCACTTTGTCTTGATACTTCACCTTGAAGTTGTCGCTGTACTCCGAGGAGATGCCGGTGATTCCCTGCACTCTCGCCTGCAGGAACTCGATATCGGCTTCCGTAAGCCGGATCCGACGTCCGCGCCCGATGCCCTGGAACGCCTTCGAGGTCCGCGACGGCCAGGCGATGACGATCCGGTCGCCGAGGCCGGCCATCGACTTCGTCTGCTGGCGGTGCAGCCCCTCGCCGAAGGCCAACAACAGGCTCACCGCTACCGTTCCCCACACGATCCCGAAGGCCGTGAGGAAGGTGCGCAGCTTCTGCGTGGCGAGATCGCGCAGGAGCTGACGCACGGTCATCCCGAGACCCGTCACGAGATCTCCTTCGGCGGCCGCTGCACCACCTCGTCGCCCTCCTTCAGTCCGGCGACTACCTCGATGTTCAGGCCATCGGAAAGACCCAACTCCACCGGCACCTTGCGCGGCTCGGCCTCCGGTCCCTGCCCAGGCATCTCGACAAACGTCTTCTTCTCTTTTCCTTCGAACTGGACCAGCCGCTCGGGAATCAGCAGGACGCCCTTCTTCTCACGAATGACGACGTCAGAGTTCGCGGAGTATCCGGCTCGCAAGGTCAGGTTGGAGCCAGGATCGAGCTCGATCTCGACGTCGAACAAGGTCGCTCCCTCGCTCTTCTGAGCCTGTGGCGCGATCCGGGATAGGTGGCCGGTCACCACCGAGTCCGGCAGCGCGCCCACCTTGATCCGGCACGGCATGCCGACCGCGATCTTGCCGACATCAATCTCATCCACCGTTCCCTTGAAGATGAGGTCGCTCATGTCCGCGAGCGTGGACAGCTCGGTCCCAGGCTGATAGGAGGTCAGCGGAACCACCGGATCCCCGTTGTCCACGGCGCGGCTGAGCACCGTGCCCGAAATCGGGGCCCGAATCACGGTTTCGACGCGGGTGGCCCCCTCGGAGACCCGGCCCTGGCGCGTCAGCTCCTGGTTGGCCCGAGCCTCCTCGAGCGTCACCCTCGCCAGCTCGTAGGCCTCGCGCAAGCCGCCGAGATCTCCCGCCGACAACAGACCCTGCCGGTTCAACACCTTGCCACGGTCATAGTCGGCCTTGGCTTTTTCGAACGACGCCACTGCCGAGCGCTGCCGATTGTCGACGCTCAAGAGCTCCTGCGGAGTCGGGTCAGGAGCGATCTCGAACAGCGGGTCACCGGCACCAACTTTGTCACCGACCGCCACAAAGCAACGCTTGACGATGCCCGAAATCTTCGACTTGACCTGGATCCGTACCCGCGGCTCGATCTGGCCGACCGCCAGCGCCTTTTCCGTGATGTCCCCGCGCTCTACCTTGACCGTCGTAAACCCGCTGTCTTTGCCGTCGTGCTTGATGACCTTGGCGTAGACGAGGAACGCGGCGCCCGCGACCACGAGGAGGATGATGAATATGCGGATGAGCTTGGCCATGAGATGCCTCCGGTGACCAGGTCGGTCGTCTCACAGTACGTGTCTTTCTACGGGAAGGTTCTCTTGACACCATCCGAGGTCTCCGCCACTCTGGCCGCGGCCGGACCTCGAGGCCGACGGAGGTGTCCATGCGCAAACCGGTAACTCTCATAACCGGCGCCGGCGGCGAGATCGGTCACGGCCTCATCGAGCGCCTCGCCGCCGAAGGACAGGCGGCGATCATCACGGTCGATCTGCAACCGCTCGAGCCCGCGCTGGCAGAGATGATCGAGCGCGAGTTCGTAGGTTCGATCCTCGACACCAACCTGCTCGAGCGGGTTCTCTCGGAGTACGAGATCGAGACCGTTTACCACCTTGCTGCAATTCTCTCCACGCGCGGCGAGTTCACGCCAGTCACCGCCCACCAGGTCAACGTCGAAGGAACCCTGAACATGCTCGACTTCGCACAGGCTCAGGGCGAGTCCCACGGCCGGCCGGTGGTCTTCCTCTACCCGAGCTCGATCGCGGCCTACGGGCTCCCGGACCTTGAGACCAAGGCCCATGTCGGGCGAGTCAAGGAGCACGAGTGGAACCAGCCAACGACGATGTACGGCTGCAACAAGCTGTACTGCGAGCATCTCGGTGTCTACTACAACCTGCACTACAAGCAGCTCGCCGCCGAGCATCTTGCCGGCAAGGTAGACTTCCGGGCTATCCGCTTCCCCGGGCTGATCAGCGCCGTGACGGTTCCGTCGGGAGGCACCTCGGACTTCGCTCCCGAGATGATCCACGCCGCAGCACAACGCCAACCTTACGCCTGCTTCGTCCGTCCTGACACCCGGATCCCGTTCATGGCCATGCCGGACGCGGTCGGAGCCCTCCTCACCCTCGCTGCCGCCGACCGCGACCGGCTCCGCAGGAACGTCTACAACATCACCGCCTTCAACCCGTCGGCGGCCGAGATCCGCGATCTCGTCATGGCCGGCTTTCCGAGCGCCGAGATCACGTTCGAGACCGACCTCAAGCGGCAAGCGATCGTCGATTCGTGGCCGGCCGACGTCGACGACTCTGCGGCCCGGACCGACTGGGGCTTCGCACCCCGCCTCGGCCTCCAGAGCGCCTTCGCGGACTACCTCATCCCGAGCATCAGGGCTCGCTATAAGTCCGGAGATTGATGGAACGGGACCAGCGGTTCGGAGCCGGTGAGCCGGGTTCTTGCGCCAGAGGTCGAGCCGTGGTAAGTCGCGGGCGCCGGCTCACACCTACGTGTTGATGTCGTGCCCACATCAGCAGCACGCACGCCCCACGGACGGCCGAAGATGGCTCCTCCTCAAGAACTTAGGGAAAACAACCGATACCCCAAGATCTTGTGTTGACAGTCCTGGCGGCCCCAAGATATAGTGCATTTATTGTCACGATCGGCCCGATAATTCAGCCGCGTCGCGGGCTGTATTCTCTCGTCCTCGTGGCTGGAAGAAGGGGGTAGGGGACAGATGAAGATCGCTCGACGGTTCACGGTTGGGGGACAGGATCCGTACGAGGGAGTGTCGTTCGTCGAGCGGAGCTCGGAGATCCGCAATCCGGACGGCTCGGTGGTGTTCTCGATGCAAGGAATCAGGGCCCCCGAGGAGTGGTCACAGGTTGCCGTAGACGTGCTGGTCCAGAAGTACTTCCGCAAGGCAGGGGTGCCGCAGGTCGATGCCGATGGCAGCCCAGTGTTGGACAACGACGGCAGCCCGGTCACCGGGCCCGAGCGCGACGCGCGCCAGGTCTTCGCACGTCTCGCCGGCTGCTGGACACACTGGGGCCATGAGCACGGCTACTTCGACTCCGACAAAGATGCCCAAGCGTTCCACGACGAGCTCTGCCACATGCTGGCCACGCAGATGGGTGCGCCGAACTCACCGCAGTGGTTCAATACGGGTCTGCACTGGGCCTACGGAATCAGCGGGCCGCCGCAAGGACATTGGTGTGCCGATCCAGAGTCCGGCGAGCTGAGGCAGGCGGAAAGTGCCTACGAGCACCCGCAGCCCCACGCCTGCTTCATCCAGTCGATCGCGGATGACCTCGTAAATGAGGGCGGCATCATGGACCTGTGGGTTCGCGAGGCTCGCCTGTTCAAGTACGGATCGGGAACCGGATCCAACTTCTCCAATCTTCGCGGCGAAGGCGAGGCGCTATCAGGCGGCGGCCGCTCGTCCGGCTTGATGTCGTTCCTCAAGATCGGCGACCGTGCCGCGGGCGCGATCAAGTCCGGCGGCACCACGCGCCGCGCGGCAAAGATGGTGTGCCTCAACATCGACCATCCCGACATCGAGAGCTTTGTCCAGTGGAAGGCAGTGGAGGAACGCAAGGTTGCAGCTCTCGTGACGGGCTCGCGCGTGATGCGCCAGCGGCTGCAGGACGTCGTGGACGCATGCTTCTCGGACCACACGGACGAGGCCGAGACCGACCCCGCCACCAACCCCGCGCTGCGGGTCGCCGTGGCGTCCGCGCGGCGCTCAGGAGTACCCGATGGGGCACTGCAGCGGGCACTCCAGCTCGCCCGCCAGGGATACCGAGAGTATCCCGTCGAGCAGTACACGACCGACTGGGACGGCGAGGCATACTTCACGGTTTCCGGCCAGAACTCGAACAACAGCATCCGCGTCCCCAACGCGTTCTTCATGGCTCTCGATGCTGGGCGCGGCTGGTACCTCACCCGACGCACCGACGGCAAGACGGCCAAGGAGGTGTCGGCGCGGCAGCTGTGGGACCTGGTGGCCCGCAGCGCGTGGGAATGCGCCGATCCCGGTATCCAGTACGACGACACGATCAACGAGTGGCACACCTGCCCGGCCGGCGGGCGGATCAACGCGTCCAACCCCTGCTCCGAGTATATGTTCGTCGACGACACGGCCTGCAACCTGGCATCACTCAACCTCGTGAAGTTCCTGCAGCCGGACGGAAGCTTCGATGTCGAGGGCTTCCGTCACGCAGTTCGGCTGTGGACGATCGTCCTCGAGATCTCCGTCCTGATGGCGGCATTCCCGAGCCGCCGCATCGCCGAGCTCAGCTACCGGTACCGCACGCTCGGGCTCGGCTACGCCAACATCGGCTCGCTTCTGATGCGCAGCGGGCTCGCGTACGACTCGGCCGAAGGCCGGGCAGTATGCGCAGCCATCACAGCTCTTTTGACCGGGGAGGCCTATGCCACGTCGGCCGAGATGGCCTCCGAGCTTGGCCCGTTCCCCGCCTTCGCCGAAAACCGGGAGAGCATGCTACGGGTCGTCCGCAACCACCGTCGGGCAGCGCACGACGCACCGACCACGGAGTACGAGGGGCTCACCGTCACGCCGCAAGGGATCCCGGTGGAGCCGACACCGCCGGAGCTTCTCGACGCCGCACGGAAGGCCTGGGACCGCGCCCTCGAGCTGGGGCAGGAACATGGCTTCCGCAATGCCCAGACAACGGTCCTTGCCCCGACCGGGACGATCGGCCTGGTCATGGACTGCGACACCACCGGGATCGAGCCGGACTTTGCTCTCGTGAAGTTCAAGAAGCTGGCGGGCGGCGGCTTCTTCAAGATCATCAACCAGGCAATCCCACAGGCTCTCGAACGGCTCGGCTACGACCGCTCCCAGAGCGCGGAAATCGTCGCCTTCACGGTCGGTCACGGCACTCTCGACGGCTGCCCAACCATCAGCCCCGATGCGCTTCGCCTTCGCGGGTTTGACGAGCAGGCCATTCGGAGGGTCGAGAAGGCGGTGCCCTCCGCCTTCGAGATCCGCAGTGCCTTCGCCCCGCATATCCTCGGCAAGGAGCTCTTGCAGGGGCTCGGCTTCGCGGATCACGACCTGGCGGACTGGAACCTCGACGTACTGCGGCGTCTCGGCTTCAGCGAGGAGGAGATTGACACAGCCAACACCTGGGCCTGTGGAACGATGACGGTCGAGGGTGCGCCACACCTCGCCGAAGAGCACCTGCCGGTCTTCGACTGTGCCAACCGCTGCGGACGCCGTGGCAGGCGATTCATCCGCTACGAGGGACACATACTGATGATGGCCGCTGCGCAGCCGTTCCTCTCCGGAGCGATTTCCAAGACCATCAACATGCCGTCGGACGCCTCCGTTGCCGACATCCAGGACGCCTACCGCTTGGCCTGGGAGAACATGCTGAAGGCGGTCGCCCTGTACCGCGATGGTTCCAAGCTGAGCCAGCCGTTGAGCGTTGGGATGGATAACGAGGACGAGGAAGTCATGACGGAGGCGGTAGCGACCGGTGATACGCAGACGGTCGCTCGGGCCATGGCCGAACGTGTAGTCCTCCGCTATCAGGCACGCCGTAACCGTCTGCCTCAACGCCGCGGTGGCTACACCCAGAAGGCGTCGGTCGGCGGTCACAAGGTGTATCTGCGCACGGGTGAGTACCCCGACGGCTCCCTGGGCGAGATCTTCCTCGACATGCACCGGGAAGGGGCGGCCTTCCGCTCGCTGATGAACTGCTTCGCGATCGCAATCTCCCTGGGGCTGCAGTACGGCGTGCCGTTAGAGGAGTTCGTCGATGCCTTCGTGTTCACGCGTTTCGAGCCGAACGGTATGGTCGGCGGCCACGAGCGCATCAAGATGTCGACGTCGGTGATCGACTACATTTTTCGCGAGCTGGCGATTACGTACCTCGGCCGCAACGATCTCGCCCAGGTCAGTGCCGAGGATGTGCGGCATGACGCGGTCGGCACCGGTGCCCGCGAGCCGGAACCTGATGACGAGGACGAGCAACCGGATCTGGCAGAGGTCCACCGGTTGGCCGTCGGACAGGCCGCCGCGGTGCCACGACGAGCAGGCTCCACAATGAAGACGGGGAGCAGCGGCGGGTACGCCCAGCTCGACCGGGCGCTGGAGGAAGCGCGACTGAAGGGGTATGAGGGTGAGCTGTGCAACGAGTGCGGACAGCTGACCATGGTGCGGAACGGCACCTGCCTCAAGTGCGTTTCCTGCGGTGCCACCACCGGTTGCTCGTGATCGTCTCGGCCGGAACCTCTCCCGACCACTGGCGTACATCCCCTGTCAGGCGGTAACCTGTCGAGGTCAACCGTCAAAGAAAAGTGGGGATATCATCATGGCCCGCAGCACCGCCCTATGGATCGCGCTCGCAGCGGTCGTCGCCGTCACGGCATCCACTCGAACTGTGGAGGCCCAGGTCCCCGCGCCTGTCGTGCTGGCGGTCGACACCAGCCGCTCGCTCACAGCAGCTGACTTGGCAATCGTGAGGAGCCGACTCCGCGACGTGCTGGCGGCGCTCCCTGCCTCCACACCGGTCGGCGTGCTGGCGTTCAACGACGCGCCCCAGTGGCTGGTCCCGGTCGGCACCCCGCCACAGCAGGCGTCTGCGGCGCTCGACCGGCTGCAACCGGGTGGGCGTTTCACCGTGCTCCACGACGCCCTCTTCACTGCCGCTCGCCGGCTGGAGAAGGGCGGCGTCATCCTGGTCGTCACCGACGGCCGCGACGAGAACTCGGCAACGACCGCAGAGGACGTGGCCCAGCGCTGCGTCGACAACGACGTCCACGTGATCGCAGCCTCGACCGGGCTGCACGTCGATGAGCGTGCGTTACGACGCCTCGCGCTGCTCACCGACGGCACCTGGACCGGCTCGCTGAATCGGGCCGACACCTCCGCGGTTGCCGGCGCGGTGCGCGGGCTAAGCCTGGCGGTGGCAGCCCGCCTCGCGGCCGCCGCTACACCGACCTCTGCGCCGCCACGGGTCGCCACCCCTACACCAAGGGAAGCCGGCGCCCAAGTGACACCTCCCGAACGAACCGCGGTCCCGCGCTGGGTCATGTGGCCCGTGATGGTGATCCTGCTGGCGGCAGTCGCCGCGCTCGTCGTTGTCGCCGTGCGCCGGCGGCGTGTCTCTCGGAGAACCTGTGCCCGCTGCGGCGCCGAGCTCCAGCCGTGGGACGAGAGCTGCCCCCACTGCCAGGTCGCCGACCTCGAGGCCTCGGCACAGACGCAGGCGGTCGCCGAGTCGGCTCAGCTGGGCGAGTTCGATCCGGACGTCTTTTCGAAGGCACCCACTCCGGAGGGCCTGGAACAGACCCTGGTTCTCGAGGAGCAGCCGGTCCTGTTGGTCAAGCAGTCGGGCCACGCCGCTCGCACTTTCTCCTTGCCGAAGGACCAAGTCTTCGCAGTCGGCAGGGCACCAGAGGTCAACACCCTGCAAGTGGAGGACCCGTCCGTCAGCGCGCAGCACTTCAAGATCGTCCCCAAGGACGGAAGCTACTATGTTGTCGACCTCCAGACCACGAACGGCACGTCGGTCAACGACCAGAGGGTCACGGTTCGCCGTCTGACACCGGGGGACACCATTCGTGCCGGCCGCATCGACTTCCAGTTCAAGATGACGGTCCGCCGACTCTCATAGAGGCCCGGACGGGCCTCTATGAGCTGACTCGGAAGAGCGTTTTCACGAGCCCGAACTGGAGTGCGTCGCCGTCGTGGATCTCCACCTCGACGCCTGTCGCCAGGCGCTGACCGTTCACGAACGTGCCGTTCGCGCAGCCAACCTCTTCGCGCAGGGAGAAGCCTCCCTCTCGGGCCTGAATCACGGCATGCCGGCGGCTGGTGGAACGGTGGAAGTCCACCGGTTTGAGATCGACCTCCGGCTGCACGCCGGTTACCGGGTCGAACCGGCCGATGATCGTCTCGCCGTCCGGCCACAGCCGGAACTCTGTCCCGGTCTCACCGTGAATGAGTCGTGGGGCCGTCGGCAGCTCCGGCTCCGCCCCGGCGGCCGGTGTCGCGGCATCCGCCGGTGCGGCAGGGGCAGAAGCGGCGGGTGACAGTGCGGAGGCTACCGGCTCGGGTGCCGCAACGGCCTCTTCCGGTTGGATGCCGACCTCGAGGAGAACCGGGTTGGTCGTCCGCAGCCGGTGGCAGAGCTTGCGCAGCATCCTGACCGAGATCTCCGGGTTGTGGCGGATAAGCTGGTTGAAGGTCGTACGATCGATGCGGAGCAGCGTCGCCGAGGTCAGCGCCCGTGCAGCGGCGGTTCGCGGCATGTCCTCGAGGATCGCCATCTCGCCGAAGAAGTCGCCCTCCTCCAGCACGGCGACCTGGCGAAGCTCCCCATGGAGCTGCTTCACGATCTCAACCTCACCGTCCTGGATGATGTACATCTCCGCGCCAGGCTCGTTCTCTCGGAAAACGAACTCGCCGGGAGCAACCTTGGAAAAGAACTGCTCCTCCACCGCCAGGCCGGTGCCTCCGGGGGTGTCTGCCATGCCTCGGCCTCCCCTTGTCCCTTCCGGGCATCCGTTGCGACTACGAGCTTCGCGATAACGCTACCCCAAGCCGCGTCGGTGGTCAACAGGCGGACCCAGACCCACGCCGGGCCGCGAGCCGCCCTTGCCGGCGTCCACTTGTCCGACGGTTGACGCTGATGCTACACTACCGGGGTCAGGATCCAACAACAGGGACTGGGAAGAAGGGGAGGACGCTCATGCGCAGAGTGTTGGTGATTCTTGCTGTCCTCGTGCCGTCCATCGGCCTGGCTCAGCAGTCGTCCGTCGAGATCACGCCGATGGTTGGTTACCGTTGGGGAGGCAATATCCGGATCGAGTCTCGAGGCCTTGCCATCCTCGAGCCCGACGGCAGCACGGTCTTCAGCAAAGACCTGAATGTCGGGATCAGTTCGGGGGGGTCCTACGGACTTCGCCTCGACTTCACGCTCAACCAGAAGTTCCAGCTCGAGCTGATGGCCAACTTTCAGCAGACCCAGCTCAAGGACGGCCAGGGGTTGTTCGGTGAGGTCCCCGGCGGCTTTCTGCCTGCCGGTACGGTGAACTTCCTCGACATCACGATCCACCATTACCAGGCCGGCCTCGTCTGGTACCTGAACGAGGGGCCGAACAGGTGGTTCTTGGTCGGGAGCGCCGGCATCACTGAGATCAACCCGCACTTCCCCTTACCTAACGACAGCGCGTTCTCAGTCGGTCTCGGAGGCGGCATCAGGATGGACATCAGCGATCGGTTGGGAGTCCGCTTCGAGACTCGCTACTACTTTGTCTCGACCGACGAAGGCACCAGCGCCACGTACCACTTCGAAAACCGCGACTGCATCGACCCGTGCACCTACACCTACAGGTACAAGAGCAGCCTCCCCCAGGCCGAATTCAGCCTGGGGCTGATCATCAAGCTGTGATCGGCTAGGCGCGCGATGTCTCAAACCGGCTCGTGCCGGCCGGCTCACATGGGCCGGCATGAGTCAGGCATCCGGAGAGACCAGGATGGAAACCGAGGTTCAGAAGGCCGGCTCGGTCGTCGTGATCAAACCATCGGGAGTGTTGGACCAGGCCGCGGCCAAGGAGCTGGAGGAGGAGATTTCGGGGCTCCTCGAAGGTGGTGAGCTCCACATGGTGATCGATCTCGGAGCCACGACCAAGGTCGCCGGCGCCGCCCTCCGCAGCTTCCTGATGTTGACCAAGAAGCTGGAGAGCCTCGGAGGACGGCTGGCCCTGTGCTCTGCACACCGTGACGTCCAGCGGGCCGTCGCCGTGAGCGGTCTCAACCACTTGTGCAGCATCACGGGTACCCGAGCCGAGGCGATCGAGTTGCTGGCGGTGGACGAGACCCTGGCCCGCATCGCGGACCTCGCGGCCGAGCTCCTTGGAAAGGCCGAACTGCGCGTATCGAAAACCCACGACGCGAGCCCACAGCCGGCCTGAGGATTCCGTGCATGATCACCAACCGCCGCGCCCGACAAGGGCCCTCGGGACCCCGGAAGGGTTGCCGTACTGCGGTGCCGCGCGGGCCCAGGGCCCATGCAGGTCGGAGGACAGACAGTGAGCCGTAGGGCCTCGATCCCGCCCGGACCCTGCGGACCGAACACGGCCGCGACGAGGAGCTTCCCCCTCGAGCGCTACATGCTCGGTGTCGCCCAGGACGTCGCGGCGAGCTCGATCGGCCAGTGGGGCCCGGAACGGGCGGTCCACATCGTCGGCCGCTCGCCGGAGACCAACGAGGTTCTCACCAAGGTAGCCAAGATCGCCTCGTTCGAGGAGCCGGTCCTCATCACGGGGGAGAGCGGCGTCGGCAAGGAGGCTATTGCTCAGGCCATCTACCTCCTGAGCGGGCGCAGGAAGAAGCCTTTCGTCACCGTCAACTGTCCCCAGTTCCAGGAAGGCAACCTGACGGTCAGCGAGCTGTTCGGCCACCGCAAGGGCAGCTTCACCGGTGCGATCGCCGATCGCAAGGGCTGTTTCGAGGCTGCGGACGGCGGCGTCATCTTCCTCGACGAGATCGGCGACCTGCACATGAGTGCACAGGTGATGCTGCTCAGGGCCCTGGCCACCGGACAGTTCGTGCCCCTCGGTTCCAATGACCTCAAATCCGTCAACGTTCGGGTCGTCGCGGCGTCGAACCGTCCGCTCGAGAAGCTCCGAATCGGTGGCGGGTTCCGCGATGACCTCTTCTTCAGGCTGAGGTACTTCCACATCAGCGTTCCCGCGCTACGGGACCGCGGTGACGACTGGAAGCTCCTCATCGAGTTCTTTCTCGGCAAGCTGAAGGCCCACTACGGCGTCCACAAGCGATACTCGCCGGAGGCGATGAGGGTCCTCGAACGCTACGCATGGCCGGGCAACGTGCGCGAGCTGTCGAGCCTCGTTACGATGGGCTACGCCATGTCGGATGGCGAGCTCATTGAGCCCCAGGACTTCGTGGGACTGCTCGACCAGAGCGACGGCTTGACCGGCGGCCGGGAAGGCGATCTCCACCGAAGGCTGATGGATGGCGACGAGAACTTCTGGAAGGCCGTCTACGTGCCGTTCATGAGCCGTGACCTCAACCGCTCGCAGGTAAGAGACGTCATCCGGCAAGGACTGAGGAAAACCCACGGCTCCTACCGGGACCTCGTCCACCTGTTCCGGCTCCGTCACGGCGACTACCAGAAGTTCATGGACTTTCTCCGCCATCACAAGCTGAAGCCATGACGGCATGAAGAAGCCATCTCCCAACCCGGACTCCGGTGAAACACGAGCCATCATCTTCGACATCTACGGCACGCTGGTCGGCATCGCCGACCCGTTCTTTCGCCGCGATGTTCCACGGCTGTTCGGCGTCTCCTCCAGGCAGTGGATGCTGCTCGTCCGGAAGCACCTCCTGACAACCCCCTTTCCCGACCTGGACGCCTTCGCCGGGTTCATTTGCCGGCAGCTCGTGCCGGATCGGGCTGCCGCCCTCCAGCGCCCCTGCATGGAGGTCATCGAACGCGAGCTGAGCTCGATGCGCCTCATGGACGGCGCCCTGTCACTGCTGCGATTCCTGCGCCATCGCGGTTTTCGGCTGGGATTGCTGTCGAACCTGTCGGCCGCTCACAAGCTGGCCGTCGTACGACTGGGTCTCGATGAGCTGGTGGATGTCGCCGCCTACTCCTGCGACGAGGGGCGGACCAAGCCGGACCCCGAGCTCTACCGTTCGGTCTGCCGGCACCTGGAGGTCGACCCGGAGCAGACGCTCATGGTGGGTGACTCGCCGCGGAACGACGTTGAAGGTGCGCGCGCAGCCGGCCTGAGGGCGCTCTTGGTCGGTACCCGCGGTGGCAAGGAGGCAATCCCGGAAATCGCTTCGCTGGGCCTGCTCCGGCTCACTGGCAGTGCTCCGCTGGAGGCCCTTCTCGCCGCCGGGAACCAGCTCCGCCACGGCCCACGCCGAGGAACCATTCATTCCATTGCCGTGCTGCCAGAAGAAGAGCAAGGTCGCTACAACCTCGTCTTCAAGGTTCGGCTGACCGCGGCAGGAGTGCCCGACGAGCCGTCGCTCGCGGGCGACTGGTTCGCCAAGCGCTACCTTCACGCCGAGTCGGCTCATGTTGAGGAGCTTGCGCACCGTGTCCTGGCATGTCTAGGCTTCTCCGCCTGCGACTGCTTCGTGGCCGACAACGGCGAGCCGCTGCTGATGGCCGCCCCCGCACCGGGAAACAAGTACGACGGCCGCCTCGATCCCGAAATCGCCGCCGAGCTGGCGCGGCACATGGTTTTCGCCTACATCTTCGCCAACGCCGACATGCGTCCCAGGAACGCGTTCCTCTCCTACGCGGGTGGGCGCCCCACGGTCACCATGGTCGACCTCGAGCACTGCTTCCTCAACCTCGCCCTCGACGTCGCCGGCCTCCCCGATCCGCTGGACCCCACGGCGATTGACCAACTCGGCGACCAGCGCCTGCGGGCGCTGGTCAAGAAGAGCGTACTCACGCAGCGGACTCTGCGGCGGGCGCGGGGCGAGTTCTTCGCTGTCGAAGATGCACCCGCCGAGATACTGGCCTCCTACCGTGCGGGCTTCCTGACCGCCTACCGTGAGATTCAGGTTCGGGCGGAGCCGTGCCTGCGGATGATTCGCGAACGGGTGTACGAGGAGCCCTACCTGGTGGTGGGAACCCGCTCCTATCGGCGCGCGATGGCCGCGCTCGACGTCGACAGCATCCGCGACCGCCTCGAGGAGGATCCCAAGGCGGTCCTGGCTCAGGTCATCGCGCCCCGCAGAAGCTCGTGAGAGACCCTCGCACTCTCGGAATCCACCTCACTGTCAGCCGCGGATTTCCCACTCGATGGAGCCACGGCTCGGAGGAATGGAGCCATGACTCCAGAGCGATCTCGCGGATCATGAGATTGTTCCACTGTCTCCAGGCTCCGATTTCTTGGTGGGACCTGGCACGGCATTTGCTACTCCTTCCACCGTCCGAGTGCGCACAGGATCGAGATGCAGAACCACCGGGACGGGAGTCCCGACAACATAGTGGAGGTATTTGTCATGGCTGAGAGCGAAACCCTAAGTCGTGGGCAGGTCAACGATCTGCTGGCCGGCTTTGCCGCCAAGAATCCGGAGTACCGTCAGGCCCTTCTCGAGCACCCGAAGGATGTGGTCGCCGCACAGATGGGTCAGACCCTTCCCGCCTCCCTCAGGGTGACGGTGATCGAGGAGACGGCGGACATGTTCCACGTCATCCTCCCCCACGAGACGAAGGAAGGTGACGAGCTGTCCGATGCCGACCTCGAGCAGGTCGCCGGCGGCTTCAAGGACTACACCTGCAACTTCGAGAAGGGTGCGGTCCTCAACATCGGTACCCACGTCGAGGTCAAGGCCAGCCTGTTCTAGGAGGCCCTCGCGATCTTTACCTACGGTGCGCACGACATGACGGCCACCCTCCGGCTGGCGGAGGGTGGCCGGTTCTTGTGCTCCTTTGCCTGCCTCGACCGCCGGTCGGGGGCGCTCCTGCCCCTCCCGGTGGACCCGCGCCGTCGAATCCGTGGCAGGGTCTCGCGGTGACTGCCGGCCCGGCCGCGCCGTCGGCCCTCGACGCCGTCCGTGAGATCGGGCGGAATGCCCTTTCCCTCGACGAGGCACTGGCCTCTCATGCAGCCGACAGCGATGCCTCGCGCGGCATCTCCTCACGGAACGGAGAGGCTGCCGCCGAGGCCCTCAGGCTCTGGTGTCACGCCTTCTCGCGCGGTGACGGTGAAGCGTTCCGCAGGCGGCTCGCCTGGGACAGCCTGACAGAGGAGGAAGTGCGACGGGCCTTCGAAAGCGTGCTGCAGGGCCCGCCGCCGGTTCCCGTAGAAGGTACTGTCGTCCCTCCCTGGCTTGGGACTCTGGCCGCGGTGATCGGCTCCCTCGCCGACCGGGGCTCCGCACCCGACGCAGCGGACGCCGGGCCCGTCTCGGCCGGAGACGAACCGCCCCTCCCCTTCGGCGAGGTTTGGAAGCCGTTTCTGGATCACGCACGGACCGAGCTCCACACGGTCGCCGGAGCCTACCTGCCACTGCTCGACGCCGGCGCCATCACCGACCTCGAAACCCACCTCCTCCGCCAGCTCTCCGAGGTCGGCGCGCCGGTGCTCAATGCCCGTTTTACCCGGTTTCGGACGCAGGCCGCATCGGCGCTCCCGCCTGCTGACGGGAAACGCGCGCCGGACCAGCGGCTGTACACAGTCTTCGTTGGGCGACTGCTTGCCGGAGGGCTGATCGAGGTGGTGGGCCGCTACCCCGTTCTCGGCCGCCAGCTGAGCTGGCTCACGAGGACCTGGGTCGCCGGGACCACCGAGCTCATCCAACGGCTGGCGATCGACATCGATGACATCGCGGAAGTCTTCAACGCAGGAGCGCCGACGGGGCCTTTGACCCACGTGGTTCCCGGCATGTCGGACCGCCACCGCGGCGGTCGACAAGTGGCGGCTCTCCACTTCGAGTCCGGTCTGCGGCTCGTCTACAAGCCCCGTGACCTGGCTATGGAGGCCGCCTACAACGGCATCCTCGGTTGGCTGGCAGCGGAAGGGCTCGAGCCCTGCCCCCCCGCCCTTGCGGTCCTGCCGCGACCCGGCTACGGGTGGGTTGAGCTTGTCCGCCAGCAACCCGCCCGGACCTCGATCGAGGCCCGCACCTACTTCCGGCGGGCAGGGGCCTTGCTGTGCACGGCATGGGCGCTGGGGGGCCGTGATCTGCACATGGAGAACGTCGTCGCGACGCGCCGGGGGCCGGTGCTCGTCGACGTCGAGGCGCTGATCCAGCCGCCGCAAAGCTCCAGCAACCCCACAGGCGAGGCCGGCACGCCCGGTGAAAAGGAGTCGTTCCTGGCCACCGGGCTACTGAGCTTCCCCCAGGTCGGAGTCGACGGCGGAGTGCACGACGTTGGCGGGCTGTGCGGCAGCGGCGGCCGGCCGGCGAGCTCACGTCAGCGGGACTGGGTCGACGTCAACACCGACTCGATGCGATTGGTCGCCGGCGTCGGGCAGACCCCTGATGCGGACAACCTCCTGCTGCTCGACGGCGAGATCGAGCCACCCGAGAACCACATCGGCGAGTTGGCCGCGGGCTTCGCCCACGCCTACCGCTTCCTGATCGAGCAGCGTGAGCGGCTGCTGGACCCAGCCGGGCCGCTGGCGCCGTTCGCAACCGCGAGAACGCGGCTCGTGCTTCGGCCGAGCAACCTCTACGCCCGGGTTCTCCTCGAGCTGACCTCGCCCAAGCTGCAGCAAAGCGGGCTCACGGCGAGCTTCGCCGTCGACTCTCTCAACCACGTCTTCCGGAGCGAGCTGGAGCGGCCTCGGCTATGGCCCCTTGCGGCCGAGGAACGGCAGGCCCTGTTCGACCTCGACGTGCCCCTGTTCACGGTCCCGGTTTCAAGCTCCGTGGTGACGTCCAGGAGCGGCGAGCCGATCCACGATCACCTGGCCGACTCCGGGCTCGGCGCCGTCCATGCCCGGCTTCGCAGCTTCGACGAGGCCGACCTCGGCTGTCAGCTGCAGCTGCTCAGACAGACTCTCGCCTCCCCGCCGACCACAGGAGGACGCGATCCTCGCAGACACCGTGGCGCCGGCGACGCGGACCGCTTCCTGTCGACGGCAGAGAGCATCGCCGAACGCATGTCGGAGACCCCGCCGGGTGACGACGACGGCGCCGGATGCGACCTCTACGACGGCTGTGCCGGGACCGTTCTGTTCTACGCCGGTCTCGCTGCGATCACGGGAAGTGAGCGTTGGCGCGAGCAGACGTTGCGAGCGGTACAGCCGATCGCCCGCGCCCTGGACGAGAGCGACCTACAGCGCCTCGCACCCGGCGGCGCTATCGGCGTCTGTAGCGGCCTCGGAGGAATCGTCTACGCCTGTTCGGTCGCGGCCCGGCTCGTGCACGACGACCACCTTGCCGGTCTCGCGCGGGGCGCCGCCCAGCTCCTGACCGATGAGCTCATCGCCGGTGATACCGTGCTCGATGTCGAGGGTGGATCAGCCGGCGCGATTCTCTCTCTCCTCGCGGCTGCTGACGGGGCCGCGGACGACATGTGGGCCGAGCGGGCCGAGGCCTGTGCCCGGCACCTGCTGGCAGCCGGCCGGCCGGCCCCCGGCGGTGGCATCGGCTGGCCCGACCGCGATGGCCTCATGCTTGCGGGGTTCGCTCACGGTGCGGCGGGGATCGCGTGCTCCCTCGCGCGGCTGTTCGCGAGGACTGCTGACCCCGCACTTCGAGAAGCCGTGTTGCTCGCCCGGGCGTACGAACGTACTCTGTACTCGGCCACCGAGCGCAACTGGCCGGTGCTCCGGCCCACAACGCCGGGCAAACCTCCCGAGAGGCTCTATATGAGTGCATGGTGCCACGGGGCGCCGGGGATCGCGTTGGCTCGTCTGTGCGCGCTCCGGTCGGTGCCCGACGTGGCGGCCCGAAACGACCTCGAGGTTGCGCTGGACAGCACAATCCGCTCGCCTTTCTCTGGACCCGATCATTTGTGCTGTGGTAACCTCGGTCGAGTAGACGTCATCCTGACAGTAGGACGAAGCCTGGGCCGGACGGATCTGGTAGCTCAGGCGTGGGTAAGGGCCGCCGCCGTTGTTCGGCGTGCAGTGGTAGCGGGAGCTTTCGGAGTGGCGTATCGAGACCAGCATTCAACCTCATCTAGGCCCGGCTTCTTCCAAGGCACGGCTGGGATTGGCTACCAGCTTCTCCGCGTCACCTCTCCAGAGAGCCTCCCGTCGGTGCTGTGCTTTGCGGCACCGGGCAGGGAAGCTTCCGAGGGAGCTCTTCCGTGACTCGGTTCGAGGTGCTAGGACCGTCACGAGCCACCGAGCTCGCCGCCATGACCTTCCCAGCGTACCGCCATCTCCTGAATCTGCAGCCGTCGCTGCGCCTGCTCAACGAACCCGGTCAGCCGCCGGTACAGCCTTTCGCGGCTGCCGCCTTCGATGAAACCGGCAGCGCTGCGGGCTTGGCGCTCGCAGAGCTTCCGCTCACCGGTGACAATCCGCCGGAGCTGCTGTCCCTTTTCGTAGCACGCGAAGCGCGGAACCGCGGCCTCGGAACCGAGCTGTTGGCCTACCTCGAGGGCCAGGTCGGGCGCCGTGGGTTTGCCGAGCTTCGCACCGTCTATACCGTCGGCAAGCCTGCAATCGGCGCCTTCGAACGGGTGCTCACAAAGTGCGGCTGGGCCGAGCCGACGCCGCGAACGCTGTCGGTGCGGCTGTCAGTTGAGCAGGCGCTCAGCCTTCCCTGGCTGGAGCGGTACCGGGTACGCTCCGGCTGCGAGATCTTCCCCTGGACGGAGCTGACCGACGACGAGCGCCGAGCCCTCCGCCTTTCCCAGGAGGAGCGGGGGTGGATTGCCAAGGATCTCGTGCCGTGGCGCTATGACGCGCACGGCTTCGAGCCGTTGACCAGCCTCGGCTTGCGCTGCGGCAGAGACGTCGTCGCCTGGGTGATCAACCATCGCTCGGCGGGAACGACTCTCCGTTTCACCTGCTCCTACATCCGTAAGGATCTGGGACGCAGGGGTAGGATCCTGCCCCTGTTCTCGGCCTCGATCAAGCGCATGAGGCAGGCCGGGTTCTCAGCCTGCACCTTCGTGGCGCCGATGCGCCACGCAACGATGGTGGCGTTCGTCCGCCGCTGGGTGCAGCCCTGGGCGAACTCGGTCACGCAAACCCGCGGCAGCGAGAAGGCCCTCCGCTCGGCGCCAGCCATCGGCACGCTCGGCAAGCCCGAGCATGAACAGACTTCTGCCGACGGCGACCCGGCCGTCGGTGAGACCGTCGACACGACCCTCAAGGGTCCAGCATCAAGACTGTAGAGGTGGTATATGGACCAACGAGCACTTCGTCAAGCACTTTCGTTCCTGACCGCCGGCGTCCTGGCGCTGGGCATCTGCAGCGCTGGCGTCCTGGCCGCCGGTGAGCCGAAGCCTCCCCAGCCCGCATACGATCCACCGGTGTTCTCGGGACCCACCATCACACTGATGGAGGCGATCCGGACGACGCTGGAGCACGAGCCCAACATCAAGCTCCAGGCGGAGTCCGCTGCCTCACAAAAAGGGATCGCCCAGCAAGCGACAGGGCAGTTCGACCTCGCCCTCGTCGGCAAGATCGACTACAGCTTCGTCCAGGAGGAGCTGAGCGCGGCTCAGAAGGTCACCGAGCAGGAGAAGCGCGACCGTCTCCGGGACGGGCTCAACCAGTACAGTGATGCTGCGGATCTGGCCGCGCAGCAGGCGAACGAGTACTACGACGCTTGGACGACTCTGCAAAACGGGGGCGACCCCTCCTCGATCCACTTCACGGATGGCCTGATCCAGGCTGAGTACGACGTGTTCTCCTCCGCTCTGCTCAGCGCACCCCCGGAGCTGCAGGACCAGGTCAGGGCCGACATCATCAAGTGGCTGCAGTCCCGCCAGGGTCTTGCCGAGTCGGCGCGGGACGATGCGGTCAGGGCGCGCAACGAGGCGGTGAGCTCGCTGCGTGACCTGGGAACGGTCCCGCAGGTCCGCCAACAGCAGCAGGGAACGATCAGCCTGCAGCTTTCCAAAGCTTATCGCACAGGCATTATCTTGACTCCGTCCGTGGACATCAGCGGCTCGGCTCTCCGCTACCGCGGCAAGCCGGCCGACTCGGACCACGGTGGCCCCGGCTCGCCCGATACCTACAACGCCACCGTCGGCTTCAGCGTCAACATTCCCCTCGGCCGCGGACGCGGCATCGACTCGGCCGGCGCGCTCGAGAAATCGTCGCTCATCGATTACGAGGCCAGCCTCTCGTCGCTCACCCACCAGGCCGCTTCGAGCGTGCTCGGCTCGATTCTCGCCTACTGGGATCTGGTGGCGGCACAGAAGACGCTGGATGTCTATCAGCAGTCGGCAGCCCTGCAGCAGAAGCTCGTCGAGCTGACCAAGACCTTGATTGACGCGGACGAGATGCCGCGAGTGGAGCTCGCGCGCGCCGACGCCCGGCAGTCCGAGGTCCAGGCCCAGGTTGAGGATGCGAAGCGGAGCCTGTACCAGGCAAGGGTAACGCTGGCGCGCACGATAGGGCTTCGGGTCGAGAGCGAGGGTCAGGCGCCGCTCGCCGGTGACCCCTTCCCGAAGGTGCCGGAAGTCAACGCAGTGCAAGGAATCGACGTCGCGGTCCTTGAGGACCTCTCCCTCAAACAGCGCCTCGACTACCGTGCGGCTCAGCAGCTCCAGGAGTCCGGCAAGGTACTGTGGAAGGCCGCCGTCATCGACCTCGCGCCCGACGCCAGCCTCGACATCAACGTGTCCTACTCTGGAAGCCACTACGGCGGCAGCCTGTGGGACGGCCTCGATGGAGCGTTCTTCGGCAACTGGACCGGACCCAGCGCTAAAGTCGGGCTGACCTACAACAAGCCGTTCGCCAACAACACTCAGCGTGGCCGGCTTGAGGAGAAGGGCGCCATCCTGCGGCAGCGAGCGATCACGACCCAGGATCTCGCACGGACGATCCGCGCCAGCGTGGTTCAGGACCTCGCAGTGCTCGAGGAGGCGGTCCGCCAGCTCGAGCTCTACCAGCGCTCGGCGCAGTTCTACCGCGAGTCCGTCAGCAACGAGCTCGAGAAGCTCCGATACGGCCGCTCGACCCTCATCAACACGATCACCACGGAGCAGCGGGAGGTGCAGGCGAAGCTCGCACTGGTGTCCAGCGAGCAACAGGTCGCACGTTCCCTCGCTCAGCTGCGATTCAACTCCGGCTTCCTGGTCTCCGAAACCGCTGCCGGAGAGTTCGTGAGCTACACCGACATCACCAGCCTGCCCAATGTCGAGGCCGGGCAGTGAGCAGAGCGATGAGGAGCATCACCATGAGTACACAGCGATCACGCTCGTACAGGTGCTCGATCGGAACGCTCTGCCTGCTGGCCGCCCTCCTCCTCATGCCCACCGGCGTCGGTGCCGGCACACCGCCGTCGGAGCCCAGGGCTCCGTTCGCGCCGGTCCGGGCACCGTCCTCCACTCTAGGGCTGGCAGAGGCCGTTTCGATCGCCCTCCACAACGATCCGGGCATCTACCTCGCGCGCGAGCAGGTGAATCAGCGTCTGGGCACCCTGCAACAGGCAATGGGGAGTTTCGATCTCGGCATCGAGCTGGCGCCGAGCTTCGAGCACGAAAGCAGCCCGGTGACTCCCGGGCAGAGCAAGAACGAGTGGGGAAAACGGCTCCTGCTGAACTCGATCGCCACCGTGTTCCAGCGAATCGCGGATGGACTCGAGGAGCAGCTCGCCTCCGACGTCCTCAAGCCGGTCACCGACTGCATCGATACCACCATCGAGTTCGGGACCCAGCGGTTCGACGTGATCTGTCCGCCCCAGGACCGACAGGTCGATATCCTCGCCGAGCTCGAGGTTGCCCGTGACCTCGGCAGGCTGGATATCGAGAACAGCTTGCGCCAGTCGTTCCGGCGCCAGTATCAGACACTCCAGGTGTCATCAAGCCTGATCGCATACGCTGGACGGGTCCTGCTGCGAGCGCTCGGGCTGCAGCCCACGATCCAGGACCGTGAGACCCTTTCCCTTGCGCTCTCCTTTCCCAAGCTCTACCGCACCGGGATCTCGCTCACACCGCAGGTCATCCTCGAGGGAGTCAAAGACAACTACCGCGGCAGGCCGCTGAATCCGACCTATGGCGGCAAGGGGAACCTCAACAGCTACACGGCCCGCATCGGCTTGGCGCTCGACATCCCTCTCGGCAAGGGCCGCGGCGTCGTGTCAACCGGAGCACCGGAGATCGCGGCACGCTACAACTACGAGTCCGGCCTCGAGTCCGTAGCCCATGCCATGTCGGACAGCGTTCAACGCACCCTGATCTCCTACTGGAACGTGGTTGGGGCTCAGCAGAGTCTCACCCTGCTCGAACGCTCGGAGAATCAGGAGTCGGAACTCGTGAAGATCGGCGAGCAGCTCGCCGATGCCGACGAGATCGCCCCTGCCGACCTGGTGTACGTGAAGGCCCGCCTGGAGGCAACCCGGGGCACCGTCGCACAGGCCCGAGAGGGACTGCTCCGGGCTCGCGTGAGCCTCGCCAAGACCATAGGCTTGGCTGTGGAACGTCTTCAGGACACGCCGTTGGCCTCCGGCGACTTCCCGCCGCCTCCGTCGGCCGCCCTTATCGAAAGCTGGCGGAGCTCGCCGCTGGCGCGCTCGGCGGTAGCGCGAAGGAGCGACGTGCTCGCCGCGCATAGGCTGGCGGACGCCGCCAAGGTACTCGCCGAAGCGTCGCGAGCTGATCTCAAACGAGAGACGACCCTGTCATTCACGGTCTTCTACTCGGGTCTCTTCGAATCGCCGGATCCGATGGATGCCCGCAACTTCGGCCGAGGCTACTACGACGCGCTGTTCTCGAACTTCACGGGCCCGAGCGCCATGGTCACGCTCAACTTCAACCTGCCGTTCCGCAACAACGTCGCGCTCGGCCGCTACGAGCAGTCGCGGGCTCTCCAGCTGCGCAGCGATATAACGGCCGGCAATCTGGAGAGAGTCGTGTCGACGCGGGTCGAGGAGCTCGTTGGTGCCATTGCCAAGGCCGCCGACTCGATCTCTCAGCACGAAGCCGCGGTGGCCAGCCACCGCGAGGTGCTGCAGGCCGAGACGGAGAAGTTCAAGGCCGGGGAGTCGACGGTCGTGGACGTCGTCCTGACCGAGGAGAACGAGGTCTCCGAGCTGCTTCAGCTGGTCAGCGCCAGACTTCGGCTGGCGACCCTGATGGCGCAGCTTCGCTTCGAGATGGGGACTCTCGTGGACTACCGAATCGAGGATGGCCAGGTCATCGTGACCGACGTCTGGCCGACCGGCCGAGCAGAGGAGGGTGTGAACGAGACTCGACCCGGATAACAGGTCGAGATGACAAGTGCGAGTCGCTTGTGGGGTGTTTGGATGAACAGGGGGTTTCGGCACCCGGGACACGGGAGGGCGGAGCCGCTGCGAGCCGCCTCCGAGAACGACCACGAGCTGATACCTCGGACGTGTGGCGAACGGGAGGAGGAGCCGCCGGCGGGCCTCTCTGGCCGCCGGCGCCGAGGCTGAATTGGGGGGTTGACCATGCCTGGAGGTAGCATCTTTCGCAAGGCGGCACTCGAGAAGCTGTCGTCGCCGGAGCGGCTGGACGTCTTGATGCGCGTGACCTCGCCGACCGGGTGGCTGGCTCTCTGCGCTCTCGGGGTCATCATCATTGCGCTCGTCATCTGGAGCGTCATCGGGAGCATCTCGATCAAGGTCGATGGCCGGGGGATTCTCATGCGCGGCGGCACCGTGTACCAGGTCAACTCCATCGGCGCGGGCCACATCGTCTCGGTCGAGGTCGAGCCCGGGCAGGCGGTCGACGTCGGCCAGGTGGTGGCCCGCCTCGACCAGCCTGACATCGCTCTGCGCATCGCCAACAAGAAGGAGGAGCTGGCTTCCCTCTCCGGCCAGGGTGCGGTGCAGACCCAGGCGCAGTCGCGGATCCTCGCCCGCTACCGGGGCCAAGCCGCCGAGCTACGCGAGAAGATCGCCACCCAGGAGAGGCTTGTGGATCGCGGCCTCCTCACGCGCTCACAGCTCATGCAGACCAAGGAGCAGCTCACCTCGACGGAGCAGGCCATTGCCACCACGCGCTCGAACCTCGCCGGCGGCGGCAACCGGGTCGATGACGTGAGGCGGCAGCTGCGCGAGCTCGAGGCAGAGCTCGAGAGCCGCTCCGAGGTGCGCAGCCCCTACGCCGGCCGCGTGCTGGAGGTGATGGCCAACCCAGGCGACCTGATCGACCGTGGGGCTCGTATCTTGACCCTCGAGGACGCCAAGGAGCCCCTCAAGGGAGTCCTGTTCGTTCCCGCCTCCGAGGGTAAGAAGATCCGCCCGGGCATGCGTGCCGACATCTCTCCATCGACCATCAGGCCGGAGGAGTACGGGTTCATCATCGGCACGGTGGCCTCGGTTTCGGACTACCCGCTGACCCCGGAGGGCCTGGTGCGGGTTCTCCGCAACCAGAAGCTCGCCCAGGACCTGTCGGGGAACACGGCTCCGATCGAGGTCACAGTGTCGCTGACCAGGGATGCGGAGACTCCGAGCGGCTTCAAGTGGACATCCTCGAAGGGTCCGCCCGAGAAGGTATTCAGCGGCACGGTGTGCAACGGCTCGGTGGTCGTCGACACCAAGCGGCCTATCGGCTACGTGATCCCGATCGTCAAGAAGACCGTTGGTGCGGGCTGAGGCAAGCATGGCGACGCAACCCGAGGAGACCCCCAGGGTCAAGATCCCGCCGCCACCGAACCGGCGGGTCAAGACACCGACGGTCCTCCAGCTGGAGGCGGTGGAGTGCGGTGCCGCGGCTCTCGCCATCGTCCTTGGCTACTACGATCTCATCGTGCCGCTGGAGGAGCTGCGCTCGGAGTGCGGCGTCTCCCGCGACGGCAGCAAGGCCCTCAACGTCATCAAGGCGGCCCGCAAGTACGGCATGGAGTCCAAGGGGGTCAAGTACGAGAACCTGGAGCGTCTGTACGACCTGACCTTCCCGGTGATTCTGTTCTGGAACTTCAACCACTTCGTGGTGCTCGAGGGTTTCAAGAAGGGCAAGGCGTATCTGATGGACCCGGCCGCCGGCCCGCGGACGGTCTCCATGGAGGAGCTGGATGCATCGTTCTCGGGTGTGGTCCTGACCTTCGAGCCGGGTCCCGACTTCAAGCCGGCCGGAGAGAAGCCGAGCATGAAGGCCGCCCTGCGGCGGCGGCTGAAGGGCTCCGAGCAGGCCCTCGCGTTCGCCGTTTTGTGCGGTTTGTTCCTGGTCATTCCCGGGCTCGTGATTCCGACCTTCTCCCGGATCTTCATTGACGAGTACCTGATCGGCGGCAGGAAATCGCTCATCGTACCCCTTCTCATCGGCATGGGGCTGACGGCGGCGCTGCGCATGGGCCTGACGTACCTGCAGGAGTACTACCTGTTGCGCATGGAATCGAAGCTGGCCCTGGCGACGTCGAGCAGCTTCTTCAACCACATTCTCCGCCTGCCGGTTGCCTACTTCTCGCAGAGGTTCGCCGGCGAAATCGGCTCCCGCGTCGACATCAACAACAAGGTGGCCAACCTCATCTCGGGCCGCCTCGCCACTACCCTGCTCGACAGCGTTCTGATCATCTTCTACGCGGTGCTGATGCTGATGTACGACGTCACGCTTACCGTCGTCTGTGTCGCCATCGCTCTCCTCAACATCGTGGCGCTGAAAATGGTCTCTCGGCACCGCGTCGACGCCGCCCGCCGACTCATGCAGGACCAGGGCAAGCTCACTGGCACGGCCATGAACGGCCTGCGGATGATCGAGACCCTGAAGGCGTCCGGCTCCGAGTCCGAGTTCTTTTCTCGCTGGTCGGGGTATCAGGCCAAGGCCCTCCGCTCGCAGCAGGAGCTCGGGCAGCTTGGCGAGCTCGTCAACGCGGTCCCGGCCCTCGTCACCAGCATCACGACGGCAACCATCCTGCTGCTCGGCAGTCTCAAGGTGATGGCCGGAGACCTCACCGTCGGCATGCTGGTGGCCTACCAGACTCTCATGTCGAGCTTCAACCAGCCGCTCAATACCTTTGTCAGCTTCGGCGCCAGCCTGCAGGAGCTCGAGGCCGACATGAACCGTCTCGACGACGTGCTCCGCAACGACGTCGATCCGCAGTACTTGCGGGAAGAGGCAGCGGCGCCCCCGACCGACGCCGCGGGAACCGGCGACATGGTCAAGCTGTCCGGAGAGGTCGAGCTCCGCGACGTCACCTTCGGCTACAGCCCGTTGGCCAAGCCGCTGATCGACGGCTTCAACCTCAAGGTGAAACCCGGGCAACGGGTGGCCATCGTCGGCACTAGCGGCAGCGGCAAGTCGACCGTGGCACGTCTCGTCTCGGGGCTGTACCGGCCCTGGAGCGGCCAGGTGCTGTTCGACGGGATTCCCACCGACGACCTCCCGGTCGGCCTGCTCCGCAACTCCCTGGGAGTGGTCGATCAGGAGATCTTCCTGTTTGGCGGCACAGTGCTCGAAAACGTCACCATGTGGGACTCCACCATTCCGTTGACGGCCGTTACCCAGGCCTGCCGGGACGCCGCGATCGACGACGACCTCCAGACCCGGCTTGGCAAGTACGACTCCATCGTCGAGGAGCATGGCGGCAACTTCAGCGGCGGCCAGCGCCAGCGCCTGGAGATCTCCCGCGCCCTGGTCGGCAGCCCAACCATCCTCATTCTCGACGAGGCTACCAGCGCCCTCGACCCGCCCACCGAGCAGTGGGTGGACGAGGCGCTCCGCCGCCGTGGCTGCACCTGCATCATCATTGCTCACCGCCTGAGCACGATCCGCGACGCCGACGAAATCATCGTCATGGAGCGCGGGTCCATCGTACAGAGGGGCACGCACGCGGAGATGAAGGACATCCCCGGTGCGTACGCCGAGCTGATCAAGGTGTAGGGGGCGAGCCGTGGAATACACCCGCACGCCCTCACCACCGCCAGGCCCGTTCAAGCTGGAGATCGTCCGCTCGGCGGATGCTTCGCGGGCCGGGCAGCAGCTCAGCTTCGAAGCCCCGGTGCGCCTTGGCCGCAACCCGGACTGCGAGCTCCCGCTCGCCGACCCGGCCATCTCGCGGTATCACGCGCGGATCCAACTCACCGATGGTGGCTACCTGCTGAGCGACACCGGAAGCTCCAACGGCACCTGGGTTGGAGACCAGAGGATCTCGGAGCGGCTCTTGACCGACGGCGACGAGTTCCGCGTTGGCGGCACGGTGCTGCGGTTCTTCTCGCCCGAACCGGTTGAACCCGCTGCTGCGCCGCCGGCGGAAGCCGCCGTACCACCGCCGACTCCCGTGCCGTCGGCCACCCCGGCGATCCAACCGCCCCGGCCCCCGGTGGCAGAGGCGCCGGCCGCGCCCGCGCCGCCGGCAGGACCTTCGGAGCAGGAAGCAGCCAGGCCCGCGGCTCCCGAACCCCAACCGGCACCGGCCCCAGAGCCACCCGAGCCGCGACAACCGGCGCCTCCGGCGGCCCCGCCCCCCACCCCACCGCCCTCGGTGCGTGTGGTCGAAGCTGCTCCGCCGACACCGCCGTCCTCGAAGGCCGCCGCACCGGCGCCGTCCGCACCGGAGACCGAGGCGAAGGCCACCCCGCCGCGGCCGGCACCCACTCCGTCGACGGCCGACGAGCCGGCCGACTTCGCCGAGGTTCTCGCGCGTTGGGGTGAGCGGATCACCGCCAGCGGCAACAAGCCATTCCTCCTCAGCAACAACGAGGTTGCCTGGTACGTCGAGGATGGCAAGGTCGAGGTGTTCACGGTGGCCCTCGACGACAACAACCAGCCGACCGGCGGTCGCACCCACTTCGTTACCGTCGAGCCGGGCCAGATCATGTTCGGCATGGACTTCGCCGGCTTCGGCATGGGTTCGGGCCTCCTGGCCGTCGGCAAAATGGGGACCCACCTGCTGCAGCTCCGGGTTTCAGACCTGCGCGTCATGGCCCAGGACGAGCGCCGCGCCGGACCGTTGGCCCAGCTGGTCGACGGCTGGGTCGCCTCGATCTCGCGCAGCCTGACACAGGAGATTTCCCCGGGACCGGTATCCGACCAGAGTCTGACGCCCGGTGAAGAGCTCGCTCTCGACAACCAGCAAAAGGCGCGAGTCCTCAAAGGCGTCGTGTGGGTGGAGATCCTGGGCGGCTCCGTGCTGTTCATCGACATGGAGGAGCTCAGCGTCGAGCCCGAGCAGGCCCCGGCCGGGACCGGCAGCTCCAGCGGCGTCGGCCTGGCCGATCTGTTCGAGAAGGCGAAGCGACGCCGGACCCTGTTTCCCCTGACTCCGGACTCGTGGATCGAGGCATCCAACCCCGGCGACCTCGCGACCACGCTTCGCCTCATGGACAGCTCGACGGCGGTCTCGGACCCCGCCCTCTGGACCGGTCTGGAGACCTTCCACCGCGTTCTCTGCCAGTGCGAGTTCATCAACAAACGCTTCGCGGTCGTCGACGAGTTCAACCGCCTCAAGTCGAAGGCAGAGTACTCCGAAGCGGCCCGTGAAGCGGCGTACCGGGACATCGCCGCAGTCCTCGAAGAGCCTGGGCGGGAGGCCGTGACCGCGGTAGGAGCGGGCGGTGATCTTGTTCTGGAGGCCTGCCGCGCGGTCGGCGACAACCTGGGAATAGCGATCAAGAACCACCCGGAGGCAGACAAGCAGGCGGGCTTCAACGATCGGGTCGGCGCGATCGCCAAGGCTTCGCGCTGCCGTATCCGACCCATTGTCCTTCGCGACGACTGGTGGCGAAGGGATCAAGGGCCGGTCGTCGGCCGCTGGGAGGACAGCGACGAGCCGGTCGCCCTCCTGCCGACCGGCTCGCGCTCCTATGAGTGCGTCGACCCGAAGACCGGCACCCGGTCGTCTGTCAACGAGGAGCTGGCCGACCGGCTGTCGCCACTGGGTGTCGTCTTCTACCGTCCCTTCCCCGACGGCCCACTTTCGGCCAAGGACCTCATCAAGTTCGGGGCGCGCGGCCTGAAGGGGGACGTGTGGATGCTGGTGGGCATGGGCCTCGCCCTCGGCGCTCTCGGCGCACTCACACCGATCTTCACCGGCAAGCTGTTCGACAGCGCGATCCCGCAGGCGGACAAGGGGCTGCTGGCCCAGTTCACCGGCGGCCTGTTCATGGCCGCTTTCGTTGCGTCCGCCTACAAAATCACCCAGAGCATCGCCGTTCTCCGCATCCAAGGCAAGATGGACTACTCGATTCAAGCAGCCCTCTGGGACCGCCTGATGAACCTGCCCTCGACTGCGTTCCGCTCATTCTCGGCCGGTGATCTCGCCGACCGCGCCGGCGGCGTCGACTCGATCCGGCAGCTGGTCGCGGGGGCCGGCATTGGGGCGATTCTCGGCTCGCTCAGCTCCATCTTCTACATCTTCCTGATGTTCAAGTACTCCCTGGCCCTTGGCGCCCTCGCGATGGGTCTCACGATCGTCTATGTCGGCTTCACAACCACCGCCAACTACATGCAGCTGCGTCACGAACGAGTGCAGATGGCGGTCCGCGGCAAGATTACCGGCATGGTGCTGCAGTTCATCTCGGGCGTCGGCAAGCTGCGCGTGGCGGGGGCCGAGAACCACGCTTTCCGGGTCTGGGCGTCCGACTACTCGCACCAGCGGAGGCTCGAGTTCGCCATCGGCAAGATCAAGAACGCGGTCCAGATCTTCGGGTCCGGCTTCCCTGTGATCTCGTCCATGGCCATTTTCTACGTGTTGATGATGGTGCAGGAGCAGGCCCTGGCCAAGGGCCAGCCGCCGTCCATGACTACCGGCGACTTCATTGCCTTCAACTCCGCCTTCACCGCATTCCTCGTCGCCACGCAATCACTGGGCAACGCCTCCCTCGACATGCTGCGCGTGATCCCGATCTTCCAGCGTCTCAAGCCGATCATAACGACGCCGGCGGAGCTCGACGAGACGCGGGCCTACCCCGGCCGCCTGCGTGGCGAGATCGAGGTCAAGCACGCCTCGTTCCGCTACAGCGAGGAGGGGCCGTGGGTGCTCGACGACCTGTCCGTCAAGATCGAGGCTGGCGAGATGGTCGCCTTCGTCGGCGGCTCCGGCTGCGGCAAGTCAACGCTGATGAGGCTCCTGCTCGGGTTCGAGATCGCCCAGAAGGGCTCCGTCTACTTCGACGGACAGGATCTCGCCAACCTCGATCTGAGGGAGGTGCGCCAGCAGATCGGCGTGGTGCTCCAGACCAGCAGTCTGTTGCCGACCGACATCTTCCGCAATATTGTCGGTTCGACAGGCCTCGGCCTGGGCAACGCCTGGGAGGCGGCCGAGCTTGCCGGGCTGGTCGAGGACATCAAGGCCCTTCCGATGGGTATGCACACGTACATCGCCGAGGGCGGAGGTGGCTTCTCGGGCGGGCAGAAACAGAAGATTCTGGTCGCTCGCGCTCTCGTTCGCAAGCCACGGGTCCTCATCTTCGACGAGGCAACGAGCGCACTCGACAACCGCTCGCAGGCGGTCGTCACCCAGAGCATGGAGCGCCTGCAGGCGACACGGATCGTCATCGCCCACCGGCTCAGCACAATCATCAACGCCGACAGGATCTGCTACCTCGATAGCGGCAAGATTATCGAACAGGGCACCTACGACGAGCTGATGCGACTCGACGGAAAGTTCGCCATCCTCGCCAAGCGACAGATGGCGTAGCGTTCTGCTCCGCGGACGGAGAAGAACGCTCTAGCCCGTCGCCGAAAGGCAGCGGGATACAAAGCGAGCAACGAGGTCGAGGCCAAACTCCGGGCAGATGACCGGTGGCCCGAGACCGTTACTGGCGATCGCGGCCTGAAAGCGGCGGGACGGGGTCCGCGGGTACGCCGGGAGACCCCTGCTGAGCATGCCGAGCATCGGCGCCAGAGGAGCCCCCACCACCTGGACCCCGAGCGCCCACTCGTTCAGGGAGACCGGGCGCAGCGCCGCATCCGCCCGCTCGAGCACGGCAGCCGCCGCCAGCGTCTCCATGAGGTGCCGCCACGTCACCAGCCCTCGCTCGCCGAGTGCGACGTTCGAGACGTGGAACGTCGGCACGCGTCCCCGTCCCTCCGCCCGAGTCGGCGGCGGCAGCTCTCCCGCCTCCGTGAGCCGCCCGAGATGCACGATCGAACGAGCAACGAAGTCGACCGGTACCAGGTCCAGGCCCCGCGCCGAGCCCTCGGTCTCGGCCACCCAACGGGGCACGCCGCCAGCGCCCTCATCGATGACGGTGCCGGTCGCCAGACACGATAGCAACAGCCGGCTCAGCCAGTCCGACAGGTTGGCAGCGCCGCTCGTGCTCGACCAGGTGATCAGCGCGGGACGGCCGATCGAGGCCTTGAACGCACCGCCGGTGTGAGTGAACACCCGCTGCACCATCCACTCGGCCACCCACTTGGAAAGCCCGTAGCCGCCCGCTCCGGCGGCCAGCTCCCCGGTCAGCCGTTCCGGCAGGGTCGACTCCTCGAACGGCATGGCCTGTGTTGCCTGAGCGATGAGCAGGGCGACGTTGAGGGACGACACTAGGTGAAAAGCCTTGAGCCGGTCGGTCGTTGCGAGTTCGAGCAGGCGCCGTGTGCCGTCGACGTTCGCTGCCCGCAGCTGGCGGTAGCTCTTCGTCACGCTCACCTCGGCCGCCGCGTGGTAGACAGCCCGCAGCGATCGCACCAGTCCCTGGTAGGTTTCGGACCCCACTCCCAGGAACTGACGATCGAGCCCGCCGGCTATCGCGACAGCTCCTGTCGCCGCCCCTTCCACCGGGATCGAGACCGGTCCTGCCTCGAGCCCGTAGCGGCCGAGAGCCTCGAGCAGCCTCGCCCGGGCGCCCCCATCGTCGGCCGCTCTCACCAGGGCGTAGACGCGTCCATCCGCACCACTGGCGGCGACCAGCTCGGCCAGCAGGTGGGCGCCGAGGAAACCACTGCCCCCGGTCACCAGCAGATCGCCGCCGGTGGCCGTCGACGGCACCGGGCTCGGCAGCGGGGCGGTCAGAGCGTCCGCCATCGCCATGGCGGCAACGGTCTCTGCACCGAGCTCGGCACGGGCACCGGCTCGCACGTGCCCCGGTGCGACTGGCCGCGGCTCGCCCCGAGATCGGTGCGCCTCTTCCATCCGGCTCCGCTCCCGGAGGGTGAGCAAGCGCCGTGCGAGCTCGGCCAACGGCATCGAGGCGAGCGCACCGGTTTCGGTCAGCTCCGGCTCCTCGCCGGCCAGTAGGGCCTCGATGCGGAGCGCAAGCTCGAGCGCCGCCACCGAGTCTCCACCGTTGTCCACAAACGAGGCGCCGATGTCCACCTCCGCTGGTCTCAGACCAAGGACCTCGGCAACCACCGCGGCGATCCGCCGCTTCCAGCTCGCCAAGTCCTGATCCTCGTCGGTTCCGGGCGATCGCTCATGCCCAACCTCTACACGCGCGCAGGCCGCCTCGATCTCCGCCCGGTACTTCTCCAGCAGCGCCCCCCGGCGGGGCTTGAACGAGGGCGTCAGGAGACCGTTCTCCGGCGTCCACGGCTCCTCGCCGCCGACTCGAGGCTCGAGAACCACCGTCGACGGCACCTCGTGTGGGCGCAGACCCGCCCTGGCCGCCTCCGCGCGGACTGCGGCGAGCACCTGATCCCGGGTCGCGCCCTCGCGAGTCGGCACGATGACCGCGGCCACGCTGCGTTGGCCTGGGAGGGAAGTGATGAAGACGTCGGCGACGAGCGGCGAGCGGCGGTATACCTCCTCGAGGCGTGTCGGAGACACGAACTCCGACCCCGAAACCTTGAAGAGCTCCTTGCGCCGCCCCAGCATGGTGTAGCGGCGGTCCGGACGAACCTCGACGATATCGCCGGTCAGGAAGTATCCGTCATCAGTGAAGCCTTCGCGGGTCGCCGCTTCGTCGCGATGGTAGCGGGCAGTGGTTCGCGGCGTCTTGACCGCCAGCTCCCCCCGCGGGTAGGGACGATCCGCGGCCGCAAAACCCATCTCCGGCACATCCACGAGACGAAAGTCGAGGTCGGGCAGGAGAACGCCGTTGGCGCCGAGGGCTCCTGCCTCGGTGGTGCCGTAGCCCTCCCCCATCGTCACGCCGAAGATCTCCTCCATTGCTGCCCGCATGCCCGGATCGCTGGCGGCGCCGCCGGTGGCCATGGCAACCAGCCTGCCGCCGAACAGGGCGCGGCACCGCGCCCGCGCTCGGGCCATCTCCTGCCGCGTCCCGGCGGCGCTGACCGCGCCCTTGTACTCGGTGTAGACTGCATTCCAGACCGCGGGCGGGCCCTCGAAGTAGGTCGGACGAATCGCTCGCACGTCCTCGAACAACGCCGCGCCGCGCCGCGCGAAACCGACTCGGCCGCCGTTCAGGAGCACTTGCCACACCGCCTTGCGATCCGCCGCCAAGGCCGAGGGCTGGTACGACACCGTCACGTACGGCCACACGTTGGCCTCGTACTCCATGGCTTCGAGCCAACGGCGGCGGGTCACCGGTGTCCCCTTCGGCCGGCCGGTGCTGCCGGAGGTGTAGATGATCGTGTACAGCTCCTCATCCGAGTCCTGTGGAATACCGGCTGCCCGGGCCACTCCCTGACCGGGAAGGTCGTCGTAGATGATCTGGGTAGCCGCAGAGATCCCCGACGCAGACGCCCAGACGGCCGAGGGCTCGTTGCTGGCGCGCAGCAGCGTGGCCAGAGCCACTTCGCGCCGGCCCGCGGCCGGCGCCGCCTCATCGGCGTCAAGGTCGACGACCCACCGCAGCGACGGGCAGCGGTCGGCGATTCCGGCCGCTGTCATCCGTCTCGACGACGGGCCGTCTGCAAACATGGCGACCAGCTCCGTCTGCGCGGCGATATCCAGGATCTGCTCATCTTCCAGGGCATCCTGCAAGAACACCGTCGGCAGGCGCGAGAAGACCGCTGCAAGCTCGACGACGTAGAGCTGCGGGCTGTTTTCGGATGCGAGAACGCCGACACACTGCCCCGGCTCCAACCCCAGCCCGTCGAGCACGTTCGCCAGCCGTAGGGACGCCCGGCGGACCTCGTCGTATGTCAGCCATCCATAGCCTGTCACCGCTCCTTTCGGAGCACCGGTCTTGACGGCAGCTCGGCGGCCCCGGCCGAGCCGCCGATAGCGCCCACCGCCATCGCGCTGCCCGAACAGAGGGCGATCGGCGAAGGCGCGCAGCGCGTTGTTGAGGGCGACTGCCATTGACGGGAAGTCCGTCAGCCCGAGCTTGGCGAAGCCCGGGCAGCAGGGCTCTGCAACGTAGTCGTCGAGCATGGCCGGAACGGCGGCCTCAATGGCGGCGACTGCCTCAGGGCATCTCTCACGCAGACGCTCGAACGCCACTCGTGCCCGACTCACCAGCTCGTGGTAGCGCGGCGCCAGGACCGCGCCGAAGCTGTCGAGCGACCTGAAGCGCATCACGGGCGCGCGGCGGCTGTCGGTGTGAAACTGCGTCCCCGACAGGAAGCAGCGCTCGCCCCACGGTAGGGCGGCCACCGGAGTCCGCGGCAGGTCGTAGCCCGTGATCTCGATTTCATCGCCCGGTGTCGCGGGAGGCACGTGGCTGGAGAACGTGATCTGCCACGGGATCCGCGACACGTGCTCCGCACGCGCCTGCTCCAGGAGCCGCTGATGTGCGGCTCCGAACAGATCGATGGCCCCGAACAGCGCCGCCAGGGGTCCCTGCCCGGTCGACCGGCGCGACGGGCTGAAGTGATGGCTCGCCGCGCGGCGTTCGAGGGCGATCCGGAGGAACCCGGTCACCGCCGCGCCCGCACGAGCGGAATCAGACGGATCGCCGTCACTGCACGACTCGAGGTCGGCAACGGCGTCGAGAAGCTCCGCATCGAGCCGCTCCTCATCGCCGCCGGTCTCCGGGATCGGAATTCCCTCCCCCGCGAGGGCGCTCGCACTTGTCCTCCGGACGGCCTGCCCGGCGACCAGCACGCCGACCACCGCCTCGTACAACCCGGCGTGCCGCCTCACGAAGCGGGCGATGGCCGGAACAGCCAGCTCCTCCTCGAGCGAAGCGTTCGGCATGAGCACACGTTCCGGCACGACCTCCTCCTTCACCTTCATCAGCCACTCGCGACCCTCGCCCAGGACCGCGGATCATCTTCTCATCAGGACCTGGTCAGCCCTCCCCGCGACCGTCTGCCCCCATGCCGTCCAGGCATTCCTCCAACCTCGCTGCGAGGTCCCCGGCGGCGAGTTCCTCACCTGCGAGCGTCGTCACAGCCACCACCAGCCTTCCCAAGCCTTGCTCCGACACCAGCGCGCTTGCGTGCTCCTCGGCAAGCTGCTCCAGGTTCCGGATCCCTCGCCACGCCAGCTCCTGCAGCGCCCTGAAGGCTCCATCCGAAAGCGGTGGATCCCCGCGGTAGACCTCCAGTCGTCCGCCCGCACGAAACTCCGGAAACCGCTCGAGCCCGAGAAAGCGCAGCGCGAGTTCCGGCCGGTACGCCCCGCACGTGCGAACGATACCGACGAAGTCCGCCACCAGCTCCTCGAGCAGGTCGTGACGCAGAGCGCCGAACAGCCGCAGCGTCAAGTAGTGCGTGCACTCGTGCTCGCGACGGATCGACTGCGACCGCTCCAGCCACTCCTCCTCCGGCTCCCCCACGTCGGCCCCGGCAACTCGGCTGTAGCGGCCCCGGCTGAGGATGATGAGCCGGTCCTGGTAGAGCTCCTTGCGGGGTACCAGCCGCCGGAACTCCTCCTTCCACGCCTCTTCGCTGCAACCCGCCGGGTCCCCGGCCTCCCACCGCCGCCGGTAGGCCCGAATGCGATCCCAGTTGTTGAGCCCGTTGACGAGGCACGCCCCCATCGCAGGGGGCACGGGCCACGGCTCGTTGCGCGCTGTGAACGCCTGCACGAGCGTCTCGAAGTCTCGGCGATGGCCGGTGACGAGGATCGGCACCCTCCCGGCCAGGGTCTGGTACAGCTCGAGCGAGAGCTCCTCGGGCGCCTCGAGCTGCAGCCCGGCGCCCGCCGGAAAAGGCGTTGTGCCACGGAGGGTGGCGGCGCGGTACCGCGGCTCCTGACTCATCCCCTCACGGACCGGAAACTGCAGCTGGACGAGACGTTCCCGAAGCACCGCCCACGCGCCGCGGTCCCGCGCCTCCTCGGCATAGGCGACCCAGTCCGTGGCGTGCGCCTCGTCGGCCAGGGGAAACTCCGGCATCGTGGTGGGCCGGCTCCGCCACCACTCTCCACTCGCCGAGTGAGCAAGCAGCTCCTCGACCTCGCCCCTCCGGGCACCGGCGTTCTGGAGCACCGATCGTCTCCAGGCCTCGGAGCACACCCCCGGCATCTCCACCTCCGATTCCCGCCTGCCGCGGGCCGTATCGCTCGACCGTCCGTGGTCAGGCTCCGGCATGACCGCCGGTTTCTCTCCGCTGGAGTTCCGAGGTCAGAATACTCCATCCGCATGCCGGGGGGCCGTGCAGCACGGCACGGCTCCTGATAAACTACGCGGTGGCATGCGTTCAGAGTGGGTACGGTCAGCCGTGCTCGGGCACACCGGATGGGGTCCGGAGCCGTGGAGGTCGAGATGACGAATGAGCTGCAACAGGTCGACACGTCCGCGATCGAGGATCTGCAACAGCTGAAGCGCGAGCAGGAGATCCTGGGCGGGCGCCTGGAGCGAATGGAAGAGAAGCGCGGGAAGGTCACCGACGAGGTCTTCGCCCGCGTCCGGCGCGACTACGAGCGCCGCATCGCGGAGCTCGAGGAGGAGGCACGTCCCCTCAAGGAACAGGCGCGGGCGGAGTACGCCAAGCTGAGGGCAATCTACGAACGGATCGAGAAGGCATCCAAGACCGTCGCCCTCAGCAAGGAGGAGCTGGAGCTGCGCCATGAGCTCGGGGAGTTCGAGGATGCCGACTTCCAGGGCAAGATCACCGAGCTGGAGGTCAGCCTCGATCAACACCAGCAGCAGCTCGCCGATGCCCTGGGCCTGAAGGAGCGTTTCGTTGCGGCGTTCCCGTCCGAAGAGGACCTGGAGAGGCCGGCCAACGCTGCCGCAACACCGGCATCGCCTGCCGAGAACCAGGCTCCAGCGGAGGCGAAGCCCGTGCCCGAGCCCGACAGCCAGGCAGGAGGCGCCTCCGATGCGACCGAGGCGATCCCGGTCGCGGGCATGGCCCAGAGCGATGAGACCATGCTCATCCGCTGGCCGAAGCTCATCGGACAGGGAGAGGACGGCTCCACCGTCGAGTACCCGGTGGCCGGCAACGTGACCTCCCTCGGCCGTGACCCGGAGAATGACATTGTGCTGTCGGGCAAGAAGGTGGCTCGGCGCCATGCCGAGGTCGCGCTGACCTCCAAGGGGTACCTGATCCGCGCCACCGACGACAAGGCGAACCTGCTCGTCAACGGCGAAGGCGTCACCGAGCGCCTGCTGGCCAACGGCGACTCGATCCAGGTCGGCGAGGTCGTGCTGGTGTTCATGGAGATCTGAGCCGATGCACGTCATTGCCGACATCAGCATCGTACCGCTCGGTGTCGGGCTGTCACTGTCGCGCTACATCGCCGCCTGCGAGCGCGTGCTGACCGACGCTGGCCTGCAGACCAAGCTGCACGCCTACGGGACCAACGTCGAAGGGGAGTGGAACGAGGTCTTCACCGCCCTCCGCCGGTGTCACGAAGTGCTGCACGAGATGGGTGTGCCGCGGATCTCGACCAACCTCCGCTGCGGTACCAGGACCGACCGCGCGCAGACGATGGAGGACAAGACCGCCAGCGTCGAGTCCTCCCTGGCCGAAGGCAGCCCTGGCCGGCCGTAACGAGCCATAGCCAGCAGGCGAGTCTCGTCGCGGTTCATCCAGCGCTCGAGGGGAGCCCGCCCGAGCAGAGGAAAGCCGGTGTATTCGGGCTACCCCAAAACCTCAAGGGCCGCGTCGAGGCTGGTGTTGAAGGCGCGCTCGACTCGGGGGTCGGCGAGGCCGCTGTAGGTGCGGTCCCCCTCCGACCTCAGCGTCACGTTATCGGTACAGAACAGCAGCGCTCCGGCAGCAACGCCGAGCCGCGCGCCGACGACGGCGACCGTCGCGCACTCGCACTCCGCAGCGATGATGAGTCCGCGGTGGTCCTCGTAGATCTCCGCACCCTGACGGTAGGAGGCGTCGGTGGTGTAAACGATACCCTTGTGGACGGTGAGGCCATCGCGAGCGCGGGCCGCGGCGAGCAAACCGCACACCAGTTCCGGATCACACGCGGCTGGGAATACGGGAGGTGCGTAGTAGGCGGAGGTCCCGTCGCCGCGCACCGCGCCATATGGCACGACGAGGTCTCCCACGGCAACCTCGGGTGCAACTCCCCCGCAGGCCCCGAGCACCACCAGCCGGCGGGTGCCGTTGGCAGCCGCCATCTCGACCGCGTTGGCGGCCGCCGGCCCGCCCATGCCGGAGTAGATCAGGGTCACTGGTGAGGCAGCCCCGCGCAGGGTGAAGACAATACGGTCGGTCGTCTCGTCGAGAACAACTTCCTCGCCGCCGTAACGATCCACAATTGCCGGCAGGTAGCTCCGGCGGCCGAACGGCAGCAGGAGCGCGGACTCGCACGCGCGAAAGCCGGGGTTGTTGCTGTGTCCGAACCGGCGTTGACCCATGGCTCCCCCTCGGTTGTACGCGCCAGTCGGCGCGATCGTGAGCCGACCGGAGAATACCACCAACCGACACACGCCACGGACGAATCGAGCGGCGATACAATCCGGTAAAGTCGCCGGTGGCCCACGCAGCCACCTCGGTGGTCGGAGGGATCCATGCCCAAGCGTGAGTTTGTCGTTCCCAACATCAGTTGTCATCATTGCACGAGAACCATCCAGCGCGAGCTCGGCGAGCTCGCCGGCGTCGAGCAGGTCTCGGCCGATGCGGCGACCAGAAAGGTCGTTGTCGAGTGGGCGGAGCCCTCTTCGTGGGAGGAGATTCGCTCGCTCCTGGTCGAGATCGGCTACCCGCCACAGGAGACGTGACAAGATTCCGAGTCCGGAATCTGAGGCCGGGCACACCAGGTTGCCATGATCGGGCCGTGGGCGGTGAGCCGCGGGCCCGAAGCTGCTAACCTGTGCACAGTCGATGGGTGTTTGAATTCTGTGCTGCGGCGACTCGAAGACGGGCCGAGAATGGGGACCCGCAGGGCCTGCGGCGGCCCGGCCGAGAGCAAAGGAGGCGCGTGTGAGCCAAACGGGTGAGGGGCCGTACGAGGCTACCGGCGACGACGATGAGGACCGGCACGATGAAGGCACGCGATCGGCGGGCGATACCACCACCCTGACGGTCCCGGTTCTGGGCATGACGTGCGCCAACTGTGCAGTCACGATCGAGCGGCGGCTGCGCAAGGTCGAAGGTGTGGAGTCGGCGGCTGTGAACCTCGCCGCCGACTCGGCCACGACGACGTTCGACGACAGGGTGACGGTGCCCGGCTTGGTGGCGGCGATCCGCGACGTCGGCTACGACGTCGCCGAAACAAAGATCGAGCTGCCGATCACCGGCATGAGCTGTGCGAGCTGCGCCGCCACCATTGAGCGGACCCTACATCGCAAGGTGCCCGGAATCCTCGCTGCAAGCGTCAACCTGGCCGCGGAGCGAGCTCACATTCGCTACCTGCCGGGAGCGGTGTCGCAGCAGGACATCATCGCCGCCATCGAAGGCGCCGGCTACGGCGTCGCGCGCGCCGAGGGCGAGACGGTCGACGATGCCGAGGCGGCGGCGCGGGCTGCCGACATCGCTCGCCAGCGACGCGCCCTGATCGTCGGCATCGTGTTCTCGCTGCCGCTCCTCGCGCTCGGCATGACACGGGACTTCGCGGTCCTCGGCCCCTGGGCGGATGGCCCGTGGTTCAACTGGCTTCTGTGCGGCCTCGCGTTGCCGGTGCAAACCTACGTTGGCTGGGGCTTCTACCGCGCCGCTGTCAAGGCGCTGCGCAACCTCACGGCCAACATGGATGTCCTGGTCTCCCTCGGCTCGCTGACCGCATTCTTCTACAGCGTGCCGGTCGCCGTGGCCCTGACCCTCGGCGACCATCGGCTCGGGGATCACGTGTACTTCGAGACCGCCGCTCTCATCCTCACTCTGATCAAGATCGGCAAGTACCTGGAGGCGAGAGCGAAGGGTAGCGCCGGCGCTGCGATCCGCGCTCTGCTCGACCTCACACCTCCGGTGGCCAGAGTCGTGCGTGACGGCGCGGAGGTCGAGGTCGGGCTGGCCCAGGTCATGACCGGTGATCTGCTGGTCATCCGCCCGGGTGAGCGCATTCCGGTCGATGCCAGCATCGTCGACGGCCAGGCAGGGGTCGACGAGTCGATGCTTACCGGTGAGAGCGTACCCGTCACCAAGGGTCCCGGCGACGAGGTCATGGGGGGCACGGTCAGCACAGACGGGTTGCTGCGCGTCAGAGCCACCCACATCGGCGCCGATACGGCGCTTGCCCATGTCATCCGCCTGGTCCGTGAGGCCCAGGGGTCAAAGCCGCCGATCCAGCGGCTCGCCGACCGCGTTGCGGCCGTTTTCGTGCCCGCCGTTCTCATCGCCGCGGCGGTGACCCTCCTCGTCTGGTGGTTCGCTGTGGGCGCAGGCTTCACGAACGCCATGGTCCGCATGGTGGCGGTTCTCGTCATCGCATGTCCATGCGCACTCGGTCTCGCCACGCCAACCGCCATCATGGTCGGGGTCGGCCGCGGCGCCGGTCTCGGCATCCTGTTCAGCAATGCGGCCGCCCTCGAGCGCGCGCACCGGCTGCGGACCGTCGTGCTGGACAAGACGGGAACCGTCACCCGAGGCCGACCCCGCGTCGTCCGCCTGCTCCCGGCCCTCGGCGTCGGAATCCCGTGGCCGCGAGCTATCCAGACCCCGGAGTCGGCCGAGGACGGGCTCCTCCTCCTCGCGGCGGCGGCCGAGGCTGGGAGCGAGCACCCGCTGGCACGCGCCATCGTTGACGCGGCGACCGCGGCCGGCCTCGACGTGGCTGCGCCGAACTCATTGAAGGTTGAGCCGGGATGGGGCGTCATCGCCCGGGTTGAGGACCTGGAGATCCTCGCCGGTCGGCGCGAGTTCATGGCCGAGCACGGCATCGACGCCGGATCACTCGCGGACCGTGAGGCGGAGCTGGTCCAGGGCGGCAGCACTGTCGTCTGGATCGCCGCGGCCGGCCGCGCCGTCGGCCTCATCGCCCTCGCGGACACGATTCGCGAGGGCGCGGAGGACGCCATCGGCCGGCTGCATGCCCTCGGTCTGAGCACGGTACTGCTTACCGGGGACCGGCGGCCGGCCGCCGAGGCGATCGCGCGGGAGGTCGGGATCGACGAGGTTATCGCCGAGGTCCTCCCCGACGACAAGGCCGGCGCTGTGGCCGAGCTGCAGGACCGCGGCCGGGGTCCGGTGGCGATGGTCGGCGACGGCATCAATGACGCTCCGGCACTGGCTCGAGCCGACGTCGGCTTCGCCATGGGCACCGGCACCGACGTCGCCATGGAAACCGCCGACGTCACCCTCATGCGGGGCGACCTGCGCGCGGTGCCGCGAGCCCTCGCCCTCTCCCGCGCCACCGTCAAGATCATCCGCCAGAACCTGTTCTGGGCCTTCGCTTACAACGTCCTGCTGATCCCCGTGGCCGCCGGCGTGCTGTACCCGGTCCCCGGCGTGCCGGAGATCTTGCGCTCACTGAACCCGGTGCTGGCCGCTCTGGCGATGGCCTTCTCCTCGGTGACCGTGGTCTCGAACAGCCTTCGCTTGCGCCGGGCTTGACGGCCGTCCATGGCCGGCGTCTCGCCGGCTGCAGCAGCTCGCACGAAACTGGTCCGGCCCGGCCTCGACAGCCTCGGTGAGCCCGGGTAGAGTTGCCCCATGAACATCGAGATCGCGGTGATCGCGGCGCTGCTCCTGGCGAGCGTCGTCGGCATGGTCGCGCAACGGCTGCGCCTGCCGTACACGGTCTCCCTGGTGTTCGTCGGCATCGCCTGCGCGGTCGTTCGTGACCGCCTCTTCGCCGGCTTCGATCCCGGCCTCCACCTGACGCCGCAGCTGCTGTTCACCGTACTCCTGCCGGCCCTCGTCTACGAGGCCGCCTTCCATCTCGAGCTGCGCCACTTCGTGGACACCTGGCGCGCCGTGCTCATGCTGGCGGTGCCCGGCGTCGTGGTCGGCACCGGCCTGACCTTCGCTCTGTCCTGGGGAGTCCTGTCCGCGTTCGGCATCGCCGTTCCCTGGCAGGTGCTGCTCCTCGCCGCCACCATTCTCGCGGCGACCGATCCGGTCGGAGTTCTGGCGTTGCTCCGCGAGGTGAACGCCCCGCGCCGGCTGGCCATGATCATGGAGGGAGAGAGCCTCCTCAACGACGGCATCGCCATCGTTGCCTTCGGCGTCGTCCTCACGGCGCTCGGCATCGGCCCGCACCAGGGAGGCATCACGCTCGGCTGGGTTGCCGGCTTCCTCACCTGGGAGATCTTGGGCGCCGTCCTCATCGGCGGCGGCCTGGGGCTCGGCCTCTCCTGGCTCACGTCGACTATCGACGACCACTTGATCGAGATCACGCTGACCACGATCTCGGCATTCGGCTCCTTCGTGCTCGCCGAGCAGGTGCACGCATCGGGGATCATCGCCTGCCTGGTGGCCGGCGTCCTGTCGGGCAACGTCGGCGCCACCTATGGCATGTCGGCGTCGACGCGGGTCGCCGTGACCTCGTTCTGGGAGTACGCCGCGTTCGTCGCCAACTCCATCGTCTTCCTGCTCGTCGGCCTCGAGACGTCTCCCGACCGCCTTCTCCGCATCGCCGTACCGGTGGTCACCATCTGGCTCGCGATGCTGATCGCCCGTGCCCTGTTCATCGCCGGCGCGCTACCCACCATGGGACCGCACGGTATCTCTTCCAAGAAGGGCCTGGTGGCGGTCCTCAGCTGGGGCGGCCTGCGTGGCGGAGTGGCGATGGTGCTGGCTCTCTCCGTCCCCCGGACCTACGCGTTCCGTCAGACCCTCATTGATCTCGTCTTCGGCGCCGTGCTGCTGTCGATCCTCGCCCAGGCGCCGACCATGCCGCTGCTGCTGCGGCTGCTCGGCATCGGCCGCGACCGCCGTGTGGCGCAGTCGGCGGCGATCCTACGGACGCGCCTGCGGGCCCTCAGCCAGGCAGAGCACTACCTCGAGCGCCAGCGCGAGGTCGGCGCCGTTCTGCCGGAGGTTTACCAGGAGCTGCGCGACGAGCTGACCCGACGACGGCAGGATGTCGAGGTCGAGGCCGAGGCGCTGCGCATCGACGCCGGGGATGTGCTGCGCGAGGAGCAGTCGGAGCTGAGGCGCCAGCTCGCCATTGTCGAGAAGGAGACGGTCCGCCAGGCCTTCGCCCAGGGCGCCATCGACGAGCAGCTCATGCGCCGCCTGGTGCGCGAGATCGACAACCGGATCCTCGCCCTGAAGGCGACCGTCGAGCAGATCTGAGCAACCAACTCTGACGGGAGCCGGCCCGCGGGTTGACAGTGTGGAGGTCGCGCCCTATCTTCTCTGACTGACCAGTCAGTCAAATTGGGAAAGCAGGGAACCGTGCGCAGATCCGATCCCGAGCACAGGCACCAGGAGCTGGTAGAAGCCGCGACGGCGGTGTTCATCCGCCAGGGCTACGCGAACACCCGGGTCGCCGACATCGCCACCGCCGCCGGGGTCGCGAAGGGCACGGTGTACGAGTACTTCCACAGCAAGGAGGAGCTCTTCCTGGCCGTGTTCTCATGGATCAACGACGGTATCACCGAGCGCATCGAGGAGGAGATTGGACACGTCGACACCGCACTCGGTCAGCTCGAGGCGTTGTTTCGCGTCGCTGGCGACATCGTCGCCGAGCACCCTGACCTGTACGCGATGACGCTCGACTTCTGGGCCGCCTCACGGGGCACGGCTGTCCGCGAGCGTCTCGGCGAAGCGTGCGAGACTCTCTACGACGAGCACCGCAGCCTGATCGCCGACATTCTCCGCCGCGGTCAAGCCAGCGGCGAGCTGCGACCCGACCTCGACATCGAGCCGATCGCCACGGTACTGGTCGGCGCCCTCGACGGCGTCGGCGTACAGCACTTTTTCGACCGCTCGGTCGACCCCCGACGAACCGCCCGGGCATTCTGGAACACCATCTGTGGGGGGCTCTGCGTGGAGCGACGATGAGGAACCTGCAACCCGGGCCGGACGGTCACGTACAGCAGCCCTACTGGAGGAGATCGATGCACCGGATCATCGTGTCGGGGGCTCTTGCCCTGCTCTGTCTACCCCCTGCCTCGGCGGCTGGAGATCTCGCCTCCCCAGCTGCCGCAAGGCCGTCCGTCACCTTGCAGGCTCTGGTCCGCTCCACGCTGGCCAGCCATGAGTCGATGGAGCGCGCGCGCAGCGCGATCCGCCGAGCCGATGCCGACGTCCGGCTCACGGCCTCGGCCTTGCTGCCTCGCCTCGATCTCAACGGCACCTACACGCGCTATCAAAACCAGGTGGCGTTCGAGTTCTCACCCGGCCAGTCGTTCGTTCTCCAGCCCCTCGCCGACTGGAACTACAGCGCCGACCTCAAGCAGACCCTGTTCTACGGGCTGCGTGACTGGCGGGCGCGGGATGTGGCGAGGGTGGAACGTGAGACCGCCCTCATCGAGCGGACGACCACCGCGGCCGACCTCGCCCTCCGGGTGAGCCAGTCGTTCTTCGACGCCGTTGCGGCCGAGCAGCGGCTTGCCGTTCGGCGCACGGCCCTCAAGCAGGCGCTCTCGCAGCTGAGGGTGGCGAAGCGCCGTTTCCAAGTCGGCGAGCTGACGTCCGCGGACGTGGCCCGCTGGACGGCCCGCGCCTCCGCCGAGGAGCAGGAGGTCGTGACATCTCAGGGGGCCCTCGAGCTGGCACAACGGCGCCTGGCTCGACTGGCGGGCCTCGACGAGCTCGGGCCCCTCGCGCCGCCCACCACGGTGCCAGCCCCCGAGGGTACGACAGCCGAGCTGGAGCGGCGGGCGCTGATGGAACGTCCGGAGATGCTGGTGCTCGAGAAGCGCTTCCGCGCGGCCCGACTGATGATCAAGGTCGAGAAGGGCGCCTGGCTGCCGGAGCTCGACGCGCACGCGCAGTACTACGCCCAGCGTGCCGACTTCCCCTCCCGTGACTGGATGTCCGTGAGCCTCACGCTCCGGGTGCCGATCTACGACGGTGGAGTCGCCGCGGCGCGGGTCGCCAGGGCGAAGGAGGATCTCATTGACGTCGAGGTCATGCGCCGTGAGATGGACAAGGCGATCCGCGACCAGGTCGAGTCCGCCACGATCTCCCACCGCACGGCGGCCGCCGTGCTCGAGGCTGCCGAGAAGCGGAGGACGGCGGCGCGTGAGGCGTACCGCCAGGTCGAGCGCGCGTACGCGGTCGGGGAGGCCACCGTCACTGATCTGCTGACCGCAACCACCGAGCTCACCGACGCCAAGACGGCCGTCGTCATCGCCCACTGGCAACGGGAGCTGCAGGCGATCGCGCTGCGCCATGCCGTCGGCCAGGCACCGGTTCCCGGCGTCGCGTTGCCAACACCCGGCGGCGACGCTGGCAACGCCGAAGACAGGCCGGAGAGGCCGACGCCGGACGAGCCGGCAATGAGGAGCGAACCGTGATGCGACGTTGGATGGCCCTGATGCTCATGGCGGCCTTTGCCGCCGCCTGCCACGACGGCGGCACCGACACGCCCGAGATCGCCGGCAAGGTCCGCGAGGAGGCACTCGCGCCGCGCGCCGTACACCTGGTCGAGGTCGAGGCACGTGAGGAGCGCCCGAGCCTGGAGCTCGTCGGCGAGATCCGCGCGGACGAGATGGTACCGATTCCGGCCGAGGTCGCCGGGCAGGTCGAGCGCGTCCTGGTCGAGGTCGGAGACGTTGTTCACCGCGGCCAGGAGCTGGCGTGGGTTGATCGCACGACCTTCGAGCTCCGCCTCCATCAGGCCGAGGCCGACGTGGCGGCGGCCGCGGCCGATCTCGCGCTTGCGCAGAAGGAGCTGGAGCGAAAGCGCGATCTCGTCTCGGATCACACGATCTCCCAGGCCGCCTTCGACCAGGCACAGGCTCAACTGGACCTGTCCTCGGCCCGGCTCGCCGCCGCCCGCGCCGCCCGCGACCTGGCGCGGCGAGACTATGACAAGAGCGCGGTGAAGGCGCCGGCCGACGGAGCGGTCGCGAAGAGGCTGACCGCTCCCGGTCAGTGGGCGGACCTCGGGCAAACGCTGCTCGAGCTCGCCACCGGCAAACGAGTCAAGGTCGCCGCGCGCGTCCCCGAGAACTGGGCCGCCAACCTCGCCGGCATGAAGACGCTGGAGTTCCGCGTCGGCGTCTCCGGCGAGCAGCACAGCGCCGCCATCTTCAGCGTCGAGCCCGTGGCCGAGGGCTCGAGTCGCTCCTTCGAGATCGTCGGCCGGACCGCCGACCCCGACGGCACCCTGCTGCCGGGAATGTACGCGACGGTCCACCTCACCGCGGCGAACGCGGTGAGGACCCTGTGGCTGCCGCAGACTGCGGTCGCCACCTCCGACATGCCCGAGGTGATGATGGTCGAGAACGGCCACGTTGCCGTGCGCAAGGTGCAGACCGGGCGTCGCGATCAGGCGATGGTGGAGGTGGTCGGCGGGCTGGCGGCCGGCGAGCAGGTCATCAGTGACGTCGCCGGCCTCGCGCGCGGTCTGTCGGTTGCCGTCGACAGCAGCGGCCAGAGCTCCCGATGATGGACTCGGCACGTTCCTCGGGGTTGACATGAACCTGTACGACATCGCGATCCGGCGGCCTGTCTTCACGATCATGCTGATGGTGGCGCTGGTGGTCTTCGGTATCCTCGGTTACGTCGCCCTGCCGGTCAACCTGCTCCCGTCGCTGGACATCCCTGTGGTCACGGTGACGACCGTCCTGCCAGGCGCGTCGCCCGAGGTCATGGAGTCCGACGTCACCGACATCATCGAGTCCGCGGTCAACACGATCGAGGGGATCAAGCACCTCAACTCGTACTCCGGGCAGGGAATCTCGCAGGTCACGATCACCTTCGAGCTGGAGCGCAACATCGACACCGCCGCCCAGGACGTCCGTGACAAGGTCTCGGGCGCCGTCGGCAATCTGCCGCTCGATGCCGAGCCGCCGATCGTGCAGAAGCTCGACGTCAACTCGCAGCCGATGCTGTGGATCGGCCTCTCCGGACTCGAGAACCGGACCCTGTCGGACTACGCCGACCAGGTCGTCAAGCCGCGGCTGCAGTCCGTTCCAGGGGTCGGCAACATCTTCATGGGCGGCTTCCGCGAGCGCATGATCCGGATCTGGATCGACCGTGACAAGCTCGCAGCCCACGGCCTGACGGTCGATCAGGTGATCAACGCCCTGGGCCGCGAGAACCTCGAGCTCCCCGGCGGCTACATCGAGGGCCCGGTGCAGGAGCTGGCGGTCCGCAACATGGGCCTCTTTGACTCGGTCGGCGACTTCAACCACATGATCATCGCCACCGTCGGCAGACACCCGATTCGTCTCGCCGACGTCGGCTTTACCGAGGACGGCATCGCTGATGAACGCGGCACCGCCCGCTACAACCTCAAGCCGGCGATCGGTCTCGGCGTGGCGCCTCGATCCGGAGCCAACCTGGTCCAGGTGTCACGTGCCGTGCGGGAGCGGATGACAGAGCTGGCGAAGGACTTTCCCAAGGGTGTCACCTACGACATCGCCTTCGACGCTGCCGAGTACGTCGAGAAGTCGATCGAGAACGTTCAGGTCGACATCATCTACGGCGCCATCCTGGCAATCCTCGTGGTCTTCGTTTTCCTGCGCTCGTGGCGCTCGACGTTCATCGTCTCGCTCGCCATCCCGACCTCGCTGGTCGCCACCTTCGGCTTCATGCGGATCTTCGGCTTCTCGCTCAACAACCTCACGACGCTGGCCCTGGCGCTGTCGGTCGGCGTCGTCATCGACGATGCCATCGTGGTGCTCGAGAACATCTTCCGTCACCAGGAGGAGGGTGAGGACCCGGTGACGGCGGCGCACAACGGCACCCGTGAGATCGCCCTGGCGGCGATGGCGGCCACTTTCTCGATCGCCGCCGTCTTCATCCCGGTCGCCTACATGAAAGGTATGATCGGCCAGTTCTTGTATGAGTTCGGTCTCTCGGTCGCGGTGGCAATCCTGATCTCGCTCTTCGTGGCCCTGACCCTGACCCCGATGCTGAGCTCCAAGATCCTGCGCGTCCGGCCCAAGCACGGCCGCCTCTACGAGGTCCTGGAGGGCGGCTTCAAGCGCATGGAAGCCGCCTACTCGCGCTCGCTCGACTGGGCACTGACCCACAAGGGCCTCACACTTCTCCTCGCCACCCTGCTACTTGGTGGGAGCCTGGCTCTGATCCCGCTCATGGGTGCCGAGTTCGCACCCCAGGAGGACATGTCGATGTTCATGGTGTCGATGGAGGCGCCGGTCGGGACCTCCTTCCAGGCCATGGACGGCCTGCTGCAGCAGGCCGAGCGCACGGTGCTGTCGCAGCCCGAGGTGCGCTCCGAGTTCGCCGCCATCGACATGGAGGACCGCGGCATCGTCAACACCGGCATCATCTTCGCCCGTATGATCAAGCCCAGGTACCGCGAAGCGACACAGAACGACGTCGTCAAGCGGTTGCGCGCCGACCTGGCCAAGATCAAGGGGCTGCAGTCGCGGGTCGTGCAGTTCTCCTTCTACAGCGGAGGCGGCGAGGGCGGCGACTGGGACGTCTCGTACACGCTCTCGGGTCCGGACCTCAAGCGCCTGGACCAGATCGGACGGCACGTGGCGGAGCGGTTCGGAGCCATCGACGGGGTCGTCGACGTCGACACCAACCTCGACCTCGAGCAGCCGCAGCTGCACGTCACGGTGGACCGCAACCGCGCCCACGACCTCGGCCTCGACGCCGCAACGCTGTTCGACACCGTCTACTCCCTGATCGCCGGTCGCAAGGTCGGGTCGTACACCACCCAGGGCAAGCGGCACGACGTCCGCATCAAGGTCGTGCCGTGGCAGGCCAGCTCGCCGCAGGACATCGGAGCGTTGCAGGTGCGGACGCCCTCCGGACGCATGGTGCGCCTGGACTCGGTAGTCCACATTGCCCCCGGCGTCGGGCCGATCAACATCAACCGGACGGACCGCGAACGCAGCCTGCTGCTGACCGCCAACCTCCAGGGCATCCCGCTCAACCGTGCCCTGGAGGACCTCAAGAAGATCCTGGCCGAGGAGCTCCCCGAGGGCTACCACGCCAAGGCCGCGGGCCAGGCGGAGGAGTACGCGGAGTCGATGAACAGCCTGCTGTTCGCCCTCGGTCTCGCGATCCTGATCGTCTACATGGTGCTGGCCAGCCAGTTCAACTCCCTGCTACACCCGTTCACGATCATGTTCGCGCTGCCGCCGGCCGCGATCGGCGCGCTGCTGGCCCTGTACCTCACCGGCAACACGTTCAACATCATGTCGATGATCGGCATCATCCTGCTGTTCGGCCTGGTGACCAAGAACTCGATCCTGCTCGTCGACCTGACGATCCAGAAGCGCGCGCAGGGGCTCGACCGGGAGGAGGCGCTGCGGGTCGCATGCCCGATCCGGCTGCGCCCGATCCTGATGACCGCGGTATCGATGATCTTCGGGGTACTGCCGGTAGCGCTGGCGCTCGGCGAGGGCTCGGAGGCGCGCGCGCCGATGGCCATCGCCACCGCCGGCGGCATGACCACCTCCACGCTGCTGACCTTGCTCGTGGTCCCGGTCGTCTACGCCGTCCTCGACAGCGGCGTCGAGAAGCTGCGCGGATGGCGGCGGGCGAGGGCGACGGCACGGACTGCCTAGGAGGGCGCCCGGCCCGCGGCCCCTTGCGTGGCTTCCGGCCCGGGCCGACACTGTTTTCAGAGGGATAGCAGCGATCACTTTCAGGATGGTGAGCGGAGGCGTCATGAAGGTCGGCGACATCATGATCCCGTTTCACGAGGTGCCTTCGGTTCCCAGCGACGCAACGCTCGCGGACGTCGCCCGGCTGCTGCGAGAGGCCCGCTGCAAAGACTCCGACCGTTACCCGTGCCGTGCCGTCCTGGTGGTTGACGCCAACGGCCGCATCGTCGGCAAGATCGGCCACCTGAGCTTCCTCAGGGCGGTCTCGCAGGCAGTTCCGAGCATGACCCCAGGGGCGGTCGCCACGATGACCCCGGCCTCCCACTCGAGCTTCCTGGAGCAGACGCTGGCCCAGTGCTGTGAGCATACGAGGAGAGTGGAGGCCCGGTCCGCGATGGTCCCGGACACGATCTGCATTGAGGACACAGACTCGATCCCAGCCGCCATCGAGGTCATGGTCCACCACGCCACGCTGTCGGTGTTCGTCCGGCGCGGCGGAACTCTGGTCGGCCTGCTGCGCCTAGCGGACGTGTTCGAGGCGATGGCCAAGCGGCTCGGCCAGGAGGTCACAACCCCGAGCGGCTAATCGCATGCCTGGCGCCGACTGAAACCACGAGCCACAAGGCAGCCGGTCATGCTAGGATCCCCCCCACGTGATCAATCCGGAGAAGGCACGACATGGAGGTGGACGGGAGGCGATCCGGCAACGCGCGTCGGCGTCGCGCCGCGGTCTTCGAAGGCGGACCTGCGCGTTCGCAGCCGCCGCATTCCTCACGGCAGCGGTGCCCGGCCTTGCCGGCGGCCCCGAGTGGTACACGGGAGCGTTCCACTTCCGCTGGCGCACCACCGGCGGTCCCCACGGGCATGTCGCTGACTGCCGCACAGACGCGTGCGACCGCTCCGACTTCGCCCGCGGCAACCTCGACAACGCCTTTGGCCTGCGCCAGGGAGTAGCCTTCCCCCTCCTCGAGCGAGGCTCGTTCCGGCTGACCGGCGGCGGCGAGGCCCAGGTCCTTTTCACCGAGCACAACCTCTCGCAGCGTGACCTCGGCATCGGCGAGCTCGCCGGCGTCCTCGGCGCCGGCCTCACTATCGGCCCGGCGTGGCTCACGGTACGCGCAGGCTTCGGCGGCGTTCTCACGTCGGACGGGCGCGGCGGCACCGGCCGCTTCCTGGAGAGCGGCATCGAGGCTCCGGTCTCCGGCCGGGTGGCCGCGCGCGCCGCCTTCCGCCGCGCCTGGCACGCAGGGCCCTCCACCGATGAGCTGTCGCTGGTCCTGGCACTCCGCCCACACGAGGCGGCTGGCCCCAGCCCGTGGAACCTCGGCTTCAGAGCCGGGGCCAGCCGGCCCGGCGGGTTGGTCGGCCAGGACCGCTCCCTCTCCGATGCCCCGGTGTGGCAGCTCACCGCCCTCCGTTCCCTCGGCGCCTCGCCCTACCGGCTCGGCATCGGCGTCGGCTCGGCCAGCCATGAGTCCGAGGTCCGGACGGCGTACGGCGCGGTGGCGGGGAACCAGCGCGGCAAGGAGATCTTCGACCTGTCCCTCCTTGCCGACCGGGCCATCGGCTGCACCGGCGCCGTCTGCTGGCGCGCCGGACTGGGACTGCGCGCCGCACACTGGGAGGATCGAACGCCGCTGCTTCTCGACCGCAGCCGCGTCCCGGTCGCCGCCGGCACCGAACTCGCCGGCGTCGCCTCTCTGGCCGCCCGCATCGATCTGGCGGACCGCATCGGCCTCACCGCCCGCGCCGAGCAGACATACTGGAGCGGCCTCGACCTCGGCGAGCTGCGGCTGATGGTCGGCCTCGAGGCCGGGCTGGCGGACAGCGCACCTCGCGAACCTATCTCCCCGCACCCCAAGAGCGCGCGCCGGCCCGACGATCGCGGTCGAAGGCCATCGTACATCAGGCGCCTCGCGGTCGACCTGGGCGACCTCGTGGCGGTCTCCTGGCACATGACCCCGGGGCGCTGGCGTGCCCTCGGCTGGGGCTCGGCGGCGGTGGGCGCCGCCTTCCTGACCGACAACGAGATCAGGAGCTTCGCGCAGCGACACCGTACCGTCGGGCGGGACGACTTCTTCGACACCGTGCGCCCGCTCGGCAACCAGGCCGGGGCGCTCGGCGTCATTGGCCTGATCTGGCTCGGCGGCACGCTCGGCGACAACGAGACCGCAGTGAAGATCGGCCAGGACGCGTTCGAAGCGACCCTTTTCGCCAACCTGCTGATGGCCCCCGCCCTCAAGACCGCCACCGGCCGGGCGCGTCCGGACGCCGGCCTCGGGCGTTCTCACTTCGATCCGTTCTCCGGCGCCGAGTCTCTGCCGTCGGGCGAGGCGGCGCAGGCGTTCGCCATCGCCTCCGTGGTGGCCTCTCACGTGCACCGACGTTGGCTCAAGGCGCTCGCCTGGGGTCTTGCCGGCACCCTCTCGTATGGACGCATCCACGTCGATCGGCACTGGGCCTCAGACGTCGTTTCCGGCGCCCTCATCGGCGCCGGTGTCGGCGCCTGGGTGGCGCACCGCAGAGAGGCCCGGTCCGGGCCCGAGGGGCGCGGCCTGCACATCGTGGTCCTGCCCGCACCGGGCGGCCTGCAGCTGGTCGGGGGCATGACATGGTGACCCCCCGATGTGGCAGGAGGTCGAGACCTCGGATCGGGTGGCCGACTGCGCCCCTCGTGCTCTTGATGATCGCGCTGGCCCCACCACCGACCGCGACCGCCCAGGACCCTGCCGCCGCAGCCGGCGTCACCTGGTGGGGCAGCCTAACAGCCGATCCGGTCCGCTTCGCGTCGCTGCCGATGAGCTTCGAGGAGGCGATATCGCCACCGCCCGGCAAGTGGCAGGCATCGTTCGCCGTGGAGTACTTCAACCTCTGGTTCGGGAGCTGGCACACCGGGGTCATCCACCGCGAGTTCGGCCTCCAGGGCACCCCGCTGAATCCCTGGGAGCTCCGCACTCTGGAGCGTCGCCACCCAGATGACCCGTTCTTCCGCCTCGACGTGGAGGGCTGGCGCGGCCGCCTCACGGTGGCCCGCGGCCTCGGCCACGGGCTCGGCGTCGTTGTCGACGTCCCCTGGATCCAGATCGGCGCTCCGCGGTGGGACGCCATCTCCAGCAAGTTCCACGAGCTATTCGGCCTCCCCGTTGGCGACCGCAACGACATCGCCCGCGGCCAGACCCTGATCTACATTCGGGGCCGCGACCGCGACCGCCACATCGAGGCATGGAACGAGCTCAACGGCTCGGGCCTCGGTGACCTGCGCCTGACGGTCAACGGCCCGCTCGGCGGCTGGCTAGGTGGTCGGCACGCCTGGGCGGTCTCGGTCGAGGCCCCCACCGGCGCGCGGGGAACCCTGCGCGGCAGCGGCGGCTGGGACTTGGGCGCACGCTGGTTCGGCACCTGGAGTTGGAGAAGCTCACGCCTCCGTCTCGGCGCCGGCTACACCAAGCTCGCGCGATCCGGGACCTTCCTCGGCGTCCAGCGCGCCGACACCTGGCACGCCCTCGGCGAGTGGCTGCTGCCGGTGGGGCGAGCCGACTCCTTGATGGTCGGCTTCACCCTGCACACGTCTCCCCTTCACGATTTTACGGACGCCCACCCGGCCGCTCCCTCTCTGGTGCTCGACCTCGGGTGGGGCTTTCCCGTCGGGAACGGCCGCCGCATCGAGCTCTCGATCGCCGAAAACGTCACCGGAGACGGGACGGCACCCGACCTCGTGCTCCGCATCAGAGTGGTCGGCGCGCCACGTCGCTGACCGGCACCCCCTTCTGCCGCACCACTACTTGGTCTCGTTCCCGCGTCGCAGCTCGTCGAGCTGCGGCTTGACGTGGCGCTCGTAGCACTCGGGGCAGATACCGTGGCTGAAGCGGATGGCCGAGTGCTCGGTGATGTACTTCTCGACCTGCTCCCAGTAGTCCTCGTCGCCTCGGATCTTCTTGCAGTAGCTGCAGATGGGAAGGAGTCCCTCGAGGGTGACAACACTGTCCAGAGCGGTCGTCAGACGCTCGTTGGCTTCGCGCAGCTCGTCGGCGAGCCTCTCGAGGTCGCTGGTCCGCTTCGACTCGAGAAGGCGGAGCTCGGCGACCTGCCGCCGCTTGCGCTGCAGGCGAATCGCGCCCAGCAGGGCGAAGAGAGCTGCACCGTAGAGAAGCAGCATCCGCCCCGCCACGACCGCGAGGACGGTGGGCTCAAAGCCGCTGGTCGCCAGCACCAGCGCTTCGTAGGCAACAACATTGGCGATCATCACCGTCAGCAGCGCTGGCAGCCCGCCCACGAACGCGGCAGCCGCGGTGTTGGCCAGGTACCAGACGTACCAGGCACTCTGGGCGTCCCCGGAGAGGTGAACCGCCCACGTGATGATGCCGACATCGACCGCCATCCACAGGCGCTCCAGGCGCAGGTGACCGAGTCGCCAGATGCCCTTGTGGTAGAGCCAACCGAAGCCCAGGGCCGTGGCGTTGGCCACGAGCAGGAACCACAGCCCGGCCCGCCAGCTGAACCGGAGGGAACCGAGCAGCACGGCCAGGTAGCCGACCACGGTGGCCAGGGTATAGACGAGGGCACGGCTCTTCTGCACCGCCACCTGGAACCGCAGGTTCGGCTGCTTCTCGGTGCTGGGTCCGCTCGACACTGACCTGCCCCTTCCCGCCACCGTCTCGCATCGGCATTCTCGCACATCGGCTGACCTAACTCGACACTCGAGGCCCAGGGACAGCTGGGGGTCCCACAGGCACGCTCGAGTATCATGGGCGGCCATGGATATGCCCCAGATGACCGGATCCACAGCCGACCGGAACATTGCCCTTCATGCCTGAAACGGGAGCGCCTTCTGCCCGGACACGGCGGCGGCTGCTGGTGCTCGCAGTGGGTCTGCTGTCCCTGGCTGCGTACGCCAACAGTATCCGAGCGGGGTTCGTGTGGGACGATCGGATGTTGGTATTGCAGGACCCGGTCGTGCACTCGTTTCACAACCTGGGAGAGGTCTTCTCGCAGGACTTCTTCGCCCGCACCGAAAGCCCCCTCCCCTACGGCTACTACCGGCCGGTGACGACCCTCTCGTACGTTCTTGACTACGCTCTGTCGGGCAAGGACCCGCTTGTCTATCACCTCACCAATGTCCTCTTGCACGCCCTCGCATCGGCGCTCGCCTTGCTCTTACTGTGGCGCCTCGGCCTCTCCGAAGGTGCCGGCTTCACCGCCGCGGCGCTGTTTGCCGTGCACCCGATTCACACCGAGAGCGTGGCCTGGATCGCCGGACGCACCGACCTCCTGGCCTTCGTCCTCATGATCAGTGCCCTCCTGATCCACCTCGCTGCACAGCCTCAGCCGCCGCCCCAGATGGAGAACCCTACCGGACGCAAGCATAAGAAGAAGCGGAAGCCAAGGGAGAATGGAACGAAGGCGGGGAGGCACCCGGTCGCGCTCACGGGTCTGGCGCTGGTCCTGTTTGCCGCCGCCCTGCTGTCCAAGGAAATGGCCGCGGTTCTGCCTCTGTGGGTCGCGCTCATTCATCGCCTCAGGCTCGGTCAGAGCTGGAAGAGGTCGGCGCGGGCTGCGGTCCCCTACTTCGTGGTGATGCTCGGCTATGCCGTTCTCCGCTTCGCCCTTGCCGCGGTTGCCATGCCGACGACCCCCGGCCAGCATCACCTCCTCTACGCCGTGCTTACCGCCCCGGTCACGGTGCTGCGCTACCTCGGGTGGATGGTCGTGCCGACCGGACTCAGCGCGTACGTCCAGAACCCGTACGTCACCTCGCCGGCCGATCCTCGTTTCTTCGTCGCCCTCGCGGCGCTGGCTCTGCTGGTACTTCTCTTGCTGCGTTACGGGCGCCGGCACCGCACCGCCGCCACGCTGGCGGCCATGCTTGCAGTCTCATTCCTGCCGATCCTCAACTTCGTCCGGGTCGCCAGCCCCCCCGACATGGGCAATACGATGGCCGAGCGCTTCTGCTACTTGCCCTCCCTGCCCTTCATCGCCCTAGCCGTCTTGCTTCTCTCGCGGTGGCAACTGTTCCGTGTGCGCCGCGCACGCTCCATCGTTGCGGTGGCGACAACCGGGCTGGTCGCGGCAGGGCTCGGGCTCACCTGGCAGCGCAACCGGGACTGGCACGATGAGAAGACCCTCTTCGAAAAGACGGTCAGGCAGGTGCCCGATGCACCGCTGCCGTGGACCCGCCTCGCCCTCGCCGAGCTCCGCTCCGGCGACCTGCCGGCGGCGCAGCGCTCCTCGAACCGCGCCAGCGAGCTGGCCCCCAACATGTCATCCGTGCTCGCGCTTCGCACCACCATGCTGGTCAACACCGGACATGCCGACGAGGCGGTGCCGATCCAGGAACGGCTGGTCTCCGCGAACCAGAAGGGCCGGGCTATCGCTCTCAACAACCTCGCCTACCTGTACCGCGCCACTGGCCGGTTTCAGGAGGCACACGATATACTGCAGCGCCTGGTCGCCACCGGCAAGGCAAGCGCCGATGCCCACTTCAACCTGGCCGAGGTCCTGCGAGCCGAGGGAGATCGAGATGGAGCACTGTCCGAGTACAGGGTTGCGGTCGCCAGGCGGCCGGAAGATGCACGCATGATCGCGCGCCTGGCCTCTCTCGAGGCCGAGATGGGGCACGCGGCGGCCTCGATCGGCCACTACCGGGACGCGATCACACTCCAGCCGTCGAGCGCCCGCCTCCATGACGAGCTCGGACGGGCCCTTGCGGACTCGGGCAGACTCGCCGAAGCAGAGCGTGCGTTCTCGAGTGCCGAGAAGCTCGGCTCGTCCGTCGCTCGTCTGGAGCTGGCGCAGCTCATGGCGCGCCAGGGCCGTCGTGAGGAGGCCCGCTCCCTGCTCCGGGAGTTGTTGACTGCTACCTCGGATCCACGCCTGCGGGAAGCCGCCGAGGCGATGATCCGCGGCCTCGGCGCGCAAACGCCGGAGACCGGGACTTCGGGTTCGCCCTCGGTGAACCGCGCGGTCACGCCGACGGTGGTCCAATGACAGCGGCCACCCTCCGGGCGATCGCCTGCACTGCGCTCGGCGTACTCCTCACCGCCTCCACGGCTGCAGTCGCGGGAAACGGCCCCCCGCAGGCTCCATCGGTCGTGGTCCTGATCAGCGTCGACACGCTCCGCGCGGACTCCGTTTCTTTTGACGGCCACACGCCGCAGACCACACCTTTCATGGACCGTCTCGCCCGTGATGGCGTCGTGTTCACACAGGCCTACTCCACCTCGTCGTGGACCCCGCCCGCCATGGGGTCGCTGCTGACCGGTCTCTACCCAACCTCCCACGGGGTCACGACCGGGAACATCCAACATCTCGGTCGGATCGTCCAGCCTCCCTTGCCCGAGGCCCTCACGACGCTGGCCGAGGTCTTCCGGAAGGCCGGCTACACGACCATTGGGGTGCCCGCAAACCGCCACCTCATGGCCTCGCTTGGCTTCGGCCAAGGCTTCGACTACTACTTCGGCGAGGCCGCATTCCGACCGGCTCCCGGCGTCAACGGCGAGGTGCGGCGTCAGCTCGAGAAGGCGTTCGGCCCTCTGTGGCGGGTACGTTGGAAGCAGGGAAAGGTCTTCCTGTGGATCCACTACTTCGACCCGCACGATCCGTACCGGCCCAACCGCAGGTGGCTCGACAGGTACGCGCCCGAGTACCGCAAGAACCCCGCGGCCTTCCCGGCAAACATCGTCATGAAGGACCTGCACGAGCGATTTCCGCACCCCGACGCCGTCGTGGCGGCGCGGATCCGGCCGCTCTACGAGGGTGAGGTGGCCTTCTGGGACCAGCAGTTCAGCCTCCTGGCCCGCGAGCTCGGCCTCGACGCCGACAATGTGCTCCTGGCCTTCACCGCCGATCACGGCGAGGAGATCGCGGAGCACGGGGATCTCGGCCACTCCCAGAGCCTGCACGAGGAACTGGTCCGCGTTCCTCTCCTCGTCCACTGGCCGGACGGTCTGCCTCGGGGCAAGCGCATCTCGGCTCCCGCGAGCCTGATCGACGTATACCCGACCCTGGTCAAGCTCGCCGGGCTCGAGGTTCCCTCGGCCATCCAGGGGCACAGCCTTGTCACCGAGATGAGGGGGAAGAAGCCCGACCCGGAGCGGCCGGTCTTCATGGAGCTGCTGCCGCCCAAGCCGCACCTGCTCGCAATGCGGGCCGGTGAGTGGAAGCTCATCCGCAGCCTCGATCCGGGCGGCACCGCCAGCCTCTACAACCTGTCCACCGACCCTGGGGAACACCACGATATCGCCGCCGCGCACGGCGCCCTTGTGCGCTCGTTGCAACGCCGGCTCGCGGCCTGGTACAAGAGCCTCCCCCCGGCGCCTCAGCAGGCCCCGGTTCCCCTGACCGACAAGAAGCTCGAGCAGCAGCTTCGCTCCCTCGGCTACATCGACTGAGGCGGGGCTCCCGAAGCCCCGGGGGGCGCGCGTTCGCCTGTCAGACGCGCCCGGAGGTCGCGACGCCGCCCCCTCGTGTCATCCTGACGAGCCGAAGGCGAGGAAGGATCTGGGCGGGTGGGCAGGGGTTCCCCTCATCTCCTCACTTCTTCACCTCCTCACTTTCTCACTTCCTCGCCTTACTTGACCTGGGTCAATGACGCGCGACCGCTGACGGCCCATCCTCGTCTCAACAAATCTGTTTCGCAGGAAGGGGGAACCATGAGCCAACGGACCGCCAAGCTGATCTTCTGGGTCGGCACGCTATC
>Ga0307423_1000025_pt1 | contig 78017 bp, 74 predicted proteins | sample SalMarWE160310MG_FD_202154 | JGI IMG/M metagenome (GOLD analysis project Ga0307423, IMG submission 202154) | Salt marsh sediment microbial communities from the Plum Island Ecosystem LTER, Massachusetts, United States - WE1603-10 | ecosystem: Environmental > Aquatic > Marine > Intertidal zone >...
AGCTGAACATAGCGTCCTCTGGTGCTCGGGAAAGACTATAGCCCTCTTAAATACAGTGAACTGCATAGAATCCTGCAGGGCGTTGGGTGCTTTTTTCAACATATTATTGGTTGTGAAAAACGCCAATACGGACCTACCCCTCTATAGTTTCTGCATAGAATTTCTATTAGGATCCAAATATGTTGGCTTGCCAAGAAACCTTAACGAAAAAACGTGGATTACGTCAGGAGGTCACTGGTACCTGTACTTAAGGAAGAAAGGTAGCGTCTGGAAGGCTTTTTCTTTTACAAGGTTCCGTTTTTGTTTCTTACGTTTTCTTCAGGTAGCCTTCTCTGTGTTCGTAAATCGTGCCTTCGCGCAGTAGCTGCCAAAGCATGCGTTCGGTTTCAGCTCTTGGAATCTTATGCTTCAACTCCAACTCGCTCACCAGAGCCGTCTTTTCAACCATGCCTGTTTCCTTTTCCATCTCCATTAGCACCGAAAGAATCACCTGTAACTTGTCTCTGACGCTTTTGGGTCTCCCCGTCATTATTAGGTCAATGTCCACCTTGTACGAAGACAAGTCTATTCCAACCTCCTCCAAAGACCTCTTCATAATCACTATCGCCGCTTCCGCGTCTTCACCTGAAACCTCTTTTCTCAAGGCCACCCGCGCTCTCGCTTCAGATATACGAACAAGCGACTCCAGTTGACGTGCGGTTATCGCCACAGGTGACCCTTCTGTCTCGCTCGCCGAACGCATTGCCAAATAAAATTCCCCGAGATGTTTCAACGCTGCCTTGCTCAGCCTTGGCTTAATTGTTTTTGAGTAGCTTATGTACTTCCGCATCAGTTCTGCATCTATCTGTGCTTCTACTGGGCTTTCTCCTCTTCTGTGAATCTCCAGGATGTGCTCGGACATTTTTGCATCCGCCTCTCGGTCAGGTACATCTCTTAACACGAAAATCAAGTCGAATCGAGACAGAATTGTTACTGGAAGAGAGATGTTTTCAGCCACGGTTCGATGTGGCTCATACCGGCCTAAGGCTGGGTTGGCTGCCGCGAGCATAGCCGTTCGGGCATTTAACGTGGCGACGATGCCGCCTTTTGCCACCGAAACCGTATGCTGCTCCATGGCTTCGTGTATGGCAACTCTGTCTTCAGGACGCATTTTATCCATTTCATCTATACACGCTACTCCCTTGTCAGCTAATACTAACGCACCAGCTTCAAGGCTCATGCTGCCGCCTTTCTCCCGTATCACGGCTGCGGTTAAACCCGCCGCGGTTGTTCCGCGTCCTGAAGTGTACAAGCCACGCGGGGCTATTTTCGCCACATACTGCAGGAGCTGCGATTTCGCCGTACCCGGGTCACCGATTAAAAGAGCGTTCATTTCTCCCCTTATCGTTATGTCTGGCAGGCTTTTTGACACGCCGCCAAAAAGAAGATACATTATGGCTTCCTTGATGTGCTCATAGCCGTAGATTGAGGGCGCTATCGAATTCATTATCTTCTTATGAACTTCTGGGTCTTTTGAAAGTGCAAGGATTTTCTCCTCCTCTTCCGGCGATGGCGGCCTTGTCTCCGGCTCTTTACCCAAGACTTCTAGTGAATTAGCATCTAAATGTAAAATGAATGTGCGCAGTTTCCCTATGCCGGGACGCGAGGGCGCGAACGCGCGGACCACGCCAACTATTGAAACGTGGTCGCCTGGTCTGGCGAGATCAACTATTTCGGTTCCAACGAGCTTCACGTTTAACGTGCGTGGAAGCTGACCTGGCGGTAAATCTTCAGGTTTTTCTTGAAGTCGCAGGTCCTGTGAATCTATAAACGTGGATTCGTCTTGAACGAATTCGAATGGTCCGTCTCTTCCGCAGTCGGGGCTAGCGCATACTGGAGGCGCCTTCAAGAATTGTCCTGATTGCTCCACTTGGTTTATTGTTCCACATCGTTTGCATCTGAACGCGGCGTTCATCACCATGGGGCGAACTGGAGTGGCTCGGACAACAATGCCTTCGACCATAACCAGTTTTCCCATCTGCTTTGAACCGAGTTTTCGCAGCTGTTCTTTACCCAAAAGGTTTACAATTCTAACTGTTAACTTCTCAAGTTTGCTGGCGTATTCGGCATCTTCAATTCCCAGTTGAGCATAAGCCGCATTGCCTGCGTGCTGCAGAAAGTCATCCGGCTTTTCCAAAAGCCTCTCCGCGAGTCTCTGGTCAAACCCGAAAAGCTCCTCAAAATCAACGGTAATTGACTCTCTTCCAGTTATGCCTATCTGCGAGATTTTCTGGCGGTACTTTCCTTTTTTGAAGAATTCAAGGAAGCGTTCTTGAGGGTCTACCGTCGCCAGCTCTCTAGCCATTCTGTTTATCGTTCTCCTTCAAAGTCTAATATCTGCGTTTTCCACTCGCTAATTATCTTACCGAGTTGCTCGTAAATGAACCTCTCCTCACATGTAAGTTTTTTCTGTATCTGCCCAGTTTGAACTGGACCTGAAGACAAAGCAACAATTTTCTTTAATCTGGAATTCACGATGTCCCGCGCTAAATGCTTGGCTTTCTCGTACTCCTGCACCTTCTCCAAAAGCTCAGGATGTTTCGCTATTTCCTCCTTCATGTTTTCGAGGTAACGGCGGAGCTTAGGATAGAAGTCTTCTGGAAGCTCTGATATCTGCCCCGCTATTTGCACCCGCTCTTTCCATTGAATCTTGTAAAGTTTGGTCGAATCCAAGTTGTCGTCTTCACGGAAATGCGCAATACCCGACGCGGCAAGCTCCTGCGCCACCCAATACTGGACTTCATACTCGTTTCCCTCTTCGAAAGGACCCGCGGATAACCCTGCAAGACTGATCTCAGGGTGGTTTCTATCAGCTATGACTCTTACAGGTGAATTCTCAAAGCAAAAATCTAACCTCTCAATCTGCACGGCCATTTCCCCCTTCTGTTCACTTCCGCTCTCGCTCTAAATATGTATCAGCACAGGATATAAGGAGAACAGTTTAAAGGTTTAGACAAACTAATTTGAGAATTTAGTGAGTTTGAAGTGTAAGCCTTACGGCCATAGACCCCGTGTCCCTATTGCGTGGGCAACTCTTCCTACTCCAAGCATCAACGCGGCTGTGCGCATGTCGCTTTCTTCTTTTCTTGACAGCTTGTACACATCATTGAACGTTTTGGTTATCTTGTTTTCCAGCTTCTGATTAACTTCTTTCAATGTCCAGTGTTCTCTTGTTAAGTTTTGAACCCACTCGAAATAGCTAACTGTCACGCCTCCAGAGTTAGCTAGTATGTCTGGGATTAGGAACACGCCTTTTTCGTGAAGTGCCCTGTCCGCTTCTGGCGTTGTGGGTCCGTTTGCGCCCTCCGCTACTATCTTCGCTTTAATCTTGTCCATGTTAACCTTTGTTATCTGGTTCTGTAACGCGGCTGGAATCAGTATGTCACATTTAGTCTGCAGCAGTTCCTCGTTGGTTATGTTGGCGCAGTTTTTGTAGTTTACAACCGAACCAGTTTTTTCCTTGTGAGCATACACCATAGAGGGCACTAATCCATCCGGGCAGTAAATGCCGCCTGACGAATCGCTTACCGCGACGACTTTGCAGCCCAAGCTGTGCATTATGCTGGCGGCGTTGTATCCAACGTGACCGTAGCCTTGCACTGCTACCGAGGCGTTTTTCATGTTTAGCTTTAAGATTTTGGCTGCTGCTTTCGCGCAGAGCGCCACCCCCAGCGATGTTGCACACGTTCTGCCTTCGGAACCGCCTATCTCCACAGGTTTTCCCGTGACGCTTTCGGGAACGCTGTAGCCTTTAAGCTGGCTGTACGTGTCCATTATCCACGCCATTGTCTGCTCGTCTGTGTAAACATCTGGCGCTGGAATATCCCTGTGTGGTCCGAGGTAATCGAAAATGAGGCTTACATATCTTCGGGTGAGCCGTTCCAACTCGCCCTGCGACAGTTCTTTGGGGTTGCAGCATACTCCGCCTTTTGCCCCGCCGTAAGGAATGTCAGCGACCGCGCATTTCCACGTCATCCACATCGCAAGCGCGGTTACGTCATCTATGGTTACGGCTGGATGGTATCTGATGCCGCCTTTGAACGGTCCTTTTACGTCCCAGTGTTGCACGCGGATGCCGTTGAAGACGCCTATGCTGTTGTCATCCATTTTAATAGTAACCGAAACTATCAGCGACCGCTTAGGTTTTTTCAATATCTCATGTATTCCATGATCCAAGTTCAATTTTTCAGCGGCGATTTTCAACTGTTCTAACGCCACGGTTAAGGCAGTGTGGTGCGCCATGAAACATCACTATAAGCTAGGTGTCCACCTTAAATTATTAAGAATTACTTTTTTTTTCGGTTCTGATGCTCTGCGGGTCTCTTGCATTACCTAACGCTTGATGTTAACTTTTAGTGAGTGTGGTTGTCGCTGTCATTTTGCTGGTAATTTGCTTCGTTGGTGATTGCGAGGGCTCGTCCTTCGGTTAAGGCTTGAGCAACTTTTTTTCTTGCACTTTGAAGAAGTCTCCACACTGTGCCTCTTGAGACGCCCATTTTTGCCCCTGCCTGTTCCTGAGATAAGCCTTCGAGGTCCACTAATCTCAAGGCTTCTATTTCTGCTGGTTCGATTGTGATGGGGTTGGCGAGTGTTCTTGGTTGTGGGATGAATTGTTCTACTTGTGGAGGGGTTGGTATGGTGACTGGTTTGGGGAATCTTCCTCTTCTTCCTCTTCTGCAGCGTCTGCGTGACATTGTGATCAGCTGATTAAGTTGTGCCGTAATACTTATATATTTTTGTGCATTATCTAATAAATGTAAATTGTGCATAAACACATAATAGAGGTGAAAGAAAAACATGCCAAGAGGAGACCGAACAGGACCCTGGGGCGCCGGACCCATGACAGGAAGAGCAGCAGGATACTGCGCAGGCTACCCAGTTCCCGGATACATGAACCCACGTCGCGGTTACGGCCGAGGGTTCGGTAGAGGCTGGGGTAGAGGCGTCGGCAGAGGCTGGTACGTGTACCCGCCACCCGTAGTAGTTCAACCCACTTACCCGCAAACATATCCGCCAGTAACGCAACCACAGGCTCCAGAACAAGAAGTTACCGCCCTAGAAAACTATCAAAAAGAATTAGTGGCGGAGAAAGCAGACCTCGAAAAAGAAATGGACGACATCAAAGCCCGAATCGAAGAATTAAAAGCAAAACTCGAAAAAACAGAAACGTGAATGCGGATCTCATAAAAAAACTAAAAATCATGGAAAGTGAACAATTCATGGTAAAGCACAGGATCGCCGTTGCAACGGACGGAAAGAAAGGCTTAGAGGACACAGTATCAAACGTTTTCGGTAGAGCCCGAGCTTTCACTATAGTTGATGTTGAAGACGAAAAAATAATCGGCACAAGCGTAATGGAGAACCCCGCAATACCCTACAAACATGGCGCTGGACCCATCGCAATTAAAATGTTAATTGATGACGGTGTGGAAATAGTGCTTGCTAAAGAACTTGGCGTTGGAGCATCTGAAATCTTGGAGAACCACAATATCCTCTTTCTTCCAGCCAAATCAGGCGCCAATGTGGGAGAGACGGTCAAAAACGCACTACGCACGCATAAAAAGAAGCCTATGCAAGATTAGCTAAGAGCCTGAAGCCACAAAACATCTTTTTCTATTTTTCTTATAAGCTATATGACAATGGTTGCTCGCGAATGGTTATGCTTTTACGTTTAAGAACATCTTTATGATGAACGTTATTAGGAATGTTAAGGCTGCTACTCAAAGGCTTATCAATACCATTTCTGAAAACCTTTTATTTTTCACCGACAGCACTGGAGAAATAGTTCTGGATAAAATGCTTGCAGAAACTTTTCTCGAAGCTAAAAATTTTGAAAAAATCAGGTTCGTCTTAAAAGGCGGTCCGATTATAAACGATGCTACTTTTGAGGACGCAGTATACGTATGTCTTTGCGACTTGTCGAATGTCGAAATTTTAATGCTGAGTAACGCTGAGGCAGGAACAGGACCTGAGAGAAGTTCTAAAACGGTGAAGCGCTGGATAAAGAAACACGACCTTATTATCTCTAAAGGTCATGGCAACTACGAAGGTTTAAGTGAACATAACGGGTTGTTTTTTATGCTTATAGCAAAGTGCCCCGTACTTACATCAGACCTTAATGTCGAAGTAGGAGACATTGTATTAAAATACAAAAAGTAACTGGGCTAAAGTTGTGTCGGCACGAAAGAAAGGGGATGGTGTTTTTTTATTCTTCCAAGACTTTGTTTGCTTCGTCGCTGTAAGCGTCCATCACGTAAGATATGCCTGAGATTTTCGATGCTTCCTCTGTTAACGCCATAAGGTCCTTCCTCGATATGGTTGAAAGCCTAAAGTTTCTGCTTCCCGCCATCAGCTGCTGCAGTCCAACCTTGAATTTTTGACAGTATGTGTAGATGCCCACGGCACCCAAAGGTATGTCTTTCATCTTAGAACCGAATTTCTCCTCAAGCTCCGCGTAGGCAACAAAGATTTCGTTGGCGGTTTTGCCGTACTTCGAAACCGAGGTGGGCAAATTGCCTTCAGCTAACCAGTTTCCTATGTTCTTTCCAACCATGCCCGGTATCATCAAACCTCTGCCCATGCAGACTGCCTTAACGTAGGGGCTGCCCATGGCGAGCGCTTTGAACACGCCGTCCTCTGACGAGAAGCCGCCGGCCATTGCGATGTCAGGAACTTTTATGCCTTTTTTCGTAAGTTTCTCGCAGTACTTGTACGTTAGCGACTGCAGATAGAACGTTGGAACTCCCCACTCGTTCATCATCGGCCAAGGACTCATACCTGTGCCGCCTGGGGCGCCGTCGATTGTGAGCAAGTCGAGTTTTGCTTCAGCGCCGTATCTTAGGGCCATAGCCAGTTCTAAGGGGGAATAAGCCCCAGTCTTCAGGGTGACCCGTTTGAATCCTAAGCCTCGGAGACGGTCAACTTCTTCCAGAAAGCCTTCTTTGGTTACGAAGCCCAGACGCGAGTGCCTCTCAAACTCTTTTAAGGCTCCTTTTTTGAAGGCTGCTTGGGTTTCGGGAAGTGAGGGGTCGGGTGAGACAACGTAGCCTCTTTTTTTGAGCTCCTGCGCTCTTTCTATGGTTTTTACTTTGATTTCTCCGCCTATGCATTTGGCGCCTTGACCCCATTTCAACTCGATTGTTTCAAGGTTATGCTTTGATGAAACGTACTCGGCGACACCGAATCGTGTGTCTTCTACGTTCATTTGGACTAGGAGTTCTCCGTATCCTTCGTAGAAGCTCCTGTAAACCTCGATACGCCTGTCCATCTCGGGTGACTTTGTGATTTTGCCGTTGCTGTCCAACTCGAGGGCTGGGTCGATTCCGCAAACGTTTTCTCCGCAGACAAGCGTTATGCCTGCGATGGCAGCGCCTATGGCGAAGTGCTCCCAGTTCTTCCGCGCTATCTCCGTGGAGCCGAGTGCGCCAGTGAATATGGGGACTCGCAGCTTGACTTTTTTGTCCCAACCGTACTCGGTTTCAGTGTCCACTTTCGGGAAAAGAGCAGTATCTGGGCCTCCTTGTACGCCTTCGGGCAGGCCTTTTGCGCCTCGGGCGTAGCCTTGAATGTTCAGGTGGGAATAATCCACGGGGTAGTTTTTGTCTGCTCCAGCGGTCATCCCGCCGAAGGGTCCAGGGTAAAGGACTTCACGACCTCTGAATGTTGATAGCCAGATTTCGCAGCCGCCTCTGCATCCATCGATGCATCTTGAGCAGATGCCTGATACGGGCGCGACATCTCTTGATCGGTTGAATGTACCTGTTGATTCATCCGCGTTCGGTCTTCTAAAATTCATTTTAACACCTTTCAAGTTTTTTAACTAACTGTATATTTTTCGTATATATCCTTATTTACCATCATACATATGCGAAAAATGGTTTTCATGTGAAATAAATGTTCATTCAAAAAAACAGGGTTTTGGTAAATGGTTTCGCTTATGCCTTATATACTTGTTGAATGTTTGACCGCCTTAGCGACGGCTGAAAACCAGCCCAAAACAAAATAGTAATTAACATCGCCATTTATTAGCCCTTGTTAATAATGTTACACGAGAGGAGGATACCCTTTGAGTTTTGAGATGTGGGCTGAAAAATACCGGCCGAAAAGCCTAGCCGGCATGGTAGACCAGAAAACAATCGTAGAACGCTTAAAAAGCTTCGCCAAATCCAGAAACGTGCCTCACTGCATATTCGCTGGGCCGCCTGGAACGGGCAAAACCACAGCTGCCCTGTGTTTGGCTCGCGACCTTTACGGCGAAGGCTACCGTGAACACCTTATGGAGTTAAACGCCAGCGACGAGCGCGGCATAAATGTTGTCAGGGAAACCGTGAAGACTTTCGCGCGTTCCCGCTCAATTGGCGAGATTCCCTTCAAAATCCTGATCTTGGATGAAGCAGACAACATGACCTCTGATGCCCAGCAGGCTTTGCGTCGCACGATGGAACGGTACACCGAAACTTGCCGGTTTGTAATGTGCGCGAATTACAGCGGCAAAATAATTGAGCCCATCCAGTCCCGATGTGCTCCGTTCAGGTTTACTTTTCTGCCTCCAGAAGAGCACGACAAGTACATCAAGCATATCGCTGAAGCTGAAGGCGTCCAGTTGTTGCCTGACGGTTTAGAGGCGATTTTTGAAGTTTGTGGCGGAGACCTCAGGAGAGCCATAAACACTTTGCAGGCTGCGGCGTCGATGAATAAGCCTGTAGATGCTAAGCTGGTTTATACGGTAACTGGCAAGGCCAGCCCTGCGGATGTGCAAAAAATGCTCAACACTGCCATTGGCGGCGACTTTTTGGGGGCGAGGAAACAACTGCGTGATATGATTCAAAAGTACGGCGTAGCTGGAATTGATATAATTCGGCAGATTCACAAGGAGATTTTTAAGATGGCGATTCCTGAGCCTTTGAAAATAAAGTTAGCAGGCATCACAGGCGAGATAGATTACCGCCTTGTAGAGGGTTCAGACGAGGAAGTACAACTTAGTGCCCTGCTAGCAAAGCTTGTTGAAGAGGGCAGCGAAATAAAAAAGGCAAATTAGGTGCAGTTTTTGTACACGGCATGGACCGTCAAGCACAAACCGAAATCCACCACTGAAATCGTAGGGAACCCAAGCGCCATCAAAACTTTAAGCGAATGGCTCCAATCCTGGGACAAGGGCGTACCCAAAAAAAGAGCCGCTTTCCTGTATGGCTCGCCAGGCGTCGGAAAAACGGTCACCGTTGAAACTTTAGCTCACGACCTGCACATGGAGCTTGTTGAAAAAAACGCCAGCGATTACAGGACAGAAGACGCCATAAACCGCTTTGCAGGATTAGCGTCGCAATACAGTTCCTTGTTTGGGGGAAAAAGAATCGTGTTGCTGGACGAACTGGACGGGTTGATGGGGAACGCTGACAAGGGCGGGGTTAAAGCGACCACAAACATCATTAAAACCGCTCGTTGCCCAGTTATTTTGATTGCTAACAACGCTTATGACACGCGGTTTCGAACTCTTCGCACTTATTGTCTTCTTATAGACTTCAAAAACCCCATTTCGAGCAGCATAGCTAAACGGTTACAGTATATTTGTGAGCGCGAAGGGATCCAAGCTGATGAGAACGCGTTGAAGTTTATTGCTCAACGGTCCGGAGGTGACGTGCGCTCTGCGGTGAATGACCTTCAGGCTTTGGCTCAAGGAAAAAAACACTTAACATATGATGATGTTTCTTGGCTAGCTTACCGTGACCGGCAAGAATCAATTTTCAACGTGCTTAAGATGATTGTTTACGGCAGAACATCTTATGGCGCGAAACAGGCTGTGGACATGGCTGACGTGGATATAGACATGCTTTTCGAGTGGATTTACGAGAATGTCCCTGCTCATTTTACTGACCCCCATGACTTGGCTCAAGCCATGGACGCTCTTGCGATGGCTGATGTCTATCGAGGCAGAATCCGTGCTTCACAGAATTGGGGCTTCATCCGTTACGTGATAGATTACATGACAGCTGGCGTGGCCATGGCTAGGCAAAACTCCACGGTTCAAGGCTGGATCCCGTTCAAGTTTCCAAGCAGAATTATGATGTTGTCAAGGTCTAAAGCTCAACGGGCATTGCGAAAGAATATTGGCCTTAAAATCAAGCGCAAATTCCACATCTCGGTTGCTCGTGCTCCAACGGAAGTTTTGCCTTTCCTCAGGATTATTTTCAAAAATGATGTCCATAAGGCTGTTGGCATCGCCAAGTGGCTTGACCTAGACGAAGAAATGATTGAATACATTGTTGGAAACAAAGCAAAAGCGGGGCAGATAACGGCATTTCTGCATTGACAGATTGCTTAGCTGATTTTGCTGCCTTCCACTATGTCCTTTTCCGGTTGCAACACCACAACGTTGCCTTCGTCGTCTTCAGCTGCCAATATCATGCACTGCGATTCCACACCCAGCATCGTGCGCTTTTGAAGGTTAAGAATGAAAACGCATTTTTTGCCAACCAGGTCCTCAGGCTGGTACCATCGCAGAAGCCCAGCGACCGCTTGCCTTTGTTCCGTTCCAAAATCAACCATGAGTCTCATGAGGTTTTTCGAGTTCGGAATCTGGTTTGCCTCTGTAATTTTTCCTATGCGCAAATCGAGTTTTTGGAATTCTTCAAACGAGATTTCCACTTTAAACACCGTCCAGACTTCTTCACCGCGATGAAAAGTATAAAGTTTTGCGGTTTCACCTACCCTGCGTAGCGGCTTGCAGTTTGCTTTTTTCTTCTGAGGCTATCTTGTGAGCCATCAAAATCGGTTCAGGGATTTTGCTGTGGCGCACGCAACGCTTAACGATTTTCACAGCTGTTTCAAGCGATATTAAGTGGCCGACGCTGACATAAACAGGTTTTACACCCTCCCTTGTCGTCACTACTTCACCGATAACTTGGTCTTTTCGAACCAAAAATATCCGCCCTGCAATCGCCTTAGGCTCCCCGACCAGTCTGCTTTTTGCCACTCCGATCGTGGGTTTCCCTATGCAAGACCGAGATGACTGGCAAAACCGAATCCATACGGGTGCGCAACGCCTTGACCATCAGCAAGCAAAACGTCAGGCTGCAACCTCAACTTTTTGATGCATGCAATCGACGGCGGAATTTCCCGGAATGACAGCAACGTAGGAATGTACGGAAACTTAACTTTGCTTGTTGCCGTTTGCCGCTCCAAAAGTTCAAGAGAATCATAATCCAAAACTGCCGCGGCACTTATCGCAAAATCGCCTGCATACGCCACGTCAACCCCCGCGACGCGGTGGATCTTTTTGGGCAAGTGGTCTTCGGCAATTACTTTCTGCGATAAGCGTGATTGCGCCTTATGTGCTTTTGAAACAGAAAAATTATGTAGCACCGCGACCGTAGGATGCATGGTTAACCTTTGGGCGGGCGTTTTTTTCTCTGCGCATGTTCAAACTGTTTCAGATAGTTTTCCAGCGACTTTCTCCGCACTTCTTGAGTGACGTCTCCGCGGGTGGCTTCGATAATTCTTCGTGCCACATCGCATTTTCTTCTAAGCCCAGGAACAAGCATATACGCCTCATCCATAGCCATCAGCTCAATGTATATTCCATCCATAATTGTCAAGTACTCTTGACCTTTCTCCGCATCGCCTTCACGCAGCGCATCCAGAACCAAACGGCGATATTCCCCTATGACATCCGCTAAACCCAAAACGTAGTCTATAGAGGGCACGTTGATCTCATCGGGCGTTACGAACCGCGCTTCCTGGATTAATCCGTGAAATATGTTCGCCTCGGCGTACTCTTGAAGCGCTGCGCTAAACATGCCGCTGTAGATAATTTGCGGGTATTCTTCCGCGGAACCTTGAAGTTTGGAGATGATCTCTTTTGCGGCTTCAGTCATTTTTCCAGCTTTCTCATACTTTTTTTGATGCATAAGAAGTATCGACTGCTTGGAAAGACTTGTGGCTTTTCGCATGTTTTGATGAGCGTCTTCTCGCACCTTGTCTTTTTGGGTAAGCTCATCTTTCACCTTTTTCAGTATAGTTTTCAAATTCCCCAAGTTTTCACCATTCTGAATTATAAAACGTAAGAAACTATTAACTGTGTTATTATTAAAAAATGGGTTTTGGATTAAAATAGGCTTTTCCAGTTGTCTATTCTTCCGTTTCTGGTTCTGGCTCTACCCATTTTTCGATCAGGAGCTTGTCATCCTTAAGTTTGAAGCTTACTTTAACAAATATGCTGTCTGCTCCTTTGAACGGGAACATGCTGTCTTCCGCCAGGTCCTTCGGCAGGTAAATCAGGTATTTGCCGTCTTTCCTCCTGAACAAGCGCCCTCTTCCATCACTAACCATAAGTCACCACCCATAAGATTAAATCCTTAGTTCAAGAATAGGGTTATCTGAAAACCTATTTAAGACTATCTTTCATGGTTTCCATCATCATTTTTTTAACAGTGTCAAATTAGAACTGAAAATTGAATTGTTTGCTTAACATAACGCGTTTACTCGACAAGGTTCAAAGTTTGTAACCGTTTAACGTTTGCTTAACAATACAACCCGACTCTCGCTTGACTCGTCTATAATCGAGTATCCAGTGCGCTCCGCCAAACCCGCCGCAAACTCACGAATTTCTCTGTGCTGAGGCATGCTCCCGTAATCTAAACGAAGACTTGAAAAACCAACATGCATGTACGCCTTAGCTTCAATGTACGTGGGATTAGCCTTTTCAACAAGTTCGGCGTATCCGTCAACCTCTTCCATGTTATGCCCCTTCACCAGCGTCATGCGTATTACGGTGCGGCATCGGAAACTCGGCAGCAGGCTCAGCGTCTCATTCAACTTCGCCCAAGCGTTGGGAACCTGAGGGCGACAAACACGTTTAAACACAGCTTCATTCGGAGCACAGACAGAGACGTAAAGCTGCGTGGGCTCTTCGCTTAACTCCGAAAGCTTAGAAGGCACCGTACCGTTAGACACAAGAAACGTGGTAAACCCCCTGTTGTGAAAAACGCGGATCAACTCACCTATGGGCCCGTAAAGGGTCGGCTCACCCGTCAAACTTATCGCCACGTGCCTAGGCCTCAACGCTTCAGTGAGCTTCTGCCAGTTTGCCTTCGGATTCCCATTGTACCCGCTCAAAATTTTGGCCTGCGCCTTCAAGCTTCCTTGCACAATTTCCTCGGGTGCGTCCCAACTTGGCAGTTTCATCTCGTCCCAATTTATCTGTAAGTCTCCATTCTGGGCTCTCCAACAAAACAGGCATTGCTGCGTGCAGTAAAAAAGTGAAGGCGACATTTGAATACATTGATGTGATTTTATCCCGTAAAACTTCTGCTTGTAGCAAGCGCGGTCATGAATTATAGACTCGTAAAGCCATTTACACCTTTTAACCGCTGAATGTTTGCCTACGCGATGATACTTATGCTTCTTTAACGCCTGCAGTAGCGAAGGGGGAATAGGCTGTTCCAAGATTTTTCAGGTCCAAGCTTTTCTGTTTTAGAATAGACTAGTGGAACGGTTTTATAAAACGGTCTCCTTTCCAACCATATCCGCGCCAACGTTGAGGAGTTGACCTGCTTAAAGGCAAAGTTTAAAATGCTCTCTTGATAGTAATTTTCCATCACAACCAAAAGTATAGCTAACACAGGAGAAGTTCATGTGAAAAAACGACCTGCCGCAATAATTCTTCTACTCTTAATGAGCGCTGCCTTTCTGTTTATGCCGCTTTCGATAGTTCTAGGTCAACTAGGCGTGAATGTAATCTTGGTGTCTCCCCAAGAACAGGGCGTTGTAGGTCAAGAAGTTAACATTCAAGGAACCATCGACACCACAAATGGTCCATACGAAATTTGGTTCGGCAAGAACCTTGTGGTAAGCAAAAATTCAGAAGGCTACTATGTGAATGCCAACTTCACAATCCCCGAAGTCTCTGGAGGAGACTACACCATAATCCTGCGAGATGTCACCGAGAACGTTAACGCCACATACGCGTTCGCAGTGACCATAGCCTACTACGTTGAAGCCGTTGAACCGGCTCCGCCCGCGCAACTGCAGGAAGGAAACAGCGTTGTTTTAAATGTAACTTTCACTGGTGCACAACCAAGCGGCACCTATTACGCGAACGTCACGGTCGAACTTCCCGAACCAGCGAACGCAACTTTTTCGAAGACCATTCAACTTTCCGTCTCAAGCCAAACAGCCATTGCAAGCGGGCAGGTCACTTATCCAGACGCCACTTTTGGGCCTGAAGGCTCGCACACAAATTACACTGGCACATACCATGTTTACTTAAATCTCACTCAACAGTTAGCGGAAAATCAATTTTTCATGGGTTTCACTGATAAAAGCGCGTACCACAGGGGTCAATCCGTAGCAATACATGCCGTCGGATACCAACCTGGCGAAAACGCAACAATCTCCATTGAATACTCGAAAACTGGCGCCTCTTTGCATTCTGAAACTGTAACCGCCTCAAGCGAAGGCGTGGTCTCCTCATCCTGGACAGTTACCTCAGACGCGTTAATTGGCGATTACGAAATAACCATAACTCCCGACGGCACAACTAAGGAGGTGCCTGACTCACAGGTCATCTCGGTTCCAGGTTATCCCGTTAAGGTTCGAACCTTAAACTTGGCTGGTGACTTGGCGCCTCACATAATGGTTGAAGCCCTTGACTTGGTGACAAATGCTGTTTCCAATGGTTCAAGCGGAGATGATGGAGTAGCTACTTTGAACCTTGAAACGGGCAATCATACGCTGACCGCGTTCTGGAATGATGTGCAGGTCGGCAGGAAAAACGTGACTGTGACGGGAGAAAATTCTTTTGATTTAACGTGCGAGTTAACAAACCTTAGAATAACCGTCCAGAACAAAGATGGGAATTTAATTCCTTTTGTCAATCTAGACATCACCTATCGGTATGTGACAAGGAACGGCGCCACGCAAACTGGGCACGCCACGGGCCAAACAGGTCTCTCTGGCACGTTTATTTTGAGTTCGGTTCTGCCTGGGATAAGCTACACCATTAACGCTTCTCTTTACGGCGTAGTTTTCAACACTGGAAACAACACCGTCAGCACTTTGCCCGTGCAGCCGCTCTCAGAGGTAACCATACTTTGCCCCAGTCGAACTCTAACCCTGACTATCCTTGATTACAATTCAGTGGCGATTCCTAACGCGCGCATCGAACTAGTTGAAGTGACAAGCGGTTTGTTCCATGGCGCCACAACGGACGCCGCAGGGAAAGTCACTTTGGAAGTCACCTTCGGAAAGTACCGGCTCCGAGTTTACACCGACAACAATATCTTGCTGAATGAAACCGTGATTGAGGTTTTCAGCGACACTGAAAGCGAGATTCGCTGCAGCTTCTATAACATTAAGGTATCAGTGGCTGTTGTTGACTATTTCAATCAGCCGATCCCTGACGTAAACGTCATGTTGCATGGGCCTGGGATGGAAGCGCGGTCAGCCACAACGCAAACCGATGGAACCACAACGTTCAGCAACGTGATCGGCGGCAACATGCAAATCATCGCTTACCCCAAAGGAATGGAGAGCTCTTATGAAGCAGTTACCATGCAGATTGAGGAACCGACAACGGTGCAGATTCAGCTGGCCAAGTATGTTCGCGTAGGTCCGTTCCTGATTGAAGCAAGCGTGCTTGCAACTGTCATCATTGTTTTGCTGGCAATACTCATGTTTGTCGTTGTTGAAGTGTACAGAAGGAAACACGCCGAAGCTGTCAGCAGTGAAAGTTAAAATGAGTAATTATGAGTATGAAATAAAAAAGTTTATATGGGTTCTTAAAACAATAAACCATTGGGAATGCATCGCAACATTGAATTTTAATGATTAACAATAGAGGTGTGTCTATTGGCTCAAACAAAAAATTGTTCTCCCACCTGTCAATTCTTCAAATGCGCTAAAAACTCCACTATCTACCGTCGTGACGCTGTATGGTGCAGATGGACTGAAGACATATGTAACGTTGCAAACTGTACCTATGCGCTCTGTGTTAGAAGGCGACTGTTGCCGCGAGGAGTCTGCGGAGAAACCGTGAAGCGAAAGACCATTGAAAAAGAACCTGAAGAAGTAATGGGTCAAACCGTGAGGTTACGAGGAAAGGCGCTGCGTAAGATCGGGGACAGAGAAATCTTTTAAAGGAAAAATTGGAACAAACGTTTAACTCTTAAATGCGTGAGGTTAACTCAACCTCTTTTTATTTGGCTTGCACACGTTTAACTACGGGCGGCTTTACCTTTTTCAGGATCCTGTAGCCGCAGATTATGCATTTTGTTTCTCCGCCGCGGAGTTCCAATTCTTCAGATGGGACTCTTGCGCCACATCTCATACACTCGTAAACAATTCCAGAGTTTTCCATGGAAACTACCTGTCCTACAAAGGAAAAGTATTTTGCTTTTAAACGTTTCCAATATTCTGCGAGTTAACGAAGGGTGAAGTTTGAAGAAACGGCTACGCGAAACCCTTTCAAGCGTACTTTCTCCCCAAGACCTGAGAAAAGTTTACAGTTCCTTCGATGTTGTAGGTGACATCGCCATATTCAGGTTGCCCAGCACATCATCAGCGAACGCTCAAACCATCGCAAAGGCAATAATGAGCGTCCATCGGAACGTGAAAACGGTTTTGCTTCAAACAAGCCCAGTGGCTGGGCATCTCAGGCTGCGTCGCTTAACTTATGTGGCTGGCGAAAACAAAACAAACACCGTTCACAAGGAATTCGGCTGCTTATTCTCCGTTGATGTGGCGCGATGCTATTTTTCTCCCAGGCTTTCCCACGAAAGAATGAGAATCGCTGGAATGGTGAAACCAAACGAAACTGTTGTCAATATGTTCGCGGGCGTCGGTTGCTTCTCCATAATAACAGCGAAACACTCAGGCGCGGCGAAGGTGTTTTCCATAGACGTGAATCCCACGGCGATTCAATTTATGAAAGAGAACATCAAGCTTAACAGAGTCTACGCCAAAGTAAATCCGCTACTGGGCGACTCAAAGGAAATCGTCAACAGCCGATTGCAGCACGTTGCAGATCGCGTTCTAATGCCTTTGCCAGAAAAAGCCCTCGCCTACTTGCCCTCAGCCGTTTCCGCGCTCAAAACGACTGGAGGCTGGATACACTATTACGGTTTCGAACACGCCGCCAAAACCGAAAGCCCCTGCGAGAAGGCAAAGCTGAAAGTTGCGGAAGCCCTTGGCGCTCTGGGCGTAGATTTCGAGGTGCCTTTTGTCCGTGTTGTGAGAAGCACTAGTCCAAACTGGTTCCAACTCGTTGCTGATGTGCGCATCGCTTGATTGAAACATCGTATTTTTATCCGCAGTTTGGTTCTGCAGGTCTTGGACATATCTCCCTGTCCATTGACCGTTAGCTCCAGACGCGCTCAATGGTTTACGCTGTGGTTTAATCTATATATAGAGGGGGTATAGACGAAATTTCACGCGTTAGAGCACCAATTCTTGTAGCCTAACACTTTGCCATAACTGCAGTGCATTTCAAATGGCTTGACAAATCTTAATAATCATATCAGTGAATGTGTCTATGCGTGATGTGGAATGAAAAAGAAGTTGATGGACATACTTGCTTGCCCGATAGACAAGTATCACCCGCTTGAGCTTCACGTTTTCGAAGAGAAAGACGAGATAGTTGAAGGCTTAATTGTCTGCCCCAAATGTTTGCGTTGGTACCCCATACGCGACGAAATCCCTGAAATGCTTCCTGACGAACTGCGCAAGGAAAACGAGGATTTGCCGTTTCTCAAAAAATGGAAAGCCAGCATACCCGAAAAAGTAGTTTACGAAGGCAAACCCTTCAGCTTAAAGCGCTAACCCCTTTTATTTCAGTTTTATCGCCCTGTTTTTCAAAGAAGACTGCAACGCAGCCTCAGCGATTTTCAAGGCTTTCAAACCATCAACCCCCGTTACCACAGGTTTCTTCTTTTCCAAAACGCAATCCGCAAAGTGCTGAAGCTCAAGTTTCAAGGGTTCCTTCCACGGAAATCGCGGTTGCAGGTTTTCTTTCGCATCCTCAATCCACAGCTCCTGCGTTATATAATCAAGCCTCATTATCGCTTCGCTTCCCGTCACCGTGAGAATTCGCGTCTTATACGGCGTAATCCAATTAGATTCTATAAACGCGCTCTTTCCATCCTCATACGTAAGCATTATCTGCGCGTAATCTTCAAACGAAGTATGCCGCATACTTCCTGTTTTCGCGTAAACCGCAATCGGATCTTCGCCAGATATGAACCGCATAACGTCTATGTCATGAATCGCAGTGTCCTTAACCACCCCCACATCGCCTATTCGTTCAGGCCACTGAGAAACCCGCTTGGCAGTAGCGCAAACAAGCGCTCCAAGTTTCTTGTTTTCAACCGCCTCTCGAATATGCTGCAATCCTGGGATGAAGCGCATCAAAAAACCCACCGTCAGATGCAAACCGTTCTGTTCAGCAACCGCCAGAAGCTTTTCCGCCTGCCTCGTATGCGTAGCCATAGGTTTTTCAACCAAAACATGTCTTCCAGCCTTTAGCGCTTTAAGCGCTTCCTTGGCAAGTTTCGTTGACCACGTACACACGCTTACCGCTTCTATCGCCTCATTCTTCAGCATCCGCGAACTGCTCGTGTAAGCTTTCACGCCGAACTGGTCAGCCACAGCTTTTGCTCTCTCACGATTCACATCGCAAACAGCCACAAGCTCCGTTGAATCAAGTTCCCCATAAACTCTAGCATGATTCTTTCCCCAAAATCCTGTGCCTATTACCGCCGCACCCAGCTTTTTCATTTCTTTTCCACCCCTCTTCCTATGCCACGATATGTAAAGCCTTTACGCTCAACCTTTTCAGGGTCAATCACCCCTGTTAAGTCAACAATCGCCGCTGGCATTTTCATTACAGCCCGCAGCTTCTTAAGGTTTAAACGCTTAAACCGATCCTGTTTAGTCAATATAACTATGCAGTCTGTGCCTTCCACGGCATCTTTCAAGCTTCTTTTGAACGTGCGCGTCATATTTGCTATCTCGTTTTTGGGAAGCAAAGGGTCATAGAGACTTATTTTCGCGCCTTTTTTTTCCAGCATCTTAACAAATATGGTTGTTGTTTTTGCTTCAGCCGCACCCAGCACGGCAACTCTGGCTCTTCTTAAGGTCTTACCGCAACTTCGCAGCGCATCGTATGCCAAATTAACTGCATGCCGAATCATGTCTTCGTTTATTTTTCTAGCCAACGCTGGAAGCCTGAGCTTGGCGTTGAAGTTCTCCGCGCTTTCAAGCAGCAGATACGCTTCGTTCCCATCATCCTCCTCTGCTTCAACTGTTGGCGCGAAACCATGTTCATCCGCTTCCATAAGCTTCAGTGTTTCAAAGTAGTCTATGCCTGCGCTTTCGCAGAAAACCGCCAACTCGTTAGCTAAAGCCAAGTTTGCATCTTTCTGGGCAATTGTGAAAAGCAAAGCGGCTTCTGCAGTTTTAAAACCCAAAATCTGTTTCACAGCCTTTTTTGTTATAGCGCCCAGAATATTTGCCGCTGACTCCAAGCTGGTTCTGTCTACTCCAGCAACCTTTAACTCCTGATTTGCAATTGACTCAAAAGGTTGGGAATCGGAACCAGAAAATTGAATAGGATTGTAAACTAGACCGAAGTCTTCGCCAACTCTGAGTCCTGACGTGTTCTCCAAAGTTTCTTTGATTACTCCTTCGGTGAAGCCTAAGCCTGCTGTGCCGCCGTAAATAAACAGTGCACCTTGATTAAGCGCTGCGCCCGCTTGCTTGCAGACGTTTTCCACTTCTGAGTAGTCAGATTGTTTCTGAGCGTCCATTTTCGCGGTAAACGCCATAACAACTACGGCGCTTTGGGAAACCGCGTTTTTTAACTCGTTTGTGACGCTTAGTTGTCCTCTTCTTAGAAAGCTTTTCAATTTGGCTTCTATCTCTCGGTCATGGAAAAGGGTTTTTCCTTTTGCCAAGTGTTTCACCAATGTTTGGTCTGCGTCCGTGCAGATGACTTTGAACCCTGCTTCAGCGAAAGCAGTGGCGTAAAGAATTCCTTTTTGGTTGCAGCCGATAACGCTTACAGTGTATTTTCCGCGTTTCTCTTTTGTATCGATTTCTTCGGGTTTCAAGTGTAGGACAGCAGGCATGAACAAATATTTCTCCCTTTCAAACACAAACTCGTGTGGACAGTTAAACAGCTGCGAGGATTTTTTCGAGCGTTATACTGTAGTCCGCTATTAGCTTTAATGCTTTTTCATGGCTTTTCGCTTCCGCATACAACCTGTAAACTGGTTCTGTTCCGCTCGGCCTCACAAGAATGGCGCTTTTGTCCTCAAACCATATTTTCACGCCGTCAATTGTGCTAACGTTTGCACCTTTCACCTGTTCAACCAGTTTCTCAAGCACCTTTTCCTTCTTTTCCTCTGGACACGCCACTTTGCCTTTTTCAAGGAAATACTGAGGTTGCTCCGCAATAAGCTCTGAAAGCTTTTTACCGGTCTTAGCCATGATGCCCAAAATCAACGCGGTTGTCATTGCGCCGTCACGAACTGACTGATGCGGACCGTAAAAAACTCCGCCGTTTTCTTCTCCACCCAACTTGGCTTCTACTTCTTTCATGGTTTGTGAAACCGTTACGCTGCCTACTTTGGTCCACACAAGTTCGCCTTTGAACGCTTCGGCAACGTCTTTGACAAGGGTTGAAGAACTTACTGGCGTAACAATCTTCGCGTTCGGGTTTTCCATCAAGAAGTGTTTTTCTATCACCGCGAAAGTTTTGTCTCCCCAATAAACTTCTCCGTTCTCGCCAACGAATATGGATCGGTCAGCGTCACCGTCGAATGCCACGCCGAAGTCCGCTTTGACTGCTTTCACGGTTGTTGCCAGTTCCGTTAGGTTTTCTGGACGTGGTTCGGGCATTCTTCCCGGGAAAGTTCCGTCGATGTTGGCGTTAATGGTGGTGACTTTGCAGCCGAGTTCGCGTAGAAGTTGTGGTGCTGTTAGGCTGCCTACGCTGTTGGCTGCGTCAACAACGACGTGGTAGTGTTTTTGTGCTATTTCGGAGACGTTCACGTGCTTCTTTACTGCTTCGATGTACTCGTCGTTTGCCACGGTGAAATCGTGTTCTGCGCCTAGTTTATCCCAGTTCGCGAGTACGGGTTTGTCTTCGAAGTAGATGCGTTCTATTTCCTTCTCTTGCTGGTGCGAGATTTCTATGCCGTCGTTCCAGATGACTTTTATGCCGTTGTATTCAGGCGGATTGTGCGAAGCGGTAATTATTACTGCGCCATCCATGCAGTGGTTTTTCACGGCGTACTGCAGTGCGGGTGTGGGTGCCATTCCGGCCAAGTACACGTTGCATCCTGTGGCTGTTAATCCTGCGGTGACTGCTTTGGCGAGCATTGGTCCACTGGTTCTGGCGTCGTATCCGAGTAGCAGGTTCTTTTTTCCGAAGAAGGTTCCGGTTGCTGAGGCGATTTTTATGGCTTTTTCAGGTGTTAGTTCTTTGTTGACGGTTCCGCGGATGCCGTTTGTTCCGAAAAGCTTGGTTGCTGTCATGGCGTTTCTCCTTTTTAACAGATGATTTTGGATTTTAATATGTTTCCTGTAACTTCTTTGGCTGGGCAGACCGCAGTTCCATCCGTGAGTGAGATGGCGTCTTTGATTTTTGCTTGGTCTGCGATGATGCAGCCTTGGGTGATTTTTACTTTTTTCCCGATTTCGGCGTTTTCGCCTATTATTGCCCCGTTTATGGAGGCGTTATCGTCTATTTTTGCGTCTGGAAAGACGACTGTGTCGTTTATGTGGACGTTTTTTCCGATGGTGACGTTTTTTCCGAGGATTGCGTATGGTCCTATAACGGATTTTTCGCCGATGGTTACGCCTTTGTCAAGTGCTACGGGCGTTTTTGTTTCATACTTTCGGCTTGTGAGTTTTTGGGTTTTGACGAGTTTGTCCAATATGATTTTGTTTGTTTGCAGGTATTCATCGGGTTTGCCGATGTCAATCCATAAGCCATGGATGACATGTCCGTAGAGTTTTCCCTGTTCCGCCAGCTTCGGGAAGATTTCGCGTTCCATTGAAACCTTTTTCCCTTTCGGGATTAGCGTGAAGATTTCGGGGCTGAGAACGTAAATACCTGCGTTTATAAGGTTGGTTGGCGCTTCGCCTTTGGCTGGCTTCTCCACGAACCGCGTTATGCGGTTGTCGGCTGTCATTTCGGCTACGCCGTATCTGGTTGGGTCTTCGACTTTGCAGAGGGCGATTGTGGCTGTGGCGTGGGTTTTCTGGTGTTTTTCTATGATTTCGCGGTAGTTAGCGTCTTCGAATATGTCGCCGTTCAAGACGAGGAAGGGTTCTGAGTTTCCTAGGAGTTTTTCTGCTTTTTTTACGGGTCCTGCGGTTCCGAGCGGTGTTTTGGGTGGGTCGATGGAGTATTTTATGCGTAAGCCGTTTTTTGGGATGCGCTGTTTTTTTATGTAGAACTCGGTTAATCCGTTTACTGCGAGTATTGCTTCTTCTATGTTGTTTTTGCTTAGGCGCTCAAAAATCCACTGCAGAAGCGGCTTGTTGACTATGGGGAAAAGGGTTTTGGGTCGGGTGCAGCTTAATGGTCTTAGTCTGGTGGCGAATCCGCCTGCGAGAATCAAAGCCTTCAGTTAACGTCACCTTAAGAGCTAATATTATCTACAGGTTTTAATATAAACAGTTATGGTGAAACACAGTCAACCTACTGCAGAAACAAATTGATAACTTTTGGTTACGGAAAGTTACAGGGTGTGCTCTTGCTGGACTGACGTGCGATTTTTTGTCTATGCCCCCTTATTTAAAGGCGGAAAGCGCCTGTGCGGATAGACCCCTCTATAGGTTTCTGCAACGAACAACTATTAGGATCCAAATAGACGGCAAATGTGCTCTAAGTGTTTATTCCCATTCTATGGTTGCGGGTGGCTTGTGCGTAACATCGTAAACCACGCGCGTGACTTCCGGTATCTCGTTAGTTATTCTCGTGGAAATCGTCTCGAGCACGTTGTAGGGGATTTGGGCGAAGCTGGCGGTCATGGCTTCGCGGCTTTCCGCGGCTCGGACGGCGACCACGTACCCGTAGGCTCTGGCGTCCCCTTTCACGCCCGTGGCTTTGGTGTCCGTTAACACCGCAAAGTACTGCCACAAGTGCTCCGCTAAACCGTTCTTCTCAATTTCATCCGTCACTATCTTGTCTGCTCTCTTGGCGATTCGGACTTTTTCCGCGGTTAACTCGCCGATAATCCTAACTGCCAATCCCGGTCCGGGGAACGGCTGCCTGTTAACCAAGGCTTTGGGCAACCCCAACATCTTGGCGACCTTTCGTACCTCGTCTTTGTAGAGGTCGCGCAGCGGCTCTAAGATTTTTTTGAACTTGATTTTCTCTGGCAGCCCAGCCACGTTGTGGTGGCTTTTTATCTTGTCCGAGTGCTTCCTGAAGCCTGACTCAATGCGGTCGGGGTAAATCGTGCCTTGAATCAGGTAGTCAGCGCCCGCCGCCTCGGCTTTTTCCTCGAAAACTCGTATGAATTCTTCTCCGATTACCTTCCGCTTCTTCTCGGGGTCAACCACGCCCTTCAGCTTCTGCATAAACCTGTCCTGCGCATTTGCAATTATGAGGTTGATTTTGAATTTTTGAAACGCATCTCTGATTGATTCGGGTTCGCCTTCCCGCATGAAGCCGTGGTCCACGAAAACCGCGGTGAGTCTGTCATTCAACGCTTCCGCCGCAAGCGCCGTGGCGACGCTGGAGTCTATGCCTCCACTCAAGCCGATTATGGCTTTGCCTTCGCCCACTTCCACTTTTAACTCGTTAACCATCTTCGCTATGATGTCGCCCATCTGCCAGTTCGCCTCGCACCTGCAGACTTCAAAGATGAAGTTGCGGAGCATGCGCTCGCCGTGTTCCGTGTGAATAACCTCAGGATGCCACTGCAACCCGTAAATCGGCTTCGTCTTATGCCTGAACGCCGCGACCGGGCAGCTTCCCGTGTGCGCCAACACCTCAAACTCAGGGGGCAACGAGAAAACAGTGTCGCCGTGGCTCATCCAAACCTTCTCCTTTCCGCCTAAGCCTTCCAGCACACCCACAGACTTGTCAATATCCACATGGGCAATGCCGTACTCCTTGCAAGCTGCAGGCTCCACTTTTCCCTTTACGAGCTGAGCAACAAGCTGATGCCCGTAACACAAGCCTAAAACCGGCAGATTCAACTCCAGAATTCGCGGGTTCAGCCTCGGCGCATCAGGCTCATACACGCTTGAGGGTCCACCCGACAGAATCAAGCCTTTAACGTTGAGTTTCTCGTCTAGCTTCTTAATCTCGTCTGGGGTTATGTCCTGCGGCACGATTTCCGAGTAGACGCCGAGTTCCCTGATTCTGCGGCCTATCAGGTGGCAGTACTGTCCCCCGAAGTCCAGCACCAGTATGGTGTCATATTTAATCGGCATTTTTGGTTGGCTCACGCTTATTTTGGGTCTTGCTCTAGTAATTTAATATTGCTATCTGGTTGTTGTCAAACTTGAATACGCCCTGGTTTTTTATAGCCTGACCCCGGTTCTGTTTTTGCCAAAGCTGCTTCATTCCATTTTCAACAGGAAAAACTAAACTTATATAAATATAATCGATTGATTATCAGAAGCGTGTTTCGAAAAGTCTGATTTGATTGGAAAAACGTGCAAGAGGCAACTGTTATGGAGTTAAACGAAACCGACAAAAAAATCTTAAAGAACCTTTTAGAAGACGCCCGCTTCTCAAGCAGACAAATAGCCAAAAACGTAGGCGTCTCCGTTGGCACCGTGCTTTCACGAATCAAAAAAATGGAAGACGACGGCCTCATAAAAGGATACTCAGTAATTATAGACCACGAAAAACTCGGCTACGCGCTCACAGTCGTAACGGAAATAACCGTCTCCAAGGGCAGGCTCACTGAGATGGAAAACGAAATAGCCAAAATCCCCAGCGTGTGCGGCGTCTACGACGTCACCGGCTTGACCGACGCCGTGATTATCGCAAAATTCAAGACCCGCGAAGACCTAGGAAAATTCACCAAGCAACTGCTGGCTTTGCCCTACATCGAACGAACAAACACGCATGTAGCATTAACCACGGTGAAAGAGAACTTCCGCCTCCTCTGAAACTGGCGCGCCGTTTAACGTTTCACTTTTTCCTTTTTGTACTTCAGCTCAGGACGAGCTATGGTTATCTGCGTGCCCGAAGCAACTGGGCTGGTGACCCACACGTTTCCGCCTATGACTACGTTGTCACCGACCACCGCGTTAGCGCCGAGAAGCGTCGCGCCTGAATAGATCACTACGTTGTTTCCGATTGTCGGATGCCTTTTTCTTCCTTTGATTATTTGCCCTTTTTCATCTTTCGGAAAACTCAAAGCACCAAGAGTCACGCCCTGATAAAGCTTCACGTTGTCGCCGATCTCCGTGGTTTCCCCGATAACTACGCCTGTACCGTGGTCAATGAAGAAGTTTTTGCCAATTTTCGCGCCCGGATGAATGTCAATACCGGTCAACGAATGCACATGCTCGCTCATTATCCGAGGAATAAGAGGTATCCCACGCAGGTATAGTTCATGGGCAATCCTGTAAGTTGCTATCGCCAAAACGCAGGGGTAGCTGAGAATCACATCTTCGGTGCTTACCGCCGCGGGGTCTCCGCCGTAAGCCGCTTCAATGTCTCCGCTGAGCACCCTCCTTATCTCAGGAATCTCCTCCAAAAGCTCTTTAACCACAACCTGCGCCCTGGTTCGGCAAACATCATGAGGGCACTCCGTGATTTTTCGGCAAATGTACTTGAGGCTTTTGTCCACCTCGTTCGTGAGGCGAGTGTAAACGGATGTCAGAAGGTTCCCGAGAAAATACTTCATGTTAGCACTGGTGACTCCTTCTTTCCCCAAATATCCCGGAAAAAGAACCGTGAACAGGTCCTCAAGAACCTCGATAACCACCTTTTTCGAAGGCAAATCCTTCCCTTCAAGATGATCCATACCCCCGATGGCTCCATAGTTACCGATGATGTCGTCAACAAGCTTAGGCAAACCAGTTTCAGGCCACTTCTCCTCCACTCTCTGGCTGTTATTCAACAACGCATCCAACACTTTATCAGAATCCCAGAAGTACTTTTCCTCAGGAGCCTGAACACTTTTTTTCTCTGAAGCTTTTGGTCGCGTACTCTTTTTCATTCCGCTCACTTCTTCATCTTTAAAGAGAATAAGAAAAAGTGGAATATAAGAGAACCGCGTCCAGTTACGCCGTTGCCGCCTGCTGCTGGAACAATGGCGTGCTTAAGTACCGTTCACCAGTATCTGGAAGGATAACGACCAAAAGTTTACCCTCGCTCTCAGGCCTCTTGGCAACCTCTAACGCCGCATACACCGCCGCACCCGAGGAAATTCCCGCCAGCAAGCCTTCCTTAAGCGCCAGAAGCCGCGCAGTCCGCATGGCATCCTCATCTTTAACCTGAACAACCTCGTCCACAAGGTCCACCCTTAACACGTCTGGAATGAAGCCTGCGCCTATACCTTGAATCTTATGAGGCCCGGGTTTGCCCCCGCTCATGACTGGCGAATTCGCGGGTTCCACGGCCACAGCCTTGACCTCGGGCTTGAGCGGTTTGATGTACTCTGCTATGCCGGTGATGGTGCCGCCTGTTCCGACGCCCGCCACCACAATGTCAACTTGCCCGTCGGTGGCGTTCCAAATTTCGGGGCCAGTTGTTTCCTTATGCGCCTTCGGGTTCGCCAGATTCCTGAACTGCTGGGGCAAGAAACTGTTAGGCGTTTTTGCGGCAAGCGCCTCAGCCTTTTGGATGGCACCTTTCATGCCTTCCGCGCCAGGCGTGAGAACCAGTTCGGCGCCGTAAGCTTTCAGCAGGTTGCGGCGTTCGACGCTCATGGTTTCGGGCATGGTGAGGATTAGATGGTAGCCTTTCACGGCGGAGACCATGGCTAAGCCTATACCAGTGTTGCCGCTGGTAGGCTCAATGATGACTGTGCTGGGTTTGATTAGGCCCTGCTTTTCCGCTTCCGCAATCATGCTGAAGCATATGCGGTCTTTCACGCTGCCGCCTGGGTTGCGCGACTCCTGTTTGGCAAGAACCGTGCTTTTTAAGCCGCTAGTTAGACGGTTTAAGCGTATGAGGGGAGTTTTTCCTATGGTTTCCAAAACATTATCAAAGATTTCTTTCATGGCTTTCACCAAGTTACAACTAGTTACAATCACGGGTGGCAACGTGAAAAAACGTGTTGCCCACCTGAAACTATACCGTCTTCCACAGTTATAAACAAAACCGTGCCACGCCTCAACTTCAAGTGAAGTAAAGCCTTTTAATACGATGCCTGATTCTATTATTTGCCACCAACAATCCGCACGCGCCAAAACATGGTTGAGCGGGGGTTGCCAAGCCAGGTCAAAGGCGTAGGCCTGAGGCGCCTATCCTGTAGAGGTTCGTGGGTTCGAATCCCACCCCCCGCACTCCATAAAATTATATTTCAACAGTCACCGAAAAATTACGGCTCTTGTCATGTGGGGACGTTTATTTTCCAACGCATAAAGCTGAATTTACGAAACCGCTGAGCCTTCCCTTTTAATAAGCGCTTCCACGGCGTTGACGAGAGCTTCACACGCTACTCGCCTATCCTCCACAGACCTATCAGTCTCCAACCCCTCAATCTCCTTCTCCAGCTTCCACACCTGCTCAATGACGGCTTGTTTCCTCTCCTCATACTCATCATGAAGTTTTTCCTGGTCAACCTCAAAAGCCTTCACGACCGATTCAAGCTTGCTTTTCGCCGAATCCAGTTTCTTAGTTACCTCCTCCACTCTTTGCGACTTAGCCCTTCTTGCGAAAGGACTGAAAATGCTAGTTTTCATCTGATTTGTCTCTTCAAGCTCTTCTTCGAAGTCATGAACTTTGCGGGTTAAGCGTTTAATTTCCCCGTTCCTTTTAGAACCCAGTTCACGGGTCGCAGCAGCATATTCCGCATCGATCTGCACAAGAAGATGATTCTGGTCTGCAAGCTTCTGTGTGGTCTCTAAGAGAACGGCTTCCGCGCGCCGCCTCTCAGCAAGCTTGCGTTCCACGTCAGAGATTACTTTTGAACGCTCCTTCACGAAAGCATCATCCACTTTTACGGCTGAGTTCAACTCAAACTCGGAGAGAACGCTTTTCAGGCTCAACAGCCAATCATCAAAGTACTGGCTGAAAGGGGAAAACGCAAAAGTCTGACCGCCAAGACTGTGCAGTCTGCCGAGAACTTTATCCACAACCTCCTCGACGGTTGGCGCCTCATTCTCCTCCAGCAGGTATTTGCCGCCGGCACGATGCTTCTGTCCTTTGCCTTTCGATTTCTCATGATGCAGTTTTTTGCGTCCTCGACCAGTGTTGCGGCGTGAACTCGTTTGCGGCCTGTAACTCATGAACAAACCTCTTTTCCAAGGGTAATTAAATAACGGCTTGGTTGTTAAGAGTTTCTGCTACGCCGAAAAACGCTTGTTGGCTTAGCGCAAGCGTGCACCGCTTCTACTTTACCGCGTGTTTAGCTTTTATGGCAGCCAGCTTTCCACCCGACCTTAACCAACCTTTTTCACGTTCACTGAGGTCAAGCTCAACCTGAATCTCCACATCTTTTGTGACGTTCTTCACACAAAGGTTCCGCTTTAACCCCTTAACGTCTAACTCCAGTAAGTCGCCCTGCGCAACACCCGCGTAATTCTTTGCCTCCACAAACGTCAACGGAGCAATCCCAAAATTCACCAGGTTAGCAAGATGAATCCTCGCGAAAGACTTGGCGATGACGGCTTTGACACCAAGATACTTAGGTGCCAACGCGGCATGCTCCCGTGAAGAGCCTTGACCGTAGTTTTCTCCGCCAACAATAAACCCGCCACCTTTCTTCAAAGCCCTATCCGCAAAGCTGGGGTCAACGTAGCGGAACGTGTGCTTGCTTATCTCAGGAATGTTGCTTCGCAGCGACATGACTTCTGAGCCACCAGGCAGGATGTCATCGGTTGAAACGTTATCGCCTAACTTCAGCAAAACTTCTCCCGTGAGCCTATCCGGAATCGGAGGGAAGTCGGGCAACGGCTTTATGTTTGGGCCTCGCCTGATCTCGCCCGTGAAAGGCTTGCCTGGAAAGATGAACAAGCCGTCGTCAACTATGATGTTTTCAGGCAGAGTTACCTCAGGATATCTCCCAAGTTTTCGAGGGTCCGTTATTTCGCCATAAATAGCCGAGGCAACAGCCGTCTCTGGACTCGCCAAATAAACCTGAGCGCTCTGCGTTCCTGACCTGCCCTTGAAGTTGCGGTTAATAGTCCTGATGGATACCGCGTCTGTTTGAGGCGCTTGCCCAATTCCTATGCATGGTCCACAGGCATTCTCCAGTATTCTGGCGCCGGCGCGGATAAGATTCACAAGCTCGCCGCTTGCCGCTAGATTCTCCAACACCTGTTGTGAACCTGGCGATATGGTGAGGCTGACGCGGTCACTGATTTTCTTGCCCTTCAAAAGCGCAGCAACCGTTTTCAGGTCGCGAAGCGAAGAGTTAGTGCAGCTGCCGATGCAGACCTGATCCACAGGCGTGCCTTCAACGTCGCTGACGTTTTTCACGTTGTCTGGGCTGTGAGGCAACGCTATCAATGGTTCAACTTCCCCAAGGTCTACGTCAAGCACTTCACTGTACCTCGCGCCCTCGTCAGCCTTAAGCTCAATCCACTGGTTTTCTCTTCCTTGACTTCTGAGAAACGCTCTTGTCACCTCATCCGAAGGAAAAATAGACGTGGTCGCCCCAGTTTCTGTTCCCATGTTCGCAATCGTTCCCCGTTCCGGAACGCTTAACGCATTAACGCCGCCGCCGAAGTACTCCAGAATCTTGTTAACCCCGCCTTTCACGCTTAGCTTCCTCAGCACCGCAAGTATCACGTCTTTTGCCGAAACGAAAGGCGAAAGCGCACCCGCCAAGCGTACGCCCATAATCTGAGGCATCTGTAAGTAGAATGGTTCTCCAGCCATAGCCGCCGCAACATCAAGCCCTCCCGCGCCAATAGCGATCATGCCTACGCCGCCTGCGGTGGGCGTGTGGCTGTCACTTCCCAGCAGCGTGTAGCCGGGTCTGGCGAAGCGTTCCAGATGAATCTGGTGGCATATGCCGTTGCCGGGACGCGAGAAAACAACGCCGTATTTAGCTGCGGCATCTTGCAGGTATCTGTGGTCGTCTGCGTTCCTGAAGTCGTTCTGCAGCATGTTGTGGTCTACGAAGCTTAGGCTTAGTTTGGTCTTGACTTGGGGGACGCCCATGGCTTCGAACTCGAGGTAAGCTAAGGTTCCCGTGGAATCCTGCGTGAGAGTGTGGTCTATCCTTAAACCTATTTGTTCACCCGGCTCCATTTTTCCTTCAGCCAGGTGCTGCGCGATAACTTTCTCCGCCAAGGTTTTGCTCATGTATTTTTTCTCCTAAGCTTTCATTTGCGAATTTCACAGGACTAATCCGTTTCCTCGATTCTCAGTCAAAAACATGGCAGGTCGGAAATTTAAATTTCGTGTAACACAACCACATTTTCAATAATTATAGCATTAAATTTCGGCTCGTGAGACCGTTGAAACAGTAAAGGTTATGGGTTCCACACCTAAATAAGAACGGGGATTGGAAGATGTCGTTCAAAGCAAAAATGGAAGCAACCGCAAAGAAAAAAGAATCCCGCATTATTCTAGCCCTTGATTTCCCTTTTCACAACCCAGAGAAACGCGAAGAACTTCTAGCCAAAGCCCAACACGTTCTGGAGGCAGTTAACGCGTACGTGTGCGCGGTGAAAATCAACCATCACTTGTCTCTTCCTCTTGGCATATTCGACGGCGTGCAAAAGCTCGTTGCGCAGATTCATGAAAAAGGGCTTCTTGCAATAATGGACTGCAAAGCAAACGATATCGGAGCAACTAACCAAGTTATAGCTGAGTACTACTACGCCGCAGGTTTTGACGCTTTAATAGCTAACCCTTTCGTAGGCTGGGAAGAAGGCTTGGAACCCATTTTCAAAGTCGCCCGCAAACTTCAGCGCGGCGTGATACTTCTAGCCTATATGAGCCATAAAGGGGCAAACGAAGGCTATGGCCAGACCGTTTACAACGATGCAACAGGCACGAAAACTGCGCAGTACGTTTCATTCGCAAAAAAAGCGCTGAGGTGGAATGCTGACGGCGTGGTGGTGGGCGCCACTTACCCCGAAAAAATAACGGAAATCCACGGAATACTTGGAGAAAGCGTGCCTATATACTCGCCTGGGGTCGGGGCGCAAGGCGGAGCCGCGGAAACAGCGCTTAAAGCTGGCGCGCGATACCTCATTGTGGGTCGAGGATTAACTCTTGCACAGAATCCTGGTGAGACGGCGAAAAAGCTCTGGGCTTCAACTAAGCATTTTTGATAAGCGTTTAGACAAAAAATTTGTGGGTGAAGAAGAGTTTATCTTCCGCGTTTTTCCCAGAGCTCTTTCCTCAGCAGGTCCCTGACCGCTGATCTTATGACTGAGCTTCTGCTTGGATACATGTTGGCTCTCACAAGTTCATCTAGCCCTTCAAGATAAGCTTCTGGTAATAGCACTGTTACAAGTTTCATGTTTTCCCCTCACATGTTAGTTAGATAACATGTGGTAAATATAAGATTTAATCCGAAGCGGAAACCCAAGCGAAGGCTATACGCTCTTTAGAACTTGCATCAAACTTGGCGTACCAAACGCGCTTATTCCTCGTTGCTGCTCGGGGTCAAAAGCGGTTCTTTCTTGCGGTTTTTGCCTCTGAAACCGCTAAAGTGTATACAAAAAGGAGGGCCGCATCGGGAGAACACTACAAACTGAAAGGCAAAGAAAGCTATTACCACCTTAAACCAGAATGATGCAAATCCTGCTAGCACAGTTGACGCCGCGCTTAAAATGGGCGAGATTCCAAGAATCGTGTACACGCTACTTGAAACCACTTGGGCAAAGCCCGCTAAGGCTACACCTTGAGTTTGCAGGTTCACCGAGATAATGTTGGTGATTATGACCTTATCGGCAGGTACGACATACCCGATGGAAACAAAAATCAAGAACAGCGCCATTATATCGAAACTCCAAGCTATAAGTTGAAAGAATGCTGCTCGGAACAAAGTTTTAGGATTGGCCTTTAAGCCAGCTATCCCATCATGATAATCATTCAGAGTTTTCTCAATTCTTTTCTCGAAAGCTTCAATGTTAGCCGGGCGTCGCCGTACGAACGAGTACAGACGTTTTAAAATTCTGAGTATTTTCTTGGTTGCGTTTAAATTTACGCTCAAGTAGATGATTACTATAAGAGGCAAAGTCAAAAGAACCATGATTGTTCCAATCGTGGTTAAGACTCCAGGGTCTAAAGTGTAATTTACCGCCAGAAGAAGCAATCCCAAAAAAGACATGCTTATAACTATCAACAGTTCAAGCACGTTCTTTATAACGATTGACGCCGCGGTTCTGCCGCCATCTATCTCGGGGTCCCTTGAGAGCAGATATGCCTTGAACGCGTCGCCAGACCAACCTCCTGGAACAATGGCGTCTACGAAAATTCCAACCCAACTCAAGTTGAAGACCAAACGGTAGTTGACCTTAATCGTGAGGGCGCTTAGCAAGCTATGCCACGCCATCGCGTTAAAAGCTACGCCAGCTAAAACACAGAAAAAAGCCAAACTGTAAACGAACAGGTTTGTTCTTCCTATAACCGATGCGACACCTACAATGTCCGTGAAGAAATAAAGGTAAAGCAAGAAAACTGCGAAGCCCAGAAAAGCAGAGAGGGAAACCCATTTTTTAACTGATTGTTTGAAAGCAAGCTCCATTTTAAATTGTCCCCCTCACATATTTTAGCCTCACCGTTTCATAAAAACATGTTTGAGAAAATTTGTTCTGACTGGTCTATTTTTCGCAGCAGTATATCTTCACTTCTTCTTTTCTTTGGAAATTCTCTGTAAAAGCATCGATATAACCCATTTTTCGCAGTGACATAATTTTGAGCAAACTCAGCATCGCTCTAGACAGCCTTGCTAACGCTCAAATTACAAGGTAATTAAATTCTCGACTTACTTAAAGTCGTGTGACTGTGAAGACTCAACAACAGCCTCCTCATTTCACCTGCAATCTAAGAATCAAAACGCGCGAATAGAACACCTCGTTCTCGTCGCTAAAAGGAGGTGGATTTTAGGTTCTGTTACCTCTTCGGTAAATGTCTGCTGGAAAAGAGGTGTTACTTTTCGGTGGAAACTCTTCTGAAGTTAATTTATGAAAAAAGGAGGGTCTATTTGTACTTGTTTTTGTAGAACTCGCAGTTCTTTGCTCTTCCTTCTTTCTCTAATACATCTTCGGTAAGCAGCGTAAGAGGAGCACCGAACTGCCAGAAACGCTTACAAAAGGAGATTGAGCAATGTTGGTCATAATTTTCGCAGTTTCGACAAACTCTCTCTCTTTGGGCCTTAATACGTTCTTCCCGTTCTTCAACACTCTCTGGAACACTTTGCGGCCCAGCATCTTCAGGCCAATCAGTATCTCAGTCGTCGTCATCGTCTCTTGCGTACTGGTCATCATCATGCGGGTCACAATATTCGTTTTCGCCCCAATTATCTTCAGATTCGCTCATATCTCTTCTGTCTCCATAATGGTCTAATTCATTCAACCATTTTACTTTTTTTAATTATCAACCGAAAGGTAACAAGGAACAGAAAGTAGTCAATCAACCGAAGAGGTACCAGAATCGGATTTTAACCTTTTATAAGGGATGGGGTATGGCTGTTTGCACGACTACGCTTTGAGTGTTTTTTGAAAAAGGTTTTCAGCTATTCTTAACTCTTGAACGGTGTTGATGTTCATGGCAACTTCTTTTCTGTCTGAAACGTAGATTTCCTCATCCAGTTCCTTTTCATCAATCCTTCGCCCATCAATCACGTTTATTCCAGCTGGAACCACGCGCTTGCCGTTAAATTCAAATCCATATTTTCCACCTAACCCCAGCTGCTCCTTTGTTTCCATGGAGACAACCACGCTCAAGGCAGGCTTTCCACTTCGTTCATAACCCTCCACGATAGCATCAACGATTTCAGCGGTTATCAGCGGAAAGTCAGCCCCAATGGCCAAGACGGTTTGCAACCCAAGAGTTCTAACAGCGTATCCCATGTCAGAAACATATTCTTTCCCAGGAGTTTTGACAACCGAAACTTTAAGCTGGCTCATTAACTGAGCGGTTTTAGGCGTGTAATCGCTAACCGCAACCACGATGGAACTAACTTTTTTGGCGTTTTTCAAAGCCGCAAGAACATGTTCAATGACTGGTTTGCCGCCGACGCTGAGCAGAGGCTTCTCTTCCGAAAGCACCATACGCGTGCCTTTGCCTCCAGCCATGACAAGCGCCGTCAAACCCACCCGACCGCCACCAAAATGATTAACGAAACCATCCGTGTAAGTTCGTTTGTAGCACCCAGCACATCACCTGTCACACCCTTGAAGTGCCTGTGGGCAATTTCAACCATGACAAGGCTCGCCAAAATAGCCGCCAACACAACTATGACACCTGCAAAACGTAGCAACGGGATAGCGATTCCGAAAGAAATTGCTGAGGCCACAATCAACCGTGCAGCACCTTTCTTGCCGTGCATGGCTTCTAGGAAAGAGGAACTCATTCCCTGATGAACGGCTTTTCCGCCCCAAGCGCCAACGACCATGGCGAGTTTTGCTGAAACCTCAACCACCACCAAGCCTTGTATCATGAAGGCCGGGTCTAATTCGGCTATGGCGAAGGCGGTAGCCAAAAACGTCATTATCCCCAACGATAAGCCTCCAGCGCCCGTCAATTGGTCATGCATGATTTCAATTTTTCTTTCTGGGGAACCATGAGCCATAACGCCGTCTCCGAAGTCAAGCAAGCCATCGGTGTGATGGAGTCCGGTGATTAACAACAAAAACCCAAGCACCAACGCTGCAACAATCAAGCTGGGAAGAACCATAGAAGTCACCCAACCGAATAGCCCCGCCAGCAATCCGATAAACGCGCCTATTAAGGGGAACAGGAACATACCTTTCGCGGCGTCAGTCAACATATCTTTATCCATAGCTACCGGGATGGTAGTGAGAAAAGAAAAGAGGTTCTTGATCTCTTTAAGCATCCAGCCTCATCACTTTGTTCCCATTAGCAACGCATAATTTCTCTCAATCTCTCTAAGCAGCATATCCTTAGTTACGGCACCACCTAATTTAGCCATTGCCGCTATGGCAACGCCTCCGGCACCCACCCCTTCTTTAACAATGCCCTTTTCATAAGCCTGAAGACCTGAAAATCTGGATTGCGCAAAGTCCAAGTCAGCAGCCAAAACGGGCACATCCGCGATCTGGGCAACTATGCCTTTAATATCAGATGACAAGTCGTTTGCAACCCATCTTGTGGTGCCAATCGCCACGTTGCAGAGAACATCGGGGTTCAACGCGTTTACAACGGCTAATACTGCAGTCATCTGGGTTCCTCCAGCCATCAAAACAGGAACCTGCGCAGCGGCGCCAACCACTAATCCCGCAAAAGCAGGCATCATAGGGTCACCCACGCAGGAAACTGCCTTAACAGGGTTCTTCGCCAAACTGCCAAAACTTGCGCCTGAAGCCGCTAATCCTGCGCGGGCGGTTTCATTCTTTAGCCCGTGTGGATTATCCGGCATGCTACTGCTTACTTTTCCCTCTGCGTTTACGCCCATGGCGGATAGAACGCCCAGCGCCGTTGTTGTGCCGCCAGGTATGCTTTCACCGATTACCAAGTAGTCAGCTGTTTTAGCCAGTTGTTCGCCAGCTAAAGTGGCTCGTTCAATCACTTCCTCAACATTATCCACTGCGTTTCCACTTCGTATATCCCTGCCGGGTTTTCCACCTAAATCCAAAAACGGAATCTGAGGTTTCACCTTCAATCCGCCACTTGCAACCAGAACAGGAATATCCGCGAGCTGTAAAGCCGACATAGTTATCAACGCCGGCGTAGGAATCCCGTCAGGAGTAACAGGCACCCCGTTGATGCATTTACACTTGCCCAGCAGAAGCAGTTCAGCGTCCGCCGGTGGCGTGTAATCAGTGAACTCGGGATGTTTTCCAGCCGCAGAGATTTCGGGAATCTTGGCGGTTTCAGTTGTGGCTATGGTGCAGACGAAGAGCGGTTTCTTGCCTTCCATTTCCTTGATGAACGCTTCTGCTTTGAACTCGTTATTAACCAACAGCGCATCAAACACTTTTTTCATTTGCTTGAATTAACTCCCTTTAGGCTTAACGTCAAAGCGGTTGATTACTAACCGTCCATTACCGTTAAGCTTTACCCTTTCGCTTTCGAGAATCTCTATTCGCTTCTTGAACAATGGGCCATCCGTTACGAACGTGTGGAACTCGCCCCGTTCACCGCATGGGTCTACCGTGCCAAGCTTAAGTAAATCGTCGAGGAACTCATTGTTAACTTCTCTTCCAAGCCATTCCATCCCCAGCACATCAGTTTTTACTCTGACCACAGTCGCTTTGAACCCTTCACTTATGAATTCACTGAGAATCTGCTGCGTGTCACGATGCCACAGAGGCTTTACCGGTGTTAAACCTACTTCTTTGCAGACGCGGTCTAGCCAACCTGCCTCATGCAAGGCAACGTCGTAAACGTCTCCCGTCACAATGCCTTCCGCGCCCTTGGCTTTTATTTGCCCCAACGCTTTTTTGAAGTCTTGTTCATAAGTGTCTGGTTTAGTTGTCCATTTCACTATCGGAATTCCAATTGCTTGTGATTGTGCATCCAGCATGTCAGAACGTATCAGGTGGAAATTCGATTTGCTTGGGTCTGACATCATGATGAGAAGCTGTGACACATCATAGCCTTCTTGAATAGCCTTGTAGCATGCAAAGCAGCTGTCTTTTCCTCCACTCCATGCAGCAACAATTTTCATACAATTTTTCCTCCTTAACTTTTCTCACCTGCACCTTTTATTTTAGTTTCTTCAGGTTTCAGGTGATCAAGAATTCTGTCTCTTTCTTCTTTAGCGGTCTTAAACTTTTCAATAGACACGTTAAGCATGGATAAAAGCTCGTTTTGGTCCTTAACGGATTCAGCGCCCTTGCTTTTCAACTCGGTAAGCAGCGCTTTTGCCTTTCCCTTGGTGAAATCCCTTTTTTCAATGGGAACCTCTTCAATGACGAAAGTTGGAATTCCCCTCTCCAAAGCAGCCAGAGCCGCCTCCAAATTCTGCAGGTTACCATAACCAAACGGAACAGAAGTCAACACCACGGTGCTGGCTTCACATATCATCGCCAAATTCGCCTTGTGCGTTTTTTCGGTTATTGGAGAAAACGGCGCTTCACTAGTGACGGGAATTTTCAAAAACTGCGCCGTCTCAAAGTCAGTGTCCAGAACGTTGAGAACCCCTGCGGTGACGCTGTAGCCTTCATCCAGGAGAACCTTCATCAACGCGGTTCCCGTGCCAGCCCCACATATTAGGTGGATGGAACATTTTCTGGAGGGCGAAGATTTTTGGGGTGACAAGGGAATAACGAATATGGAGTTGGTGACAAGATGCTTTTTCACTATGGCGTCAACATGAAAAACGCTCTTGATGTTTTCACTTGTCAGAACATCAGTCAAGCTTCCAGCGGAAAAAACCTTGTTATCCTTAAGCATGATGGCTGAGTTACAATAACGTGCAGCCAGATTGAAGTCGTGAAAAACAGCTAACACGATTAAATTCTCTTTCACGCAGAGGTCTTTGACAAGATCCATAATTTCTAATTGATTGATGATGTCCAAATGAGTCAAAGGTTCATCTAGTAGCAAGATTTTCGGTTCCTGAGCTAAAGCGCGAGCAATTATTACCCGTTGTTTCTCACCGCCACTTAACTCATTTATCGGTCTTTCCGCTAAATGCCAAATGTTAGTTAGGTTCATGACTTTTCGCGCGACAGCCATGTCCTTCTCACTTTCCATCTGGAACCGTTTCATGTGAGGATTACGCCCCATTAGAACGACATCCAAAGCGGCAAAATTGAAACCGATACTAGTGTCCTGTGGAACCACTGCCATTTGTTTCGCAACGTCAACACTTTTGAGAGAGTAGATGTCCGCTTCATTGAGTAGGATAGTGCCTTTATGGGGTTTGAGGATTCGGCTTATGCTCTTGAGCAAAGTTGTTTTTCCAGAACCGTTAGGTCCAAGAATTCCCACGAAGTCGCCGCCTTCGACCTTAAGGTTCACGTCTTCAAGAACCTTGACAGATCCATAACGGCATTCGACGCCATCAACGTTTAACAAAACCAAACTTGCCGCCATCCGCTCATGTTGCATAGCTCTGTTTTTTCTTCTTAAAAAGGATAATGAAGAAGGGCGCGCCAAAAAGCATGGTAATGATTCCCACAGGCAATTCCAGTGTCGACGCAAATGGAGTCGCCACAACCCGAGCTAAATCATCGCAAATCACAAGGAATATCGCGCCGATTACAGTGGAGGTTGGCAAGAGAATGCGATGGTCAGGCCCAATTATCAACCTAGTCAGATGCGGAATCATTAAACCTACGAAGCCCACGAGACCACAGATGGAGACGGCTGCTGCTGTTGTCAAAGAGGCCAGCACCAGCAGGATTTGTTTTGATTTCTCAACATTTACGCCAAGGTGATGAGCGGTTTCTTCGCCCATAGCAAGCAAATTAAGATCACGAGCGTAGAAATACGAGGCCACGATGCCAATTAGTATGAACGGAAGGATCGCCCATATGTCTCTCCACAAAACGTTTGAAAAACCTCCCACAAGCCAAAACACGATTGAATGAAGCTCGTCGCCAGCTACCACTTCCAAAAGCCCAACGACTGCAAACAAGAAAAAGTTAACGGCAATTCCACAAAGCAGTAACGTTGCCACTGGGACTCTAGAGCCAACTCGTGAAATGTTGTAAACTAGAAACATAGCTGATACGGCACCAACAAAAGCTGCCACTTGGACAAGGCGTAACCCCAAAAATGCAAAACCAACGCCGGAAAGTATGGAGAGGGAAGCGCCGACTGCGGCGCCAGCCGAAACGCCCAGCACGTAAGAGTCCGCCATAGGATTTTTGAATACGCCTTGGTACAGGACCCCTGCTGCGGCTAAAGCTGCGCCAACTAAAACGCCCGCTAATATCCGCGGCAAACGAATTTGAAGAATTATAGCTGTGTTCTGAGGTGAAATCAACGAAGAATCAATTAAGCCATTCAAAACTGGAATCTGCTTGCCAAGTATGCCGAGAATATCGGGAAAAGGAATCTGAGCGTAACCTATATTTAGAGATACTATGACTGTCACGAACAAAGCCAAAACTAGAAGAAACACGATAAGTTTCCATCGTGAAGTACGCCGAAAAAAAGTGCTTTCAACTTCGTCTTTGCTCATGGTTTTCACACAAAAAAAGGAAAGGTGGTTTAAAAGAGTTCAGGATGGAAGAACGCAGCTAGCTGCTCTATGGCGTCTGCTATTCTGGGTCCAGCTCTTTCTATAATATCAGAATTAATCTGGTAGAGCCGGTTATTTTGAACGGCGTTTGTTGTATCCCAACCTGGTCGTGCTTTGACCGCGTCAAAGGTTGACGCTGTACCTGTACCCATGCCTTCACCAGGCAATACTATAACGTCGGGATTTCGGTCGATAAGTGCTTCAACTTGATATTGATAGTAGTCTATTTGCTGATCACCGAAAATGTTGGTTCCACCCGCTTTTTCTATGAGTTCGTTTTGCCATGCCTTTGCACCGATTGTCCATGATGAGGTGGGGTCATAATAAGTCTCGTAGTAAACTTTTGGCTTAGCTGCATTCGCTACTGTGTTTTCTACTGCTGTAATCCGGCTGGTTATCTCGTTTACAAGCGCTGTTGCCTCAGCACGATTACCCGTTGCATTTCCAACAAGTTCAATATCATTCAGAATACCGTCGACGCTGGTTGGATCTAACACTAACACTTTGTACCCAAGGTTACGTAAGGTATCTACGCTTTCCGCTTGGACGCCGCCGCTCGCAAGAATCAAATCGGGATCAAGAGCAGTGATTACCTCCAGATTCGGGGCTGTAAATGTACCGACACTTGTCATATTGCCTGCTTTAATCCACTCCATGAAATTGTATGGGTAATTATCGTAGTCGGTAACTGCCACGACCTTATCGCCTACACCTATAGCATACAATATCTCCGTTGCACTGGGCGCAACCGAAACAATCTTTTCAGGATAAGCCGTTAGGCTGGTTTTGTCGCCATGGTCATCCACCAGATTCTGCAAAGCAGCGAGTCCAGAATCAGAAGTTTGCCCCTGATAGTAGACATATACAAACGCCGCTGACGCTATTAAGACGATTATGACAACTGCTGCAATGACATATTTAGTATTCAACGCATCACTTCCCCTTGGACGGTTTATCCATCCTACTCTAATAAACATTTCTCCAAACACATAATATTTAAAACAAGCTCTTCCATTAGAGAGGGTACTGATGAACATGATTTCCGAAACTCCACCTTTACTGGTTTATCTGGAAAAGAAAGGTATATCACTAAAAGACCTTGTAGACACGGCGCTTGAGTTGTTCGTTCCTCATCCTGGCTTAGACACGGAAGAAAAAGCCGCTGAAATGCTTCGTGAAGAATTTCTTGATGCCCTCTTCGACGTTAATGTTTCCACTTTGGAAGTTGCCTGCTTCCGAGCGCAAGAAGACGCTGAGAACGGGCTGATACCTGGGCTGTCAAAAGAAAGGTTCATGGGGCGCCCAGGACTTGTAGCTGACGAGCTTTTAGGATTGGCTATAGCCAACTACCTCGCGGGAGTGAAAGGGATCTTCGAATTCACTCGGTTCGATCAAGCTAAGCCGGGAATACTGAAGAAGCTGGGGCCAATCACGAACGATGCCATAGGCGGCTTGGTCGCCGGCGTTTCATCTAACGTCTACACGCGAGCTTTCCGGAACGCAAAATAATCATTTGTCGCTTGGCACTTTTTTGAGGGCAGTGAAAAAGCCGTGGCAACTGCAAGCCGTGGCCACCACAAACTTGTCTTTCTTTTCCGCTTGAGCCAAAAACTCTAAAAGTTCACTACCTTTGAGAGCGCCCATGCCTGGAGCTAGCTGGTAACTAACTAGAACCGTGCCTTCAGGGTAGGCGAATTTCATCAGTTTATCCATGGTACAGGGTTTTCTTTTCCGTGTGGACAGGCACACTTCCGGTGCCTCGCACTTCTCAAGGCAGTCTTTGTCTCTGTTGTAGCTCACTATGAGGTCGCCTCTTCCAACATTAAGAATCACCGATGCAGGCAAATTAGCGAGGATGCAGTCTATCACTTCTTCCCACGGCGCAAGCTTAAACTTGTTTTTCGCCAGTTCAGCCGCTATGTGTATGGGCGCGGTTGGAAACACGTACTCAGGTTTCAGCTGCTCTATAAGCTCTAAAACTTTGGCAACGCCTCCTTCACGAAAGTATTCGCCTTCTGTTCCAATGTGCCTAGCGGATTTTAGACTATATTTTTTAACGGCGAGGCAGTTCGGGTCTTTATCGACCAGCGCGAACCCTCTTTTGTTTCTTCGAAGGTATTCTACGGCTGCGCCCCCGTATTTTCCTCCTCCAACAATGATGTCCATTTTCTTTCCTTCTTTTTGCGTATTACCGCAATAGTTGCTGGGATAGGTCAGCTAGCCACGTTATAAAACTTTATCTGGAAGTGGAAAAAGGCCATTTCACAAAGGGAAAGATGCACAGTTTAGTGTTTTTTTCGTCTTATTTCAGCAACTGCTTTTTTCGGGGGTTTACCATAAGATTATAATAGTTTGCTGCTTGAGGAGATTTAAGCAGTTGGGCGCTATGAGTCAAACAAGCTTGTGCATTGTCACTCACACCTTTCTGCCTCATGTTGGCGGTATAGAGAGAGTTGTGTATGAACAGTGCAAGCGGCTGATGCAGAAACAGTTTGAACCCATGGTGCTGACACATCGAAACTACACGGCGCGAAATTACGTTTTTGACGGAATAAAAGTCAAATGCTACGATTCGATGAACATCGGATTTAGACTTGGGATTCCGTACGCCATTCCGCACGTAAGCAGCTTCAAAACCTTTTTGGAAACAGTCAAATCCAACGACCTCATACACGTGCATGGTCACCCTTACCTGTCATCTTTTCTTGCCGCGAAAATCGCAAAAAGATACGGGAAGCCCTTAGTGCTTACTCAGCACAACACGTTCATAGAGTACAACAATATTTGGGACTCTGCAGAAAAGCTGAACGACCTTGCGATTGGAAAGCAAGTGCTTAAGGAGGCAGATAAAATAATCGCTGTTAGCAATGCAACAAGGAACTACGTTTTAAGTTTGGGAGCTGACCCTGAAAAAACACTGGTGCTTCACAACGGTGTCGACCTGAACCGTTTCAAGCCTTTGCTTAATGTCAAAGGTGAAATGAGGATGAAACTGGGCATCTCTGAAGACGAGTATGTCGTGTTGACGGTGAGGCGGCTTGTTTACAAGAACGGGGTTGACACGTTACTTGAAAGTGCAGAAATCGCTGTTAAAAAGAATCCGAAGTTGGTCTTTGTTGTAGTAGGTAAAGGACCCGATTTTGAGGAAGTCAAAGAGAGAATAGCTCAGTTAGGGATGCAGAGGAATTTTAGGCTGACGGGTTTTGTGTCAGATGAGGACTTGCCGTTTTACTACAATGTTGCAGACTTGTTTGCTTTGCCTTCTAAGTCTGGAGAAGGCTTGCCTTTGGTTGCGCTTGAAGCCATGGCTTGCGGACTGCCAGTTGTAGCCACAGACGTTGGAGGCACATCAGAAGTTTTGAATGCAGATTATGGAAAACTGGTGCCGCCTAACTCACCTGTTTCTCTTGCAGAAGCGGTGCTGGAATTTTCTCGCAAGGACTTGGCAACGTTAAAAAAGAAGCTGCGGACGATGGTGGAGCAAAAATACAGCTGGGAACGGAACGTGACAAAACTTAGCAAAATATACGAAGAACTTATTTAACCATATGTTAGAGACTATATAGCTTTCATAAAATGAGAGTTACAAAGAGATGACCTTGAAAGTAGAAATGGTTTCGGTGGTAATTCCAACGCTTAACGAAGCAGGGAACATTCTTGAAACAGTAACCACAATCCATAAGGAACTAGCTTATCCTAACGAAATCATAATTGTAGACGGAAATTCGACAGATGGAACACAGCAAATCGTTAAAGACACAAATTTTTGCAAGCTCATTGTAGAGCCTAGACGCGGTTACGGTCTTGCTCTTAGAACTGGAATTAAAAATGCAAAAGGCGAAGTTGTAGTCATGGTTGATGGAGATGGAACCTACGAAGTAAGGCACATCAACCTTTTGATTGATACTCTGATACAGAATGATGCAGAGCTGTGTCAAGCAACGCGGATGTACGATCTGAGAAAGGCTATGGGATTCACGAATTTTGTTGCTAACAAAATCATAACGTTTTGTTTCGACTTTTTTTATCAGCAGTTTCTCAGCGATACGCAGTCTGGTTTTCGCGCGATATCCCGTTCCGCGCTCGAAAAAGTTGATTTATACGAGGACGACATGTCGTTCGCCACTGAAATGCTGGTGCAGTTCGCCAAGAAAGGCTTCAAAATGGTTGAAGTTCCATCATCGTACTGGACAAGAAAATATGGAAGTCCAAAAATGCGGAGACTTAAGTCTGGGATTGAAATATTTACAACTATGGTTAAGGGATTTACAAAGTGAAAATACACGCTGAAACAAAAGGAACCCTTGGGCAGAGCCTGAAGCTAAAGAATAAGGGTTACAAAATTGCCGTTACGATAGCGGTCATATTTGTTTTCAGTCTACTCGTAGGCTATTATTTTGTGTCTAGGCTTCCGCCAGAAAGATACACCGCAATTTCCGTGCTTGATTATCAAAACAAGAAAGCGATAGACTATCCCGAACTTTTAGTCCTAAACGAAAACAGCACTTTTAACGTGTGGGTCCAGGTTGAAAATCACATGGGCAGAAGCCAAGCCTGTGAGGTTTTGCAAAAAGTGACTACCGACACGATTCCCTCGTTTCCAGTTGAAGCGGATGTGGAAAACAGTTACGCGCAAACTATAGAAAACGGAGCAACGTGGGAAACTTTAGCGACAGTTTCAATAAATGAAACCGGAAGCTACGCGGTAATATTTGAGCTGTGGCTTTATGATGCAGGCACGCTTCAGTTCACCTACAACTATTGCGTTTTGAACGTTGAGGTTGTAGAGCAAGCCTAAGCATTAAGCAGTGGTTTGCTTGGAGACGTATTCTTCTTCGGTGTCTATCCTGTGGACGTTATTGTACGCGCAGAAGGGTACAATTTTCAAGTCTGGGGTAACGTAGTGTACGACGCATCTTCTAACGCGGTTCACGTCGAAGGTGTACGGGTCCATGAAAGCCATGCAGCCGAGCAGGAAGATTCGGCGCCGCAAATTGGCAAGCGAATCATAAGAAGGGGAAATATGCATTTTGAGAATGGTTTTCATCAGAGTAAATATACCGATTTCTTTAGCGACCAAGGGCCAGTTTAAAGATTGTATTGAAGCCAAAAACAGCGCTGAGAGAAGCGAAAACCGCCCTTTGGACTCAACAGACTGCGCCGTTTTCTGAAGAATTCGGAAGAACCTTTCAAAATTAACAAAGTGGTTGATGGGAATAATCTTGCCACTTTTCGACACATACATCCAGTTAACCAGACCACATTGAGGACTGCAGGAAAACAGAGGCCACGGCTTTTTCATGAATCTGCTCATAACCATTATCGGCGAAGTCATAACTGACAGTGGGAAAAGGTCTTTGGTTTCTATCTCGCCGTTGCTTTGACTTTCAACTTCCTCTGCGAAATGCCAATCACGCCAGTCTTCTCTGGAGGGATTATCTGTTGCGCGTCCTGTGCATGCGATTGGCTGGAAAATTACTCCGCGTATTATGTGGGAGTTCTCTGCTGCAAACCTTATGATGTCTCCAACTTCGTTATCGTTGACACCGCTCATCAAAGTGTTGACCAGTATTATTTCTATGTCATACCTGCGGCAGTTTTCTATGGCTTTCATTTTGGTTTTCAGCAGTTTCTTGCCGCGTATTTTTTCGTAGAATTCATCGTGGAAGCTGTCGAACTGCAGGTAAACTATGTTTAAGCCGCTCTTCTTCAGTTTTTCAGCAAGCTCTGGGGATTCAGCAAGTCGAACACCGTTGGTTGCTAATATGGTCATGAACCGCAGTTTATGCGCAGCATCTATGATTTCAGGCATGTCCTCGCGTTGCAAGGGTTCTCCTCCAGAAAACAGGAGGGCTGGCGGTTTAGGGTTGCGCTTGCTCAGGAACTCTAGCATTTGCACTATTTTTTCTTTGCTGGGTTCATAGTTAACTTCATGTTCATCAAAAGTGGAGAAGCATATTGTACACCTCAAATCGCACCGTTTTGTAACGTCAATTACGCCTATCACGGTACTTGAAACATGGTTTTTGCAGGAACCACAGATGTAAGGGCAGCTATCAGGGTTTTTTGGCGCGGTTGCGTCTCCAAAATACTTGAAGTAATCGAATTTTTCGGCGAATTTGAAGACTGTGGGGCTTTCCCAGTGAGTAGCTGAAAAGGTTCCATGTTCCTTACAGGTTTTGGTAATCACAATTTTACCGTTTACCTCGGTTAGTTCTGCGTCTATTTTCTTTTGGCACACTGGGCAGATGCTTTTGGTTTTTTTCATGGAAACAGAGCCTCGATTATTAGCGAGAGTATGAGCAGCATCATTGACATTGTGATTAACCGTTCATACTTTTTCACGTTTTGAATTGTTGAATCCGAAGTTATTAGTCGAAGTGACGAGTAAACGAGAATGAAGCCCCATAAAACTATCAGAGCCAGGTAGTAGACGCTGAAAAAACCAAGCAAGAAAGGGAGTGGCGCTAGTATGGCGGTTGCAATGAAGAAGTACGCTGCGATATCTATGGATGCTTTGTTTCCGATGTTCTGAGGGAGCGTTGGGTATCCAATTTTGGAATCACCTTCGAAGCTTAAAATATCTCGCAGAATGTTGCCGCCGATTGTTCCGAAACATATGGGGTAAAGGCTTAGCGCGGCAAGGCTTACGGTTTGAACAACGGAGATGGTGGCTTCTCCGTAAATGAATGCGGTGCCCACCAATAAGCCGACGAGAACGTTTGCGGCGAATCCCGACTTTCGTTTTACAAACGCGGAGTAAATCAGCAGTAAGATGGAGTCAATTAGCAGAATCATGAAACTAAGCCAGTTTATTAAAAAAGCAAAAAACAGGCCGATAGTAAAGAGTACGGTGGAGATGGCTATAACCTGTTTTAAGGATAAAGCGCCTGAAGGTATGGGGCGTTTTGGTTTGATTACGGCGTCGCTTTCCCTGTCGAAGTAGTCGTTTATGGAAAAACCTGCGGACGTTATGAACGCCATCGAAAAGAAAATTAAAAAGATAGTTTGGACGCCTATGGCGTCTTTGGTGATTGCGAACGCGGTTAAAAGTGAAAGCCCACCTGTCATCAGCCAGTAGGGAAGTCGCAGAAGCGCGATTAGTCCTCGAGCGGGCGTTGTTGTCATCCTAGTGTTTTCCTCTCCAGAATCATCTCTTTTAGGTTGTCTTCAAGGCTTATTTTTGGATGCCACTTTAGTTCTTTTTTGATTTTGGTTATGTCGAACCAGATTGTGTTTATGTCGCCTTGCCAGGGAACGTTGGTGGTTGTTATCACTGTTTTTTCGGATAGACCCAGAATTTTCAGGATCATTTTGGCGAGGTCTATTATTTTTGTTGTTTTGCCGAAGCCTATGTTGTAGGTTTCGCCGATGGCGTCTTCGTTTACAGCTGATTGTATCAGTGCTTCTACAACGTCGGAGACGTGAACGAAATCGCGTGATTGCAGGCCTGTGCCGATTATTTCCAGTTTTTCCGGGTTTCTCTTGAGTTTATCTAAAAAGTCGGGTATGACTCCGTGACCTTTTGGTCCGTAAACGTTGGCGAACCTCACGATGGTGATGTCTAATCCGTACTGTTTTGAGTACATGTTGCAGTATTGTTCGCCGACTACTTTGGATAAGCCGTAACATGAGGCTGGGTTGAAACCGTAAGTTTCTGGGGTTGGCAGTTTGGTGGTGTTGCCGTAAACGGCTGCGCTTGAGGCGAAAACGAGTCTTGCGTCGTCTTTGCGTGCTTTTTCAAGTATGTTCAGTGTTCCTCGAGCGTTAGTTTCGAAGTCTTCGGTGGGGTTTTCCATGGAGTATGGAACGACGACTTGGGCAGCTAGGTGATAGATCAGGTCAGGTTTTTCTTGTGAATGAAGTTTTTTGAGGTTTAGTATGTCTGCTTTTACGAAGTGGACTTTTGGGAGGTGTTTTACGTTTTCCACTTTTCCGCTGGATAAGTTGTCGTACACGGTTAAGTTATTGGTGAATTCGGATAGTTTTTTGCATAGGTGGGAGCCTATGAAGCCTGCACCACCAGTTACTAGTATTCTCTTTCCCTTGAGCTGGTCCATGAATTTCACAACAAAGTCTATATCCTTATTTGGTTGAGTTAGGCTATATGTCGAAGATGAAGCCTATAAAAACTTTTAGGGATTTACTGGCTTTCCTCACTATAATTCCTTTGGGGACGACGGATGATTTTGTGGTGACGTCAGCTGAGGCTATTTTTCTTTTCCCCCTAATAGGTGGTTTCGTTGGGTTGTTGGGGGCTACGTACTTCTTTGGCTGCGGTTTCGTGGTGTCGTATCTTCTTGCGTTTGTTGATTCGTTTGTTCGGGTTCCTGTGGAGTTTTTGTTGAAGCTTTTGCCTGCTGTGATGACGTTGGCTTTTGTGCTGGTTTTGACTGGGCTGCAGCATTTTGATGGGCTTGTGGATCTGGGTAATGCCATTGGGCTTGGTAATTTGAAGGAGCGGAGAGCGGCGGCGCATGCTTGGACTGTTTCTCATAAGGGTGCGTTTTTAGCTATTTTTGTTGAGGCTTTGGCGGTTTTAGGGTTGTTTTTTTTGAATGTGGAGGTTGCGTTTGGAGCGATAATTGCGGCTGAGGTTGCGGCTAAGCTGGGGATGGTTACAATTGCGTGGGTTGGGAAGCCGACGCACACTGGTTTAGGGTCTATTTTTCTTGAAAGCGCGAAAAGGAGGCGTAACGTTGTGGCTTATGTGTTGGCTGTTCTGATTGTTTATCCTTTTTTGGGTTTGACTGGGGTTGGGGTGGTTTTGATAAGTGTTCTTTTGGGCTTGTTTATGGCGGAAGTGGCGAAAAGCGTTTTTGGGGGCGTGTCGGGTGATATGATAGGTGCGACGAATGAGACGGTTAGAGCAGTGTCGTTGGTGTTTGTGGCGGGGCTGTTGTTGTTATGAAGGTTCTTGCGTTGATAATGGCTGGCGGCAAAGGTGAACGAATGGGGTTGCCGGTTGAGAAGCCTCTGTTGCCTTTTCTGGGTAAGCCGTTGATTGAGTGGGTTGTTGACGCTGTGCTGTCTGCGAGGAACGTTTCGTTTTTTTATGTTGTAACGAGTTTGAATACTCCTGAAACTGAGAAGAAATGCTTGAAGGATGGCTTGCGGGTTTTGAGAACTGACGCTAAAGGTTATCATAACGATTTGAAGCAGGCTATTGTGCGGGCAAAGTTGTTTTGTCCCATTTTGGTTATTCCCTCTGACATTCCAGCCATAACTGGGGAGGTTCTTGACCGAGTTATCAACGCTTATGAAGCGTGTGGAAAAGACGCGTTGGCAGTTTTTGTTCCCATAGAAGCTCGTGAAGGACGTGGATTGTCGATTTCCTCTACAGACTATCACGATGGAGTGTTGTATGCGGTTTCAGGAGTAAACGTCATCAACGGAGCCAAAATCGACCAGCAAAAAATCCCCACAGACGCCATAATAACCGAAGAAACACAGGTTCTGCTAAACGTAAACACGCTGAAAGACCTGGATATAGCCGAAAAAATAATGCGAAAACAAGAGAAAAAGAACCTGTGACTGATGTGCGATTTTTTGTCTAACCCCCCCTCTATTTATAGATTAAACCCGAGTGTGAACCAGCGTTTGTTGTTTTTCAGCTGTGCGCTTTATTGTTTGCGTTTCTTGAAGTAAACGAGTAGACCGGCAAAGGTGGCAACTACCATAATCAATAATGCCAATCCAGTGTAAAAACTGAAGTTTGGGTCTACGCTTAGACCGTGTTTTGGAGTGGAAGCGTTCTGAACGGTGAAGACTACGGTTTGAGAAGCGTCAAGCGGGTAATATCTCACTTTTAACCAGAAGTAGCGGGCGGGGTATGGGAGATATTCGCTTTCTGCTGAGACGTTTATCTGCAAATTATGCTGCCCCTCAGGCAAACCATCCAAGACCACCGAAAACTGTTTGGTCTGCTTGGTTGCTGGCAACTCCTGTTCACTCGGCGTTGCATTCAAAACGATTGCTTGGCCCTCATCTATTTGGTAAGTGACGTTTTTTATGTAGCAAACGACATCTGGTTTAAACCATGAATAGGGCTGGTGTACTGTGAAATTCAGCCAAACATAGTTTTCAAAATATGTAATATTAAGCGGAGATTGTATGGTCACAGTAGGCGGGTCTTTGTTGGGCATTTGATAAGCTGGAGGCACAGGCGTTCCGTCCAAAGGGTTGGCTGATACCAAGTTTGCATACTGTAACAGGGCTGCTGCTGAAAACAAAAGTGCCATTATGAAAGCCGTTGTTAACACTTTCACCCAGAGTACCCAATAAACAATACGTTAAACTTGCCCTTATCTCTTGCGCCTCGGTGTTGCCGTGTTGTTTTGCGTGTTGCAACGGGGCGATGGGTTTGGTCAAGAAATCTTGACTAACGCTAAGCCTTGTTTAGTCAAGAAACCTTGATAAAAACGCTTTTACCGCAGAAACAGCCCCGTATTAATTGGAGGGCAAATGACATGAGAAAAGCTGCCGTCACCCTAATCCTGATAGGCCTGATGACTCTATGGATGGTTTGCGTTCAACCCATCAGAGCAGAATACCAAGGCAACATTGCCATCAACGCTGACAGAAGCATAACGCCCTCAACGGCGCCCATACAGCAAACAGGCGACACCTACACGCTGACTGGCGACGTGGTTGGAAGCATAACGGTGAGCGCAAGCAATATTGTACTTGATGGAAGCGGCCACACCGTGTCGGGCATTTCACTGCAAGGAACGTTAAATGTTACAGTCAAGAATTTCGTAGTGACCTACGAAGGCGGAACTATTGGCGTTTCATTAAGTGACGCGTCAAACAATCTAATAATGAATAATACGGTCACAGGATTTGAAAGCGTTCTGGCTATGAATGCTATTACATTCGCAGGAATCTATGTCATGGGTGGAACTTCGAACGCAATCACTCAAAACAATCTTCTGTATAACTTGGATGGCATGGACTTTATCAACACATCTTACAATTTAATCGTGCAAAACAACATAACTTGTACCCCAAATTATGGCGGTATCCTTAGCACAGCAATCTATTTCATCCCCGCCTCAGACAATATTATCTACCGCAACAGCTTTGAAAACAGCACTTTTCAGGCTAAAGTTTCTGATTCCGTAAACGTTTGGGATGACGGTAACCTCGGCAACTACTGGAGCAACTACAAGACGCAACACCCCAATGCCATTCAAATTGATGATTCAGGCACGTACAACATACCCTACACTTTAGACGCGCAAAACGTAGACCGGCACCCGCTCACGCAGCCCTTCAACAGCGAGTTCTACGCCCCCAAGGTTCCACCGAAAATAGCAATAATGTCGCCCGTAAATCAGCAGTTCAACGAATCAAGTGTTCCCTTGCTTTTCACGGTGGACAAGCCTGTTAGCTGGATGGGCTACAGCCTAGACGGAGGCGAAACCGTGACCATAGGCGGCAACACCACTTTGGAGGGGTTAGCCAACGGCTTCCACAACGTCACCGTCTACGCCAAAGACACGTTCGGAAACACTGGTGCCTCCGAAACCGTCAGCTTCACTCTGAAGGTGCCAGAGCCTTTTCCAACAACCGTCGCCGCCGTAGCAGGAATATCCGCGGTGGTCGTGGCTGGCGCGGTCTTGGCGATTCACCTCAAGAAACGCAAGAAAAAACAAATAAACTCCTGATCCTGCTGCAAACCGAGCCAGACGGTTCATTTTGAAAGTAATCTGCTGCTTAAGCTTGAGCGAAACCAGCCGTTTCGGGTAACATAAAGGTTAATAATCGTTCATGTTTCTAACCTTCTCGGTTAATGGTGCGGTTACATGAAAGTTATCGTTCACTGGAGCGGCGGCAAAGACTGCTGCACGGCACTTCACAAGATAATCGAGCAGGGCCATGAGGTTGCACACCTCGTCACCTACGTTTACATGGAACCCTACATTTTCCACAGCATACCCGTGGCTGAGTTGCAGTCTAATGCTCTGGGAATTCCCCACCTCAAAGTCAAGGTTGAAGGCAACCGCTTCGACGCCATCGTCGGCGAACTTACCCGCCTGAAAAAAGAGGAAAACATCGAAGGCATCGTAACAGGCGACATCGACAACGTCCACCACAAACGCACCTGGGATTACGCCTGCAAAAAACTCGGCATGAAGCTGATAATGCCCCTGTGGGACCGCCCCTTCTTCTCCCTGCTCCCAGGCGACCGCGCACGAAAACGCGTTCTAGACATAGAACTCTCAGTAGGCATGAAACCCATCATAAGCTGCATAGACCTCAACTACCTCGGCGAAGAATGGTTCGGCCGCGAGTTCGACAGAAAATGCGTGGAAGACATGAAGCCGCTGATTGGCCCCTGGGGCAAGGGAATAGACGCCACAGGAGAACCCGGCGAATTCCACACCACCGTGCTGGACGCACCGTTGTTTAAGCAAGCTATCGAAATCACCAAGTTCACCAAGAAAAATGAAGAGTTAGACTTCGGCGGCTACCCCAACCGAATCGGAAACTTCCTCTATACCGATGTTGAAAAGGCGGTTTTGAAGCCCAAAAACTAACAGGGCAAAAACGGGTTCTAAGTAATCGTGCTGTTCCACAAGTAGATTTGCACGTACCTTTCTTGATAATTAAACTGCGGGTCATAGAAGATTATGTCCAGTTTCAAGCCGTACCTGCTCAAAAGCACATGCATGTCCTGACCAATTACCTGCGTCTTTGCATCCTCAGGCCAAAAACCCCATATCCTGTCCTCTATACGCTGTTGAGTTCGCCTCGTACCCCACCCGTAATCCTTAGGCAGAACAAGAGCCACCTGCCCATCCGCTTCCCCGTAACTGCTTCTGGGATAAGACTGAACGTAATTCCAGAACTGCTTCATAACTGTGAAATGTTGCTCAGTTAATATGCCATATGGGTTGTTTTCAGGATACGTGGGGTAATCAAACACCACAACGTACTTTGCCCCCGCACCATACGCCGTAAGCATATCCTGATAAATATCGGGTCCACCTGCGATGTAAGGCGGATTGTCATACGTCCACGTTATTATGGCGCCCCAGTCCTTGCCTTGAACGTTTGCCGCCCCGCGACACAGCGCTATCTGCTGAGTCCGACTGTTGTTCCATCCTAACTCCACAAAAACGGTGTCGTAACCCGCCAGGTAATCCCACCAGTAAAGCGCGTAATCAGAAGTAAAAGTTCGGAGACCCACCTTCTCCACGTTCTGCCAGCTTATAGTGGAGGGAATATCCTTCACAAACCGTGCTGCCGCGTCGCTGTAGTCGGAAGCGTTTTCCATAGCTATCCTAGCCGAAGGGCCACTCCGCCACTGGTTTGAGTCAATCTGATTCCCACCTGGCTCGTCATAAAGGTAAACACCGAGGAAATTGGCTCCCCACTTTGCCTGAGCTGTTTCAAACCAATTCTGAAGCCACAGCCACGGCTCAACATTGAAAAACACATAATCAAAATACACTATCACGCTCATTCCCGAATCCACAGCGTACTGGCAGATGTCGTTCAAGGCACTCTCGTTCTGGCTTATATCCCAAGAATCCACAATGAATAGGTTCGTGTACCCTTTTACCTTGTCTATCAGCAACTTGGCTTCGCGGGTTGTGTTTCCCCCAAACGTAACCCCGAAATAGAAATCCTGAACAGACGACTCGCTTTCATTCGAATAATGAACGTAAACAGGTAAACTAACAGCAAAAACCAGTAATGCGATGAGAACGAGTGTCCATGCTGTTTTCATTAATCTCAACAATATAAGCAGTGTGCAGTTTGAAAGATAAATATGTTATTTGAAAAATTACAGGTTAACAATGTTGAATTTCGCTATTAAAATCGCTACTGGCGGGTTTACTTGACTCCCAGCCGCAGTTTCACAGCCCTTCGGAAATGCGCAAGTATCGTGAGGATTATGGAGAAGCTCCAGAACCTGCCTTTCCCTATCATACTGAAGAAATATCCTGGTCGAAGATAAAACCTCTGAAACGCCCGTTCCCGCAGCTCCCTCAACTCTTCACCTGTCATCGTCCCCAAGTCAAAAACAGGTGTCGCAGTGTCGAACCTGTTAAAGTCATGTGTCTTCAGCCGCCCTTCTCTTACAACCTGCTCATACAGAGGCGTTCCTGGATACGGCGTAGCAATGTAGTAGCCTACGTCGCCGGGTTTGAGCCTGTCTATAAACTTCACGGTTTCCCAAATGGTTTCTTTGGTTTCACCTGGAAAGCCCAGAACCACGCCCGCCACGGTCATCATCCCAGCTTCCTTTGTCATATTAAAGGCTTTAATTGTCTGTGCGGGGGTGATTCCTTTTCTCATGGCGTCCAAAACTGGCTGCGCACCCGATTCTACTCCGAACCACACAGCGAAGCAGCCTGCCTCCTTCATGGTGCGAAGCAAATCTTTAGTAACCATGTCAACGCGGGTTTCACAGTCCCACTCAATTTTCAGTTTTCGCCTCATTATCTCCTTGCAAATCTCCGCCGCTCGGTCTTGATCCACGGTGAACGCGTCATCATAGAACGTAAACTGATGCGCCCCATAGGTCTTATGAAGAAACTCAATCTCATCCACCACGTTCTTCGGGCTTCTCATTCGATACCGTCGCCCGAACATCCGGACAGTGCTGCAGAAATCACACCAGAAAACGCAACCGCGACTCGCCATCAACGGAAAAATTACCGCTCCATGTTTCATCAGCCGTTCCAAAGGCCACAGATGATGAGCTGGAAAAGGCAGATCGTCAAGGTTTTCAATGTACGGGCGGTCCTCGTTTCTCACAATTCCCCCGTCTTTCCTGACCGTAGTGCCCAGCACATCATAGTACTCTTTGCCTTTCTCTACTCTATCAGCAAGCTCCAACATCGTGTTTTCACCTTCTTTCCTCACAATTACGTCTAAAAACGCGCTCTCTTCCAGTGCTTGCTTATCCCAGAACGTAACATGAGACCCGCCAAGAAGCGTCAGGCACTCCGGCCAGACCTCTTTAGCTATTTTCGCGATTTGCAACGCAGACTTATACGTGAGCGTGGTCGAAGTTATCCCGACTATGTCAGGTTTTTTAATCTTGCTAATTCTGCTTCTAAACTCGTCGTAAGAGCACCCAAGCACTTGACAGTCAATCACGTCAACTTCATATTTTTCCTTCTCTAAAACAGCCGCTAAATACCCTAAGCCTAATGGAGTAAACGGTGGATGCTGATGAGACCCACTTGGATAAGGTGGGTTCACAAGTGTGACATGAGTTCTCAATTTTTTCCCCTAAGCCTGGTGCTTCAACAAATACATGAAGGCGCGTGCCTAATATATTTTGCACGAAAAAAACAAAAAGGTGCCCGCATGTTTCCCCTGCAGCAAACACAGAAAAAACCTTCAAAACAGCCCTGAATAAGCTGAACAGCAAACAAACGCAAATTATCATCACGGATTTTTCTGCGGCAAATTGCTTTCAGAACCTTTGAGAGATGAAACGGCGATTCCACATAATCTTTTTTAAGACGTAAGAATTCTAAAATATCTAATGAACTAGCTCAAGGGTGCATTTTAATTTGACAAAAAAAGGTCCGTTACTTATGACTTCTTGGCGGGCTACAGGAGCCTGCAACGCACGTTGCCGATACTGCAACGTTGACGCGACAGGTGAACATGCGCCAAGAGAGTTGACAACGGAAGAAGCTAAGCGTTTAGTTGATGAAATTCACAGTTTCGGCGTCAAATGGTTCGGCATTAAAGGCGGCGAACCCCTGCTGCGAAAGGACATATTTGAAATCATCGGTTACGCAAAAAGCCTAGGCCTTAACGTGTGCCTGCTGACCAACGGATGCTTCGTGGACGGAGAAATCTACGATAAACTAGTAGAGAACCAGGTTTGGACGTCAGTAAGCATAGATGGACCCGAAGAAATAAACGACCAGATACGAGGCAAAGGCTCATACAAGAAAGCGTTAGCCGCCATCCAAAAGTTGTCGAAAGGAAAAATCCTGAACGGGCTGGCAGCAGCAATCACAACCATCAACTATAAGCACCTTGATCATGTTGCCGAACTGGCGGACAAGTACCACGCCAACTTTGTTTGGTTCAATCATCTGGTACCTAGTGGAAGAGCGAAAGAAACCATGGAGTTAGCTCCAACCCCTGAACAGTATGAATGGGTTCTAAACCACATATGGGATTTAGCTCAAAAATACGAGGGAAAATTCGAAATCCACGTGCACTGTCCGCATTACGCGCGTGTCGTTAAGCAAAGGAACCCTGAGAACTTTCAGGAATGGTATGATCACAAGTTCCATGGCAAATGCACGTACTTCGCCTTCGGCGGGTACATAAGCGTAACCGAGAACGGCGACTTAATTCCATGCTTCTACACGGATTTGACGCCTTCGGAACCTATGATGCTGGGGAACATAAGACAGAAAACCCTGCTCAAAGCATGGGAGGAAGTGCAGAAATCGGATTACTACACCAGCTTCCAAGACAGAAGCAACTTAAAGGGCAAATGCGGGGTTTGCGAGTACCGGGAAATCTGCGGCGGCTGCAGGAACAGGGCTTACGCGTACACGGGCGACATCTACGGAGCCGACCCCGCATGCGCGTATATACCGGAGAGCCTGCGTAAGAAGTAAACATGCGTGTCCCCCATTTTTTTTGCATGCTTCATTTTTCAAGGCAACACGCAAAAGTAATTTATTTGAACCGCTTAGTGTATGATGAGCCGAAATGAGGAACAAGTGGTTTTTCGGAATTTTCTTTTCCGCTCTGCTTATCGTGTTACTTTTCGTGGGAATCAGTTTATACCTCCATACTCGTTCGGACTCCGACCAAGTAGACCTCTTTTTCGGGGTTGACGCGGTCTTCGCGAGTGTCGAAAACACCAAACTGCTTATTGACGAGGTTAAATCGTACACGAATTTTTTTGTGATAGGTAGCACGGCGATAACGTGGAATGCCACACGGCTAAATGAGGTTTGCCAGTACCTTAATGACAGTGGACTTTATTTCTCCACTTACATACATCCCAGTCTTCCCGAATACAATTTTTCTGACGCTGAATGGATCCGAGAAGCAAGGCAAAAATGGCCTTCAAGCTTTTTGGGATTGTACGCTTACGACGAGGCTGGCGGATACCAAATCGAACACTCACAGTACATGGTTGTTAAAGAAGCCGATAACTATACAGACGCAGCCGACAAGTTCGTGACAAATGTAGGCAGCTGGCTGAACCAGTTCCGGTACGACTGGGGCGTTGGTGACTTCCCGTTGGTGACTTCAGACTATGTTCTTTACGATTTCGATTACAAGGCTGGTTACGATGCTGTCTTCGCCGAGTTTGGTTGGAACCACAGCCGACCCTTAAACGTGGCTCTCTGCAGGGGCGCCGCTTCGATGCAGAACAAGAACTGGGGAGTCATGATTACTTGGACGTACGACAGCGAGCCGTACATCGAGACTTGGCAGGAACTTTATGACGACATGGTCTACGCCTATCAGAGCGGAGCGAAATACATACTTGTGTTTGATTACCCAGAGAATTCTACGTTCGGAATTTTAACGGAACAGCATTTGGGTGCTTTAAAGCAATTTTGGCAGTACGTGAAGGATAATCCAAGAACAACTAACAAGGTTGAGGACAGAGTAGCTTATGTTCTTCCAAAAGACTACGGATTTGGTTTCCGTACGGCAAATGACAAAATTTGGGGATTATGGAACGCTGATAATCAGTCGAGCAAGATATGGAACGACACAAATTCTTTGCTGGAGCAGTACAAGGATAGGCTGGACATAATTTATGAGGACCATGTCGGGCAAAACGGTGCATTATACGAGAAGCTGATTTTTTGGAACGGAACAATCTTGGAAAGGGGATAATCCGCTTATAACATTGCTATGTTGCGAGTTCACCTCACCGCGGAATAAGCTTTAATTGAGGGTTTTTAACGGAAACTTTATTACGTTACCGCTTGGTTTAAACTCTTGAATGCCCGAGGAAGCCGACAATGAAAAATATTGCGCCTGAACAGAAAAAACCAGACGTTTACGGTTCAAGGGAGAATTGGCCGCCCTACACCTACAGAGATTACCCGGACATAGAGCCTAAGACGTACGAGGCGTTTATGGAGTTTTTGTCAACTGAGAACACGTCAGGCAGGCTGATGGAGCTGCAACCGTGGATATCCATATGCGACTCCAAGTGCGCGTTTTGCTATTTTCCAACAACAGCCACAGCCAAAGCGCCCATAGAACCGTATCTGGCTTTGTTGAAAAAAGAGTTGGACATGTACGCTAAAACACGGTACGTGAAGACAAGCGTTTTCGACGAAATAGTTTTGGGTGGTGGAACACCAAGTGTCCTTTCAGCCGCGCAGATGATTGACCTCATAGACTTCTGCAAAGAACGATTCACCACCAACGAGGAATACTTCATCAAAGTCACGGGTTCCTCGAAGACGTTGGCGCTGCCGAAAATCGACAAGCTCGCAGAGTACGGCATATACCAGATGGACATGGGCGCTCAAACCTTCGACGACAAGCTCAGGAAAATGCTGTGCCTACCTGACTCTGCGGCAAGCGTGGAGAAAGCCATCAGGCACGCTAAAAAACTCGGCTTATGCGTGTGCGTAGACCTCATGTACAATCTGCCGGGACAAACGATGGAAAGTTGGATAGATACGCTGAAAAAAGCTATCGAGTTGGACGTTGAGATTGACGCTTATTCATTACATGTGGACCCGGGAACCCCGCTTGAGAAAATGATTGAGCGCGGCTTGTCTCCTCCGCAGGGAGACGCTGAATACGAGAAGCAGCAGTACTTAATTGCTTACAAGATGTTGACTGAAGCAGGCTACAAGGCGGTGGGTCACGACCGCTTCAGCAGAGTAGACTGGCATTTCAGAGAGAACTGCCTTAACGGTTGGCCTTGGGGCGGAATATTAACCACAGGGGCAGGCTGCTTCATGGGGTATCTGCAGAAATTCTCCTATTCAAACATTGAGGACATCAACGAGTACATGGCAACCGTGAAATCTGGGAAACTGCCGATAAAGAGGCTTTCCGAATCCTCAGATGAAGACATGATGAGAAGAACTATGACGCGGCTTTACCTGCGGCTTCCAATAGACAAAGTGGACTTCAAGCAGAGATTCGGCAAATTGCCCGAAGATGTTTTCGCGCAGCAGCTTCAAAGACTGAAGGAAAAAGGGCTGATTGAAATCGACGGCAAAGAGATTCGCATAACGAAACTAGGCGACATCTGGAAAGGAAACATCGCATGGGAATTCGCCCCTGAAAACCTGACACACAGCACATAAACTTCCTTTCTAAACGCTTTCCAGTTTCAAGTTTTTTCAAGAACCATACGAGTCAGCCTTTTTAGCAGAGGCTACGTGCTCTTTTAGAGATCCCCCTCCCTTTTATAAGGGCTCAAAAACGGTTTTCAACATGTTTGCTGTTTCAAAATTTACAGGTTTTTCTCAACAGCAACTGCTACTTGCTTGGCGCTCTGCATTTGAAACTTTCTTTTCCTAAGAAATGCAAAGAAAGCAAAAACCAAAGTTATGATGATTAGAGAAATGGTAAGCGGCGTGGCGGTCATTCCTATTGGTGATAATCCTAGAAAAAGCCCTGACACTCCAGCTACGCTGAAGCTTAACGCCACTGACAACACTGCCTTTTCAACCAAGTCCAGTTTTCCCTCTTGAAACAAGAGGCTGACCAGACAGTATCCGGGTACGACTGCGATGAAAATAAATCCAAACACCATTGTGAAAACGGAAAATGGCGAGCCTTCAGGAATAAAATACACAAACAGCAATGTTAAAACGGTGTATAGTACAATGATTCCAAACCAGCGGGTTGGTTTCACATTTTTATCCTTCGAGTTATAGTTTCCTTCCCCAAAAAATAAAGGGTGGATGTTTAAAGGAAAATTTTGTAGATCGGGTGTTGCTCGTGTAACGGTCTTACGCCTAGGTCACCCATTGCAGATGCAACGTATGCGTCAACTATTGCTACTGCAGGGAAGACATAATCCGATTGTTCAGCTGGCCCGAACATCAGCCAGTTAGCGCCCATTGTCTGCATTATAGCATTGGTGGCAGTTCTGGTTCCTAACCTGAACTGTTTTTCGAAGTGCGCTTTGACCCATCCCATGGTGGTTACAACGTTTCCAGTTCCCAATCCTGTGGGATGACCGAATCTTTCTTTTATCTTAGGTATCGCTCTTACCGCCGTGCCCATTGCTGGTTCAAATGCTGGAATAGCTGTATCTATCAACGGTTTTGTGATTCCAGCTTTATCCGCCAGCGCCAACGCTTCTTCTAGAACCTGCATCTTTCCTTCTAAGCTGTTGTCTTTCGGGTTGTCAGCGAGCACTATGGACATTTTGATTCCGCTGTCCTTCAGCTTTTCCAGTTCAACGTCTCTGACGCCTTTGTAGACCGAGTTGTATAAGCATCTGTCTTGGAGTCCCATGTTCTTGACCAATTCTGCCGCTGCCATTCTAGTCCTTGGACTCATGGCATCCAGCATTAATGGAGCTTCGCTGTGTTTAGCGACGAAGTCTATGTATTTTCCGAAAGCTTCTTCTGTGGTTCCGACTATGTCAAAAGCAAATGGAACGCCAGTTACGTCACTTAACGTTTCCATTTTGTTGATTATTTCTTCAGCTTGTTTAGGGTCAAATATTCCTTTATTTGCATCCTGAACCATTTTTTGGCCTAACCAAAAAATCGAGCCTATTAGAACCGTTGGTAACTCTCCGGGTTGACCGCCTATCTTTACTTTTCCTACTTCGTATATGTTTTGTGGCGTATTGAATTTTTGCATGTTGCCTCATCTATTTTGCAAGTTTACTTCTTTTCAGCTATTGCTTTTTTTGCGATTTCCACGCCTTCTTCCTTGTTCTTACCGAATATTGCTCCGATTGCTTCCGCGTCTTCTTTTTTCACCGCAGCGCCGCCCATGATGATTATCAGTTTTCCCTTAAGCCCAGCCGCTTTCAAAGCTTCATCTAGTTTTGCAAGGTTGTTTTTGGCAGGTACCGTGTTAACCGAAAGCGCTAGTATGTCAGCTTTTGCCTCTTTAGCTTTATCTACAAAAGCTTGTGGGGCAACGCTTTTGCCTGCGTCAACAGTTTTGAATCCAGCTCTCTTCAGTGCCCTTCGAACAGCTTCTTTAGCTGTGTCGTGCATGTCGGGTTCGATGTTGCCTATAACAACTGTGCCAAGTGGGTTCTCTGGTTCTGGAGGCTCTTTTTCCATCATAGATTTTAGCCATGACATTTAACATTACTTCCCTTAGTTTTTTATACCCTCGATTTTTATATTCGAATTCTATATTTAAACTTTAACTCAGTCCACTCCGCGGTTCATTCAAGAAGTAAAAGTGAAGCTTGGGAAAACAAAAATGTTCAAAACATCCAATAAGTATCTAGTGCTGTTCCTTGTTTTGGCATTTTCGTTTGTGTATCGAGTGCTGCTTATGCTCTGGGCAACTTACCCGCCAGGAGCCGACATCGGATTACACGAAAGCATAATCCACTCTATCACTTCTTCGGGCAGCACAAATTTCATGTGGAACAATTATCAGATGGGCGGCGGCATTTCTCTAACTTTTCCAGGATACCACATTTTCGTTTCATACGTTATTTTGATGACTGGAATTCCTGATTACTTAGCCCACACTTTGGTGGTTTCGTTTTTTTCCTCATTTATCGTCTTATGCGCATTCTTGATAGCGCGAAAGGTTTGGGGCGAATCAACCGCCTTCATAGTTGCGTTTTTGGTGGCAATTTCAAGGTTTGACGTAGAGATGCTACTGTGGGGTGGCTACCCCAACGTCATAACTCTGATGCTGATTCCCCTGGTATTTTACCTGTACCTTGAAAGGAAACGATTTTCTCTAGTTCCCTTCATAGCAACTACATCCATTTTGTGTGGAGCCATCTTCTTAACTCACTCCCTCAGCGCAGTTATGTTTACAGGCATAACATTTTCCACCGTGATTTTAGTGGCTCTTTTTTCCAAACGAATCGGCGTTCCGAAAACACATCTTCTCATCTGGCTTCTACCCCTTTTCCTAGGAGCAATTCTTGTTTCTCCATTTTTAGCGCAAGCGGTGCCTGCATATTTAAGTGCAAACTCAGGCGGCGTAGCAGATATCCAGTCGGCGCTGCTCTCAACCAGAGTGCTTCCTCTGGAATGGGTAATTCCTCTCTTCGCCTGCGTGATTCTATTCTTTTTCTTCTCCAAAAAATACAAAGGCAACTTTTTCACCGTTCCAGCTTTCCTTTTCACATTATGGATTTTAGTTCCAATGATTTTCACCCAAGGATACTTAGTAGGCTTTTACACCGATTACAATCGGTTCTTGTACTTCATCATCTTGCCCCTCATAGTTCTAATCGGGCTGGGGCTGGATCACGGAGCAGGCTTCTTCGCACGCGTGATAGACACTTACTTGTCTTTAACGAAGAAAATACCTCAAGCCAAGAAAAAAATCAACAGCGTACGCGCGAGGCTGAGGGCGCGTGTGTCTCGCAAAAACATATACGCGGGATTCGCTCTGAGCTTCTTGCTTATCCTGTTTTGGGCGGTGCCTATCTTTGTAACTCCCTTTCAAGGCGTAACCGTGCAAAGCTTTTATCAAACCATGGACGCCCCCAGATACGAAGCTATGCAATGGGCGCGCCAGAACACTCCGGTTGGCTCAATTTTCGTTTCTGACGCCCTTTACGGATGGTGGTTTTCAGGCTTCGCCGAGCGCCCAACCTTGAGCGCAGTTGACCCTCAATATTTGGCGCTTGCCCGCGAATTTGCACCCGCCCAAGTTGCCAAAAACCTGCTTGATACGGATTACATGATAGACAACGGTTTGATTCAAGTCAGGGCGGACGGAGGCTACATCGGAAGACATAACCCAAATTTTTTGGCGAAACTTAACTGGACATATTTCCCCTATTCGTTCCTGAACTTTAACAGTAGCAAAACGAAAATCCAATACCGCATAGGCGGCACCCCATACTTCTCGTATTTAGATCAGCTTCCCGTAAAAGACATGCGAATAGAAAATGACACCGAACACGCCACCATTTTTGTAACGAAAGGTAACGAATTCTTCAATTACACTCAGCTAACAACCGTTTACCGAGGCGTACGATTTGTTAACATGTCCATAACGGTGGAAACTACAGTTGAAGGCGTTTCTCTTGATTGGATTCAGTTCCTTGTGGACAGCAAAGGCAAAGTAGTCCAGCCAATGCGAACCGACACGGTTGGCTTGCTGGATGAAGGCGTGAAAGCCCTTGGCCAACTGATTTTCAATCAAGAACAACCAAACGTGGAAATCGTTAACGGCGAGAACCCCTGCATCTTAGAACTGCTTTATAGCTTGCAGGGCAAATCTAAAGGCGAAATCCAGATTTCAGCAACCGCTTACTCCGTTACCGATGATCTTCAATATTACCAAGACCCTGCGGTCACAGCAGACTACATGAACAAAATCATAACCGACAACCTCAATTCATACCAACAGCAAATCTCCGATCTGCCCCTGGAAGTTTTCAACTACCAAAAATCCATGACGGCTTGGAACATTTCGTACATTGCCTGCCGCGATTCTGAAGTTATGCCAAAATTTGTAAACGATCCCGCGTTTAGTCTTGTGTTTATTAATGATGAAGTAGCCATATTTATGGTGAAGAGCAGCTCCAGTTAGGTGGGGAGAACACCATCGCCTCAATCCTTACACTTGAAAAAGAGGAAGTTTTCGAAATCATTTTGTTAGTGGCGTTTTCGGTATTTATTTTGGTGTTTTTCTTCGCCCTTCTTTCGATGAATGGTCTGGTTTTAGGTAATGACCCGGCAGTTCATTTGCAGCGAGCCCAATCTCTTTTAAGCACCGGAATTATTCCGATAAGTGACATAGCATGGACCCCGCCGCTTTTCCACATAATGCTTGCCGCATTCATCACATTCACCGGCGCAACCAGCATTAGCCAAACGATTTTTCTAGTGAAAAGCATAGCCGCACTGGTTAATTGGCTGCTGATTTTCTCCGTTTATTTAATAGGCGCCAGGTTTTTCAGCAGGAAAATCGGCTTCTTAGCGTCGTTATTGTTGTTTCTGAGTTTTCCGTTGTACGAACTCAACTTTTGGGGTGGCTACACCACTGTCCTAAGCATGGGTTTCTTGTGCCTGCTGTTCTTGTATCTATCGTCAGAAAAGAAAAGCTTGGGTGTCACGTTTATAATTTTCATTTTCACGTTTTCTCTGGTTTTAACTCACCAGCTAACCACGTTCTTGGCGCTCTTTATTTTCCCCCCGTTCATTCTGGTCATGCTTGTAAAGTACAAAGGTCGCTATCCTAGGGCTTGGGTCGCGGCTCTCTTAGGTGGAGCTATAGCTTTCGCGGTCTATTACTTGCTGCCCATACTGCCTTACCTAGGCAGCCTCATCGACATCGTTTTCTTCCAGCTGAAAGAAATGGTTTATCAGATTCCATCCGTTTACCCCCAGGCGTTCATGGTGAATTTCGGTTTTATAATCTTCTTGGCTTTTTCAGGTCTCGTAATAGCCTTTTTCAAACTGAGAGAGCGGAAATCGTTGAGTGCCTACCTGCTTTTGTCCTTGGCGTTTTTTGTTCCTTTATTCTTTTCTCAATCTTACCTGTTGGGCTTTTATCTGCCGTTTCAGCGGTTCGTTTACTACTTGCTGCCCACGATTGCGGTTTTTGGAGCCGTTGCTTTTTCTTTTGCGCTGGATCGTTTCTCAGTCTTCTATGGTAAATACAAAAACAAGTGGAAAAATCAACGCCTGAAAATAGTCGCCACCACTGTGGTTGTTTTATTGTGTGCCCTGTTCCTGTTTCGTGCTGGGGTTGTCTACGGCAAGATTATGGAAAGCAGCGTGTTCTATTCGACATCCGACATTAAGGGGTTAGATGCTGGTACATGGCTCCAGACTAACTATCCTGGGCCGTCAACAGTGGTGGTTACGGAAGTGCCTGGTTCATGGTTCGCGTTGTTTTCAGGAAAATCAGTAATTGCGCAAACTGATCCAATAGTGGACCGGAACGTTATTGCCACGTCTGTGTTAGATTTATCCTATGAATTTGAGAACCCGTTGACAATTATTAGAGCCTACGAGTCGAAAGGCGCCATTTCCGACGAAGACTACGTTTCCGTAAACAGTGTTTGGCAGAGAGTCGCGTTCTCTTCAGCGGACGGAGACTTCCTGAATTACACCGTCAACGGTGTTAGCCACTACTCTAACCTTTCTAACTTTCGCCGAGAAATCATTTTTGATGATCAGGGGTACCCAAAGAAACTGGTGATAAAATACTCTAACGACGATGTGGCCTTAACCCAGACAATCCTTGTTCAGAATGACAGTTACCCGTTAGATGTCTCTTGGACAGTAACCTCCCTAAAGAACGAAATCACCGATGTCGCGTTCCAAATAAGCAGCCACTTTGCCCTTTCATTCTCGTTCGAGAAAGCCTATATTCCTGGATTGCTGGATTGGGAGAATCCTTGGACTCGTCCTTCAGAAGTTAACGGAAACGAATGGGCGGTTATTGATTTTTCACGCACAACACTAACAGATAACTACATTGGCTTTTACGACGACAAAAACGCGGTTGCGTTCGCCATTAAATTCGCAGAGCTGCCCGATTGGGGCAACGTAGGTGTCCTAACAAGCAGGCAGATAGACGCAGTAAGGTTCCAATACAATTTTGACAAAATAAATGCTAACGACTCTGCATCATTTGCGTATCGGACTATAGCTTTTTCACAAAGTAGCTTTCCAGAGATGCAGAATCTAAGCGACTTGAAGGGGCTGTTCGATTTCAAACCTGCCGTCGCGTTTGAAGTGCAATCCAGAGACTACCACGATTACATTAAAGAAAACAACATAGACTTTCTGGTCTACGACAAAAACCAGCTTGACACCAAGGTGGTGCGCGCAAAAATATTAGAACTAGTCTACTCAAACGACCGCTATGTGATCTTCAAAATCAATAATAACCCTTAAAACCAAAGTTTTTCTGGAAAACGCCCTATAGGTGAAGAATCATGGGATGCCCTGATCTCTTTCAGGAAAAAAATGTTGGGGTTTATTCGCTTATTTTTCTCTGAGCACTTTAGGTATGTACGCGCACGCCGGGTCGCTCTCGAACAGGTCTCCGGTGTAGTATTCGGCGCGTGTTCTGCAGCCGCCGCAGATTTCCCGGTACTCGCAAACCCCGCATTTGCCTTTTATGTTGCTTTTGTCTCTGAGTTTGAGGTGTAGCTCAGAATGCTGCAGGTCATTCCATACTGATGTTAGCTTCTTTTCCTTTAGGTTTCCAAGTCTGTAGCCTTCGTGGAAGCCGCATGACCTGTAATCGCCGTTTTCGGTTACGCTGATGTAGTTGCCGCCGATGGTGCACTTGCCGAGGTAGCCGTTTTGGAACCAATCCCAGAAGTCAGTGGGGTTTTTTTGGCGCACAATTCGCGCATAAAACGGTGAGTAAACATTAATCTTGACTTTATTTGCCAACTTCACTTGCAAATCATAGATCTCATTGAACGCTGCTTCATACTCCTCTGGCGTGGGCGCCAAATCAGGCATGTTTGAGCCTGCTCTGCCAACAGGCACAAGATTATGGTAAACCACCATCCGCGCCTTGTACTCTTCTCCTAACGCCGCGGGGTGAGCCATGTCTTTAATGTTGTACTTGGTCATGGTTGTGACTACGCAGTCCAGGATTCCGTTTTCTGACAGTTTCTTCATGGCGTAAAGTGCTTTGTCGTAGCTTCCTTTCCGTCGGATAATGTCGTTTGATTCCCTGGTTCCGTCCACGCTTACAGCCGTGTGAACCTCGTATTTCGCGAGTTTGTCCAGTCTTTCCTGGTCGAAAGCGAAGCCGCTGGTGATTAGGCTAACTTCCATTCCGTACTCTTTCTTGGCGTAGGCTATAACGTCAAAAATATCTTTCCTGACAAGGGGTTCTCCACCACTTATTCCGAACCACGGAGAACCAAAATCGTGAATTTCATCAACCATCTTATAAGCGGTTTTAGTATCTATCTCAACATCCTTGGCGTATTCAGGCGTGTAGCTGCAATACAAGCAACTGCCAACGCACCTTCTCGTACATCGCCAAGTCACCATGTACAATGGCGCTTTTTTTGAAGCCATCAAGCTCACAAGCAAATTTAGATGAAATCTTTGCGATATAAGAGTTACGATAGAAACTCCGATTTTTCCTTGCACCAATTAGAAGACAAAAAAGCGAATGCTCACCTTCGAGGTGCAACACCACTGGTTCTCTTTCTATGTAGAGTTACTGCAAATTCTGTTGACTCAAAGACCCTTTTTAATGTTGAACCGTCCCGTTTGCTTTTTGAGAAAATCTTATAAATGTTTCAATATAGAGTGAGGTCAGGTTTAATCGAGGAGAGTGTGCGTAAGAATGTCTAAAGTTAAAGAATACTCAGCAATGACTAAAGATAGACTAATGACTTACACGTTTGTTGCACTTTTGGTTCTTGTTGGCGTGTCCTTTATTTCATTTGGAATAACTTCTCTAATCGTGGCTGCAATAGCTGTCCTAGTTGCTGTAGGAATTGATCTGCTGCTTGCAAAAGTTGCCGCCGACAGCCAGTTGAACATAATGTCTGCGGCAGTTTTCGGTTTGATCGTTGCTCTCTCATATTCCTTAGGGCTTCCCACAATGCGTACCATTGAAGCGTTGCCGTTGGAGGCACCAGACGCATACCTTTGGGTTGCGTTAATTTCAGCAGTAGGAATGACGCTGTTCAAGAAACTTCAAGGCCTAGCTGGCAGAAAATACGTAAACCCCGCTGCAACCGCAAAACTTCTGGTTTTCCTTCCATTCTTGAACACGATATTGTTGGCATCAGATCACCTCGCAAGCGGCGACCTAGGCATGCCTTCATTGGCAGGTCCTTTAGGCTATAACGTCATAAACAACAACGGCGCGTTATCCTTTGCTAGCTACTTGCAAACTTGCTTCTCTAATCCAACTGCTACCCTTCCTGCCACCACCACCCAATCTGACATAATGCAGCTGCTGCTTGTGCAGAAATGGCACGGTTGGGCAGGCGGCGTCTCAGCTATCGCCGTGATTGTGGTAGGTATTGTGCTGTTCGCTATCTGCAGACGATACATCAAATGGAGAATAACAGGGGCTTATCTTGCGACAGTTGCATTGTTTGCGCTTGCCTTAAGTTTCGCATATGCTGATGGTGATCCCCTCTTAAGAATAGCTTTTGAACTGTTCATTGGAAGCTCGATATTTCTGGCGTTTTTCATGGCTACTGACCCTGCGACAACTCCGCTGACGCATATAGGACAAGTGATATTCGGTGTAGGCCTAGGCATATTGACTGTGCTGATTCAGACGTACATGGGATTCTTTGGCGGTTCTATTCTGGCTTTGGTAATCATGAATCTAACTTCACCATGGCTGGATAAAGTAGGGAAAATGCGCCCCATAACGGAGAGAAAAGAGCCGTTACTTCCAAAAGCCAAGCAATTCACCGAAGTCAAAACCACACAATGCATCAGATGCGGCGCGTGCATGCGCGTGTGCTGCCACAAACTAAGCCCGATACTGATCAAAGAAGCATTTGACAAAGGCAAAGTTGAAAAACTGGCTAAACTTCAAGCAGATCTCTGTGATGGTTGTGGACACTGCAGTTTCGTTTGCCCAGCAAGAATCGACCTTAAAGGCGCTGTACTGCGGTCAAAGGCACTATTGCGTAAAAAGTAGAAGCTTAATTCAACTTCCTTACCTTTTCTTTCTTTAACAGCCTATTTTTTCTGTAAATTCCTGCGGCTCAGGTTTTTCTGAAAAATCAAGATATTTTCTTCGAGTTGCTTCATAATTCACGTTTTAGACCCCGAATAAATACCTACTTCTCTTGTTATTCACCCAGTCATAATGGAGTTTTGGGGATTAAATTTATTAACACGCCCAAACGTAATAGAGAAAAAGGTGACAAAAACAATGTCAACAGAACCATTCAAGCTAAAAGATGTCCTCTACGGCTTAGTCATACCAATAATCGTCGCTATAATAATACTTCTGTTTCCGACAGTAATTCGTCAGGCACTGGACACTTGGTTCCCAGCTGGAGATGTTATGACAGGGGAAGGCGCTTCACCATATGCCTTCCTGACAGTGATATTTACACACGGCTTTGCGCAGATGGTCATGTTCGGGGTTCCGCTTATTCTGGGCTTGATCTGGAATAAGTGGGCTGGCGGTGCTTCGGGCTTCATAATGGGTACGTTATTCTACGTTGCTTATGCTGGCTACAACATCATGTATTCTATACAATATTTCGGTGCAGAGTACGCCCAGAACCTGTATGCCGACCCAAGCTTTATCGGAAACTACATTCTAGGCGGAATCCTGATAGGGTACATTGCAGGCGCTTTAAACAATAAGTCCTTCACTTTCAAGCGTATGCTAGGCGCAGGTCTAACAGCCGCTATAACCGTTGGAATGTTGCAGTTCGTTCTCAACATGACAGTTGCGTTCTCAGCATGGATGTCTCAGTCCGATCCGTTTCAGGCGTTCTACTTGGTAATGCTGCCGATGGTCCTTCTTGGAATAATAGCGCCGATAATTGCGAAAGTGTTCACGTGGTATGGGATAATGCCTGGCGGGCATTACTAAAACAACCCTTTTTCTTTTTTAATTTTTTTTGATAAATACTCTAAGCTATTCCACACTATGAACCTCACTTTCGTTCAACACTTATGGCTTTTAAAAGATAAGAAGCACTAGAACAACTGAGAACACAAGAAAAAAATACGAATATTCTGCATATTTAACTTAAGATATGAAAAAGAATGAGGGCGGTTAGAAAAGTGACCGCCAACGGTCAACTAAGTTCAGAACTTCGTCTCCGCCGTAGCCGTCCAGCTCCGCCAACACGTCTGTGCTGTTTACAGCGGCTTTCTGGAAGTCGCGGATTCTCTGCGCGTTCTCTGCAAGAAAGATTATTCCGTCGACGCCTGTTCGGGCTATGCGCACCGCAACGGTCAGCAGCTGGTCTGCTGTTGGGACTTGGTTGGGGTCGTCGTTTGGTCCGCGGACATAAAGGTTCGTGAATACGGGTTTTTTCAGTTTGCTTTTGAATGCTCGGGCTAACATTTCCCAGTACCACGGGGACGGATACGCCTTTGAGAACATCGGAATAACAAAAACGTCAGCGTACTCGGCTAAAGCGTCAAAGTCGTAGCCGAACCTTTCTCTTCCAAGCACTGGGTCAGGCAGCATGTTCACGTACAAAGGCTTGTCTCCAATGCGGTCTCTTACTTCTTTCAGGAACTCGGTTACGGTTTTTGCTCTCCAATCATACCAGTTTAAGCCGCTCTGCCGCCAAAGCTCAACGCAGCGTGGACACACGCAGAAACCGTGATCCGCAAAGTGCTGGCTGCTTATGCTTATGCCCGGAGTCTGACGAGCGCAATCCTCTATCAATTTAAGATTGTACTCTCGGACTTCAGGGTTTGTCATGCAAAGGACATCCCATCTGAGGTTGTATTTCTTGTTTCCAGGGTTAATTCCGTTGACTTTGGGCGAGGTTAGCCTGCGAAATGCTGGTCCGTCTTTTGAAATTGATATCCACTCTGGATGCTTCTGTGCCAGTGCATTGTCTCCGAAAACGGCGATGTTCGTGTACATGCTTGGATTAGGTTTTCCCACGGTTCCGGATTCTGGTTTGATGCGGTAGAAGTTTATGTCAACGCCTTCAGCGGGTTCGGGTTGATAAAGAAAAGTTGCAAACTTCAATTTTCTCACCATTACTTCATGACTTTGTACACGGAATAATTTGCAGGTTATTTAAGGTTTTCAGTTTTTTCCTTAGAAAGAGCCGTTTTCACAATGTTTATCAAAACGTTTTTCGTGAAAGGCGGCAAATCAATAACTTCAAAATCACTTTTATTTTTAGCTCCATTTGATACTTTCACACCTTTAATGCCTTGTGAAAAGAGACTGCCGAAACGTTCACTCACCGCTTCAATGTCTCCAAACTCAGCGGGTATTAACCCTTTTTTGACGTCTTCATCCATCTTGACAGCTGCCAGTACAAGTGAAGCGAAAACTGGTTCAGTTTCCAAAATCTTTGCCAGCTTCTGCGGGTTCACCTTCAAATAATTCACTTTCGATAATTCAAAAGACAGCTTCTCTATTGGCACGTGCCTTTCTCTAAGCCTGTCTCTGACGGATCTAGAGGGCATGAACTCGTTGGCTTTGGTAATGGCTTCTTTCACAGCCTTTCGCGTGCAGTATCCGACAAGTTGACCAAGTTCCGAAGCTGGACCTCCATAAACTACTGGGACTCCTCTGCTTGTTTTCGCCACAACTATTGAGTCTGTGACTGTTCCGGTGGCTTCGTCACCAGAGAACCTGCTCCTAACGTCAAGTTCTCTTAAAGCCGCCATTTTGGCTTCGGTTACGGTGATTAACGTTCCACCTAGGCAGCTTTCGGTTGGATTGCCATCTATGACGACTATGATGTTTATGGTTCCCTCGTTTTCTTGCACATTTATGGTTTCACCTGCTGATTCGGCAAAGTTACAGGTGTTGCCTTCGTTGTCTGCTGCTGTCGCGATTACGCTGACGGCGAGTTCGCCATCGTTTTTTGAGGCAAACGCGAAATTTTCAACTGCGGCAGCGGTGACCATCCCGATGAAACTTTCGTTGAGTCCAAACCTTTTTGCGGAGTCTGTTATGTAGGGTTCAGGGTTGTCGTGGAGGGACTTGTCGCTGCATGATTTGAGGACTTCTACGTTGAGTATAGCTTTTGTCTTCTTTAGACCGCCGCCATTGTGAAATGCGGAACTGATTGTGGTGAGTGGCTTATCGGAGAGCACTGCCAGCACGTTTTCTTTTAGAATTAGTTTGACGTTGGCTCCTGCGAGGGGGAATTGTTTCATGGACTCACCGTTGTCAGCTTTTGGATTGTTTATTTTGTTTTATAGTAATGGCTTTTGTTGGGCACAAGTTTACGCAGACATCGCATCGAGTGCACGATTCAACATCAACGATTTGAGGCTTGCCGTTCGTGCCTACTTCCAAAACTCCCATGGGACAAACGCCCACGCAGATAAGCGTGGAACAAGGAGAACATTTGCTGTAGTCAATAATAATCATCGCTTTGCGCTTCCCCATGGTGAGTCAACAATTAAATAAGTCCCTTAATATATCTGTTGCGCGCGAGGTGACAATCATGAAAATAGGACTAGTCACGTACGCTCCGGAAAAAGTTGAAGGCTTTGACCTGCACGTGTATTACTCGAAATGGGCAGACGGCTCAGTTTTTCCAGCCGCAAAAAACATGCAAAACGACATCACCTGTTTCTGCGACGCCAAAACCATCAGAGAAGACCCAAGTTTAGTAGCGGTTTCCAAGAATGGTCTTGCGCTGAGAAAAAACAGGAAGATAAACGTGCCTTTCGATTATGTTTGTCCCACCAATCCGGAATACCGGGCAAGAGTTTTGGAGTACGTCAAGGAACTTGACCGAGCGAACATTCAAGGTGTCACCTTGAACCTTTATCATTTTCCGGATGAAGAGTTTTGTGTTTGCCCCCGATGCGTGGAACTATGGCGGCAAAGCGGGCTGAACTGGACGGATTGGCGAGCGCAAACCATAACCGATTTTCTAAAAGAAGCAAAAAGCCTGGTCAACGGCACTTTCGCGGTGGAGATGTTTCCTGACCCAGTGATTGCCAAAGAACGGTTCGGAATAGACTTCGAAAGCATAGCCCCCTTGGTGGAATATTTTCACGTGCCGCTGTCTTCAAGGGATTACTTTACGAACTACTGGGTTGACCTGCTAACTCGAGATTTCCTCAAAATTTTGAAGAAGCCCGTAGTGGTAGAGCTTAGCGCGGAGATGTTAACTGCCGAGAAGGCCGATGCTTTACTGAAGACTGTGGCGTACCTGAGCCGGCACGACTTGATGGGTGTTCTGCTGCTGGTGCATGACTCGGAGAACGCGAAGCAAGTCTGCAGATTTGCAGTGAATAATAGTGCGTTTCGCGAGTGGCTCAAGAAATTCGAGTTCACCGAGATGACGCGGATAGTGGATGAGTGGGCGAAGGGATCTTGAGACTTGCGCATCTTAATTTTGACCCCTCACTATCCTAGCGAAAACAACAACGTGTTCTCGTTTGTTCACTCAAGAGCCAAAATTTACCTTAAAAAAAACGACGACGTGCAAGTGTTTATTCCTTACTCCACCGTTCTACACAGGTTTTTCGAAGGAATAAAAATTACCTACGGAAACGTTCAGTTTTTTCGTCTTGTTTTGCGTGATTTTGCTCCTGACGTTATAGCTCTCCATGCACCTCATTATTTGGAGTTTCGTTCTTTTTTAAAGTGTTCAGGCGATATTCCGTTTGTAATTTGGCTGCACGGCTCCGAATCTTTGTTTTATTATTACTATAAGCCCCCTTGGAACCTGAAAAGCAGACTAACCATTCCCCACGACGTGGTTAAGTTTGGGCTGCTTCGTTACCTTTTTGGTCATGCATCCGCCGTTGTTTATGTTTCTGACTGGCTGCGAAAAAAGGTAGAACACAACATTCTTTATCGCCATCCTAACTCCTTTGTCATTCCAAACCCTGTGGACACCGACCTCTTTTTCTTTCAGAACACACGTTACAGCCGAAGCGGTGTAGCTGTTCGCGGCATGGACTGGAAGTATGGCTTAGACATCGCGGTTTCTGCATATCGCAGTTTACCTGATGCTCAGTTGACCATTCTGGGTTCTGGAGGCATGGAGTCATATCTGCGCAGCATAGCTAAAGACAATGTTACTTTCATTACAACAAGCTTGCAGCATGATTCAATGCCCAAGTTCTACGGCAAATTTGGTTATTTTGTTGCTCCCAGCAGGTTGGAAGCTCAAGGTCTGGCCATGTGTGAAGCAATGTCTTGCGGATTGCCTGTTGTAGCGTCTAAAGCTGGAGGTATTCCTGAATTTGTAAAGGACGGCGTTAACGGTTTCTTGGTGCCTTCGCTTAAACCTAAACTGTTTGCTGAGGCAATTCGGCATCTCTTAAGCGAGAAGCAGCAGTGCAATATGTTGGCGTTGGGCGCCAGGCGTTTTGCAGTGAGCTTCTTGTCTCATAACAGGATTTACGAATTGGAAAAATCCGTGTTCGAAAAGGTTGTAAACAAATAGGTTTGTTACTTTTTTAGTATGTAGGGTCTTTGCATTCAGCTTGAAGTCCCATGTTTGGAGAATACCACTTTCCCGCCCACAATGGTCATTTCTACCGAAACACTTTCGATTTCGGATGGCAGAACAGAAAACGGGTCACCAGAAAGAACCGCAAGGTCAGCCAGTTTTCCCGTTTCAACAGACCCTCTTACGTTTTCCTCGTTGGACGAATATGCCGCGTCAACCGTGTACATTCGCAACGCCTCATCAACACTTATCCGTTCCTCAGGGAAAACCTCTCTGGTCACAGCAGTTTGCACGCCTAACAGCGGGTTTAAAGGCTCCATTGGGCAGTCAGAGCCGCCGACCACCCGCACGCCTTCCCTGAGCAAGGTTTTGACTGGAAAGAGCCATTTCGCCCTTTCAGCACCCAGATGTTCAATGGCGGACCAAACCGAAAACTCGGAGGCGACAACACGAGGCTGCACCGAAACAATCACGTTTAGCTTTTTCATGCGTCCCACCAGTCTTTCATCGACGACCGCGGCTTGTTCAACGCGGTTGCGACGACCCTTCCCTGTTTCAATTGTGGTTAACGCCGCGTCTACAGCCCTGTCGCCCACCGCATGTATCACCAGCTGGAGACCCGCCTTGACTATTTCCTCCGCTAACCTGCACATTTCCTCTTGCGTGCAGAGGAGCTTGCCGCTTGACATAGCATCATCGCTGTAGGGTTGAAACAGGGCTGCGGTCCTTGCAGCTAAGTAGCCGTCTGCGAACATGAGTCCGCCCCCAACCTTCAATGATGAATCGTTCTTCGCTTTGAAGCCTGTTATGCTTTTCAAAAGATTAGCTGGAACAATCAAGTAAACCCTGAGAGGCAGCTTGTTTTGCTCATGAAGCTTCTGGATTACCGAAATCTCGATGGAAGACAATGCTATCCAGTGCACGCTGGTTATTCCGGCTTCAAGCATTTTTTCAAACGCCAAGCCCGCGGCGTCAATTAATTCTTCCTCATTTGGTTCAGGAACTGCATTCCATACCAGGTTCGTGGCGTTCTCCCGCAAAACGCCAGTGGGTTCACCCGTCTTCTCGTTCCGGTCGATTACGCCGCCTGACGGCGCACTGGTCGCTTTCGTAACGCCAGCCAACTCTAACGCTTTGTTGTTCACGACGCATAGTTGCCCGCTTTCATGGTAAAAGATAACTGGATTATCAGGCGAAACCAAATCCAAATCTAAGCGGGTGGGAAGACGCTTTTCCGCGAAACGTTTTTCGTTCCAGCCGCGGCCAAGTATCCATTTTCCCTTAGGAAATTTCTGTGCGTGCTTGCCGAGTGTTTTCTGCATTTCCTTGATGGAACCTACGCTGGTGAGGTCAATCCATGTTAAGAGTCTTCCAAAGTCGGCGACGTGAATGTGGGTGTCTATAAAACCTGGAACCACGGTTTTCCCCTTTAAGCTTATGACTTTCGTGTCTTTTCCAATCCACGCCTTAGCCTCGTCGTTTGTGCCGACATGCACGATTTTGTCGTCTTTTACGGCTATGGCATTTGCAGTTGGCTGGGACGGATTCATTGTTAAGACGTTGGCATCGACTAAAACTAAATCCGCCCACATCGGCAGCCTTCTCCTTTACACGTTTCGCGGGCTTTTGGGTTGAGGTCTTGCTTTTTTAAGACCGCTGAAAAACCATCTTGGAAGTTTCATGCGCCACAACTTGTCATTTAGCGCTGTCCTGCCCATGTTCTTGCTGTAGAAGGTTCCTCTCATGTACTGCCGCATAATGTATGACCAGGAATAGAAGCGGTTGTAGAAGGCTCTTCTGGTCTTAACAAGGTCTACGGGCAGTAACGGGTTTTCGTAGACTGGTGTTTGCAGGTCATACTGGCTCCAATCCGTTGACATTTTCCAGCCTAACTCCTCTAAAGTGTGGCGGAGACTGGTGCCGGGATACGGCGTTGCCATACACAAATAGACGTAGTCGGGTTTGGTTCTTCGAATGAAGTTAAAAGTTTGCTTCAGCGTCTCCGGTGTTTCGCCGGGGTAGCCGATGATCACCGACATGGCGACGGATAATCCGCCAACCTTCTTTGCCATCTTGATGGCTTTCTCGTTCTGTTCAATCGTGGTTTTCTTGTTCACTGCGTTTAGTATTTTTTGGCAGCCTGCCTCAGCACCGAAACTGACAAGTTGGCAGTTTGCGTCTCGCATCTTAATCAGGGCTTCTTCGGAGATTCTGTCAACTCGGGTTTGGCAATCCCACGGAACGTCAAGTTTTCGTTTTTTGATTTCCTCGCAAATCTTGATTGCCCTTTGCGTGTCGTAGGTGAAAGCGTCATCGTAAAAACTGACGGCGCCAGCCCCATGCGTGTTTACCAGCCACTCAAACTCGTCCACGACTTTGTATGGATCTCTGGCTCGGAACATTTTTCCCGCCATTCGAGACGAAACACAGTAGGCGCACTGGAAGGGGCACCCTCTGCTTGTTAAAATTGGCAGTATGGTTTTTCCAAAAAACTGGTACTTTTTTAACGCGAAATACTGAAATGCAGGACGAGGCAGTTCATCCAGATTCTGAATAAACGGCCTGTCTGGCGTGCTAATTATCTGACCGTTTTTTCTAAAAGAAATTCCCAATACGTCTTTGAGGTTACCGGAACCAAACAGTGCCGACAACAGCTCAATAATGGTCTCTTCACCCTCACCCCTCACCACCACGTCAACTTCTGGCTGTTCGCTGAGAATTTCTCTATCCATAAACGTGGCGTGCGGTCCACCTATAACAACAGAGGTGTTTGGCAGTTTTTCTTTTATGTTGTGCGCGGCCAAAAGCGCCGACTTAATCGTGGGTGTTACGGCGGTAATTCCGACAACGTCAGGGTCAAAAGCAGCGGTTTTCTCCACTAAATTCTTGTGGTCTATTCCAAGGGCGGGGCAGTCAAACACGGTTAATTCATGCCCGTTTTCCTCAAGGACAGCCGCCAAATAGGCTAAGCCAATTGGTAGATTGGGACACCACATCTGGTCCATGTCCATAGACGGCGGGATGACCAGCGCAAATTTGACTTTTCGACCTGGCGCATCCGCGTTCTTTACGGGTCTCTTCAACGATATCACCGATACCAATGGCTCCAATTAATTTCTAAACTATAAATATAGTTGACTAATTAACTTTCCCCACACCGTGGAACAATTGCTTTACACCAGTTGCGGCACAGGATTTTCTGAAATTCCTCAACTTCGCATAGTTTATGTTCGTTTCTTTAGCAGAATCATTGGTATGCCTAAAGCTGGAAGAGCAACACACCACAAGTCAGCACTGTTGAATATGAAGAACACGATCCAGATTGAGGCTCCTCCCACATACCCAAACATGAAGAAAAGCGCTATAACTATTATGAAATAGCCTCCCAGAAGCGTAAGAGTCGCCCCTAACTTTCTGTAATCCAATGGCGCATCGGGGTTCCGCATCTGAGGCTGCATGGACCAGGCGAAGAAAACGGTGAGCAAGGGCAAGCCGACTGCGGTCAAAATGAAGGTGAACATGTTCAGAGGATACTGTAGAATGTAGTTGATTCCGTAGCCGGCGTAACTCGGGTCGGAAGCGAGGCTTGCTGGTTGTATGATTGTTGCGATCCACTGTGTGAAGTAGGTGAGCCAGAACACGATAAAATAGCAAACCCCAACCACGGTAATCCACTTGAACGTTCCCCTGCTGAACTTGGCGTCAGGCGTTAACTTCGACCTGAGTTTAAGCAGGGAAACGGGCATGATCACTGCCTCCGCAAGGGTGGGGATTGCGGTTTCAACGAAGAACCAGAGTCCTCCCGATTCCCCGCTAGCTAAGCTGTGTCCTCCTGCCAATCCAAGTCCTGCTTGGAAGCCTAAAATCGCTGAAGGGATGAAGCACAGGAAATACAGCGCCTCTAAAACCAACGCGGCGCTAACGAGTTTCATCACTTTTGAAATCTCTCTCTTTCTTAGGAAAGTGATCAAAGCCCAGGTGGCTAAGGATATGACTCCGATTCGGAAGATAAACCCTAATGTTCCTGCGCCTTCCGTGAGAAAATCAATTAAAAGCGTGTAGTTGGCGGACAGCGGAATCCAGCTGAGTCCTTTAACAAACCAGTATGCCATGTAGATTAACCAGGAAAAAAGAACTATGAAAAGCCCCACTTTAACGAGAGTTTCTCTATTGTTCATCCAGATTCCTTCCCTTATTTTTAACTTAAAAAGTATAAACTTTTTGATAATGGCGGCGGTTCTTTAAAATAGATTTTAGGGAAATGAGGAAAAAGCATTTTACTCTGTTAAACA
>Ga0307423_1000026_pt1 | contig 77529 bp, 58 predicted proteins | sample SalMarWE160310MG_FD_202154 | JGI IMG/M metagenome (GOLD analysis project Ga0307423, IMG submission 202154) | Salt marsh sediment microbial communities from the Plum Island Ecosystem LTER, Massachusetts, United States - WE1603-10 | ecosystem: Environmental > Aquatic > Marine > Intertidal zone >...
TTTACGCCATGCTTTTCTCGCTGCCCCTGGCGTTGTTTGCGGCAGTCTACGTTTCCCAGCTCGCCCCTCCGTGGTTGCAATCGACAGTCAAACCGACCCTCGAGCTCATGGCGGCCGTTCCCTCGGTGGTGGTGGGCTTTCTCGCGGCCCTGTGGCTGGCGCCGCGGCTCGAGGGAGCGCTCCTCGCCGTGCTGCTCGGCGCCGTCGCCCTGCCACTTTCGGTCGTGCTGGCACTGGTTTTGTGGCGGCTGCTGCCGGCGGACCTCCGTCGTCGGCTTCCAGACGGCATTGAGCTCGTGGTTCTTCTCGCCGTTGGCTCTGTGATGGCCGCGCTGATGGCGCTCGTTGCTGGACCGATTGAAACACGGTTCTTCGGTGGCGACTTCCAGCGATTTCTCTTCACCGAGTGGGGCCTCCGCTACGACCAGCGCAACAGCATCGTGGTCGGTCTCGGCCTCGGTTTCGCGGTGATACCGGTGATCTTCACGATTGCTGAAGATGCCTGCTCAGCGGTGCCGAGGGCGCTGGTCAACGCCAGCCGAGCTCTCGGGGCGACGCGCTGGCAGACCGCGATCCGATTGGTCGTGCCGGCGGCGAGCCCTGGGCTCTTTGCGGCGGTGATGCTTGGCCTCGGCCGCGCGGTCGGGGAGACGATGATCGTTCTCATGGCGGCCGGCAACACGCCGCTCCTCGACCTCTCCCTCTTCAACGGCATGCGCACGATGTCGGCAGCGATTGCGGTCGAGATTCCGGAAGCGCCGGTGGGCGGCACGCTGTTCCGCGTTCTCTTCCTCACCGGGACCCTGCTCTTTGCCTTCACCTTCATCCTGACAACTGCGGCCGACCTCGTCGGCAGCTACCTTCGGAAGCGTTATGCGCGGTTCTGAGACCGTCAGTGGGTCTTTTGTTGGGCGACGGAAGGGTCTTCCCTCCGGAACGCCCGGGATTTGGACCACCGCCCTCGCGACGCTGGCCATCCTTCTCATGCTGGGGGCGCTTCTTTGGATCGTGGCGGTCAACGCCTTCGGCTGGTTCTGGCCGGCTCGGATCTCGGAGATCGTCCTTGATGACGGCACCGTCCGCATCGGCGAGATCGTGGCGCGCGAGCCGATCCCGGCGGCCGGCAAAGAGGTCGCTGCCACCGTCTACCGGGTGAAGCTCAAGACCGGCAACCGTGAGTTGACGCGGTCGGACTTCATGTGGATTGACGAGGCGGCGATCGCCGCCCGATCACAGTCGGAAGACCTCGTGCGGATCGTGCGTTCCGAGTACGGCGACGCCTTCGGACGCATCGTCGGGGCGTATCGCGACGATGGTGCCCAGGTCGATATCAATTCCCCGCGGGCACTCGAAGACTTCCTCGAGACCGGCGAGGAGTGGCGTCGCGAAAATCGACGCCTCGAGAACGAGCGTGACCAGATGCGCCGCCCCCTGACGCGCCTCGAGGAGCGCCTCGACTTGCTGGAGAGATCGGCGCGTGCCGGAACGCCGGAGGGCGCACAGGAAATTTCCGCACTCGAGGACACCGTGGCGGTGGAGGCCAAACGACTTGGGCCGCGTCTCGAGGCGCTGCTCGAAGACCACGAGGGCAACGCGCAGCGATTGATGCGGTCGCGAATTGTCCTCGCTGCCGGGGCGGACCGGATCGATGTTCCGCTCGCCAATGTGATCGAGGTGGTGTGGTCGAACAGGTTGGGGTTTCTCTCTCGGGTTGCCCACGCGGTTCGGGAAGGCGTGCTTTTTCTGTTCACTGAACCACGCGAGGCGAACACCGAGGGCGGGATCTTTCCGGCGCTCTTCGGCACCGTCCTGCTGGTGCTGCTGATGAGCGTTGCGGTGGTGCCGCTCGGTGTGGTGACTGCGGTCTACATGACCGAGTATGCGCGGCCCGGCCTGGCCTTGCGGCTCGCGAACCAGGCGGTCAACAACCTTGCCGGCGTGCCGTCGATCGTCTTCGGGATGTTCGGACTCGCATTCTTCGTCTACCAGGTGGGCGGGGCGGTGGACCAGGCGTTCTTCGCGGACAAGCTGCCGACGCCGACCTTCGGCACCGGCGGCGTGCTATGGGCCTCCTTGACCCTGGCCCTGTTGACGGTCCCGGTGGTGGTCGTGGCGACCCGGGAAGGCCTGCTGGCCGTGCCTCGGAATTGGCGCGATGGATCCCTGGCACTCGGTGCCACCCGCTGGCAGACCCTGCGCCGAATCATCCTGCCGGCGGCGATGCCCGGCATTCTCACCGGACTCATCCTGGCCGTGAGCCGCGCCGCCGGCGAAGTCGCGCCGCTGATGCTTACCGGGGCGGTGAAGCTGGCGCCGAGCCTCCCGGTGGACGGGACCGCGCCGTTTCTCCATCTGCAGCGCAAGTTCATGCACCTCGGCTTCCATATCTACGATGTGTCGATGCAATCACCGAACGTGGAGGCGGCCAAGCCGATGGCCTTCGCCACTACACTGGTGCTGCTGCTCTTGGTCATTCTCCTGAACCTCACCGCGATCGTCGTCCGACGCCGCTTGCGGCGAGCCTATCAAGGGCAGGCGGTATGATGGAAAATCCCCGAAACGAGGATTCGATGAACTCCCACCAAAACGTGTTTCGAAGCCCGCGGGGTTCTTTCGCGAGCTCGACCCACGAGGTCGATGTCGCCGACCACGGCACCGCCCTGAAAAGCCGTGGCCTCCACCTGTACTACGGGGACACGCATGCCTTGAAGGGGATCGACCTCGAAATGCCGGAACGTGAGATCACGGCGCTCATCGGGCCGTCCGGTTGCGGCAAGTCGACCTTCCTGCGCTGCTTCAACCGCATGAACGACATGATCGAAGGCGTGCGGGTGGAAGGGGAGGTGGTCGTCGAAGGGATGGACGTCCATCGCCCGGATGTCGACCTCGAGCGGCTCAGAAAACGGGTCGGCATGGTCTTCCAAAAGTCCAACCCCTTTCCGATGTCGATCCACGAGAACATCAGCTTCGGCCCCCGTATGACCGGGGTCCGCGGTCGTGGCCGCCTCGAGGAGCTGGTCGAACGATCGCTGCGCCAGGCCGATCTGTGGGAGGAGGTGCGCGAGCGCCTCGACGACTCTGCGCTCGACCTTTCGGGCGGTCAGCAGCAGCGGCTCTGCATCGCCCGCGCGTTGGCCAACGAGCCCGACATTCTCCTGCTTGACGAGCCCGCCTCGGCCCTCGACCCGATCTCGACCGCCAAGATCGAGGAAACCCTCCTCCAGCTCAAGGAGAGCTACACCATCATCATCGTCACCCACAATCTCCAGCAGGCGGCGCGGATTGCCGATCGGACCGCCTTCTTCATGCTCGGTGAGCTGGTGGAGTACAACGACACCATGACCATGTTCACCAACCCTCGGCAGGCGATCACCGAGGAGTACATCACCGGGAGATTTGGATAGAGTGAGGGAGGTAGGAGAAAGCCATGCACCGGCAATTCGAAGAAGAGCTCGAGGAAATCAAACATGGCATCCTGTCGATGGCGGGATTGGTCGAGAAGTGTCTCGACGACGTCGCGATGGCGCTCGCTGAACACAACAACGAGCTTGCGGAAACGGTGATTGCAATGGATGAGGAGATCGACCAGCGCGAGGTCGCGATCGATCGCCTGGCGACCGAGTTTATCGCCCGCCACCAGCCGACCGCGACCGATCTCCGTTTCGTGATTGTCGCCATCAAGCTCGGGCCGGAGCTCGAGCGCATCGCCGACAACGCGGTCAACATCGCGGAGCGGATCCTCCACATGAGCAAGTACCCGCAGCTCAAGCCGGTGGTCGATCTTCCGCGGATGCTCGGCCTCGCCCACGCCATGGTCTCGGACTCGATTGCCGCCTATGTCGCCCGCGATGCTAAGGCGGCCCGCGCGGTCATCCTCCGCGACGACGAGGTTGACGATCTCTACATGCAGATTTTCCGCGTGCTGTTGACCTACATGATCGAGGACCCAAAGACGATATCCCGGGCCATCGACCTGATCCTGGTGGCGCGCTACGCGGAGCGCATTGCCGACCAAGCGACCAACATCGCCGAAGAGGTGGTCTACTTGGTGGAGGCGAAACCGATCCGCCACGTCCATCTCCCCGAGGAGGAGTGAGATGACGCCTCAGCGCCTGGCTCTGGTCGAGGACGACCGAGATCTCGCGACGACGCTTGGCATCGCGCTCGAGCGCGACGGCTACCAGGTCACACGATTCGCCACCGGACGCGAAGGGCTCGAAGGGATCCTCGACAACCCACCGGATCTCGTGATCCTCGACCTCAACCTGCCCGACCTCGACGGCCTCGGGGTCTGCAGAGAGCTTCGTGAGACACCGGCGGTCGCCGATCTGCCGATCATCATCCTCACCGCGAGGGTGACCGAGAGCGACCGTGTCCTCGGGCTCGACCTCGGCGCCGACGACTACATCACCAAGCCGTTCTCGTTGCGCGAGCTCCGGAGCCGGATCCGTGCATTGCTGCGTCGGCGGAGCCTCGATGGTGGCGTGCCGGAAGACTCGTACAGCGATTCGCGGCTGGAGGTCGAGCGGGGCGCAATGGAGGTGCGCCTCGATCATGAGCCGGTCCGGCTCACTATGCGCGAGTTCGAGCTCCTGTGGTATCTCGTCACGACGCGGCCGCGGGTCGCCTCTCGCGAGAGCATCCTCGAGCGCGTGTGGGGCCTGTCGAGCGAGATCGAGACGCGGACTGTCGACGTTCATGTCCGCGCGCTGCGCAAGAAGCTCGGCTCTGAGGCGATCGAGACCGTGATCGGCGCCGGCTACCGTTTCCGGGGCTATCCGTGAGGCGGCGCCGCCACCTGCTGACGGCGGTTCTCGCGGGCTTGCCGCTGCTCGTCGCCGGGCTCGTCTGGGCGTCGGGACGGGGTGGGGGGGCGATGTGGCTCGTTGCCGCATTGTGGGCGCTGGCGGTGGCGGTTCTCGAAGGGCTCACCTGGCGAACGGTGTTGGCCCCGTTGCGGGAGATCATGCGCAACCTCGGGGTGGAGAACGCTCACCGGGCGGAGCGCGCCCTGCGGGCGCTGCGAGACACCGCCGCGACGTGCGAGACCGAGCGAGCCCGTACTTCGGAACTCCTTGAGGACCTGACCTCAAGCCTCGGTGATGGTCTGCTGGTTGTGAGCTCGGAGCTCGAAATACGGCTCATCAACCGCGTGGCCCGACGTTTTTGTGGCGTCGACAGCATCGCGCTCGGCACCCATCTCCTGGAGATCCTGCGCAACCCGGACGCAGTGCAGGCGGTGGAGGCCGCGGCAGCCGGCAACGAACCCGACACCGTGGTGATCGAAAATCCGCGCGGCCTCTGGGAGCTGCACGCCTTTCCGGTGCGCGGCGGCGGTGCCGTGGTTCTGTTCACGGATGTCGGCCTGGTGCGCCGGGCGGCTGAGTTCCGGCGCCGCTTTGTCCAGGACCTCAGCCACGAGCTGCGTTCTCCCCTGACAGTTCTGCGGACGACGGTGGAAGCCCTGGAGGGTGAGGTCGATCCGAGACTCGCAGCAATGTTGGTTCACCAGGTCGAACGTCTCGACCGGCTCACGGCCGAGCTCTACGAGCTCGCCACGATCGAGGCCGGTCAGGTCGAGCTGCAACTCGAGTCGGTGCCGCTGTCGAGCACGGTTCGAGATGTGGTCGTCGACCTCCGTCCCGAGGCGGCGGAAGCCGAGGTCACGGTGCGGACCGCTGTCGACGAAGATCTCGTGTGCTGGGGCGACCGCCGTGGGCTTTACCGCGTGATCCGAAACCTGGTCGACAACGCCATCAAGTACAATCGCCCCGGCGGCTGGGTCAAGGTCCGGGGCCTCTTCGAGGCAGCGGTGCCGGTCATCGAGGTCGAGGACAACGGCGAGGGCATCCCCGCGGACGAGCTCAAGGCGGTCACCCAGCGGTTCTACCGCGTCGACCGTGCGCGGACTCCGGGCGACGGCGGCCTCGGACTCGGCCTGGCCATCGTCAAGCACATGGTGCAGGCGCTCGGCGGCAGCATCGACCTCGACTCGCGCGAGGGTGTCGGCACCACGGTGAATGTCCGCCTCGTGGCGGTGGAGCGGGAGTCCGGCGGGCCGGCAATCACTCAGACCGGTTCGGGGGCAGGCGCGGTCTGAGGCCGCGCAGGGAAACGCTCCTCGAGCGTTTCTTCGATGCGCAGCGATTCGTGGAAGACCTCGAACAGATACGTGGTCTGCTCCGCGATTTTGAGCGAATCCCAGACAAGGCTGTAAAAGAGGATGCTGAGGCGGGTCTTCGAACGGTTGGCCTGGATCCGCATGATCTGGTTCTGGTCGAACTCGTTGACGAGCTTTCTGAGCTCGCGATTGCAGGTGGCGATCGTTTTCTTGTCCGGCTCCTCTTTGCTTCTGAGGGAACGCGATGTGTGGTCGAGGATCTCTACGAGCGCCGCCCTGATCTGGTCGAGCTCGGCAATCTGTTCGATAAGCAGCCCGGAGTGGTTGTTGGCGACGTGCAAATGGGCACGCACCACAATGTCGCGCACGCTTTCGGAGATCTCCTGCAGACTGGAGATGGTTGGAGCGTAGCGTTGGGTCCGCTCGACCTCCTCCCAGCGGCCGAGGCGAAACACCTTGAAGATATTGGCGGCGATAATGTTCGACCACAGCTGGACGCGACGCTGGCCTTCGCGGGCGGCTTTCAGAGTCTGACGGTTTTGTTGGAAGAGACCGTCAAAGCCCTGGTCGAGGACCCGGCGCACCTCACGCAGGAAAGTCCCCATGTGATCCACGGTCACCGCTGTCGCGGCTGCCCAGTCCGTGATCTTGCGCAGGTTGAAGACCTCGAGCGACTGCACGTCGGCCTCGCGGCGCCGATGGACATGGTGAGTACGGTAGATCAAGAACGCGGCCAGAACCGCGATCCCGCCTGCGGCCGGGGCGCGCCCGAAGAAGAGCGCAGTGGCAAAAATTGACGACACGGTGAATGCCATCATGGCGGTGAAGAACCAGCCGCCGATGACGGTCAGCACCCCGCTCACCCTGTAAACCGCGCTGTCACGGCCCCACGCCTGGTCGGACAGCGAACTGCCCATGGACACCATGAATGTGACATAGGTTGTGGAGAGCGGCAGCTTGAACGAGGTCGCGAGCGAGATCAACGCGCTCGCCACCACTAGGTTGACCCCGGCGCGGAGGAGGTCGAACGAGGGAGTCGTGCCGTCTGTGGCGGGGGTGGGACGGAATCTCGAGCGATCAAAACGGCGCGTCGCCCAGCGCCGAAGGCTGGGTGGGAACAGCCTTCCGGTGTTTTCGAGCACGGCCGACACGAGGCGCACGATGCTCCGTGACAGCCCTGTCGACTCGAAGCGCTCGAAACCCTCCTCCTGGCGCCCCAGAGTGAGTTCGGTGCGCGAAACCGTCCGCGATTTGCGCGACACCCACAGCGTGACCACCATGATGACGCCGGCTATCAGGAGGAAGAAGGTGTTCGAACGGACCGGCCCCGCCAGTGCGTTCATGGTCGCGGTAAGTGGGTCGGCGGTGGCGTTGGCCACCTTGTAGGCGCTCAAACCGGCAAGCGGAACGCCGATGAAGTTGACGAGGTCGTTGGCGGCGAAGGCCATGGCGAGGGCAAATGTGCCCATCAGAACGACGATTTTGAGAATATTGAAGCGAGTGGCCAGGAGCACAATCTGCAGCAGCACCGCCGACACCGCAAACGAGGAGAGGAGGATGAGACCGGTGTGCTCTTGGATCCAAACCACGGTCTCGGAGGTGATAAAGGAGGCGCCCTTGGCGCCTTTGATCAGGATGAAGTAGGTGATGGTGGCGAGCGCAGCCCCACCCCACAGCCCGCCCCAGCGGCGGAGTCGTCTCTCGTAGTCGAATGTGAATAGGAGGCGGCTGAAAAACTGGACGATGGCCCCCGCGAAAAACGCGACTCCCACCGACAATAGAATGCCAAAGATGATGGTCAAAGCCTTGCCGGTATTGATGTAATCCAACACTTCGGAGAGACTGCGACCCGTCGTCGCGAGCTTGAGCATCGACACCGCCACCGCCGCGCCGAGCAGCTCGAAGACAATCGAAACTGTGGTCGAGGTCGGCAGGCCGTAGGTGTTGTAAAGGTCGAGCAATAGAATGTCGGTGAACATGACCGCGAGGAAGAGCACGATCAGCTCCGGCATAGTGAAGAACTGGGGGTGGAAGATGCCCTTGCGGGCGACCTCCATCATGCCGCTCGAAAACGTGACCCCGGCCAACATGCCGAGGCTGGCCACGAACATGATAACGTGGCGCGGCGCCACCCTCGAGCCGAACGACGAGTTGAGGAAGTTGACCGCGTCGTTGCTGACGCCCACGATCAGATCCGAAACGGCGAGCCCGAGGAGGATCACGATCGCGATTTGAAAAAAGTCCATCTTCTACCTTCGTGATCGTTTTTTCCGACGCCTTCACGATGTTGACGGAGCCGCGCGAAATCGTGGATCAGATTAGTACACGCGTGCACGAAACACAATCCTGCGCAGCGAGGCCCGAACCCGCGTAATCCGGCACCGCAGCTTGGTTTCCTCTGATAGTCTTTCCCCGTGCGCATCATCGTCAATCCGGCGGCGGACAGCGGGCGACTCGGCCGTGAGTGGCCGCAAATCGCAGAATCCTTGAAAGAGTGGGGTCTGACCGCACCGGTGGTCTTCACCGGGGCGCCGTGGCACGCGACCGAGCTCGCAGCAGCAGCCGTCAAAGAGGGTATCCAAAGAGTGGTCATCGCGGGTGGCGACGGTGCGGTGTGCGAGGCGGCGGAGGGGCTTTATCGGGCAGGCGGTGGCGAGCTTGCGATTCTTCCCCTTGGCACCGGCAACGATGCCGCAAGGACCCTTAGCGTACCCCAGGACCTCGAGGAGGCGGTGCGAACGGCTGTCAATGGCCGGATCCGGCCCGTCGATCTCATCCGTATCGGCGACCATGTGGTCGTGAATGCAATTGGCGTCGGCCTCACCGGCGACATCAACGACCGCGCGATGAAAATCAAGGAGGCAAAGGTCCCCTTGCTGCGAGGGATCCTTGTCTACCTTGCGGCGGCTCTTTCAGCGCTGTTCCAGTACCGGATGCAGAGGGTGCGGATGGTGACCGAGGGTCGAAAATACGAGGGCACGATGCTGATTCTTGCGGTCCACGGTGGACCGACCACCGGCGGCGGTTTTGCCTTAACCCCCGCTGCCGTGCCCGACGACGGTCTCCTCGATGCCTGTCTGGTGGAGGAGGTCGGTCCCTTCGGACGGCTGTTGCGACTGGCGGCGGCGATGCGGGGCGCCCTGGGCGCGAAGAGGGGAACCCACGAGCTGCAGACACCATGGCTCGAACTTCACTTTGACGAACCGTTGCCCGCCCATCTCGACGGCAACTCGGTGACCCTCGAACCGCCGGTGGCCCGCTTCGAGGTCGTGCCGGGGGCGTTGAAGGTGGTTGTGCCGGCGGAATAGCCTTGTCAGGATCGGGATCGGGATCAGGCACGATGTCAACCGATAACGACGCCGATCGTCGAAAGAGGGTGTTGCGAGCAAAGGCCATGGACCCGTCTCGAACAGATCTTTCCCAAGCGGACGATGTACTGGTCCTGCGGGCGCAGAACGGCGACCATGACGCCTTCAGCGAGCTGGTCAACCGTCACCAGCGCCGGGTATGGATGGTGTGCCGGCAATATGTGGGTGGGGGGGAGGCCGACGCAGCGGCTCAGGACAGCCTGGTCAAAGCATTTACCAGGATCGGCGAATTCGACCGCCTCGCCGCCTTCTCCACCTGGCTCACTCGAATCGCCATCAACACGTGCCTCGACGAGCTGCGGAGGCGACGCCGCGAGGCGGTGGTCGCCGAGGATTTTGACAGCGAAGACGAAACCAGCCTCCTCGAGAGGGTGCCGGACAAGGGCGCCGGACCGGAGGCGCGATCGATGCAAAAGCAGGCCGTCGCCCGTCTCGCTATTCATGAGAAAAGCCTTCCCCCGCGACAGCGCGAGATCTTCCGCCTCCGTTTCTACGCCGAAATGGATCTCGAGGAGATCGCAGCCGCGCTCGATGTCCACGTGGGAACGGTCAAGACGCAGCTGCACCGTGCGGTGCACAGGCTGCGCCAGGAGTTGGGAACATACCGATGAAAATCCATCTCGAAGAGCGTGAGCTCACTGCAGCGGTCGCCGGCCTCGAGCTCGATGCGACGGCCGAGGAACATCTCGGATCGTGCCTGAGCTGTCGCCAACAGGTGTCGGCGCTGCGAGACGCCATTGATGCCCGACGGGGAGATCTCGAGGCCGAGGCCCCGAACTGGGAGCGGCAACGACACGAGATCATGTTGAAGCTGCCGGCGACACTGACCGTCCGGCCCGTTCGGCGCATGTGGACCCGCCCATTGCTCGCCGTGGCGGCGGTTTTGGTGGTGGCAATCGGTCTCAGGGCGCTGTGGACGCCGGCACCGAAGCCTGACGCCGGTGTCGTCTCCGAGCTGCCCGTGGAGCAGATCTTGGCCGAGGTTGACGCCATGTTGGCCGATGACTCGATCCCGGGGTTCGAGGTCATCGACCAGGGGATCGATGATGCGATTTTTGAAAACGGAGCGTCGTGAGGGGGCGGACGTGGAGGCAGTCATGAAAAAGATGTTGGTGATCATCGCGCTGATCGCGGCGGCGGGCCCACTCGCGGCGGACGATTTCGATCTTCCCCCTGGCAGGTGGTGGGAAGATCAACGGTTGGTGAGTCGGATCGGTCTCACGGACGAGCAGCAGGTTCAGATCCGAGAGGTTGTCTACCAGCACGCGCGGCGCATGATCGATCTCAAGGCCGATGTTGACAAGGCCGGGCTCGATCTCGCGGGCACCGTCGACCAGCAAGACTTCGACCCGGCGCCGGTACGCGCCGCCTACGCCCATTTCCAGACCGCACGTCAGAAGCTCGAAACCGAACGCTTCGAGATGTTGCTCGAGGTGCGGCAGATCCTGACCTATGAGCAGTGGCAAAGGATCGAGGAGATCAAGCGCAGAATGCAGCAGATGCGGTCGCAGCAGCGCCCGGGCGACCGTGGCCAGGGCCCGCAGGGGGACCGCCCTCCGGGGTTCTGAACATTCCTGCCTTCAAATACCCCGTCGGAGCAACTCGGCGCGCTTTGATTTCGAATTTCGGATTTCCACCCAACCCCCCGAAATGATGATCGTATCGGGTGGGTGGGAGCCAAAATCCAAATTCGAAATCCCAAATTCGAAATCGGTAGATGGGCGGGGGCGTATTGACACAAAACGCCCTGTCTGTTACAAATAGCGCCCCTTTTGCTGGGGAGAGGTGTGGAATGACTGATTACGCGATAGTCGAACACGGCGGCAAACAGTACCGGGTCAGCCCGGGCGATGAGCTGCTGGTGGAACGTACCCAGCCCGACCTCAAGAAGGGCGACAACCTGCTCTTCGAAAAGGTCATGTTGGTGAGCCAGGGTGACGCCGTTCGCGTCGGCCAGCCGACGGTCGACGGTGTGGTGGTGCGCAGCCAGGTGTTGGCGCCGGTCCGTGGCGACAAGATCATCGTATTCAAGAAGAAGCGTCGTAAGGGCTACAAGAAGACCCAAGGCCATCGGCAAGACTACTACAAGGTTCGCGTCGAGGCGATCGAGGCGTAGGAGGCATCATGGCGCACAAAAAAGGACAGGGCTCGAGCCGCAACGGCCGTGATTCCAACGCGCAACGTCTCGGCACCAAGGTCGGTGACGGTCAGCAGGTGACGGCGGGGACCATTCTCGTCCGACAGCGCGGCACGCGCTTCAAGCCCGGGAACCACGTCATGCGCGGCGGCGACGACACTCTGTTCGCCACCTCCACCGGCGAGGTGAAGTTTCAGAACCGGGGCCGTCTCGGCCGCTTCATCAGCATCGTTCCCAACTGATCGACCCGCCGAAAATGACATCCCACGGCAACCGATCAAGCGCGTTTGCGTCGGGGCGGTGGCCTATCCCGCACTATTCATGAAGTCCATACTGCGGCTGCCGATGCGCCGCAACCCTTCGGGCCGATGGGGGTCGTGGCCGATCTCTGCGTTGCTCGTCGTCGACGATGCTTGGGCATCGACTTCCTCCTCGCGCCTTGATCTCGGCTCACGAGTCCCGTCGGCGGACTGCACTGGGGGACCCGGGCCGCGCCTCTTGGTCACAAACCGTACTGGGCACGGCACCTCGCCGCCCTTGCGACGTCACCTCATGAATAATGCGGGATACTGAACGATGCTCGTCGATTCTGTACGAATTACGGTACGCGCGGGTGACGGCGGCAATGGCTGCGTCTCCTTTCGGCGCGAGAAATACGTGCCTCGCGGCGGACCCAACGGCGGCGACGGAGGCCGTGGGGGTAACGTCATCCTGATTGTCGATGAGGGCCTCAATACCCTCCTTCACCTCCATCACCGACGCCAGGTGCGGGCGGGGCGCGGTCAACACGGGCGCGGCTCGAACAAAACCGGCGCCAGCGGTGAGGATATTCGTCTGCAGCTTCCGCCCGGAACCGTCGTGCGGGACGTTGCGACCGGCGAGGTCCTTGGTGATCTGGTCGATCCCGGTCAGGAGATGGTGGTGGCTCACGGTGGGCATGGTGGCCGCGGCAACACGCGCTTCGCCACCTCCACCAATCGTGCCCCTCGCACAGCCGAGGAGGGGGGTGAGGGCGAGGAGCTGGACCTCGATCTGGAACTCAAGCTGCTGGCCGATGTCGGCCTGGTGGGTTTACCGAATGCGGGCAAATCCACCTTGCTCGCGCGACTCTCGGCCGCACGGCCAAAGGTCGGCGATTATCCTTTTACAACCGTCGAACCCCACCTCGGAGTGGTCAGCGCACCGGGCGACGATCTTCAAACCCTGGTCATGGCGGACATCCCGGGCATCATCGAGGGGGCTCATGAAGGCGCGGGGCTCGGCATCCAGTTCCTGCGCCATGTCGAGCGCTGTCCGTTGTTGGTCCACCTCGTCGATCTGGCGTCGGATTCGCCGCTTGGCGAGCGAGTTGATACCATTCGTGGTGAGCTCGAGGCCCACACCGCGCCGCTCGAGGATCGGCCCTGGATTCTGGTGGGTACGAAGCTCGACGCGGTAGCCGACCGCGGGGATGTGCTGGCCGAGCTCGAGAACACCGCGGCGGAAAACGGAGTTGAGTCAGCCGCCATCTCCGCGGTCACCGGTGAGGGCATCGACAGTTTTGTGGGAACGCTATTCGATCTGGTTGAGGAGGCCAAAGAAGGGCCATGACACGGCGAATCGCAATCTACGGCGGGAGCTTCGACCCCTTCCATCTCGGCCATCTGGTGCCGGTGGTGCGCGCGCAGGAGACCTTTCACTTCGAGGCGGTGTACTTCGTGCCCGCCGGATCGCCTCCGCACAAGAATGCGGCGCCGCTCACCCCGGTCACCCACCGCCTCGCAATGGTCGCCATGGCGACTCTGCCCTACGACAATTTCTTCACCTCCGATGATGAGGTCTTCGCCCCGCAGCCAACCTATTCGGTGGAGACCGTGAGACGTTTCCGGGAGCGATTTCCGGGAAGCACCTTCTATTTCATTCTCGGTTCGGACTCGTTCTCACAGATCGCCGGTTGGGAAATGTGGGAAGAATTGGTGGACTCCGTTCACTTGGTGGTTCTCCATCGGGCCCACATGTGGGGCAAGGAGCTCGAGCAGCGGGTGCCGGAACGGTTGCTGCCGCGACTCCAACTCGTCGAGCCGTTCGAAAACGTGCCCGACCCCGCGGATCTGACGATCTACCTGCTCAACCACGAGCCGTTCCCGATCTCCGGCACATCGATCCGGAATCGCCAGAGTCGCGGACTGCCGATTCGCGAGCTCGTTCCGCACGAGGTCCATTCCTATATCGAGAAGTACGGCCTTTACTCGCCTCTGCCGGCGTCGGAGGAGTAATGGCGGACGCGCAACTGTTGGATTCGCTGCGAACGGCTGCGCAGGCCGCCGCCGACAAGAAGGCGTTCCAAATCGTCGGCTTCGAAGTCTCTGACCTCACTTCCTACACCGATAGTCTTCTGATCTGTTCGGGCGCCAGCGATCGCCAGGTGGCTGCAATCGCCGACGCCGTGCAGCGGCAGCTCAAGGAAGCCGGCAGGCGGCCCCTCCACGTCGAGGGTGAGAGACGGGCGGACTGGGTGCTTCTCGACTACGGAGAGTTCGTGATTCACGTGTTTACCGAAGAGCGTCGGATGTACTACGGACTCGATGGTCTGTGGGGTGACGCACCGAAGCTCGATGCGGTGGCGCTCGGTATCGATGAGGGCAATCGTCAGTGAAGATCCGTGTTGCCTGGCTCGGCCGGCCGACGGCGAGCCCCTATGAACGCGAGGTCGAGACCTACCGTAAAAGGGTCCATCGCAGGTGGTCGGCCGAAGACCGCCCGTTGCGGCCTTCCGCCGGAGGACGAGACAAGGATCCCGAGCGAGCGCTGCAGCGCGAGGCCGACAGTTTGATGGCTCTTCTCGAGCCCGGCTGGAGGCTCGTGGCTCTCGACGAGAGTGGTTCGACCCAGACCAGCGAGATCTTCGCGAAACGGCTGCAGAATCACGCTGACCAGGGTGTCGAGGGCGTCCTCTTCGCCATCGGCAGTGATCTCGGCCTTGATGGGAATTTTGTCGCTCGGGCCGATGAGAGACTGTCGCTCGGTCCAATGACCCTTCCTCATCTGCTGGCGCGACTCCTTTTGTGGGAACAGCTCTTCCGCGCCGCGAACATGCTCGGCGGTGGTGCGTATCACCGAGTCAGCGTACAATGAGGGACGGTCGAAGGGAGGACTGGAGGCCGCGGTGTTGTGGGTGGAATTGGGCCACCCTTTCGGAGGACTGAGCGATGAACAAGAGACAACGAGAAGGCTATCGCAAGAAGCTGCTGGCAAAACGGGAGTCCCTCCTGCAGCTCGTCAAAGCGGCGCGTTCCAGCGAAACCGAAGGCAACGACAAAGAAGCGCCGGATCTCGGCGATCGCGCGTTGTCGACGGTGATTCGTGATCTGAGCTATCAACTGACAGCCGGGGAGCGAGAAATCCTGCGCAGGGTCGATGACGCCCTCGATCGGATCGAGGCGAACACCTTTGGAGTCTGTGTTTCGTGTGAAAAGAAGGTCCAACTGGCTCGCCTCGACGCCGTTCCGTGGGCGCGTCACTGCTTCGAGTGTGAGGAGTTGCAGGATCGTGGAGAGATCTGAGCCTTCTCCATCACGACCATTTCCCCAGCAATCATGAGCCAGAGTTTTCGAGCGAGAGTGACGCATCACTGGTCTTTGCGGCCGTTGTCGGTGCAGTGGTGAGCGCGCCGGTCTATCTTCTCGCGTCGTCCGATGACTACCTCCTTGGAGAAGTATTTGATGAGACGGTAAGGGCGGTGTGCGCAGATTTTGGAGAGGTCGAACCAGAAACCTTAGCCGACACCCTGACACCGGAAGATCTTGCCGTCGAGCTCTGCTCACCTTCCCTTTTCGCCCCGCAACGTATCCTGGTGGTGCCGGAAGTCCGCGCCTGGATGGACATACCCGCACGGCGGTCGCCGGATCCGCGCCCCGCCGAAAGGGCCGTCGTCGATCCTGCGCCCGTGGTACAGGTTCTGGCAGAAGGAATTGCCGACGGCATCGCCCTGGTCATGGGCGCGTGCTGTCACAGCAAACCCAAGGGTGCTCTCGTGGATGCGATTTCCGAGGCCGGCGAATTTCAATGGCGGCCCGTTCCGGAACCGCCAAAACCGTGGGAGGACGCCGTCCTGTCGAAGGAACAGGAGGCGATGCTGCGGAAGCTCCTTTTGAAGGCAGCAGGCGGGGTTCGGTTCACCCCGGAGGCGACACGAATCTTACTCGAGCGTCTCGGCTTCGCACCCCGGCTGCTCATCCAGGAGGGGCGGAAGCTGGCCGCGGCCAGCGTCGAAGGGGTGGTTGAAGAGGAGCTCGTCCTGGCCCTCAGTTTTCCCAGGGAGCGTTCTCTCGACGCGGTGAGGGACGCGGTTTTCGAACGTCGGGCGGCGCCAATCCTCGACATCATGGCGGCCACTGAAGCCGGTATCCCGGTGCGTGATCGGCAGGGTCGGGCGGTCACCGCCAACGGCGCTCCTCATGTCCTCTTGAGCCAGGTGGCGTCTATCGTTCAGAACCTCCTCTACCTGAGAAGGTTGGCCGCTGAGCACGGGCTCGTCGAAGAAATGGCGACTGCAAAGACCCGTGACGATTTTTGGTACCCAAGAAAGTTCAAGGACAATCTCGGTCCAAAACTCCTGGAGCTCATCAAAGCCGACGCGCCGTCGCCGATCCAGCGCAGCGGGGGGAAGGCGCCGACACTCTTCGCGCTCGGGAGGCTGTTCAAGGGAACCGCCCGATTCTCCGACGACGATCTCTTGCGGGCCCTGGGCGAGGCGGGCGCCGTCGAGGCCGCGCTTCGCGGTGAGATGGCGTCCGAAGCGCTCTCCGTGTGGCTGACGTCGTTCCTCGACTGATTACCACCCACTCAGGGCTTGGGACCTGGGGCCTGGGACTTGGTGATCATCAAGCCTCAAGCCCCAAGCTCTTCCGATCTGCGCTACGATGTTCCTTCATTTTGACGGGGAGCAGTGTGAGCAATCGCAATTCAACGGTAGAACAGCTTGCCGAGTCTCGTAAGCGAATCCGGCGGTTGGAGGCGGTGGTCGAGGCCGGTCTGATGGTCAACTCGACCCTCGATCTGGCCGAGCTCGCCGAGCACGTCGTCGGCATCGCAGCGCGGCTCATCAATGCCGAGCGCGGCAGCCTCTTCCTGGTTGACCATCAGACCGGCCAACTGCGATCGATGGTTGCCCAGGGTCTGACCACCGGTCCTCTGACCCTCGAGATCGGAGAGGGCATCGTCGGCGCGGTGGCGGCGTCGGGCAAGGCGGAAATCCTTGACGATCCCTACACCGATTCACGGTTCGATCCCAAAATCGACCAGGTTACCGGGTTCCAAACCCAGTCACTCCTCACAGTGCCGGTGAGGGACCGTGAAGGATTGTTGATAGCGGTACTGCAGCTCCTCAACCATCGGGGCGGGGGCTTTTCGGAGGCGGACGTGGAGTTCCTGGCCGAGCTCGGGGTGCCGTTTGCGATCGCCCTGACGACAGCCGACCTCCACCGTGAGATCGTCGCCCGTGAGCAGCTGCGCCGCGAGGTCCGTCTCGCAGCCGAAATCCAGCGCGCCCTGCAACCCGAGGGCCGTGCCGACATCCCGGGTCTCGAGATCGAGGTTCTCTTCCAGCCCTGTCACGAGGTGGGTGGCGACTACTGGGACGTGATCCCAGTCGGTGATCACCGCTGGTGGATCGTTGTCGCCGACGTCTCCGGCAAGGGCGTGCCGGCCGGCCTCGTGGCTTCACATATCCAGGCCTGTCTGTGGTCTCGACGAACGGGGTCGGAACCACTGACCTCGGTTTTTGCCGACGTCAACGAAATCCTCTGCCGCCTCACCCGCAGCCGAAAGTACGCCACCCTGGTGGCGGCGGAGTGGAGCTCGACAAACGGGAACCTGACCTGGGTGAGCGCCGGCCATCCACCGCTGCTGCTGGCGCGCAACGGTGTTGTCCGCGACTTTGGCGCCACCGGGCGGCCTATCGGGTTGCTCTGCGGCCAAATCTATGAATCCGAAGAGGTTGCGCTCGCGGAGGGCGACACTTTGCTGCTCTATACCGATGGCCTCCTCGAGGCGGGCGCCATCACCGGGTCCGAAGAGTTTGGGCTCGAAAGAATTCGCGCCTGTCTCATCGCTGATGGCGGACCCCGTGACGTGATCGACCGGCTCACCACCGCTCTTTCGGAGCACATCGGGGGAGACGAGCTCGATGACGATGTCACGCTGGTGTGCCTGCGGCGGAAGGGCGCTGAGTACTGAAGCCTGTCCGGCTCCGTTCTTCGAACCTCGCCGGGACAGATCCACACTCGGCAGCGGTTCGCTGCCGAGCGTGGATCTGAAGTAAACTGAGACCACCATGGCCGATAAAGAAATGATCTGGGTGGTGGATGACGATCTGGCGATCAGGGAACTGCTGACCTTCGTGGTCACGGAAGCCGGATATGAGGTCGATGCTTTTGCCTCCGGGGCCGAAGTCCTGGCGACCTCGGGCGAGCCGCCGGACGCGATCCTTCTCGACCTCATGATGCCCGAGGTCGATGGCATCGAGGTTCTCAAGGAGATCTCCAGGCGCCATCCGAAGCTGCCGGTCATCATGGTGACCGCCGATAATGACGTTCGGCGTGCAGTCGAGGTCACCAAGCTTGGGGCCTACGACTATCTGACCAAGCCGATCGATCAGGAGCGATTGCTGACCACTCTCGGCAACGCTCTGTCCCACGGCAGCCTTACAAAAGAGGTGGCGCGCCTCAAAGAAGAGCTCTCCGATCGCTACCACCTGCGCAGCATCGTTGGTTCCTCGGCCGCCATGCGAAAGGTCTACGACCAAATCGAAAAGGTTCTCGAATCCGAGATTACGGTCTTCATAGCCGGTGAAAGCGGCACCGGCAAGGAGCTCGTTGCGAAGGCGATCCACTTCGCATCTTTGCGTTCGGACGGTCCGTTCATCGATGTTAACTGCGCCGCGATCCCCGAAGGGCTTCAGGAGAGCGAACTCTTCGGCCACGAGAAGGGCGCATTCACGGGGGCCGTTGCGACCCATCCCGGCAAGTTCGAACGGGCCTCCGGCGGCACCATCTTCCTCGACGAGGTCGGTGAGATGTCGCCCTCGGCCCAGGCGCGACTGCTCAGGGTCCTCCAGGAACGTGTCCTGCAGCGGGTCGGCGGCACGCAGACCATCGAGCTCGATGTGCGGGTGATCTCCGCCTCCAACCGCGATCTCACCAAGATGGTCGACGAGGGATCATTCCGTCAGGACCTCTTTTACCGCCTGGTTGTCTTCCCCATCACCCTGCCGCCGCTGCGCGATCGGCGTGAGGACATCCCCCTGCTGGTCGAGCACTTCCTCGAGAAGCACGCGCGCGACGCCGGCAAGCGCGTAACCCGGGTCGACGCGAAGGCGATGGAGGCCATGACGACCCACGGGTGGCCTGGCAATGTTCGCGAACTCGAGAACGTGATCCACCGCACGTTGCTCGTGTCTTCCGGACTCGAGCTCACTCTCGATGATCTGCCGCCCGGAATTGGCGAGGTACGACCCGCGGCCGCGGCGGGCACCCGGCCGACTGCGGACTCCGGTTCTGCCAGCGGCACCATGAACCTCGAGGAACTCGAGCGCGAGACCATCGTTCGGGCAATGGAGTACAACAAGGGCAATCTGTCCGACGTCGCGCGCCAGCTCGGCATCGGCAGATCCACGCTCTACCGCAAGCTGGAGCAGTACGGGCTCAAAGAGAAGAAGTAGCACCGCATCGAATGAGGAATGAGGAATGCCGCCCATCCACGCGGGTGGTATTTGAGTTTACTGGGAGGGAGGGTGAGAATTCCTCATTCCTAACTCCTCATTCATCATTCTAGAGAACGTCGTCCCATCCTTTGTCTTTGAGTGCTTTCACGACGTCCTTGACCCGTTGCGCCTGGTCCTTCGGTACGACGAGCACCGCGTCCGGCGTGGCGACCACAACCAGATCGTCGACGCCCACCACCGACACCACTGGACCCGCGCTGACCAGCACATTTCGGTGCGAGTCTTCGCTGAGGACCCTTCCTTGGCTGTGGTTGTCAGAGGAGTCGCCAGGGAGCGCCTCGGCAATGGCTGACCATGAGCCCACATCGGACCAAGGGAAGTCGACCGGGATGGTCCAACACCTCTGTGCTCTCTCCATCACCCCGAAATCCACCGAAATCGCGGGTAGGGTCGGGTAGACCTCGGCGATCATTGCGTCGGCCTTTGAAGATCCGATGGCATCTGCCAGCCGACCGAGACCTTTGCCGAGCTCCGGCAGTTGCCGGCGGATTTCGTCGAGGAGGTCGACCGCGCGCCACGCGAAAATACCCGCGTTCCACAGAAACCGCTTGGACTCAAGGTAGCGCTGTGCCCGTTCCAGATCCGGTTTTTCGATGAAGCGCTGCAGATGGTGAACGGCCCATTCGCCATTGCGGGAGTGTTCCTCACCGAGTTCGAGATAGCCGTATCCAATCTCCGGTTTCGTCGGTTGGACGCCGAAGGTGACGAGACCGCCCTCGCGCTCGACGAAATCCGCCCCCGCTGCCATCGCCGACCGGAAACGTTCCTCCTGGCGGATGAGGTGATCGGCGGGGAGGACGATGCAAACCGCCTCGGGGTCGCGGGTAAGCGCGGCTTGCGCGGCGAAACCCGCACAGGCGGCGGTGTTTCGGCCGACCGGCTCGCCGAGGATGTTGTCGGCCGGCAGCTCTGGAAGGATGTCCCGGCTGGCGGCGGCGGTCGCAGCGGTTGTTACCACCCATACCCGATTCGGCGGCACCAGCCCTGCGAGCCTTTCGAAGGTCAAACGCAGGAGTGGTGTGTCGGTGGCGAGGGTCAGAAACTGCTTGGGACGGTCGCGCCGCGAGGCCGGCCAGAACCTGGTCCCCGATCCTCCGGCCATGATGATGGCATGCAGCATGGATTCATCTTATCCTGTCGACTCTGCGTCTCCGCGCCCGTCTCCGTATCCGTGCCCGATGTGTCGCTCTGAGGCGAAGAGAGATTGCCGCATGTCACCCCACCATTTCGAGAATTTCCTCGAGACTCGATATCCGCCGGTACGGCTCGTCCGCAAAAAGGTCGTGGCGATCGATCAAGGCAGCTCCGAGACCTGCCGCTACGGCGCCGGTGTAGTCCTCGAGCGGCGAGTCACCGATGTGTATCGTCTCGCTGGGCGTGAGCCTCATCCGGTCAAGCGTGCGATGGAAGATCTCGGAGGACGGTTTCTCGACCCCTTCGATGGACGACACGGTGACTGTCTCGAAGATCTCGAAGATGTCGAGCGAACGGAGGATGTCAGGCAAGCGCCGGTCCCAGTTTGAGATCACCGCCAGCCTGACTCCGCGGCCGGCGAGGGCCTCGAGGGTGCCCATGGTCTCGGGGAAGACTTTCCAGACGCTCGCCGCGCAAAAAGCCGCGTAGAGATCCTCGAGCAGTGGTTCCCAAGGTGCATCGTGGTCGAGACGCCGGAGGACCTCCCGCACGAAGGCGCCCCACCAGGCAAGCTCTCCACCGGCGACGGAGCCGTATCGATCCTGGCCTGGAACAGATTGGCGCTGCATTGCGGCCCACGCGTCCCGAAAGACCGGCGCGACCTCCTCAGTTTGGACCGGACGACCGAGACGGCTCAGGTGGTGGGCGTAGATCTCGCCCGGGCTCGGGTCGGAGTAGATTATCGTCCCGCCGGCGTCGAAGGTGATCGCGGCCAGTCGGGTCGTCGTCATCGGGGCAGGATAGCGGATAACGTTCCCCCGCCCACCCGTTTTCACCTCCAAGACACCAAGGCCACCAAGTATTTTCAGGGTTTTCAGGAGAATCTGCCTGAAATCCCTCGAAGTTCCTTTCGATTTCCGAGCATCGCATCCCGATGAGCGAGAAGAAACCTCGGGGAATTCCCTTGATGTCCTTGGTGGTGAGTCTTTCGGACGCGGACTCGGGCGCGGGATCATCGAAGGATCTGCCATACTCGATCGGTATATGAGGGCGCCAACGTACCTTTTCGCGACGGACGGCAAGCCAGGAGCGATGGCGTATCTGCGCACGCTACTGGTTCTCCTGTGCCTCGCTCCGGCGGTCGGCGCCGGTCCGATCGAGGATCGTGTGCAACGCCATATCGAGGCTGCCGTTGCGGATGGTTTGACGCCGGCCGACTACCATCACCTGGTCTTTGCGTTGAACTGGCGGACGACCCTCGAAGACTGGACGATTGCCGAGCGTGGCCTCGACCGGCTGGCCGCCGCGCGCCAGATCGATCCGCTGATGGCGGATGAAATACGCCTGATGCGAGCCGAAATCGAGATCGACCGCGGCCGAGACGGCACCGCCCGCGAGCTCTTCCGCACGATGGGCGGATTGACGTCCTGGTGGTTTCGGGATCCGGTGACGCTCGAGGAGCTCACCGACTTCGATCGTGTTGCGGTGCCGCCGACGGCTGATTTCGAGTGGCGGGCGACACCGGGCACCGATCCCTTGGGATGGGTGCACTTGTCGGGCCTCGCGTGGCCCCCGCAACGGCAAATGGCCTACCTGGCGACAACGATTTCAAGCGATCGGAAGCAGCTCGTGGCGGTGCGAATCGGGGTGGCGCAGGTCGCGCGCGTGTGGCTGAACGGCGTCGAGCTGGTGACCACGCCGCAACCCCTGGACCGGGCGCCTGACCAGGTCGTCGGCGGAGGATGGTTGCGTCAGGGGGAGAATTCGGTGGTCATCGCTGTCGCTTCGGAGGATGAGCATTGGTGGCTTCGCGCGCGCCTCACCCGGCCTGACGGCTCTGCGATCGACGGGGTGCGAGAACTTCGGCAACCTCCTGCGATGCATTCAGGGATTGATCTTGGACCGCCTGACGTTCGTACGATCGGTTCGGAAATCCGCAAGGCGCGTACCGATGGCACGCCCGGGGCTGCGATGGCCCTGGCGGCCTTCCTCGTGACCCGGCATCCGGAACCGGTTGGGGGTGGCGGCACGCGCGCCGCGTGTCGGGACGCACGCGCAGAGATGCCGGGTGAGGCGCGACTCTTGGAGTGGCTCGTCACCACCGAGCCTGGGGCGGCGCGGGACCTCCTTGCCGAGGCGTTGCAGGAGGACCCGGACCTGCTGTGGGCTCGGCTCGAGCTTGCCGCCTGGTACGGGGAACGCGGGCTGTACGAGGAGGCACACAAACTCCTCTCCGAGGCACGGACTGGCGGCGCCGTCGTTCGTGGCGCCATGCTGGATGTCGACGCGGCCCTATGGGGTCCGCTGGTGGTACCGAAAATGGCAGACCTGGGCCGCGCGTATCCACATTGTGTACGTGTCAATACAGGTCTTGCCGAAACCGCCATCGACGCCCGCCGCTGGGACCTGGCGGAAGAAGCCGTCATGAGATTGACCGAGATAACTCCGGGTGCCCTCACCGTCATGGAGCTCAACGAGGAAATCGCAGAGAGCTGTGGTGATGGGGCGGCGCTGCGGGAACTCCTGTCCAGCCGTCTCGAGCGCGAACCCAACGCACCGCAAACCAGGGTCCGTCTGGCACGGCTGCTTGCCGCGGATGGTGATGTCGAGTCAGCCCGGTCGATGCTTTCCGTCGGTCTCGAGCGCTCACCAACCGATGTCGATTTGACGATGGAGCTGGCCAGCGTCGAACACTCGGTGGCTGACGATGCGGCTGCCGCGGAGCTTGCTCGGGGTGTGCTCGAGATCCGACCCCAGGATAGACGCGCCCAGCGATTGCTCGAGCTCCTGGGTGAGGAACGTGAAAACCTCGATTGGCTTCGCTCCCCGGAGGAGCTGTGGCGGATGGCTGACGCGGCGCCGCCGGCAGCGCCAGCCGTCGTCGTCCTCGACCATCAACAGATCCAGTTCCTGCCCTCGCGGTTGACCGAGGAGAGGGTTCAGCAGGTGTTCTTGATCACCGATGCGGCTCGCGCTGACGAGCTCCGCAACCAACAGATCGCCCACGTTGCTGAAAATCAACGCCTGCGCGTGTTGCGCGCGAGAATCCTGCGTCGCGACGGCTCCGAAATCGGCGCCCGCCAGGGCGACACCCCCCGCCTGTCAGAGCCCGAATTCAACCTCTACTACGACACACGACTGAGGGTCCTGCAATTTGACGAGCTTGAAGACGGAGACCTCGTCGAGGTTGCTTACGTTCTCTCCGAGACCGACGAGGCCAACGAGACCGGTCCGTACAACGGCGGGTTGATTCTCCTCGGCCGAGGGGTCCCGGTGGCGTTGATGGAGGTCGAGTTGGTGGGTCCGGGTGCAGTTCTTCCGGAGTGGGAGATTGCCAACCTTGACGGCGAGCCGGTGCGCGAAGAAGACGACTCCGGTGTCGTTCGCCTGCGTTGGGAATGGCGCGATCTTCCGGCGATCCCGTCCGACGTTCCGGCCGCACCGCAGCTCATGGTGACGCCCTACCTGGTCTACTCCAACCATCCGCAGTGGGGTGCTTTGGCGGATTGGTACGGGCGCCACGTGGCGTCGAGGGTGCGGATATCGGAGCAGGTGGAAGAAACCGCGTTTCGCTTGGTCAATGGTGTCGACGATCGTCTCGATCGAATCAGGCGTCTCTATCGTTTTGTGACCAACGATATCCGTTACGTTGGGCTCGAGTTTGGCGAACATCGTTATCGGCCCTTTTCGGCGGATTGGGTGCTCCACCATCGCATCGGCGACTGCAAGGACAAGGCTGCGCTGTTGGTGGCGCTGCTTGACGTCATCGGTGTGCCGGCACGCATGGTGATGATTCGGAGTGCTGATCTCGGCCCGGTCAGCAACGATCTCGCAGTTCTCGAGGTTTTCAACCACGCAATCGTCTATCTCCCCGAAGACGACTTGTGGCTCGACGGCACCGCCACGGGTCACGCGGTTTTTCCACCGCCATCGATAGACCAGGGCGCATTTGTTCTGGTCGTCGATGGATCACAGAGCCGACCGCAGTTCTCGCCGGTTGTCGGTGCGGGGGGTACAAAAATACGCTTCGCTCTCGGGCCCGGCGACGCCTCCGACGTAGCGATCACGATCGAGACTCGCGACACCGGTGAAGCGGCCGATGTCCGGCGGGGGCGGTTTGGTGGCAGTCGTGACCCGCAGCGGTTCGCGCGCTGGTTACAGGAACAGTTTCCCGGGGCACAGCTGACCGGGGACCCCACGCTGCAGCTGGTACCCGGCCGAGATCCGACGATCGTCGAAATCGAAGGCACGATCGCAAAGACCGCGCTGGCGAGCGGCGGGGGCGTCGGCACATACCCCGGGAAGCTCGATTGGGCGGCGCGGATGGTACCCGGCGGGACCCGTCACGGGCCTTTGAAGATCGATGTGCGACCCGACCTCGAGTGGACACTCGAAGTCGATCTCGGTCGCCCACCCAAAAGTACACCGGCTGAGGTCGAGCTGAACACCGCATATGGTTCGCTGAAGATCACTCCAAAGAGTCTGAGCAACGGCTACCGGGTCGATGGCCAATTACATTTTGAGGCAGGGATTTACGATGCGGGGGACGTCTCTGGATTGCGAGAGTTCCTGGTGACGGTCGAGCGACACCTGGGGCGGCGATTGGAGGCGCCATGATCACTGTGTGGCGCCGCGCACTCCTGATCGTCGTCTGTTGTGCTTCATCGCTCACGGTCAACGCCGGGTGGTGGGAGGTATGGCAGGCGGGGATGGAGTTTGATCTCGACAGCGCGCGTGAACTCGCCTTACAGACCATCGCCGCAGACCCGGGCAGTGCCGATGCTTTGGCGGCCGCCTCCTGGTGGCTCGCCAATATCGAAGACCTCCCGGAACCGGAAGAGGTGTTGGCGGCCGCCGACAACGGTCGCGATCCGGAACTCGGGTTTGTTCTCGAGCAGGTGGCGGCCAGCCTCGGGGCTCGTCCTCCTGCCGGTGCGCTGGCAACCGCCGAAATGGCAGGCGCTTTCGGTGTTTTCAGCACCCTCGATCTGGAACGCGACGTGGTGCCGCTGGATTCGGATCTGCCGCCTCTCGGTACCATGTGGTCCGATCCGGCAGGTCCGTTCCGTTTGCTGATGCGGACCGCCGACGCGTGGCACGGGCCGCCCCGGGCCATGATGGCTGACGGTGTCTTTCTTGTTTCGTGGACCTTGCAGGTGGCTGCCGAGACGACCGGCTGGATGGTGGTCGAGGCGCGGGGGGGCTACAACCTCGAGGTCGACGGGCACCCGGTCGATCAGCGTCGATATTGCGGCCAGGTAGATCCAGGAGTCGCGTGGTACCGCCTGCGCCTCGCTCGGGGTGTGCACCGGCTGCGGCTGGAGGTTGCGTCGCCCGATGGTCCGAAAGTTCGCGTCAGCGTGCTCGACGACCAGGGGCACCCAACCAGGAGCCTGACCAGGGTCGATCGAGCTGATGAAAATTGGGCGGCCTCCGAAATCACTGCCGCGCTGCCGCCTGCCTCCGCCGAGCTCTCGCGGCGCCTCCAGGACGGGGATGCTCCGGTGCCCGAGTATCTTCTCGCCGCGCAGTTGGCGCGCGGTCGCAGCGATCCGGAAGACGAGTACCGGTGGATTGATCGCGCCCGTGTGGTCGATCCCGATAATCCGTGGGTGGCACTTGCCCTGGCCCGCCATTTCATAGCGACTGATAATGGGGTGCCTGGAGTTGATCGCGCTCGCAACATCAGTCAGCTCCTCAGGGAGGCGAGCGGCATTCCAGGTTCGCGCCTCTTGGAGCGGTCGATAGCGATACGTGAGGGACGCAGCGAGGACGCTGAAAACATCATCGATCAACTGGTAACCGACTACCCCAACGATTCACGCGTACTGCGAGCCTGGGTCCGTGAGACGGTCAGGAGGGGCTGGGTGCGCGAAGCCGAGGAGGGTCTCACTCAGCTGGAAGCGGACCTCCCGGGTTCTCTTGCCGTTACCGATCTTCAGCTCGAGGTCCTGGCCTCTCTCGAACGGTGGCGTGAACGGGGATCCCTGCTGCGCGCGTTGGCCGTTGCGACCCCGATCGAGACTCGGTGGATTGGTCAGATGGCATCGAGCTGTCTTGTCGGTGAAGCAGCGGCCGCGACCGCAAGTCTGGCACCGGAAGTTCTGGACCCGGATCTCGACGTCCAGTTGGTGACCCTCCTCCTCGAGAACGGAAATGTCGAGGCTGCTCGCACTGAGCTCGAGCAGGCACGGAATCGATGGGGAGATCTCAGGATCTTCGACGAGCTCGGATTGCTGTTGGCTGGCGAAGACCGCGGGGCGCTGGATGTTGCGCTCGCTGGCGCCCTCGAGCGGAACCCATCGAATCTTCGTCTCCTGACGTTGTCGTGGCGCAACGGGAGCGAGCCTTTCTTCACGCCCTTTGCCGTCGACGGTCACGACTTCATCGGTAAGTATCGCGATCTCGGAGCAGACGTCGATGCTGTGCTGCTTCTCGACCAGGCGGTGGAACGGATATTCGCTGACGGGTCGAGCATCTACTACTATCACGGGCTGACCCGAGCTAACACGCCGGTGGGTGCGCGGCGAGCGTCGATGCTGCAGCCATTGCCGGACGCCCACGTTTTCAAGATCAGAGTCCTCAAACCGGATGGCGAATTCGTGGTGCCGAGCGATCTCCAGCCGGGTCAGGGCAGTATCACCCTCTCGGATGTCGAACCCGGTGACGTGGTCGAGGAAGAGTATGTGGCCTGGGTCGGTCCCACGGGCGCATCGCGTGACGGTCACCTGCCGCCCTACATCTACCGTTTTGCCGATCCCGACCGCGCCTTCGGTCTTTCCGAGTACATCCTGCTGGTGCCGCCCGAGGTGGATATTCAAGTGGACGGCAACTTCGAGGGGCTGGAACGCAGCGAGAAGGAGTGGCAGGGCCTGCGGATGCTGTATTGGCGGGCGGAGGACGTGCCGCCGATGCCGACCGAACCCTTCGCTCCACCCGCCCAGGACCTGATGCCATGGCTCAACTACGGATTCGGGGTCAGCTGGCAGGACGTGGGTGACGCCGTGCGCGACCGGGTGTTGCCGATCCTGAGATCGTCGCCGGAGCTCCGGGCGTGGGAGCGGGAGGTACTGGTCGGCGAGACGCCCGAGGAGCAGCTCGAATCTCTGGTCGATGCGCTGGTGGAAACCGTTGACAGGGGGGACGCTGAGATTTCGGTGGCAGAAACAGCCGGAGAAAGCTTCAGCCGCCGCCGCGGCAACCGCCTCGGTATCGTCGCCGCCGTGCTCGTGGAGGCGGGGTGGGATGTCGACCTTGTCCTGACCCGACCCTGGACCGACCGAGATCAACGTCTCCAGGTGCCGACGCTCGACGCCTTTCCGGTGGCTCTGCTGCGCGTAACCCATGGCGGTGACGAGATCTGGTTTGACAGCCGCGAGGAACGCCGCGGGGTCGGCTCGATCCATGTCCTTTTCCAGGGAAGTGACGGACTGGTGTTGCCGCTTTCCAATCCCCGTCAGCCGGTGGTGCGCATCGAAAAATTGCCGACCTTTTCCAACCCGGATCTGGTCGACGAGTTTGCCGTGCGCGCGACCGTCGACGCCGATGGTGGCGCGCACATAGCCTTCACCATGCCGCTTCGGGGCGGTCAGGCCGCCAGGCTTCTCGAAAGGGTGGAGAGCGTTCCGGAGGATCAGGTCGGTATGGTCTACCGGCAGATGGCACTTTCCATGTTTTCTGGAGCCGATACGGTCGATGGCGAAATCGAGAAGACCGAGGATGGCGCGACCATCCATCTCGATATCACCGTTCCCGGTGCGTGTGACGCGGAGGACGGCGAGCTCGTGTGTCGAAGCCTGATTCTCGCCAACCCGGTGGTGCCGATGCTGGCGCGCCTGCCGGAGCGCATCTATCCCGTGATGATACGGGTGCCGATCGAGCGCAGAATCCAGCTTGACCTCGTGCCACCGCCTGGATGGGCGCCGATAAAGAGGCATCCGCGACGACTCGATGCCGAGTGGGGATCGGTCAGCGAGACGCTCGAGCCGGTCGATGGTACCCAGCGGTCGGTGCTGCGCGTCGAGCTGCCCGCACAGACGGTCGCGCCGGAGAACTACCGAGCCTTCGCGCGCTTCTGTCAGGCAATCGACGAGCTGACCACCCGCCCCCCACGGCTGGAGCGCGTTACGGAGTAGCTCGTTCAGCGCGTCTGGTTCTCGCTGGCGCGTGGCCGCAACAGGTTACGTATCAAGAGTTAAAAGTGAAGGGTGTGTCGGATATGCAGCCTCAAGGCTCGAAATAATCGGGCCCGTCTTGACTCTTGACTCATGACCCCTCACGTCGACGGCCGGTGGCATCAGAGCTAACCCGCATTATTCATGAAGTCTCTACTGCGGGCGACGATGCACAACACCCCGCGGTGTTTTCTCGCCTCGGGGTGCTCCACGTACCGTCAAGTACGCGTACGCGCCCCTCAGGTCGCAAACCCCACGGGGGATGGCACCTCGCCGCCCTCGCGACGAGACCTCATGAATAATGCGGGCTAAGCGAGAACGCCTCATTCTGAGAAGCCCTTGATGTTAGCTATACTCTCCGCCGACATGAGAATTCTCGACGGCACAGTCATCGCAATGCACGGCCCGTTGGTCCGAGTGCAAGTCGGAGACGAGACCCTCGTGGTTGCGTCTCGGCGACGCCTCAACTGGGAGGGCGGAACGCCGACAGCAGCTCGCCTGGTCGTCGGTGATTCGGTGGCCGTGGAGATGCGGGCCGAGAACGGAGTCATTACCGCCGTCAACGCTCGCCGCAATTGCCTTCTTCGCAAGGCACCGTCGAAGAACCGCGCCCAGATACTGGTGGCGAATGTCGACCAGGCCCTGCTTGTCTTCGCTGCCCGCGAACCGGCGCCCAAACCGGGTCTCCTGGATCGCTTCCTGGTCGCATGTCGTTTGGCGGGAATCAAAGCGGTCATTACGATCAACAAGACCGACCAGGGGCTCGAGGAGGTCCAACAATGGCTGCCGGCCTATTCTCACCTCGACAATCGCGTGCTCCTGGTATCAGCGCGCACCGGCTGGGGCCTGGGGGTTGTCAAGCGGATGCTGGTGGATCGCACTACTCTCTTCTGTGGTCCCTCCGGCGCCGGCAAGTCGTCGCTTCTCAACGCGGTCTATCCCGGGTTTCGACTCAAGGTGGGTGAGCTTTCGGAAGGCACTGGCAAGGGGAAGCACACCACCTCGGTTGCCGAGCTCATGCCGTTGCCATACGGGGGATTCGTGGTTGACACTCCGGGTCTCAAAGAGTTCGGAGTGTGGGAGGCCACACGAGAGGAGCTCGATGCGGCCTTTCCGGAGATTGCGAGCCGGAGCCGCGACTGCCGCTTTCCCGATTGCACCCACGACCACGAACCGGATTGCGCGGTCCTCGCAGGAGTTCAAGTGGGCGAGATCGCCGAGCACCGTTTCAAGAGCTATCAGAAGATCCTCGAAGAAGCGCTTGAGAAATGAGTTCCGTGCGCGTATCCGTCTTCGTGTTTTTGGATGGGTGGGCGGATCGAGAGTCCAGCATCGAGCATCCAGCATCGGGCGAAGACGGCGCCTGATAGCCGTAAAGCCGTAAAGCCCTCTATCCCAGGGCCCGATGCGGAGCCGCCAGGAAACACGCCAGATATCCCGGGCGGCTGCGGAGGGTGGCCAGGGGGGTCGCCATGCCTGCGGACTCGCGCCGAAGGCTTTCGTAAATCCTGGCGAGTTCGAATCGATTACGGAAGAGCCACATTTCCATCGGTTCCCCGGGCTTGAGCTCCGGTGTTTGAATGGGCACCTGAATCGCGTGCAGGAGAACGTCGTCCGAATCCCTGTATTCGCCGAAGATCCACTTTCTCCTTCCATCCTCGAGCAGGTAGGTGATGACCAGGAGATTTGTTTCGATGGTCTCTTCCGTGGTCGGCGAGTCGTCCCTCGGCGACTGGGCGCCCTGGGTGTGGTGACGGAGAATGCCGACAAGCGAACCCTTGAACGGGATCTCCTCGCGATCCTCCGGCGTCTGCGTCAACACGATCGCTTCCGCCAACTCCTGGGGTGGAAGACCCTTGAGCCGGGCCACTCCGAGATAACGGAGGCCAACATACAGGGTGTCGGGCATTCCTGGATCAACGGGGAAAAACACCCATCGGAGGCTGTCGAAGGTCGTCACCTCAAGAGTCGAAATCTCCATCTCGAGCTCGAGCTCCTCGATGAATGGCATCGCGACGACGATGCCCTCGTTGACCAGTTCGCCATGACCGTCGATGGTGGCGGCATACGATCGGGTCGAGATCTGCTCCTGTCCGCTGCGGACAGAGGCCAACGGTGACAGGAAGAGATCGACCTCCCCGGGGTCATAGCCGGAATGAACGAGAAACTCGGCGATGTCGGAGACCTCGCGCGCGCTCTTGCCGGTGGTCAGGCGTGCAAGCTCGACAATGCCGTGACCGAAGAACTCGAATCTCTTCGCCTCCGGGCCCGGATGCAACATTGGAAGCAGGCGGTAGACGCCGAAGTTGAGAGCGATGCGAACGCCGTGATTGAACGGGAAGCCGATGTTTCGGAGCTGCTCGTAGACCTGCTGGATTTCGCACGCTGCCGCAATCACCCGAACGGCTCGCCGTGAGGTGTAGAAAGCGCCGTCGCCGAGGAACTTCTCGAAGGTCAGACGACGCCGTAGGCGAATCGCCTCGAGGCGGTTTTGAAACACATACATGAATTGGAGCGCCCGCTCTTCGGCCATCCGCCCGGCTTTGCGGACCTCTTCGAGGACGGTGGTGAAGTTCGAAAGATCGTAGATCAGCCCGAAACGGCGGACCGAGGAGTCGACGACGCCGGGCGCAGTGAAATCGTAGGGGCGGGTGGTCTTGGCAATTGGTGTCGCCGAGGAGCGTCCCTTGAGCACGAGGGTTGTTCCCTGTCGCTGCATGGGCAGTATGCGTCTTCTCAATGCGGCGAGCAGCTCGAACGTCTTGAGCCGGAGACCGAGGTCGTGCAGGAGGTCGATCTGCATCACCGAAAGGTGCAGAGTGTCCGCGAGTCCGGCGGTTTGGATGGCGTCTAAGAGCTTTGGTTCAAGCAAGGACTCAGGTCGATCGAGCTTGAGACTCGAGCCGACCGCCAGCCGGAGGAGACTGCCAACCTCAGGTCTTCGTGCCACCAGATCGCGGAGGCGCTCGAGCACCTCGTTGTTGGCTTCGACCACGGCCTCGGCCTTCTGTCGAAATCGCGCCTGCATATACGAGCTGAGCTGAGAGAGCTCTTGCGGCGGACGGGAATCGATGAGGAGCAACTGGTCCTGGCAGATGATACCGAGCAGTGGGGTAAGAGCAGGGGTGACCTGCACCCTTGCCAGCTGTTTGAGATGGTCGACTGCAGTCAGCGCGGCACGTCGCAGGAGATCGGCGATGACCGTGGCGATGGCCTGGCGTATGTCGTAGCCATCATCTCGCACGGGGCCGGAATACGGCCCATTGACCGCCTTTGACACCTTTGCAAGGGCCCGCGTGACCTCGCCTGTGTGAAAGAGAAGAAAGAGATCCACCAGCCCCCGGTGGTAGTCGTTCATGACGACGTTTTCCAAGGTTGCAGAAATGGACCTGTGGTAGCGGTCACGGTGGGTCATCATCCGCTGCTTGTCGTCGCCGTCACCGATTTGCGAGCGAAGTCGGTACTCCGCCTCGGCTTCGACCAGGGCTTCGAGGTCGCGTCGCAGCTTGAGCACCCCCTCCGAGAGGAGCAACGGATAGCCCCATGTGACGACCTTTTCTTCGTCGCGCCCGAAGATGGGGAATGGGGCGGGTAGCGACGCCGCGAGCACGGGGAAGAGATCGCACCAACCGCCGTCAACCTCCGTCTGCGTCAGATAGACGGGGTTGCGGAGCTCTTCCTGCAGCACCTGCCGGAAAGCATCCGCGGTCTTCTCGTCGCGTGCCATCCCCCCATTGTATCTGGTGGCTGACCGAGAGTGGGTTTCAGCGAAAATACTGGGGCGCCAGCCCTCTGAATTGGTCATCGGTTGAACACATCAGGGCGATTTGTGATACAAATTCGAAATGCTCTTCGAGGATCTCGTGCGGGCGATCAGGGATTGCCCATTTTTTCACGGTATGCCCCCTGACGAGCAGATGTCTTTGGCACGACTCGGCGGGGTTGATGTGCAACCGGCCGGGGGTGTGCTTTTTCGCCCCGGTGAGGTGCCGGCGGCCCTCTACCTGGTGCTTGATGGCGTGGTCGAGATCTGTCGAGAGGAGAGCCGGGAGATCGGGCTGCAACCGGTGGCCTATATCGGAGCGGGATCGACGATGTCCGAGGCCAAGGTCCTCACCGGCACCGCCTTCAACTCCATGGCCCACTTTCCCGAGGGAGGGACCACTCTGCAGTGGCCGCGTCCAGTCTTGCTTCGTCAACTCTATACCTCGCGAGATTTCGCTCTCCACTATCTGCAAAGCCTGGCGCGGCGCCTCGAAGGGACCGTGGCCAACCTCGGCGCGCACAGCGGGAGCAATCTCCGCGGCAAGCTCGAGCACTTCGATCTTCCGGCGATCCTCCAGACCGTCGTCGAGTCGGGCGCCACAGGGGTGCTCGAGGTGAACGACCAGGAGGGCAACACCTTCGGCGCAATCCACACCCGGGGCAAGATGATCGGACGCATCCTCTGCGGAAATCTCGCCGGCCCCGAGGCGTTTCTGGAAATCTTGAACTCACCACCGCAACAGGGGACCTTCAGGTTTTCGAACCTGTCGTCACCAGCTGAAACCGATCAGTACCTCCCGTTACAGCCGTTGCTCATCGAGGCGGCGCGAATTCAGGACGAATTCGCTCACTTCGCGGTTACAGTTCCGGAGACCGCCTTCCTTCGCCCATCTGCCGGACATCTGGTATGGAACTCGGAGCCCGATTCCGATCTTGTCGAACAGATCTGGCACCAGCTTTCTGCCCAACCGTGTGGATGGGGGCTCTTGACCGAGCTGCTGCCGTTCAGTCGGGGACAGATTGGTCTCGCAGTCAGGGACATGCTCCTTGCCGGCGTCATCACAGTTGATCGACCATACGAGGTCGGAAACAGCGATCGCGCCCTTGGTGCTTGAATTTCTCCGGTAGCTGCCCCGTCTATTTCCCTGACGCAGCCCGCTCCAGTATCCGATTGATGGATGCAATATCCAAAATGCAAGATCAAAAATGGTCTCTCCCCCTCGGGGTGGGTGGGCAGATCCTGTATCTTGAATCTCGTATCGTGGTGAAAGGACCTCTGGGAATGGAGACGAAGGGCTCGTCTCGGCAATTCGACGACTGAGCCATTTTTCGAGCCCATATCGTACTGTTGTGCCTATACTTGTGTGATGCGTACGAAACGCATTCTTCTGACTTTGATCGCCGTCTTTGTCGTGATCGTGTCAGGGACATCCCTGATTCGCACGGTACGGAGCTTTTATCGCCTCGACTTTCCGGTTTCCTGGGTCGAGGAGGGGTTGGTGATCAACGAGGTCCCGACCGGGTCGACCGCCGAGGCCTCGGGTCTCATCGAGGGCGACACCGTGATCGAGGTCGATGGTGTATCGATTCAACGGTTGGACGATCCAGCGTTCATGCTCGCCGGCGGGGAAGAACACGATCTAAGGATTCGCCGTGCCGACGGCACCATCTCGGTGCGTCGGTTCCGCTCGCCTCCGCCAAAATTCAACTCGGTCTATCTCGCGCGGACCGCGGTCGGATTTCTCGGGCTGGGTTGCGCACTTGTTGCGGTGTGGGGCACCCGAAGAAGAGAGGCGGCGACCTTTTTGTTGCTCGCTGTTGCGGCGCTGATTCTCGGAGCAGTCCCCAACCGCATCGCCTCCGCCGAACTCCTCTTCCAGATCATTCGACGCGGCGTTGGGGCGGCCCTGCCGTTCCTGATCGTAAGGTTCTTCGCTATCTTCCCCGAGCGCGACCGGTCGATGCGGATGTGGGACCTCTTGACCCTGACGGCTACGGCAGTTTCCGCGGTGACGGTCTTCTTCGCGGACGCCGAAGCATGGTGGCCGGCCGTGGCATCGCTGCTCAGGGTCCTCTTCGTGTCATCGATGATATTTGGCGTCATCCTCCAGATCTGGCGTTGGCGGACGGCGGGCCGGGAGGTGCGCATCCGGCGCCAGATCGAGTGGGCCGCCCTCGGGCTCTTCGTCGGTCTGGCGCCGTTTCTCGTGCTGGTCATGATCCCGCGATGGGTTGGTATTCCGTTCGAGCCGTTTTCATGGCTTGCGGTCTTTCCAATCAGCGCCATTCCTTTGACCTGGGTGGCGGCACTCAAGGGTCACCGCCTGTGGGATCTCGAGCCAATCAGTCGCGACTCTCTCTCGGCGACTCTGGTAGTCGTCACCGGCGGCTTCATCTTCGCCCTCACGAATCACCTTCTCCTGAGATACGCAGGTGGTCTGGGTTCACTCCGTAACCTCTTTGCTTTCGCCACCGGCGTTCTGTTGGTGGTGCTGTTACAACCGGTTCGCTTGCGGGTCGAGCGATTCCTCGATCAGTGGCTCCACCAGGGGCGGCCAGCGCCCCGGTCGTTGCTCACCGGGGCAAGTCGTGAGCTGGCGCGGGTGACCGACCCGCGCGAGGTCCTCATAAGACTGTCGGAAACATTGACTGAAGGTCTCGCGTTCGATCTGGTGGCGACCTATTTGCTCACTCCCGGTGAGAGCTTCGAGCGCATCACGGGTGACGAGGATCTTTTGCCGATGCGGCTGCCCGGGAAGGTTCCCGAAACGGATTTTCCCGGAGAGTACGAAGCCCCTCTGGCGACACTCGGCTATGCCGTGCGGGTGCCGCTCGAGCGCGTCGGGATCGTGCACGGACTGCTGTACCTCGGGTTACGTCGTGGGGTCTTTCCCCTCGGATCAGAGGGAGAGGAGGTGGTTGCCACATTTGTCGCCCAAGCAGCGCTCGCCCTGGAAAGCGCACGATATCTGGACGACCTCCGGCACCAGGCCGAAGAGTATCGGATCCTCCACACCAATACCCAGCGAATCATCGAGTCCTCGGCCGCGGCGATTCTGGTCTGCGATGCTGCGGCCCACATCCTTTCGGCCAATAGGCAGGCCGCCGGCATCTTCGGCCGAAAAGCGGGGGCGCTGGTCGGTCTCGGTCTCGGGAGCCTGGTCGACCTGCCCGAGGAATGGCGCGGCGAGCTCCCTGTCCACGCGGTCAATACCGAAGCCCGCACGTTCTCCGATCCTCCACGGAGGGTCATTTTGGCGGTGTCGGTCCTCGAGCTCGACAGCGGCAGCTTCAACGGCAGGGTCGTCGTGCTTCAGGACGTCAGCGAGTTGCGTGATCTTCAGGACCGGATGCGCGAGCAGGAACGTCTCGCCGGCCTTGGCCGTCTCGCCTCAGGTCTCGCGCACGAGATCAATACCCCTCTCACCGGAATCTCGTCATTTGCTCAGATGCTCGGGAAAATGACGCCGGAGGACGATCCCCGGGCAACCGTTGTCTCGAAGCTCGTTGACCAGAGCTTTCGCGTTTCGCGGATCGTCTCCAATCTGCGCGCCATGGTGCGTGATTCAACTGACAGTCGAATGGTTCTCGATGTGGCCACAGTCGCCGTGCGAGCGGCTCAGGACGCCGCGCGGTCTCTGGGCGCCGAGGAGAGGCTCGAGGTGTCGGAGGCCGGAGAGCCGGTGATGGTGTGGGCATCTGTCGGGCCGCTGGAACTTGCAATCGGGAATCTGGTCCGCAACGCCATCGAGGCGTCGCCGCCTGACGGCGTCGTTCGGTTCTTCGTCGAAGGAGATACCGATTGGGCCGAGATCCGGGTCGAAGATTCCGGGCCCGGCGTGCCCGAAGAGGTTGGTGAAAAGGTCTTCGAACCATTTTTCACGACCAAGACAGAACGTGGCGGGACCGGCCTCGGCCTCGCCATCACGCGTGATATGATCGCGCAACTTGGCGGCGAAATCGGGCTCGAGAATCTGGAGCACGGCGGCGCCTGCGCAACGATCAGGCTTCAACGATGGCAGGAAACGGAACCGTCCTCGTAATCGACGACGAGCCAGTCCTTCAGGACGTGCTGGGGTCGCTCCTGAAGGGCGACGGCTTTGACTATCTGCAGGCGACGACCGCCGCGGACGGGCTGCAGATCCTGCGCGAGGAAGAGGTCGACGTCGTCCTCCTGGATCTGATGCTGCCCGACCGATCCGGTCTCGATCTGCTGCCTGACATCAAGGAGCTCGATCCCCGCCTGCCGGTGGTCGTGATCACCGCCTACTCATCGGTCGAGTCCGCCATAGAAGCGATGCGGCGGGGTGCCTTTCACTATGTCCCGAAGCCCTTCAAGAACGAAGAGGTGCTGCACCTGGTGCACCGAGCGGCCGAGCGGCGTGCGCTGCTGGCCGAGAACATCGAGCTGCGAACCCGGCTCGACGGAATGGGCGAGATCGTCGGCACCAGCAGGCGGATTGAAGAGGTCTTCGAGCTCATGCGCCGTGCCGCTCCGGCCCGCTCCACCATTCTCGTGGTTGGAGAATCGGGCACTGGCAAGGAGTTGGTGGCACGAGCCGTCCATCGACTCAGCCCTCGAGGGGATGGGCCGTTTGTCCCCGTGCACACCACCGCGATTCCCGCCGACCTCTTGGAATCGACCCTGTTCGGCCATGTCAAGGGCGCCTTCACCGGAGCCATCAACGCCCGCAAGGGGCTGTTCGAGGCCGCCCACAACGGCACCCTTTTTCTCGACGAGGTCGGAACGATTTCTATGGACACTCAGACCAAGCTGCTGCGGGTGATCCAGGAACGAGAGATCCGTCGCGTGGGCAGCGTCGAAGCCAAGGCGGTGGACGCCCGCCTGGTGGCCGCCACCAACACCGATCTCTGGCAGAAAGTTCAAAACGGCGAATTCCGCGAGGACCTCTACTACCGCCTCAACGTTATTACCATCGAAATGCCGCCTCTCCGCGAACGGCGCGAAGACATTCCCCTCTTGGCGACCCACTTTCTGCGGATTTACAGCGAGGAAAATCAACGCGCGGTCGACGGTTTTTCGCCGGAGGCCATGGACGCTCTGTCCGATTATCACTGGCCGGGCAACGTGCGGGAGCTCGAAAACGCCGTTGAGCGGGCGGTCGTGCTGTGCCGGGGCAACTCGATCGAGATTGACGAGCTGCCCCAGGTGGTACGGAACGAGCCTTCTTCGAAACAGGCGATGACCGTTTTCCCAGCCGGCGGCACCGATTTTCGCGCGTCGGTGGCGGAGTTCCAGGAACATCTCATCCGCGAGGCTCTCAAGCGGTCGGGCGGCGTCCAGCGGCGCGCTGCCGGGCTCCTCAAGCTGAGCCCCACTACCCTCAACGAGATGATCCACCGCCTCGGCATTGAACCTTCCCTCGACGACTGACGTCGTCTCCCACCCGCCCAGCAATCAAGTAACCAGTGGTGCATCGCAGACAGGAACTGATCACTCGTCACTGGGTGGGTGGTTCGGTACTGGCTACTGGATGGGTGGGCGGAGACGCCGACGGCCCCGCGGGGGGTCCGGGGCCGCCGGCCGAAGGAGGTTGTTGATAATGATCCTACGTATCATTCCCAAAAAGGTTTCAGGTGTGGCGAGGGCGAGACGCGCGTCGGGGCATCGATGACGCCGGTGCCACTCTTCGCATTGTTCGAATGTTTCGCTTCTCGATCCGGTGACGCGTTGCTCGCGAACAATACGAAGAGTGGCACCATGCCCGTCGAAGCACGGAGTGCCTACCTGGTGCGGCCCTACTCGATCACGCCGCCGCCCAGACACTCCTCCCCATCGTAGAGCGCCGCAAACTGGCCGGGTGCGATCCCGGGGTCGGCGGTGTTGCCAAACTCCACGGTCGTCGATCCGTCGCTGCCGGAAGATATGGAGCACGCGTCGAGACGTTCGCCGTGGCGGATCCTCACTGTCAGGTCGGACCGTTTCGGCGGGTCGGCGATCCAGTGCGGTGTGGCAATCCGAAAGAGGCGGTGGGCGTAGTCGGCAAGCTCGTCAGCATGGGCAACCAGGATGAGATTGTCGCCGAGGTCTTTGCCGACGACGTACCACGGTCCACCGGAGAGACCAAGGCCGCGGCGCTGGCCGATGGTGTGGAACCACGTTCCGTGGTGCAAACCGAGGACTTCTCCGGTTGAAGCTCGGCGGATTTCTCCGGGACGATCGCCGAGGTGGTGGCGCACGAAGTCGTCGAAGGGGACGCGACCGAGGAAACAGATGCCCTGGCTGTCGGGTCGATCGGCGTTGGCAAGCCCGAAGCGGTGTGCCTCTTCCCGGACCCGCGCTTTCGTGAGATCACCAATCGGGAAGAGACATCGCGCGAGCTGTTCCTGGGCGAGCTGGCACAGAAAGTAGGTTTGGTCCTTTTTCGGGTCGGCACCGCGCAAGAGATGAAAACGACCGTTCCGCTCTTCGACCCGGGCGTGGTGGCCCGAGGCGACTCGCTCGAAGCGGTCACCAATGCGATCGACAAACGCACCGAACTTGATCATCCGGTTGCACAGCACGTCGGGGCTCGGTGTGCGGCCGGCCTCGAGCTCCGAAAGGGCATAGGCGACCACTGTGCCGAGATACTCCTGCTGGAGCGAAACGACCTCGAGCGGCACTCCCGTGGCGTCACAGACCGAATGCACGAACTCGAGATCCTCCTCCCACGGGCACGAGCCGAGGAAGGCCATCTCGTCCTCGAGCCAGATCTTGAGGTAAAAGGCGGAGAGGTCGTGTCCGCCCTCCTCGACCAGACGCATCAGCGCAACCGAGGAGTCCACCCCACCGGAAGTCAGTACCGCGATGTTCATCGGTAGAGAATACGCTTTTCGGGATCGGGATCAGAACGAGCTGCGCGCTTTTACCGCATGTACTTCGCGTGGACGAGACGCTCGAGGTACCGGTCGGTGTGGATGCCGTAGTCCTTGAGCAGGCCTTCAGCCGAGACCACAAAAGTCGCCTCCTCGCCGGCGATGCGCGAAAAGTAGACCCGGTGCGTGTCCCCCGGTGCTGTCACGTCGAGGGCGCAGAGATCCTCGGAAAGCTCGGAAACCAGGCTCTTCTCGCATACCGGGCAGAAGAACTCCCAGCGACTCCCAGGGGACATCTCCTCACCGGGCGGCAGCTCGACTTCGTAGTTGCCGGGCTGGGGATGAAGTCCGGCGAGGAACCGGCGGTCACCGCATTCGGCTTGCAACACCACCCGTTTTTCCGGGTTGAGCGGGGCTTCGCAATGGGGGCACGAATATTTCCAGCGCATGACAACTCCGTGAAGACAGAATAGCGAAAAACCAGCCCCAAAGGGGAATCGGGGTCTCGATCTCAGGGCAGGGTCACGCCCAGCTCTCGCAACTCGACGGTGGCACGCTCGCTCCAGCCGCGGTTGGCGGCAGGGTTCGCAGGGCTCGGGTGGAGGATGCGTCCAATGGCAATTTCGATGTCGTCAAGCGCGGCCCGGGCGCGCGCTTCGGCGAAGGCCCCGATGCCAATAACCATTTCGGGTTGCAGATGTTCGACGGTTCGTCGGAGCGCACGGTCGCAGACATCGAGAAGAGGCTCTGTTTCCGCTGCCGGCAATTTGTCCGGGGTACGGTTTCGGCCGCTCTCCTCGAGGAAGGCCAGAGGGCAATAGTTGGCGATGAAGAATCGTTCGAAGAAACGCTTTGGAGTGCCGAACACGTCGCGCGCCCATCCCCACAGCCGGCCGCCGCTGACCTCGGAACGGGCGCAGGCGAGGCCCATGATCCGCCTCTTCGGGTGCTCGTGTTTCGGCCGCCGGATCTCGGCATCAATTCCGAGCCAGTCACGCACGGCGCCGACTTCACCGAAGGGTACGCCGGTCTGAGCCATTCCCCAGGGTCCGGGATTCATACCGAGGAAAAGGACTTCCTTGGGTCCATCGCCATACCGCTCGAGGTACTGACTGTGAGCCTGCCACGCGTAATCCAGCGGGTTGTAAACGTGGGTCACCGGAGGCGTGAACCTGAGGCGGCCCACGTTCTCGCCAAGGTCCCTGGCGATATCGACGAGTATTGATCCGTTCTGCATCTCAGCGGTCATGGTAGCAGTGACGAGCACTGGCTTGCGAAACCCGCCGCCGGGACGTAACTTGAGCCTAGCGACTCTCGGCAATACAGAGTGGAACAGGGGGACGAAATGGGCTTCGCCGATATCGACGAAATCCTCGACTATGCCATCTCCAGGGAAGAGGAGGCTGCGGCGCTCTACAACGATCTTGCGGATCTGGCGAATCGCCCGGGGATGCGGGAGGTTTTCCTCGAGTTTGCAAAGGAGGAGGATGGTCACCGACGCCACCTCGAGAGCATCAAGGCAGGCGAGCTGCCGGCCCTGACCATTCACCAGGTGCAGGACCTCGGCATCGCCGAACACCTGGTCGAGCGCGAGCCCACTGCCGCCCTGACCTATGCCGAGGGGCTGATCGTCGCGATCAAGGCGGAGCAGGCAGCCCAGAAGCTTTACAAAGGGCTGGCCGAGGCGACCGATGACCCCAATCTGGCCGCCGTCTTCACCTCCCTTGCCGGAGAGGAGGCCAAGCACAAGCACCGCTTCGAGCTCGAGTACGAAGAGGTCGTCCTCGAAGGCGTTTGAGGCTCTCCAGATGGAGTAACATGGGCGGCCAGCGGAGGTCGCCATGCATCGTGTTTTTGTCGCCGTGTTGCTCGTTGCCGCAGCTACGGTTGCATCGGCCGCGGATCGTCCAGAGGGCCGTGCCTTCGGTACCCGGTCGGTGACCTACGCCCGCCATGGCATGGTCGCCGCCGCCCACCCGTTGGCGGTTCAGGTTGGCCTCGATGTGCTCAAGGCGGGGGGCTCGGCGGTGGACGCCGCCATCGCCGTCAACGCAGCCCTGGGTTTTCTGGAACCGACCGCAAACGGTCTCGGTGGGGATCTCTTCGCCATGGTCTGGGACCCCGAGACCGAGCAGCTTTACGGGCTCAACGCCTCCGGCCGCGCGCCGGCGTCGTTGTCGATCGACAAGGTGCCCGCGGAAGAAGACGGCACCATCCCGGTTTACTCGGTCTATTCGTGGACGGTTCCGGGATGTGCCGACGGCTGGTTCGAGCTCCACGGGAAGTTCGGCCGATTGCCGATGAAGGACCTTCTGGCCCCGGCGGCAAAGCTCGCACGCGAGGGGGCGCCGGTGCCGCAGGTGATCGCCGGCGGTTGGGCGCGCAGCGTCCCCCACTTCAAGGACACGCCGGGTTTCGCCGAGGTCTTCATGCCTGGTGGCAAGGCGCCGGCCGAGGGCGAGATCTTCGCCAACCCGGCTCTCGCCCACACGCTCGATCGCCTCGCGGCTGGTGGCCGCGATGTTTTCTACAAGGGTGAAATTGCCGAGCAGATCATCGCCTTCTCCAACGGGGTCGGGGGATTCTTCTCGATGGCGGATTTTGCAAGCCACACGAGCGAGTGGGTCGAGCCGATCTCGACGACCTATCGGGGATTGACGGTCTGGGAACTGCCGCCCAACCCGCAGGGCCTGGCGGCACTGCAGATGCTCAACATCCTCGAGGGCTTCGACGTTGCGGCCATGGGGCGGGACAGCACTGATTTCTGGCACCTGATGATCGAGGCCAAAAAGGTCGCGTTTGAAGATCGCGCCCGCTATTACGCGGACATGTCCTTCGTCGACGTCCCGGTCGAGGGACTGCTCGACAAAGGCTACGCCGCCGAGCGGGCGAAGCTCATCGACATGGAACGGGCCGCCAAGACCGTCGAGCCCGGCAACCCCGCGCTCGACCACGGCGACACCACCTTTTTGGTGACGGCGGATGAAAACGGCATGTTGGTGTCGCTGATCCAGTCCAACTACACCGGTTTCGGGTCCGGCTACGTGGTGCCAGACGTCGGAATCGGCATCCAGGACCGGGGCGCCCTCTTCAGTCTCGACCCAGAGCATCCCAATGCCCTCGAGCCCGGCAAGCGGCCCTTCCACACGATCATCCCGGCCTTCATGGGGTGGAACGGGACTCCGGACACCGCCTTCGGTCTGATGGGGGGCGGCATGCAACCACAGGGGCACGTCCAGATTGTCGTCAACCTGGTGGATTTCGGAATGAATTTCCAGGAGGCCGGGGACGCGCCGAGGTTCTACCACGAAGGATCGTCTCAGCCGACGGGCACGATAATGACTTCGGGTGGCGTCCTCCACCTGGAAAAGGGCCTGCCGCCCGAGGTCTACCGCGACCTCGAAAGAAGGGGCCACACGATCCAGGAGACCAACCCGGTGGCCTTTGGTGGCTACCAACTCATCCACCGCGACCCGGAGACCGGGGTCCTCGCCGGCGCCACGGAGTCGAGGAAGGACGGGATGGCAGCAGGATACTGAGGCTTGAGACCCGTGGCTTGGGGCTTGCCCGCCCACCCAGCCCATTGCGTGAGGGCTTATGGGTGTGGTGATCGAGACATCAGGCCTCAAGTCCCACGCCTCAAGCCCTCGTGTTCGCGCTAAGATGCCCACGTGCTTGAACCGATTCTGAACGCTGACCAGAAGGAGCTTCTCGAGAGCGAGCGCTCGCTCTTGGCCGATGTCAAGGCCGGGCTCGAGCGCAGCGAGACTCCAGCCGGGGAGCTCAGCGCCCTGGCAGACTCGGTGAACCAGCTCGATGAGCTCTTCCTGCTGGTGGTGGTGGGCGAGTTTAACGCCGGCAAGAGCGCCCTCATCAACGCCCTCCTCGGCCGGGAAGTGCTGGCCGAGGGTGTCACTCCGACGACCTCGAAGATCCACCACATCGTTTGGGGCGACGAGCTCTTGCGCGAACCGATCGGTTCGGTCGGCGAAAGGATTACTGCACCGGTCGAAACTCTTCGCCAGTTGACGATCGTCGATACACCGGGCACCAACGCCCTTGATCGTGCACATGAGGCCCTGACCACCGATTACGTTCCACGCGCCGACCTGGTGATTTTTGTGACCTCCTCCGACCGGCCGTTGTCGGAGAGCGAACGGGTGTTTCTCGAAGCCATACGCCAGTGGGGCAAGAAGGTGGCGATGGTGGTCAACAAGATCGACATCCTGCGCTCCGAGGACGAGGTGGCCGAGGTGGTGACGTACGTTTCAAAGAACGCCGGGCGTCTTCTCGGCGTCGACCCTGAGGTCTTCCCAGTGTCCGCCCTGCGGGCGGTCGAGGCCGAAGATGAAGCGGCGCGCACGGCGAGCGGTCTACCGGCCGTCGAGTCCTTCCTCCGTGACACTCTCGACAGCGGCGAGCTGCTGCGGCTCAAGCTCGGCAACCCTCTCGGTGTCGCCGCGCATCTGCTCGGTGGCACCCTGGGCAAGGTCAACGGGCGGCTCGAGCTCGTGAGTGCCGACCTCCGCACGATCGATGATATCGAACAACAGTCTGGGACCTGGGGTGAAGACGTCCGCCACGAGTTCGAGCTCCGCCTGTCAGACATCGACAATGTCCTGCACGGCATGGAGCAGCGGGGGACCGAGTTCTTCGACAACACCATCCGCCTCAACCGCCTGCCCAAGCTCTTCGACAAGTCGGATCTCACGGCGCGGTTCGAGAGCGAGGTGGTTGCGGGAGCTCCGGAGGCGGTCGAGACCAAGGTCGACTCCTTGATCGACTGGCTCGTGGATTCCGAGCTCGCTCACTGGCAGAACGTCGTCAACCACGTCAACCGTCGGGTGGCGGCCCACGCCGACCGCATGGTGGGTGAGGTCGGGGGACGGTTCGAGGCCGACCGTGCGCGACTTCTGGAAACCGTCGGGCGCGCGGCTCGCGACGGCCTCGCCTCCTACGACCGCGCCGGCGAGGCACGGCGAATGGCGGAGGACGTGCAGAGGGCCGTGACATCGACTGCGGTCCTCGAGGTTGGAGCGGTTGGCCTCAGTGCTGCGGTGGCGCTGGCCGCGAGCTCGACAGCGGCCGATATCACGGGGCTGACCGCGGCCGGTCTGATGGCCGTGCTCGGTCTGTTTGTCTTGCCGCACCGACGCCGCCGTGCCAAGGCGGAGCTCAAGCAAAAGATTGCGACCCTGCGCCGGGAGCTGATGGCTGCGCTGTCTGCTCACTTCGATCGCGAGGCCGAGCGGGGGCAGAGGCGCCTCGCTGAAACCATCGCGCCCTACACCCGGTTCGTGCGCTCGGAATCGGAGCGTCTCGCCGGCGAGCGCGATCAGCTCGGCAATCTCTCCGACCGGGTTGGAGAGATGACCGCCCGCGTCGAGGGGCTGGCGTAGGCCCCTCAGGCACCCCGCAACCCGGGGCTTAGGCCGGGGGGCCATCAAAGATGTTGCGCTAGATCCGGGGTTTACACCCCGGGCTATCCATCTGTCGCCCCCTGCGGGGGCTCGGACCGGGTGATTGGCGCTATGAGCGAGCCGCGGAGCGGCGGCAGATGCTTAGCCTGGGGCGTGAGCCCCAGGCGCTAGTTCCTTCGCGCTGATGGTGCTCAGCGAATCTCCGGCAAAGGTCTTCCCGGAGTCCATGGAACACCGGCCGCTTCCATCTTGGCCTCGAGGGCCGGCAGATCGTCGTCGAGGAGTTGCTTGAGGCTGACCTCGATCTCCGCAAACTCTTCGCGGGCGATTTCGAACGAGCGCCGGTGGGTGGCAGTCGGGCCATAGTCCGACATGCCACCGCTCATGGATGCCACCCGAAGTCGTCCGGAAACGGTCGGCACCTGGGGATGGCCCATCTCACCGATCGTACGATTTCCGGACAAGGCCTGGTCGAGCTCGTAAAGCTTTTGCCTGAGCGCCTCGAGCTCGGTGTCGAGGGTCCCGGGATCGGTCGTGGAGCGCGCCAGCGCTCTCTCGAGCTCCTCGACGGTTTTGAATGCGAGCTCCATGGCCTCGTCGGCCGCGGTGACGCTGCGTTGCAGCTCGGCGACCTGTCGCATGAATTCGGCGGCGTCGGTCGGCGAAGATCCCTCGAGGGCGCCCTCGAAAACCCGCACGACCTCGAAAGCCATCGGTCCCGCGAGATCGGTCACCTGACCGTCCACCCGTTTCGACATCGTCACCGTGTAGGTCCCGGGTGGCGCCATGAAGCCCGAGTCGTCGCGGTCGGGGCGGCCTCCCCAGCGCTCACTCACGACTCTCTCGATAGCGGCGGTGGTTGGGTAGCTGAGGTCCCACGCGACCCTATGGAAGCCGGCCTTGGCCGGGCCCGTGAGGGTGCGGACGACGTCGCCCTCGCTGTCACGAACCGTGAGCAGGATGGCGGCTTTTGGCTGCCGCCGCTCGCGCTCGAGCTCGTCAAAGCCGACGTAGGGGGTGTCCTTCCACTCCTTTTCGAGCTTCTTCTGCCCCTCGCGCCGTTGTTCCTCGAGTGATTTCAGACCATCCGCGAGGTGATAGGTAAAGACCGCTCCGAAGGGTGGGTTGTCGGCTATGTAATAGGCGGCTCCCTGCGAGGCCTGGCCGTCGTCGCCGAGCGGCCGGCGCTGGAAATACCAGGGGGCATTTCGAACAGGGAAGAGAAGGGCCGCCTGCTCCATCGCCTCGTCGCTGATCTGGCGCAGCGGCGTGTAGTCGTCGAGCACGTAGAAGCCGCGTCCGAAGGAAGCGCCGACGAGGTCGTTGTCTCGCCGCTGAATGGCGAGGTCGCGAAAGGCGATCGTGGGCACGCCACCCGGGAGCCGAACCCATTTCCCGCCGCCTTCGACCGTGAAGAAAACCCCGAACTCGGTGGCGGCGAAGAGCAGCCCCGGTTTGACGTGATCCTGCACCACTCTCCACACCAGGTGGCGATCGGGCAGATCGCCGGCGATCGATTTCCAGCTGCGGCCGCGATTAGTGCTTTTCATGAGATAGGGTTTGAAGTCGCCGTACTTGTGATTGTCGAGACAGACGTAGACCGTGTCGGCATCGAAGAGGTCGGCCTTGATGTCGTTGACGAAGGCCGTTTCCGGAACGCCCGGAAGGTCGCCGACCGGAATCGCCTTCCAGTTTTCGCCGCCGTCGCCGCTCACCTGCAGCAGGCCGTCGTCTGTGCCGGCCCAGAGCAGGCCCTCCTGGACGGGCGATTCGGCGAGCGAGGTGATGGTGTCGTACGCGGACATCGCGACGAAATCCCACGGTGCGGTCGAGCTCCATTGGCGGCCCATGACCGGCAGCAGCATCCGGTCCTGGTTCCTTGTCAGGTCGGGGCTGATCGGTTTCCAGCTGTCGCCGCGATCATCCGAGCGCCACACTCGCTGCGAGGCGTAGTAGATCCGGGTCGGCGAGTGTGGGCTGATCAGAATCGGAGCGTCCCAGTTGAAACGCTCGGGCGGGTCGCCGGGCTCGGGCTGGGGCTGGATGTAGACGATGCCGCCGGTCGTGCGGTCGGTGCGGACCAGGTTGCCCTCCTGCCACTCGGAGTAGACGATGTCGGGGTTGCCGGGCTCGACCGCCGGCTGGTACCCGTCGGCAAAGAGGGTGATGAACCAGTCGGCGTTGCGAATACCGTTGACGCTGTCGGTCCGGGTCGGCCCGCCCTGTGTGTTGTTGTCCTGGGTGCCGCCGTAGACGTTGTAGAAGGGCTTCGCATCGTCCAGCGCCAGCTTGTAGAACTGGGTCACCGGCAGATTGGCGATAAAGCGCCAGCTCCCGGCGAGGTCGAAGCTCTCGTAGATCCCGCCGTCGGTGCCGGCGAGCAACCAGTTCGGGTCGTCGGGCCGGAAAGCGAGGGCGTGGTTGTCCGAGTGCTTAGCGGTCTCCTTGACCCGCCGGAAGGTCGTGCCGCCGTCGTCCGAGACCTGCATCCGGACGTCGATGATGTAGATGCGGTCGAAGGCGTGGGGGCTCGCCTCGAGCTCCTGGTAGTAGTGAGGCCCGGTGCCGCCGGAGACGGCGTCGGAACGCTTCTCCCAGCTCGCACCGCGGTTGGCGCTGCGCCAGGTTCCGCCCTTGCGGTTGTCGAGCTCGATCACGGCGTAAACGACATCTGGGTTCTGGGGTGAGATGGCGAGGCCGATCTTGCCCATGTTGCCCTTTGGGAGGCCCTGTTTGAGGCGCGTCCAATGGCCGCCGCCGTCGTCGGTTCGATAGATCCCCGACTCAGGACCGCCATCGATGACCGCCGCCACCGTCCGTTGGTGTTGCCAGGTGGCCGCGTAAAGGACCTGCGGGTCGCGCGAATCCATGACGACATCGGTGACGCCCGTCCACTCTCCGTCCGACAGGACGTCGCCCCAGGTGGCGCCGCCGTCGGTGGTCTTGAACAGACCACGATCACCGCCCGGCGACCATAGCGGCCCCTGGGAGGCGACATAGACCGTGTTCGAGTCGGTGGGGTCAACGATGATCTCGGAGATGTGCTGCGAATCCCTCAACCCCATGTTTTTCCAGTTCGCCCCGCCATCGTCGCTCCGGTAGACACCGTCGCCGAAAGCGACGTGACGACCGCCGACATTCTCGCCGGTGCCGACCCAAACGATTTCCGGATTGGACGGGTCGAGCACGACACAGCCGATCGAGTACGATTTTTCTTTGTCGAAGATCGGCGTCCAGGTTGTGCCGGAGTTGGTGGTCTTCCAAACGCCACCCGATGCAACCGCCACGTACCAGGTGCTGAAATCGGCCGGATGGATGGCGATGTCCGCGATCCGCCCAGACATCAACGCCGGGCCGATGCTACGGAACTCGAGGCCCTCGAAGGCCTTCGCGGTCATGCCCTTGACCGGTTCTTCTTCTTCGGCCGCAGCCAACGGCAGCGCCAATGTGCAGATGATGAACAGAGTGGCGAACTTTCTCATGGATTTCCCCCGTGACAAGACATGCTCTTCCGCAGGAACATTAGCAGGGATTCCATGGGCTGTTGTAGTACTCAGGGTTGATCCACGGTCTTCTTGCGGAGGGTGGGTGGGTGGACCAGGCACGCGGGACACATCCTCTCAAATGAGCTAAAATACTGATGATAATGATAATTCCGACAGAAACCCTTGAAGACCGGAGCCGGCGTCGACGCGAGATCATCGTCGCCAACGTCGTTCGGTCGCCCGAAGACGCTGAGGCGCGAGACCTCGAATTCTGGCAGCGGCGTACACCCGAAGAACACCTGTCGGCGTTGGTTGCGATTCGACGAGAAGTGAAGCTGGTCGAGGCCGCACACGAGGAGCCGTGAATCGTGGATACGGTCGAACTCGATTTCGCGGACGCATGGCGACGACGGATCGAGGGCATGTACGGCTGAGCGTACGCGTATTGGATCGACCTCGACAGTCTCATCACCATCAAAAGAAGGATCGACCACCCCCGGCACCGCGAAGATGTGCGGATCCTGCGGATGGTGCGGGATAGGCGGGACAATGGCTGAATCGCCGGTCCTTCGCGGCCGGCCCGCCGGAGAAGCCGGTCATCGGACCGGTCAAGGAACGCTCCACCCCCGTACCTGTCTCGGTCTCCGTTTCCGTGCCCGACGCGGGGCTATGAGCTGTAGGTTCTGAGGGTTTGAGGACCGTGAACTCACGCCAACCAGAACGACCACACGATGAGGAGCATAAATGCCGCCGGGAACGCCCACCTCGAGAGCCTGTTCAACGCGACGGCTCCGCCGGCTCGATCTTCGACACATCGAGGAGAAAGAGGGTGCTGCTGACGGTCAGAGGCTGGCCGTCAACACCGGGTCGTGTACCTGTCAGCTCTTCTGACGCGGTGTGATTTGCAGCTGCCATGATCAGCAGCCATACGAAGAAAACAGATCGAAATGTGCACGTCGTTTTCATATGCGCTATTCTTCAGGCCGCACTGAAAAAGGGAATCGTCCTCGCTAGCACATTGTTCAAGAATTGAGGCGCCGGCGAACGCCGGGCCCGACACATCAAGGAGGCAATTTAAGAAGCGCTCGTTCGTTCTGTTCGCTATTGCTCTCCTCGCCTTGCTCGGGCGCGCGGCCGACGCCGTTGCCGCCGACAACGCGCCGGTTCTCAGCCGCATCGTCGAGAGCGGCACCTTCAGGGTCGGTATGTCCGGCACCCAACCGCCGTTCACGGTGGTTTCCAAATCGGGATCGCTGATCGGCTATGAGGTCGATCTTGCCAACATCCTGGCCGGACGCGCCATGGGCGTCAAAGTGGAATGCGTCCAGAAGCCCTTTGGTGAGCTACTACCGGCCCTCGAGAAGGGCGAGATCGACGACGCCATCATGTCGGGCATGACCATGACCCCACAGCGCAACCTCAAGGCGGCCTTCGTCGGGCCCTACATCGTGTCGGGCAAGTCGATCCTCACCAAGTCGTCGACCCTGGCGGCACTCAAAGACGCCGAGGAGATCGATCGCTCGTCCATCAAGATCACCGCGCTCAAGGGATCGACGAGCGAAAAGTTCGTGCAGACGGTGCTCGAGAGGACCACCTACCTTCCGGTCGATGATTATGACGCGGGTGTGCAGATGGTGCTGGACGGCAAGGCCGACGCGATGGTGGCGGACTTCCCGATCTGTCCCCTGTCGCAGATGCGCTTCCCGGATGCCGGTCTGGCCACCTTGGCCGAGCCGATGACAATCAAGCCAATCGGTATCGCCCTCGCGCCGGGCGACTCGCTCTTCATCAACATGGTGACCAATTATCTCGGCGCCCTCGAAGGTATCGGCCTGCTCGACGCGCTCGAGAAGAAGTGGTTCGAGGACGGAGGCTGGCTCATTCAGCTCCCATAACTTTTCGCTGGTCGCGAAAAGCTGAGTAACAGTTCGGAAACGGCGGCGCGAAAGCGCCGCCGTTCTTGTTAGGCTATCATTTCGGCACTCTATCGGGAGGCGAAACATGAGTTCAGAGAGCAACCAGGGTGGCTACCGGGGCTGGTTCGACTGGTTTGTCAAATCCGAGGTGACCGGCAGCATCCTCCTGATGGCGTCCACCGTAGTGGCTCTGGTGTGGGCCAATTCGCCGTGGGCCGAAAGCTACTTCGATCTGCTCCACACTTATATCGGCGTTTCGTGGGGCGACGCGTCTTTCAAGCTCTCGCTCCACCACTGGATCAACGACGGCCTGATGGTGGTCTTCTTCTTTGTCGTCGGTCTCGAGATCAAACGCGAACTGGTGGTTGGTGAGCTCTCGTCCTTCCGAAAGGCGGCCCTTCCGGTGGCCGCGGCGGTTGGTGGCATGGTGGTACCGGCGGTGCTCTTCGCGGTCGTCAACCTCGGTGGCGAGGGCACTCGTGGTTGGGGCATCCCCATGGCCACCGATATCGCCTTCGCTCTCGGTGTTCTCGCCATTTTCGGGACCCGGGCACCGCTCGGTCTGAAGGTGTTTCTGACCGCAGTGGCAATTGCCGACGATCTCGGTGCGGTGGCGGTGATCGCCATTTTCTACACCGAGAAGATCGACATCATTTCCCTCGGAGTCGCCGCGTTCTTGTTGGTGCTGTTGTTTGTCGCGATCCGGGCACGGCTGCGGAAAGGGATCCTCTACCTGCTGATTATTGGCGTCTGGCTGGCGGTGTTCTCCTCGGGCATACACGCCACGGTGGCCGGGATTTTGATGGCGATGGTCATACCGGTCCGCCCGCGAGTCGATCCCCACCGGTTCATCGACGAGACCGAAGAGCGTTTGGATCGCATCAAGAAGATGGAGCTCTCCGAACACTCATTGATCAGCGATCGCGAGCAGCTCGATATCGTGGAGAGCATCCATGCTCGGGCTGAGGATACGCTGCCCGCGGGGCTGGTTCTCGAGCATTACCTGCATCCAGTCCAGGTGTGGTTGATCCTGCCTCTGTTTGCCTTGGCCAACGCGGGCGTGGCGATCGGTGGCGACCTGATGAGGGTGCTCGCGAACCCGGTCGCTCTCGGTATCATCATCGGTCTGGTGGTCGGAAAGCCGGTCGGCATCGGCCTCTTGAGCTGGCTGGTCGTGAAAAGCGGCCGCGGCGCCCTTCCCGAGGTGGTGACGTGGGCGCAGGTTGTCGGTGTTGGATGTCTGGCGGGAATCGGCTTCACCATGTCGCTCTTCATCACCGACCTCGCCTTCGACAACGAGCTGCTGATTGTGACCGCCAAAATCGGAATCCTCGCCGCGTCGCTGACGTCGGGAATTCTGGGCTACATCTTCCTGTCGAGATCTCTACCAAAGGGGTAGACGTCGCCGGGTTCACCACCAAAGCACCAAGGAAGCCAAGGTTTGCTTGGTGCACTTGGCGTCTTGGTGGTTCGAATTCAGTCGGGCACGGAGACGGAAACGGAGACGGGCTGGGGACAAAGAAACGCCCGCGCCGTGAAAGACGCGGGCGCGAAAGGCGGAAGAGGGGTTCCGCCGTGTTTGTTGTGTTCCCTACCGGCGTCAACTGATGACAGTGGAACACTGTCGATCTGAATGAAAAAATCACCGCAGCGCGGTTATTATTCCTGGCCGACGCAGGAATTCACGTCGGAACGATGAATGCGCCCGCAACCGACGGAATTCGAATTTACCCACCCAAAAGAGTTGGGGAGTGGAATGGATCGATGAGACAGAAAATGCGCAGGGCTGGCTTTTCGGCGTGATTGTGCGATAATATCTCGACTTTTCCACGCTCGGCGCGGGCGCGCCCGTTGCATGAGCCCAAGGGGACTGACATGGAGATCACAAAACGCAAGGTCGGTGATGTCGCGATTTTTGACCTCAACGGCAAGCTCACGATCGGCAAGGGCGATGTCGTTCTTCGAGAGACTCTCGTCGAGGAGCTCGAGAATGGCGGCAAGCACGTGGTGATCAATCTCGATGGCGTGACGACAATCGATTCATCGGGTCTCGGCGAGCTCATCCGTTGCAAGGTGACCGCAACCTCCAACGAAGCTGCGGTCAAGCTGCTGAACGTCAACATCAAGGCGCGCAAGCTGCTGACCATGGCGCAACTGGTCGGCGTCTTCGAGATGTTCGACGACGAGGCGCTGGCGGTCAAGTCCTTTTCAGTCTGACCACGCACCGATATCGACCGGGCGAGAGATCAAGAGCGGGGCATGGCCCCGCTTTTTCATCACCGACTACCGCAGGTCGAGCGAAACCCCTTCGCCGTCGCGGACCCTGACCTGGCCCTGCCGCAGTCCCACCTCGGTGTTGACCGAGACGATGTAATCGTCGGCCTGCAACGGTCCGATACGAACGCCACCGCTCATCTGCTGCGGCGGGTTGGCCATGAAGAGCAGGCTCGAGAGGTCGACACCGTCGGCGGTCATGACGCGGATCGACGGCCCGCGTGTGGAGGCGGCCATCGCCACGCCCCGTTTCGCATGGATGCCGCTCATGTTGTCATCCAGGTAGATATCCACGTATCCACCCTGGCCGAGGTCGAGCTGGGCCTGGAGCTGTTCTCCATTGTCGACCATCAGACTCGGACCGCAGCCCGTGGCTCCGCCGTAGGCAATGCCGCACGGCCGATAGGACCCTGCCGGAATACCGGAGAAGGTCGCGAACCCACCGCCGTCGGTCATACCGGTCGAGGTCTCTGGTCCTACCAGGTAGACGGGCGCGCCGCCGGCCGAGCCCGCGGCGGTGTTGACCGCGAGCATGATGCTGGCACCGTCCTGCGGCAGCAGCTCGAGCACGATCGGTCCCTCGGCGCTGCCGTCGCGGATATCGAGCTCCGACGGGTTCGACGGGGCAAAATCGGTGTGGCTGGCGGTCAGCACCAGGTGGCCGGGCTCGAGGCCGCGCACGAAGAAGCGTCCCTCCGCATCGGTAAAAGCCGTCACGTCCTGAACGCCGTCACCAACGCTCGCCAGGACCGATGCCCCGGCGACCGGATTTCGGTCGCTGTCGATGACATAGCCCTCGACCGCCGCGTCGGAGTACTGGATCGCGCACTGGTAGGTTTCGACCTGCGGCACCATGAGGACCTTGGTGATCGGCGCCGTGCCGGATCCCGGCGGCGTGTAGGAGGCGTAGTAGCGACCGACGGTCAGCCCAGATCCGCCGAACCGACCGTCGGGACCGACGACAAACTGCAGAGGCTGTTGATCGATACCGAAGATCTGGCACTCGTCGGTGACGCGCTGCATCATCACCACCACGCCGGGCGCCTGCGCCCCTTCGGTGGTCAACACCAGGGTGCCACCGGGCGCCCGATCGTCGCCGAGCCAGATCTCGCCCTCGATCCGGATGCCGCCGAGCATGAGGTCGGCGACCACGGTCTGCTGGGCGTCGCCCTCGACCGTTTCGGAGGCCTTTTCCTGGCCATGGCTGGCGGTCACCTTCCAGCGGCCGACCGGCACGCGCTCGGCCCGGAAATAGCCGTCATGGTCTGTGCGAACCTTGGTTTCGGCGAAGTAGGCATAGGCAGCCGCTTCGGTGATCTCGACCACGGCGCCGGTGACGGGACGATCCATACGGTCGTAGACCTGGCCGACGATCGTCATCCCGGCATCCATCTCAACGTCACCGATGTCAAAGCCGATCTCGTCTGGCTCAACCCCGTCGAGACGCCAGGTCGCAAACCCCGAGGCGTTGACGATCGCCCGGCAGGTGCCGGCGTCGAGCCCCTCGAGGAGGAACATCCCGTCGGTGTCGGTCAGCGTGCTCGGCACGTCGCCGAGCAACTCGGGCGCGCGGAAGACCGCGGGCGATCCAGGTTCGCACTTGACCCGTGCACCGGGGAGCGGCTGCAGGGTTTCAGCGTCGAGCACCCGCCCGGAGATGGCGAGCCCGCGATCGGGAACGACCGGTGCAAGCGCCACTTCTTCGCCCAGGGCCACTTCGATGCGCTCCGAAACCATGGTTGCCGAACCGGGAAGGCGCACCGACAGCGAGTAGGTGCCGGCCTCGAGACCCGAGGCGCGGGCGATGCCCAGCTCCGCATCCCAGGTGCCCTTGCCCGATTTGCCCTCGCGTCCGCTGGCGGTATAGGCCTGCCAACGCACGATGACCTCTTCCGGGGAGAAACGACGAGCCGACAGGATCTGCTGCTCGATGACGCCGCCGCCGGGAACGGTGATGACCACCCGTTCCTGATCGGTCGAGAAGGCGCCCTCCCACATCCCGAAGCCCGAGCCGAAGATCTTGACCGGGATGGTGGTGTGGCGCGTCAGTCCCTGAACGCGCAGTTGGCCGTTGCCGTCGGTCTGGTAGACGCGATCGTTGAAGTAGAGAATGGCCTTGGCTGCTCGCTCACCGATCTCGTTTTCGACCACCAGCAGGACGTCTCGACCGGGGATGAGCTCGAGCGTGACCGGTTCGTTGACCACACCATCGTCGAGTTCAACCGCGACTTCAGCGCACGCGCGATCCTCCGCACAGGCGCGCACCCGAACCATGCCCGGGAGGAGGCCGCTCAGCGAAAAGAGCCCTTCCGGAGAGCTGGCGCCGCGCTGGCTGTAGCGGAAGCTGTCGAGCTCGGCAATCTCGCCGAGGACGTCGATCTTCGCTCCGGTCACAGGCTCGCCTTCATCGTCGAGGACGACGCCCGAAACGCCGAGACCATCAACGAGATGCACCGAGATGGGATTCGAGAAATCGCGGAACGTGGTCACGGCGGGGGCCATGCCCTGAGCGACAACGACGCCGACGTAGGAGGCGTCGAGGTCGAGGTCGGGGATGTCGATCTTCCCGTCTTCAGCGATCTCGTGTTTGGATGCGACATTGGTGAAAAGCGTGAGGACATCGATCTGATCCTCACGGGCCAACCACATCCGAGCTTCGATCGCAGGGTCGAGCTCGATGGTGATCGCCCCCTGGGGTTGCAGCAACACCGTGTGGCGGCGGCCGTCTGCCACCACGCGGTCGGCAGTCGGAGCGTAACCGGGGGCCGAGAAGATAACTCGCTCGTCACCGTGGCAGCCGAGGTCGAGCAGTCCGCCGGCGTTACTCCAGGTCGCGCTGGCGAGCTCGTCGGGAGCCCCTGCCACCTGCCAGGACAACGAACCGTTTTCGATCGGTTCGCCGCTGACCGCGTCCTGAACGAGATAGTCGGCCGTTGCCAGGCTCGGCAGCTGGAGGTTTCCTTCGGCGTCGGGAACAACTGCAACCGGTGCGCCGAGACCGACACGAACCCACGTCGTGTCGTCGCCGGCTGGAACCGTCAGGACATCGGAGAGGACCGTGCCATCGGGCCCGATCACCTCAGTGCCGAATGCAGCAATGCCCACCGCCATCGCCAACCCTGCGAAGATGACGACCGTGGTACCTTTCATAATATTCTCCAGATTTCGACTACTGTGTGCGCTCTATCGTCGGCACCTCGACCTGCCAAACGGTGGTCATGGCTGAAGGCTCCCAAGTCTGCTGTCCCACCAGAACCAGGCGACCGGCCCCGGCGTCGGCGATGATCAACCGGCCGGCGCGGACACCATCTATGGGAAGGCCGACCGCGATGGGCTCGCCATTCGTCCTGTAGATATCGAGCTCGTGGCGCTGCAGCAGCGGACCGTCGGGGAGCCCAACGACAAATGCGAGGAGATCGTCTCCGAGCGGAACCGGTCGCTTGACCAGTGGCTGTGCAAGCTGCCACTGCGAGTATCGTTGGCGGCCGGAATCGTCGTGAACCTCGGGTGAGGCCCCCCAGTTCGGTGCCCTGAATCGAGGGTTGGTGCCGCGCCACGCCTTGGTGAGGCGGTCGTTCTTGTCGAAGACGAAAACCGAGTAGCTGCGTGGATCCACGAAGGCCCAGCCACCATCCGGCAGCGCCGCCAACCCTCCCGTCGTGATGCCCTGAAAGTGAATTCGCTTGACTGTCTCCAGTACGGGCATGGACGCCGGGTACTCCTGAAGCGGCACGATCTCTCCATCGTCGTACTGGATGAAGAGATAGGGCGTGCCACCACCCGAGACGTCCGGGCTGGCAATGCCGTAAATCACCATGCGGTCCGGAAACACCAGCGGTTGGCCGCTGGCGGTGCTCTTCATGCCCGGATATTCGTGGAGGAACCGGAAGCTCGAGTCGTAATAGACCCAGAAGTATCGGTCGCCGAAGACCACGCACCGGCCCGAACCGCAACCCAGATGCTGAGGTCCGGAGACCTCGCCCTGCTGGGTGCCCATGGGCAAGACCGATCGAAGGTCCTTGCCCGTCCGAAGATCTACCTCGCGCAGCCCTTTTGTGTAGTCGGGTAGGAGCAGGCGGTCGCCACGAACCACCGCGTCGACGATCATATACGCGGGGCTCTCGAGACTCACCGGCCGAGCCGTACAGGAGGGCTCGACCTTGTCAGCCGGCGACGCCAGCACGCCGGCGCAGAGGAGCGCTACGCCGGCACATACCACAACAACCCTTAGGGCGTGCCGCATAGACTCACCTGATTGGTTCCGTCAGGTTGACGCTGACGGATTCCGGTCAGGGAGTATCCGGGTACACCCAGATGACGTAGCAGTCAAACGGTAGCGGAGCGCAGCCGTTGGGATGGTTTGGTGTATAGACCATCCATCCCACCTTTTGAACCGCAGCCTCAGAGAGACTGGGTGCGATCAGGGCCGGCACGATTGCGCCGACAATCATGATCGCGATGACCAAGACACCCAATTTCCTTTTCGACATGATCCACCCTCCATCATGCTAGTTGCGGTAAACGTATCGATCCGTTTTTCGATTGTCAAGGGATCTTCTCGATATTTCCCTCCAATTCAGACTTTATTCGTTCGAGGCGCCTGGCAACCGCGGCGGGATGTCATGGCACCGTCGGACTCGTGAAGCCGATGATGATGCAATCCCATCCGCTGGTTTCGGCGATTCTCTCACGGCCGGGTGGGATTGCTGATGTGATCCAGAACACATTTGACGTCGATCTCAGACTTTGGGGTACGGAGTCCGACTCTCCATGCGCGAGCCGTGTTAGGGTTCCCTCGAGAAGGGAGGATCGATGATTCGTCGCACCGTTCTCATGGTTGTTTGTGTGGTTCTCATCGCTGCGGTGCCCGCCGACGCCTTCGACCTCAATCTGGCCCTCGGCGCAGATTTCGGCGGTGATTTCGACCTCGGGGGCGTCAGTTTCAGCTCGAACACGGGCTATACCCTGGGGCTGGAGCTCGCTTTCAAGGTCCCCTTGATCGAGCTCGGGGTCGGCCTCGAGTACGGGTTCGACCGTAGCGCGAGCACCGTCGACCTCGACGCCAGCTACTATCAGATCTACGCCATCGGTCGATTCTTCTTCGGGCCGGCGTACGTTGCTGGCCGTTTCGGTTACGCCGACATGTCGGTGTCCACCATTCTTGACGGAGATTTCGGCGGCGGGGGCACCTGGGGTCTCGGTGGTGGTATCGAGTTCTTCGGCAAGCTCAAGGCCGAGCTTCTCTTCAACAACATCAACGGCGACCTCAACTACCAGAGCTGGACAATCAGACTGCTGTACACGTTCTAGCCCGTTTCCGTTCCCGTTCCCGACGGACGACCGCCACATCGCGTTCTCGATCCTCGGTCCTCCGAGAGCTCACTCTCGTCGGTCCTCGGATCTCGCCCGCGGCTCGCCTTCGGCGAGCCCGTCGTCCGGGGAAGATCAAGCGAAATGCAGTTGAAGCTCGCAGGACGTCCCGCCCTCTCCCCCCGCCCACCCACCCTCAGAAACTCTTGTTGGCCACCACCCGCCCGACCTCCCACCAAGAGTTTCTGAGAGAAGGGGATGTTTAAGACCTGGCGCCGGAGTTCCTGTCGTTGATTCCAGGGCAAAAGTTAAAGATCAACTTTGCGTTCTTTGCGTCTTCGCGGTTCCAAAGATGCTTCGTCTATCTGAAACGATTCAAGAAACGGTCGGACGAACGCCGTCGGGCACGGAGACGGAGACGGGCTAGAACGGGAATCCGAAATTGAGGCGCACGCCCTTGATGTTCGGGCCGAAGCGGTAACCGATTCCGATCCGCGGCAGCGGGACGAACCAGAGCTTGACCTTTGGTGTGGTGCCAAAGGTGAAGCCGATTTCATTAGTGTACTGGATTTCGAGAGCTTCGCGATCCTCACGGGCGATAAGAGCGTCGACGTACTGGCGACGTATGTAATAGCCACTGAGGTCGGCCTGGTTCCCTCCAACAGTGAACGGCAGCGGTTGGCGCGCGTCGAAACCGAGCCGGATCTCTCCGAAGTCACTATCCACGGCGTCGGTCGCAGTGAAGGTCGACAGGTACTTCAGCTCGGTGCCGAAGCTGAGGTCCGATTTCTTGACCGCCCAGGTGGCGATGCTTCGCATGCCGATCGACCACACACTGAAATCGAGATCGTCGTCGAAATCGCGGCCGTAGCCGATCTCGGCAAAGGGCTTGAGGATCCAGCCCCCACCCACCGGGACGAGGAACTCGACTCCTGGAGTCGCGGCAAGGGACTGGAATCTGTAGTTGAAATCGATTGCGTCTTCGACGGTGAAGTCATAGACTCCTACGTAGACGACGAGCCGAATCCGCAAGCCCCAGTCGTCATCGTCGGCCGCGAAAATCTTGAAGCTGGCTGGAATTCGGACATCGTAGACCTTGGTGTCCGGCACACCGGAATCACCGCCGGTGAAGCCGAAGGCAAATGGATGAAAGGTTGAGGTCCCGCCGTCCTGACCGAAGGCTGGAAAGGCGATCGCTAACATTGTGGCGAGCGCCATCAGGGTTCGGGTGGAAACCATGTTCGCGGTATATATACGTATAAATCGGCAGAAAAAACGACCCGGCGCGGAGCCGGGTCGTTTGGATTATCAGTTTTCGTGTACGGTCAGCGCATCGTGGGTTTGAAGTCAACCCGGCGGTTCCTGGCCCGGCCCTCGGCGGTGTTGTTGGGCGCGAGGGGTTCGTTGGGTCCAAAGCCCTTGGTGGTCAAACGATCGGCCGTGACGCCGTCGGTCACGAGGAATTGCTTCACCGCGTCGGCCCGCATCTCGGAGAGCTTCATGTTCCAGGCCAGAGCTCCGGTGCTGTCCGTGTTGCCCTGGATCTCGACCGTGTACTGCTGGTTCTTCTTGAGGAAGTTGGCGACCCGGAGCAGGACCTCTGCCGCCTCGGGCTTGATGGTGGCACGGTTGAGGTCGAAGAGCACTTGGCCTCTCACGGACCACTCGTCGCCAGCCACCTCGATACCCGCGATCGGGCAACCGGTGTCATCGACCGGGACGCCCCTGGGCGTGCCGGGACATTTGTCGAGAGAGTCGGGAACGCCGTCGCCGTCGGAATCGACCGGGCAGCCCTTGGTGTCGACCTTGGTGCCGCCGGGGGTGCCGGGGCACTTGTCGAGGTAGTCGGGCACACCGTCGGCGTCGGAGTCGATCGGGCAGCCCTTGGCGTCAACTTCGACGCCCTTGGGGGTGCCGGGGCACTTGTCGAGGTAATCGGGGACACCATCACCGTCGGAATCGATCGGGCAACCCACCGCGTCAACCTCAACGCCCTTTGGGGTGTCCGGACATTGATCGATGTGGTCAGCAACACCGTCGCCGTCGGAATCGGGCCACAGGAAGACGTCGGCGACGAATTGAGCCATCGCCCGGGAAGTCGTCAGCTTGCTCGCGGGCTTGAGATAGCCGGAACCACCTGCGGCAACCACCTTTTCGAGAAGCTCACGTCCTTTCTTGCTGTCGCCGATCTGGACCGCGTAGATCTCGAGGTTTTCGCCAAACGCGGATGCGAGGCCCTCGGCGGCGGCCACTTCCTTTTTGCCCATGTCGAGACCGTCGCTGACGATGACGATTGCCGTCCTCGAGTCCCTTTTATAAAGATCAGCCCCGGCGGCGTCGAGGGCGAGGTTGAGGGGACTGGTGCCGTTGGCGCAGTTGAACCTCGCAACGCCATCACCGAACGACGAGGTGAGGTACTCACCGACTTCGATGATCGAAACCGTTTTCCCCTCGCTCTTGCAGAGCCCACGCCCGAAGGTTCGCAGCCCTCCGTCGTAGCCGAGATCGGGTACCGTCTGGTTGAGGCTGATCAAGAAGTCCTCGGAAACCCCGAGCTTTCGTTGACCTTGCCAACGATCGGTCATCGAAAGCGAGCCGTCCGCAATCACGACGAACTGATCGACCTTACGAACATATGTATCGGTGTCGATTGCGCCTGGCTCGAAGCTCAACTTCGATCGTGACGATGCGCAGGCTTGGGTCAGCATCACCATGGCGAAGATCAGTACGATGTACGACATGCCTCTTTTCATCATTCCTCCTCTTTGTCGCGGTGCCGACCGGACGCCCGGACCCTCCGTCGTCTCTTCAACCCGGCGGATCCGTTCCGGTCGGTCGCAGTGGGCTCGTGTGGATGCAGTCTGCCACAACCGCCGCGCGGTCGCAATGCCGTGACCGCGTCACGCCTGGCGTTCGAGGAGCCTTGGCGGAGCGATGATGGGGTCCCTGTATGCTTGCGCCTATGAGTCACCAAATGTATCGCCCCATCCCCCTGAAATTCGAGCGCCTGTCGGAAGAAGAAATGGCCGCCCGAGGTGACAGCTTTCGGGAGCTCATGACCCGCCGCCGTTCGGTGCGCGATTTCGCACCCGACCCTGTCCCTCGCGAACTCATCGAGACGGCGATCGCGGTCGCAAATACCGCACCGTCGGGGGCCAACCGCCAACCTTGGCATTTCGCAGTGGTCTCTGACCCGGCGATCAAGGCGGAGATCCGCCGCGGCGCCGAGGCCGAAGAGAGGGAGTTTTACGAAGGGGGACGGGCGACCGCGGAGTGGCTGCAGGCGCTGGCGCCGCTCGGCACCGATTGGCGCAAGCCCTTCCTCGAGATCGCGCCATGGCTGGTGGTGGTCTTCAAGCAGATCCACGCGGTCGATGCCGATGGGTCGAAGCTCACCAATTATTACGTCAACGAAAGCGTCGGTATCGCCTGCGGGCTGTTTATCGCGGCCATCCATCAAATGGGTCTCGCCACACTCACCCACACCCCGCAACCGATGCGATTTCTGACCGGGATTCTCGACCGGCCGGATAACGAGCGTCCTTATATTCTGTTTCCAGTCGGCTATCCACACCCCGATTGCGAGGTGCCGGAGATTCCCAAAAAGGGCATGGAGGAGATTAGCACTTGGTTTTAACCGTCAGCTCGAGGCGTATAGATCAACGTCACAGGTCCTTCGTCAGTGTCGCAACTGAGGGCCAGACGGCCGGCCAGAAAGGTGTAGCCCGTGGCGCCGGCGAGGGTCGAGAGGTAATGCCGTTCGAGATCCATCAGCGGCTCCGGGCAGGCCTTTCGGGTGGCGCCCATGCCGTTGAACCCGAGCTCACCCGGCCTTGGTGTCGTGACTCCGGCGAAGTAGTCATTGCAGCCGCTGTTGCCCGAGATCCTGTCGTCCCGGAAGACCATGCTGATCTCGACGTCTTCTGGCAGTGAATGCCCTCGGCCGAGCTCGATCAGCCGCCATCCGTGACCTTCGAGGTCGACAAGCGACAACGTCCCTGTGGTCTCGTCAGCGCTCCGGGACAGGCCGCCCTCGCCGAGGACCCAGGTGACCATCGCTTTCTCGGTCGGGCAACACGCGGCGTCCTCAGGGCCCGCCCGGACGAGGTCGAGGGTGATCCTGCCGTCGTCGATTGTGCCCGACCGAATCTGGACCCGATCGCCGATCATGCTCGTGCCGAGGGTGACGATGTCCCCGTCGCGGCGAGCCATGACCGCCAGATAGAGGCGGTTACCCGAGCCTCCCGAGCTCTCCCAGAGGAGCGCCGCCGCCTCTTCGTGTCCGTCTTTATCGAGGTCTCCGGTGAGAATGAAGTGGTCGACCAGGCCGACCGCAGGACGTGATGCCCCACCTTCGACGTACGGCTCACCCTCCCAACGCCCGTCGGTGAGGGTCACGGGTTGGTCCATGATGCCGGAGAAGGTGGCGTTGGCGAGCTCGAAGGCTGTCGGAGCACCCTCCGTCTCCTCCGATGAATTGACCGCCGCCGGCCCGCCGCAGCTGAAGGCCGCGGTCGCTATCACGAACAGGCTGAGCGCTGGTGTTCGACCCATCATCTCTTCATTCTCCGTTGCCGGCTGCCGCTGCTTCGGCCGCCTGCCGCGCAGCGCGCTCGCTGGCATCGATCTCTCGCTCGACCGCGGCGAGCTTCTCCTGAAGCAGCGCATGGTCCTCCTCGCTGAAGCCGAATATGTTGCCGCCCTCGTAGTAGCGGAGGGCGAATCTTATTTCCGCGCGAGCCCTGTAGAAGTCGTCAGTCGCCATATGCTCCTCGATGTCGTCAGAGATCGACTGACGGACGATCGCGCGCGCCCTCTGTTCGGGCGCCAGGATGGTGAATCCTGTAATAGCCAGGGCGAGCGCCATGCGGTCCTTTTCAGCCATCTCGAACTCCGCCTCGAGGTCCGCCAGGCGATTCTCGATCAATCTTCGCTCGGGCCCAGGCCCGAGATCTTGGCGTTGTGCTTTCAGGTCTTCAATCTCCGGTTCCATACCCGCAAGCTGCGCCTCGACCTCATCGATGAAGCTGTAGCCGGTGGCGACGCGCGCGTTTTCCACCGACGCCTCGAAGGCAATCGCGAGGGCGCCGACGACCAGAACAGCCGCCAGGGTTGCCAGAATAGTCGCCAGACGAGGTCTTCGCCGCGACCAGTTGGCCAGCTTTTCGATCTTGGTCGGCGCGATCACTGACACGGGTAGGAACTCGCGATAGCGGCGGATGTCGTCGGCCAGCTCGCGGGCCGAGCGGTAGCGCTTGAATGGGTCCTTGGCCAGCGCCTTCATGGTGATGGCCGAGATCGTGCGATCGACCCGCGGGTTGCGTTTTCGCGGAGGTTCCGGCTCGTGATACATCACGCCTTTCATCGACTCGACCGCGGTCTCGCCTCGGAAAGGGTTCACCCCGGTCAGGACCTCGTAGAGCATCACCCCGAGCGAGAAGACATCGGTCTGGCGGTCCGACTCGGCGGCGAGGCCCGAAGCCTGCTCGGGCGACATGTAGGCCGGGGTGCCCATCACCGCCCCGAGCCGCGTTCGCTGAGAATCGGATTGGCTGCCGTCCTCGTCCTCGACCAGCTGTTTCGCCAGCCCCCAATCCATCACATACACGACCCCAAGATCGTCGACCATGATGTTCTCGGGCTTGAGGTCGCGATGGATGACACCCTGGTCGTGGGCGGCTGCCACCGCCTGGCAGACGCGGATGAAGATCTCAATGAAGTGGGCCCGGATGCTCCGATCCAGAAGGTCGTCGGTAATGCGTTCATTCATCAGCTCGCGCAGGGTGTTGCCTCTGATCTTCTTCATGGCGTAGAAGCAATCGCCGTCGGGCAGGAGCCCGGCTTCGAAGACACACGTCGTTCCCGGGTGGTCGAGGCCGGCGAGGATCTCGGCCTCGGCAAAGAAGCGCTGGCGAATATCACGCTGGGACGCGTACTCCGGCCGCAGTCTTTTGACCGCGACGACACGTCCCAGCTGAACGTCGGTCGCCTGGTGGACGATCGCCATCCCACCCTCGCCGAGGGTCTCCCCGATCAGATAGCGATTACCGGATCTGGAATTGATCCGCTCGTGGGGCTCGACATAGTTGGTCGATCCCCGATCACCCGAGGGATCTTGGTCGAGAAAACTCGTGGCTTCGGTCGCATCGCCCTCTGGTTTCGCGTCCTTCTTTTGATCGTCGTCACGTGTCATCAGCGTTCTCCCATGCCTCCACCCCGGCTGTTCACGGTGTCGGTGAAGAGATTGTAGCAACGGGGCCCAGCCGGCCAAACCGGCGAACGGTCGCTGTGCTTGCTATATTCGGCGGGATGTCGGGTTCGAAACCTCCCACCGACGATGAGGATCAAGGCCGACCGAGCCTCCTGGCGGATATCTGGCGATCGATTTTTCCGCGGCCGATACGACCGCGGACGGACCGTGAACGTCGGCGCACAATTCTCGGAATCTTCGTTCTCCATATGCGGCCGGTGCAGGTTCGTCGCAACACGCTCGCTTACACCCACACCTTCGGCCTCGGCGGCAGCTCGCTGACCCTGATCGGACTCATGATCTGCACCGGCGTGCTGCTGATGCTGGCCTATGAGCCGAGCCCGGAGCGGGCGTACGACTCGGTCATCGGTCTCCAGGATCAGTTCCTCTTCGGCGGTCTGGTGCGAAACATCCACCACTGGAGCGCCAACATCCTTGTCGCTGTGGTCCTTCTTCATCTTCTGCGGGTCTTCTTCACCGGAGGATTCCACGGTCCGCGGCGTTTCAACTGGGTGATCGGCCTCGCCTTGCTGGCGGGGGTCCTGACCGCCAACTTCACCGGCTACCTCCTACCCTGGGACCAGCTCGCCTACTGGGCCGTCACAATCTGCACCGGAATGTTCAGCTACGTGCCGTGGATTGGCGGGTGGTTGCAGAGCATGGCGCGCGGTGGTTCCGAAATCGGGTCGGCGACCCTGGTCATCTTCTACTCCTTTCACACAACCCTGGTGCCGGTCGCCCTCGTGCTGCTGATGGGCTTTCACTTCTGGCGGGTGCGCAAGGCTGGAGGCGTCGTTGACCCGCGCCCGGACAACGAGATAACGGACGAGAAATCCGAAAACGTCTTGACACTGCCAGAGCTCATGATGCGAGAGCTCGCCGCGGCCCTTGCCTTGATCGCGTTCGTCGTCGTCCTGTCGGTCTTCGTTGATGCGCCGCTCGGAGCGCCGGCAAACCCCGGGATGAGCACCAACCCGGCCAAGGCGCCGTGGTACTTTGTCGGCCTCCAGGAGCTGCAGCTCCACTTCCACCCTCTGATCGCAGTGGTCGTCATCCCTGCGCTGGTTGCCCTGGCCCTGTTGGTCATTCCCTATCTGCGATACCCCGAAGAGCTGTCCGGCCCCTGGTTTCTGTCCGCCACCGGCCGGCGCACCGTAGGGTTGGCGGCCGCGTTCGGTCTGGGTGTGACGCCGGTCCTGATCCTCCTCGATGAGCTGGTGCTGCAGCCGGGTGCGGGGCTGCCGACCTTGGTCGGGCGGGGTCTGGTGCCGCTGGTGTTGGTGGGCGCGGCGGTGTTCGGCTTCAGGAGTCTGTTGATCAAGAGGTTTGGTGCGAGCAAAGGGGAGGTCGTGCAGGCAGTCTTTGTCCTTTTTTTCGTCGGGTTGGCGGTGCTGACCGTGACTGGCGTCTGGTTCCGGGGCCCCGGCATGGCCCTCACCTGGCCCTGGGGGTGATGAGGTGATGTGTCGCCTTTTGATTTCAACGCAGAGGCGCAGAGGTGCAGAGGCGCAGAGAATCTTTTTGGTGAGGAAAGCCTCAGACAGAAAAGATCTTCTCTGCGTCTCCGCGTCTCTGCGTCTGTGCGTTCCTTTTTGAGCCAGGCGTTGGTTGGAGAGACCTCGTGAACGACATGCTTCCCGAACCGTCTCGGAGGCGATTCCTCGGCAAAGCGTGGCTGCTGCTCGGGGGGGTGGCGCTCGCCGAGGTGGTGTGGATCGTCGGCGATTTCTTCAAGCCCCGGCGGCGCCGGAGGACGGATGAAGCCGCCGACTCGATCGTTGTTGCCGGGCCGGTGGATCGATTCGAGCCAGGCTCCGTGACCGCCTTCCCGGAGGGCAGGTTCTACCTGGCGCGGCTGGCTGATGGCGGCTTCCTGGCCCTCCACCGCGAGTGCACCCACCTCGGCTGCACCGTGCCGTGGATCGCAGAGGAGGATCGCTTCGTGTGTCCGTGCCACGCGTCCTCCTTCGACATCACCGGTGATGTTCTGAGCCCGCCGGCGCCGTGGCCGCTGGACATCTTTTCGGTGCGGATCGAGAACGATATCGTCAAAGTGGATATCAGAAAGTCGATTCGGCGGCAGAGCTTCGTAGCGTCGCAGGTGGTGCGCTGGTGACGAACACCACCCTCGATAGATGGAAACTGATTGGCGTCACCGCGACGGCGGTGATCGTTCTCAGTGTTCCGGTGTGGGTGATCCGAAACGGGAGAGCGGAAGCCGGCATGGAGCCGGCTGAGAGCGGCCCGATCTTCGTCGGGCGCGAGACCTGCTGGCCGTGCCACGAGTCGGCCTTTGCGAGCTGGCGGGGCTCGGACCACGACCTCGCGATGGACGTGGCCACCGAGGACACGGTGCTCGCCGGTTTTGACAACATTGCCTTCACGTCGAAGGGCATTACGTCGACGTTCTTCACGCGAGGCGGCCGCTTTTTCGTCAACACCCAGGGCCCCGACGGTGAAATGGCCGACTTCGAGATCACCCACACCTTCGGCCACGAGCCGCTGCAACAGTATCTGGTGCCGTTTCCCGGCGGACGGTTGCAGTGCCTGACCATCGCCTGGGACACGGATCTTGGAGAGTGGCTCGACCTCTACCCGGACACGGTGATCCCGCCCGACGATTGGCTCCATTGGACCCGCGCGGCGCAGAACTGGAACGGCATGTGCGCCGAGTGCCACTCCACCGATCTGCGGAAGAACTTCGACGCGGCGTCGAACGCCTACAATACCACCTGGTCCGAGATCGACGTCAGCTGCGAGGCCTGCCACGGCCCCGGCTCGGACCACGTGGCGTGGGCCGAGATCCAGCCGATGGCGCGGCCCGAGATCGACGACTACGGCCTGATCTTGCATACCGGCGGCATCAGCTCGCGGGAGCAGGTCGAGCTCTGCGCCCCCTGCCATTCACGCCGCTCGGAGCTCGGCGACTGGGACCACACGACCACCGCGTTGCTCGACAGTCATCTGCCGTCGCTGATCGACGAGGGCCTCTACTATGCCGACGGCCAGATCCTCGATGAAGTTTACGTGTGGGGTTCATTCACTCAATCCAAGATGTACGCCAACGACGTGCGATGCACGGACTGCCACGACGCCCATAGTCTGAAGCTCAAGTTCGAGGGCAACGACCTCTGTCTCCAGTGCCACCGGGCCGACGCCTACGACACCCCGGACCATCACTTCCACAAAAAGGTCTACGAGGGCAGGCCCTCCGACGGCTCCCTCTGCGTCAAATGCCACATGCCCGAGCGGCCCTACATGGTCATCGACGAGCGAGCCGACCACAGCCTGCGCGTGCCACGACCCGACCTCAGCCAGACGCTCGCCACCCCCAACGCCTGCTCCCGGGGCGGTTGTCACGATGACCGGCCGCTGAGCTGGTCGGTGGACGCGTTCACCAAATGGTACGGCCAGGCCAAGAAGCCGCACTACGGACCGACCCTCGCCGCCGGTCGCGAGGGCCGGCCGGCGGCGAGGGACAAACTCGTGCGGCTCGCCGGCGACGCCCTCTATCCTGCGATCGTCCGCGCGACCGCGCTGTCGCTGCTCGGGCAGTATCCGGACGAGGAGAGCACCCGCGCCTTTGCCATCGCTCTCGCCGACCCCGAGCCGCTGATGCGCCACACGGCGGTTTCGAGCGTCGTCGCATCCTCGCCCGAGGAGCTCGTCGAGCTGGTCGCGCCCCTCCTCTTCGATCCGATGCGGGCGGTGCGGATGCAAGCGGCGGTGCAGCTTGCGGATATACCGGATCAGCTGTTGAAACCCTATCAGCGCGAGGCTCTCGCCGCAGCGTTGGCCGAGTATCGGAAGGCCATGGAGTACTCGCTCGACTTCGCATTCGCCGGCCACAACCTCGGCAACCTGGCGGCCCGTCTCGGTGACGCGGCCGAGGCCGAGCGGTACTACCGGATGGCGATCTCGATCGACGATCTCTTCTACCCGGCCAAGGCCAACCTCGCGGTGTTGCTCAACGCACAGGGCCGCAACGACGAGGCGGAGGCCCTGCTGCGCTTGATCCTCCAGACCTACCCGGAGCAGTACGATGTAGCTTACTCGCTGGGGCTGCTGCTGGCCGAGATGGGCCGGTACGTAGAGGCTGAGCGCAACCTCGCGCAAGCCGCGGCGGGGATGCCGGGCCACGCAGGGGCAGAGCGCAACCTTCGCGCGATCCGCGAGTACCTCGCCCAGAGTGGTGAATCTCGTCGATGAACATGGATTCGGCGCATCGAAAGACCCGGCCGTCATTTGCCGTAAACCACACACCACAGGCGACCTTTGATTGAGAGTTTGGTATGCTCATGCGCCGTACATCGCCGGCCCGATCAGTCAAAAGGTGACGACCTCCCGAGGACGGCTCCGATTCCCCCGGTATGACCCTCGACGAGAAACTCGGCAGCTGAGCGGCGGCTGTTTACTTCTGTGTCCAGCTTCCGTCGGGTAGCTGGATCCAGTCGCCGGGGTGCGCATTCTCCCGCAGGGTCTCGGCATAGGTGGTGCGGATCTGCGGCAACTGGGCGAGATCGACGTTCTTGGCTGCGGCGATCTCCTTGAACAGCTGCTCGCGATCGGCGTTCTCGTCCTTGATCAACTTCTGCGCGTCGGCCCGTTCCTTCAGCCCCTGAATCGCATCGAGGTTGCGGACCACGAGCAGGGCCTGGTTGCCCTCGCCGATCACGCCACTCGCCTTGAGAGCGTTGATCGCCCCGAGCCGCGTGGCGCGTGAGTCGATGATCTTGCGGATCGCCGGGTTGGTGATCTCGGGCGCCGCGACCTCGTCCTGCGCCGCATACGCAGTGGTCGCGCCGAGGGAGAGGACGCACGACAGCAGGCTCTCGTGCGTGGCCATGTTGGACTCCGCTACCGGCGTCGGCGTCGGCTCGGGAGCCGGGGTCGGCGAGGGCTCGCTCACCGCTTTTCTCTGCACCTCGTCCTCGATCTGCTGCGCCAGCTCCTTGACCGCCGCTTCCGGGAAGTAGACGTTGATGGTGATGCACGCCACCACGGCGGCGGCGCACCCGAGTCCGATTGCGATCGAGCGTTTCATCTTCGTGTCCTCCGTTTCGGGAAACTCCCTAAGGTTGCGTCGTCACGGTCGTCACGTCAAGGGTGCGGAGGCGCTGGATCATGGTCCGGAACGACACCGTCATGCCCGGCTGGACGTTGACGACGTCGAGCCGCAGGGGAAACCTGCCCTTGACGAACAGCTCCCGATCGCCCCGGCGCTCGAGACCGCGAAGCAGGAAGTGGTCGTTCGACAGGGCCATTTCGATACCGATGGAATGGTACGCGTAACTGCTGATGAACCGGCGAAGGCCGCGATCGAGGAACCCGAGGCCGCTGCCCGTGCCGACGATCGCGATGTTGTTGACCGCCTTCAGCGAGATCCGCCGCGGCACTCCCTTGCGGGGTACCGACCGGAGAACGCCACGAAATCCGATCGGGACGTCGCGGAAGATCTCGCAGTCGACGAGCTGGCCCTCGACGATGCCGCTCATCGCTCCGAAGTCGAAGGTGCGGGTCAGCTGCGCGAGGTCGATGTCCCGCCAGTCGGCCGAGAACTTCAGGCGAGGATAGCGGGTGAGCAGGTCGGAGCCGGTGATCCCGCGCATCGTCACCGTGCCGCCGAACAGGGACAGCTCGCCCGTCCCGTCCACTGTCAGAATGCCGTTGCTGTAAAGCACGCGAGGGAAGCGGCCCGTGACATCGCCCGCGAGCGGCGGCAGACCGAGCGCCCGTGCCACCTCAGTAAGGCTGATACGGACCAGCCCGACCGAAGCCGCCAGGTGGCGACTCGATCGTGCAAGTTCGGCGAACTCGACATTTTCGAGCACCACCTCGCCGCCGAAGACCGGGAGGTGGAGGCCGCCGATCGCAGTCACGGTGTCCCCGAGAACACTGAGCTCGGTCGCGGTAGCCGACAGCTCCACTCCGCCCACGGACGCGTTGTCGAATTTGAACGAGCCCCGGTGCGGTTGCCCTTCTTCCGTCGCACCGCCCTCGGCCCAACCGAGGTCCACCGGAAGTTGGATCTGGAGATTCTCCACGTTCGAGCCGTCATCCACGGAAGCGATCGACAGCCGGTCCAGCTCCGCATCTCCGGTCACGGTCACCACCCCGCCGATTGTGCCGTTCAGTCGCGTCCGGAACTCGCCGCCCTCGAGTCGAAGGCTTCCCGCAGCGCCGAGGGTGCCCTGGAATGGCACCGTGACGTAGCGCTCCCAGAAACCACCGATGTCCGTGACCGTCAGCGATTCCTCCCAGGTGGCCGGTGCTCCGGCGGCGATCCGGACCGTTCCTGTCAGGGCGGCCTGGGGACGCAGCTCGAGCTGCACCGTCACCGCCGCGACGCCGCCCGGACCCCGATCCGCGTCGATTTTCACCACCGCCTGGCGGCCGGTGAAATCGGCAAAGTGGGTGCCCCACAGGAGCTGGAATCCGCCCAGAGTGGCGGCGACGTTCGCTCTCAGGCCGCCGCTCGAACCGGCGACGCCCTTCAGCTGTGCCGTCGCTTCGAGCCCTTCCATCACGCGGCTCCCGTCAGCCGCGCTGAGACCGGCTCCCGCCACCTCGATGGGACCGTCGAGATTCCACCCGGTGTCGTCTCTCGTCGCCTCCAGCTCGAGCGTCACGCGCCCGGAGGCGTTGGCGTCGCTCAGCGAGTCGCCGAGAACCGGCGCGGCAAGCGACAGCCAGCCGCTCAGGTCGTCGACCCGTACCGCCAGCCGGACGGACGCGGCCGCGGCAGGTTGCCAGTCCCCCTCGAGACGGGCCGTGCCCAGGCTGCCGGCGTCGACGACCACCTGTCGGAGCCCTACCCCGCCACTCACCGTGTCCCTAGTCGCCGACGCTTGCAGGGCGACCGGCACCGGATCCAGGGGATCGATCGCGACGATCAGCCGGGTGTCGGGCACCTCGAGTTCGATCGTCGGTTTCCCGCGCGTCCACGCAAAGCGGGCGACCGGGTGTTCGCCGGAGAGCCGCCAGCCGGGCGTACCGGCGGCTGCTGCGCCGCGCGAGCGAACGGCGAGATTGTGGACCCACGCCTCTCCGGACACGGTCGGCGCCGTGAGGCTGCCGCCGAGCCGTCCGCGGGCCGCCACCTCGCCCGCCACAACGAGGCCCCCGGGTATCAACGCTGCTGCATCCGTGGCGAACCAGTCCACCAGATGCTCGAGATCGCCTCCGCTCCAGCTCCAGCGGGCGTCGAGCGGCGCCGATGCCCCGAGCGCTGCTGTGCCCGTCACCTCGAGGTCGCCCGCCGCGGCGGTGGCCAGCCTCAGGGAACCGGAGACGGGACGACCTTCGGAGGGCAGTTCGACCCTCGCGTCTAACGTCGTCGGGAGCACGGCGTCGAGTACAGTGTTCGGAGCGGTCTCGGTGGGCAGCCTCGTGATCCGGCCGGTGAGTTCGATCCGGCCGGTCGGGGTCCCGGCGTCGTTGATCCGAACCTCACCCTTCCCCGCGAGGTTGCCGCGAAGGGGCACCGAACCGACGATGTCGAGATCGTGGGCCGTGACATCGACGGCCAGCCCGCTTGCTGGATCGCCGCCAACCTCCAGGTCGATCGTGCCGCCGACCACGCTCCAGCCCGGGGGCAGATCGAGCGGTGGGAGCGACCAGACAGCGGCGTCGATCTCGTTGGCCAGGGCCCGCAACCACCTCACCCTCCACGGTGATGTCGCGAGCGTCGCCTCGATTCGCGCCTCGCCGACCGACGGCAGCGACGGCACCAGCACGACGCGGACGACGCCCGGCGCCTCCTCGACCACGTTACCGTCGAGCCGCGCCACGGCGTCCATTGGCCGACCCGCCAACGAAATTCGGTCGACACAAGCACTGAGTGCGAACCGCGGTTGGTCCGCGGCCAGACGAAGCTCGCCGACAAGGCCGTCGACGTGAGTATGCCGCAGGCTGTCGGGAAGGTCGAGGCCAGCCAGCCGGAGCAGGGGATCGAGCTGCAGCCGGTCGCCGGTGAACGTCACGGTCCCGGTCGGCACAATTCCGAGGCCGTTCAGGTCAGCCGTGAAATCGATGTCGCTGTCACCGTCGGGCGAGAGCAGCGTGAGGCGGCCGCCGACGAGTACGAGCCGCGCCACTGCGGGACTCGCCGACTTTCCGACAGCGGTCGGCCACACGGCGCCGGCAGCCGGGTCCACTATGACCTCGACGCCGACCAATCGCAGGGACTGGAAACGACCCCTGGACATGTCGCCGACGGCACCTCGGGCCACGATTTCGGCGATGCGGATCTCCCGCAGGCCGGGCGCGGCGCGCATCCGAATCACGACCTGACCGAGCCGGATCTCGTTCAGACCCTCGATGTGCAGGTTGCCGACCAAGACCTCGGCACCGAGACGTTCGGCCAGCGCCGCTTGCACGATACGGCGAGGCTGGTCGCGCGCCAGCCACAGGCCGATCGCGACCGCTGCAACCGTCGTCAGAACGACGGCCGCGAGACGTCTCACCTTTCGCATGGTGGAATAATGATAGACCCATCACGTTTGAGTTTGATGAGGGCGAGACTCGGGAAGTACTGCGGCAACGGCCCCGAGCTGTGGCTGAACATACAGAGCGCCTTTGACCTGTGGCACGCGCGGCAAAAACTCGCCGATGCGCTGGACGAGATTCCGACCCGCGCTGCGAGCTGAACCCCCCGGCCTACCCGTCGATACCACCGATGCACAGGTACTTGATCTCGAGGTAATCATCGAGGCCGTACTTGGAGCCCTCACGGCCGTTGCCGGACTCCTTGATGCCGCCGAAGGGGGCCATGGCGTTGGAAATGACGCCCTCGTTGATGCCGATGATGCCGTACTCGAGGCCTTCGGCGACGCGCCAGATACGGCCGATATCGCGCGTGCAGAAGTAGGCCGCGAGACCGAACTGGGTGTCGTTGGCGATCGCGATCGCATCCTCCTCGGTGCTGAACGAAACCAGCGGCGACACCGGCCCGAAGATCTCCTCGCGGAAGACCCGCATGTCGCTGGTGACCCCTGAGAGAATGGTCGGCTCGACGAAGCTCCCACCGAGCTTCGAGCGGCCGCCGCCAAGCATGACCTTGGCTCCTTTCGCAGCTGCGTCCTCGATCATGGCGACGACATTGTCTGCCGCGGCATCGTCGATCAGCGGGCCCATGGTCACGCCCTCGTCGGCGCCGTTGCCGAGCTTGAACTCGGCCACCGCCTCGGCCAGCATCTCGGAGTACTCCTCTATGACGCTTTCCTGGACCAGGACGCGGTTGGCGCAGACGCAGGTCTGGCCGGCGTTACGGTACTTGCTGGCCAGGGTGGCCTTGACCGCCGTTTCGAAATCGGCGTCGTCAAAGACGATGAAGGGTGCGTTGCCGCCAAGCTCCATCGAGGTCCGCTTCATGGTCCCAGCGCATTGCTCAACGAGCTTTTTGCCGACCTCGGTCGAGCCGGTAAAGGTCAGCTTGCGGACGGTGGGGTTGGAGGTGAGCTCATCGCCGATGGCGCCGGTGCGTCCGGCGACGACGTTGATCACGCCCGGGGGGATGCCGGCGCGATCGGCGAGCTCGGCCATCGCCAGGGCAGAGAGTGGCGTTGCGGTCGCGGGCTTGCACACCGCCGTGCAGCCGGCGGCCAGCGCGGCGCCGACCTTGCGCGCGAGCATGGCGTTGGGGAAGTTCCACGGCGTGATGCACGCCACGACGCCGACCGGCTGCTTGATAACGACGATTCGGCGGTCGGTGGCAGGCGGAGGTATGACGTCGCCATAGATCCGTTTGGCCTCCTCGGCAAACCACTCAATGTAGCTCGCGCCGTAGGCGATCTCGCCTCGCGATTCGAAGAGTGGTTTGCCCTGCTCCGCGGTCATGACCCGCGCCAGGTCCTCCTGGTGCTCCATCATCAGCTCGAACCACCGCCTGAGGAGATTTGAGCGCTCTGCGGCCGTCTTCTGCCGCCACTCGATCTGGGCCCGCTCTGCCGCCTCGATGGCGCGGCGGGTTTCGCCGCCGCCGCATTTCGCCACCTCCGCAACGACCTCGCCAGTCGCCGGGTTGGTCACGGCAAAGGTCGCGCCGTCGTCGGCGTCGATCCACGTGCCGCCAACCAAGGCCCGGGTTTTCAACAACGTACTGTCGGTGAGTTGCATGGTGTGATCCCCCGTATCGCGTTCTCGACTGGTGTTATAGCATCCGGCTTCGCCCTTCCGGCTTCGCCCTTCCGGTTTTGCCCTCCGGGCTGAGCCGTCACACGACCGGCATCCGGGGCGCGGTACAGTAACCCGGTGATTCCTGGAGCGCCGACGCCATGACCTCACTTTCCATCGCTTACGTAGCGACAGCTGCGGTCTGCACCGTGGTGGGCAACGAACCCACGCTTGCCCTCCAGTGGCAGATCGCCAAGCGACACCGGGTCGGTGTCCGCTGGATGGACCTCAAGGCGACGCTGGCGTGGCAAAGCGATTTCACTGAAGGAGAAGGCACCGCCGAGGCCAAGGGGAGCGGTCCGCTACCCTACCTCTACTTCGAGTATCGGCGCCTGTTCTCCGAGCACTGGCGCTTCCTCACCGGTCTCGGCTTGCTGAGCGTCAAGGTCGGCGACAACCTGGTCACCATCGACGTCGATTGGGCGGGCATCTATACTGCCGAAGGTAACCTGGTCGACGGCGCCGTCAAGATGGACATCAACGACGTCAGCGTCTTCGCACGGGTGAGGTTCTGAGGGTCTCGATCTCGTCGATGACGCCAACAACCACCGCCCGCACCGGCGCGTCGGGGGCTTCGAGCACCTGACGCGCGCCGTTGCCCTCGTCGAGCACGAGCACGGTCTCGCCGGCGCCGGCGCCGACGGCGTCCACCGCGATGACATCCCCGCCGGTCCCGTTGCCATCGAGGTCGAGCAGGTCGACAAAGAGCAGTTTCCGGTTTTCGAAGACCGGCGAGCAGATGGTCGAGACCACGGTGCCGGCGACGCGTCCGATCTTCACTGTGACCACTCCTCGACCGCATCAACGATGCCGACGATGGCGTGGTCGACCGGACCGGGTGGCGGCGGCAGAGCCAGCGAGGCCTCGCGGCTCGAAACAAAGGTGACCAGGTCGTCAGGCGCGGCCATCGCGACCCCGTCGGCGGCAACAACCGGCCGTCCGCGCGGTCGAAGCTTGCGGTCGAGCGGCTGCACGATCAAGAGTCGGGCGCCTTCGAGACCGTCGTAGATCGTCGTCGCGACCACTGTCCCTGTGACCCTCCCGAGTTCCATATCTACACTACGCTCCTCGTGACCTCGCGTAGCGAGGGCCGCAAGATGGTGCCAATATTTGTGCGGTCGAGACGGCCGCACCACAATCCTTCCCTCTTGTGGTGCAGGCGTCTCGCCTGCACACGACGTGGTCGGAGCTTCGCAGTCGCGCGAAGCACGCTAACCCCTGCCGCCGCTGATGCGCGAGGAGAACTCGGTCGCCGCCTCGAGGTTGGCCAGCATCTCGTCGTGGAAGTCGGGGATCACGACCTGGGCGACCAACATGGATGGGTCGTCAAGGTGATCGACGCCGACCTCGACCGCCGCCTCGACGTCGGCGACGGTGCCCGAAAAGACGCAATAGGCCTTGCCGCCGAGCCGGTCGGCGAGCTTGAGTTCGACCAGATCCACGTCGGCGCCCTTGAGGCCGCGGTCGGCGGCGCCGATGGTTGCGGCGACGGTTGTGGTCTCGACGATCCCGATCGCTTCGCCGGTGACCCGACCGCGCATTCCGCGCAGGTAACGTGCGATATCCGGGTGGGCGGACGGCAGGAAGATCCGATCGACCACGGCGTCGCCGCCGGCGGAGAGGCCGGCGACGTAACTCTCCTCGACCGACGCGACGTCACCGCCGACCAGCACCAGGTATTTACCCGGATGAACGGTGCCGGCATAGGTGACCTCGACAGGGGCGCGTTTGACCATGGCGTCGCCGGCCCGCATCCCGATGGCGATAGAGTTGAACTCGAGCAATGCAATAGCCGGCTGCATCAGACGATCCTCAGACCACCGGCGACGGTCATCCGGCGATCACGGGAGAAGCTGCGTGGTCGGGTCAGCCCTTCGCCGGTCGGGCTGGCGATGGAGAAAGAGGTGTAGCCCTCTCCACCGTCGCCGAGACCGGCGAGATTGGCGGCGTTGGCGACGAAGATCGAGACATCGATGTCACGCGCCATGCTGGTGATGGCGTTGACGTCGCGGGAGTAGATCGAGGCGGTATGGCCGCAGCCGTGCTCGGCCTGGATTGCCAGGTCGATGGCCTCGTCGACGGTGCGGACCCGGACCACCGGCATCACCGGCATCATCTGCTCGGTCCACACCAGGGAGTGCTCAGGCGGCACGTCGGCGAGCACCAGGCGGAGATCGTCCCCGGCCTGAATCCCGATCTCGGAGAGAATTGTCCCGGCGTTCTGGCCGATCCAGCGTGAGTTGATCCGGCCCGGTTTGCCTGGCTCGCCGATCTCCGAGAAGATCACCCGCTCGAGCTTTTTGAGCTCGTACGCCTTGAGCAGGTAGGCGTGGTTGGTCCGCATCTGCCGCAGCAGCTCGTCGGCCGCGGTGTCCACGACAATGACGAGCTTCTCGTCGGTGCAGATCACGTTGTTATCGAATGACGCGCCGCGCACGATCTCTCGCCCTGCGAGCTCGAGGTCAGCGTTGACGTCGACCACCACCGGTGGATTGCCGGGACCGGCGCAGATCGACCTCTTGCGGGTTTTTTGCGCCTCCTTCACCACGCCCGGTCCGCCGGTGATCATCAAAATCCGGACCTGTGGGTGGTTCATGAGCCGCTGGGCGCTCTCGATTGTCGGCTCCGGGGTCGCGGTGACGAGGTCGGGCGGGCCACCGGCCGAGACGATGGCCTGGTTCAGCCAGCGGACGTTCTGGACCGAGACCCTTTTGGCGTTGGGATGGGCGTTGAAGACCACGGCGTTGCCTGCCGAGACGATGGCGATGGAGTTGTTGATGATCGTCGCGGTCGGGTTGGTGGTCGGGGTGATGGCGCCGATGACGCCGAAAGGCGCGTACTCGGTAACGGTCAGACCCTGATCGCCCGACCACACCCGGGGCTCGAGGTCCTCAGGACCGGGCGTTTTGTTGGTGACAAGGAGGTTTTTGAGCAGCTTGTCCTCGGCGCGGCCGATGCCGGTCTCCTCACGCGCCATGTTCGCCAGCTCTCCAGCCCTGTCGCGCATGGCACTACGCACCGCATCGATGATGCGGTGCCTTTTTTTCAGTCCCATCGATCGGTACGCTTCGAACGCCGTCCGTGCCGCCGCCACCGCGGAGTCGACATCCGGATAGATGCCATCGCCGGCGACATCCTGTCGGTCGACCATGGCGGTGGGCGGCACTTCCGTATGGCCGCGAAGCTTCAGCCGCACGCGTTCGACGACGGCCGCGATCTCCTGCTGGTCAAATGCTGCTTGCAACTGCTGCGCCTCCAGTCACCGGTCGAGGTTCATCGCTCCTCGTCCTCGACCGCGCCCGTTTCGATCGTCAGCTCGCCCACTCGCCGCCGGCCGGGGTCTTGCGGTAGATCTCCTCGCCGCCGACCTCCCAGCTATCGACGATGGCCATGATGACCGCGTCACACGGGCGGTCGCGGGTGT
>Ga0307423_1000027_pt1 | contig 77456 bp, 48 predicted proteins | sample SalMarWE160310MG_FD_202154 | JGI IMG/M metagenome (GOLD analysis project Ga0307423, IMG submission 202154) | Salt marsh sediment microbial communities from the Plum Island Ecosystem LTER, Massachusetts, United States - WE1603-10 | ecosystem: Environmental > Aquatic > Marine > Intertidal zone >...
ACGGACGCTTCCGGTCCGCCTACGAGCGTGCCGAAGAGGCGCTGGCGCTCCCCGCCCCGATTCCCCGCGAGGTGGCCGACGCGGCCACGGATCTCCAGGAACGCTCCCTCGTCAACGGCCTGCGCGTGCTCGCGGTCTTCCCGGTGGGGAGCACCGCCGAGGTGCGGGCCGCCGCCGAGGCAGACCTGGAAGGACAGCTCTCGGACGTCCTCGAGCTCGATCACTGGAGGAGGCCGCCTCTCTTCGTGGCGGTGGCCGACCCGGTGGTGGTGCGCCAGACCACCCGGCGCCTCCTGCCGCCGGGAACGCCCTTCCGGCCCGGGCGGGTCCTGGACGCGATCGGTGCGGATTTCGGCGCGCTGGTGGAGCTCACCCGGCTCGAGGCGACCGAGCACGACGTCACGAGCAGCGCGCGCACGACGCGCACCCGACAGGGGCGTCCGGCCTCCTACTCCGTCGAGCAGGGACAGGTGCGCTACGCGATCGAGGCCACCATCACATTCTTCGACGAGCGCGGCGTCCAGATCGGGTCCGCCACCGCACGCGCGAACGAAGCCGGGCGCTTCGAGCGGGGGGTGTACCGCGGCGACCCGCGCGACCTGGAGCTCAGCCGCGGCGAGCAACTCCTCTTCGACCTCGCGGCCCAGCGGCAGCGGCGCGCCGAGATCGAGACGAGGCTGCTGTCGGAGCTGGCCGCCAACGTGGCCGACGATGTCTTTCGCGAGGTGGTCCGCAGGATCCCGTAGGCCGTGAGTGGACGCGGGGGCCGGGAACGGCCCCCGCGTCCACGGCGTGTCGTGTGTCTACCTCCTCCAGAAGGCAGGGTCCTTCGCCTTCGTCTCCGGCGCTACGTACGACATCGTCGGACTGACGCGGAAGCGGTTCGTGATCACGGTCTGGAAGTCGTTGGTCATGGACTGCTGCATCGTCGCCATGTCCTTGGCGGCCATCCCCTGCCACATCGCGTTGCCGTCGGCCATCATCTTGTCGAACCCGGCGTAGTCGTCGACCGTCGAGAAGATCAGGTAGTTGCTACCGGGCATCCCGGCCGTGACCTGGTAGACGCGGTAGCTCATCCCCGGCGCGGCCCGCTTGACCTGCTCCATGTAGACCTTCGCGGCCGCCTCCCAGGCCTGCTCGTGGCCGAGTCGGACCCGCATCGTCGTGATCTCGTAGAACCGGACCATGGACAGATCGGGGAACGCGCCGTAGCTCAGGTCCGGCCGCGCCATGGCCTGGAATGTGTGGCTTCCCTCGAGATACTGGCCGTCCGCGCGCCACAGCCGTGCCTGCTCCGCCGACAGCGCCTGATTCGACGCGTTCGCCTTCATGTTCTCGCCCTCGGCCGCGAACGACGCATAGGGCGACATGAACCACACTTCGGGAGAGCCGGTCAGCGACTCGATCGCCATGTAGTAGTAAGGCGAGTTGACCTTTGCGAACGCGGCCGGCCAGCCGGCTTCGTTGGCCTCGTGGTCGGCGTCCAGGCCGGGCTTCAGCTCTTCGACGATGATGGTCAGGATGCCCGGCTGCGAGGTGGGCATGCCCTGGGCGAGGACACTGCCGGCCGTAGCAGCCAGCACGAGGGTGGGAAGGAGAAGGCGGGGCAGGGTGCGCATTGGGGGGCTCCGTTCGGCCGCGGGGGCCGGAACACGTGAAACGGCGCTCGCCGCGAGGAGTCGGGCGAGCGCCGGGACTACCTATGCCGGTTTCCGGGGTACGGGCGCCAATACCGACCCGGAACGGGGGGCGAGTCAATGATCGCGGCGGGAAGGCGATCACGCGGTATCGGGGCGGCCCTCCCCGCGCACCACTTGCTCCCGGCAGCGCCGACCCCGCAAGTTCGCGGGGCACGGTGGGCGTCCGACCAGCACTCGCCCCGGCCTCCGCGAGCCCTCCGCGCCCGGACCCAGCCCCCCCTGGAGAGAAGCCGAACCATGGCCCAGGTCAGGAAGTTCGGTGCCTTCGCCGGAGTCTTCACCCCGTCGATCCTGACGATCCTCGGGGTCATCATGTACCTGCGGCTGCCCAACATCGTCGGGCAGGCAGGCCTCTTCCAGACCCTGGGCATCATCGCCGTCGCGCATATCATCTCCGTGGCGACGGGGCTGAGCGTCTCTTCCATCGCCACGGACAAGAAGGTCAAGGCCGGCGGCACGTACTACATCATCTCCCGCAGCCTGGGCCTGCCCGTAGGCGGCACGCTCGGCCTCGCGCTCTTCGTCGGCCTCTCCTTCAGCGTCAGCCTGTACCTGATCGGATTCTCGGAGAGCTTCCTCGGTTACTGGGGGCTGCCCGCCGACATCGGCACCCTCCGCATTGCCGGGACGCTCGCGCTGACCGGCGTCACGATCGTCACCCTGATCAGCACCGCCCTGGCGCTCAAGACGCAGTTCTACATCATGACGGCCATCGCGCTATCGCTGCTCTCGATCCTCCTCGGCCGTCACGAGTTCGCGCCCGCCGCGCCGCTGCTCCATCCCATCGCAGACGCCGCTCCGTTCATCGTGCTGTTCGGCATCTTCTTCCCGGCCGTGACCGGCTTCGAGGCGGGGGTCTCGATGTCCGGAGACCTGAAGGACCCGAAGCGTGCGATTCCCGCGGGCACGATCTCCGCGATCGTCATCGGCCTCGTCGCCTACATCGGGCTGGCCACGTTCTTCGCCTTCACCGTCGACAGTGAGCAGTTGACGGCCAATCCGAACGTGCTTCTCGACATCGCCCTCTTCCCGCCCCTCGTCATCGCCGGGATCTGGGGCGCCACGATCTCGTCCGCGTTCGGCAGCATCCTCAGCGCGCCCCGCATCCTCCAGGCGACCGCCACCGACGGCATCACGCCCCACTGGTTCGGCATGGGGTACGGCCGGGAGAACGAACCGCGCCATGCGTTGGTGCCGGCGTTCCTCATCGCCGAGGCCGGCATCCTGATCGGCGAGCTGGACGTCATCGCACGCATCGTCTCGATGTTCTTCATCACGACGTACGGATTCCTCAACCTGACCGCGGCCATCGAGAGTTGGGTCAGTCCGGATTTCCGCCCGGACTTCCGTGTCCCCAGGTTCGTCGCGGTCATCGGTTCCATCGCCTGCTTCGTCGTGATGATCCAGCTCGACTTCCTGGCGATGCTCGGCGCGTCCCTGCTGCTCGGCGGACTCTACCTGTTGCTCACACGCAGGCAGCTGCGCCTGGAGACCGGCGACACCTGGGAGGGCGTGTGGTCCTCGCTCGCCCGCTCGGCCCTGCTCCGTCTCGACGCCGGGCTCACACACCGCCGCAACTGGCGACCGAACGTCCTTCTGTTCAGCGGGAGCCTGGCGGCTCGGCCGCACCTTGTGGAGTTCGCCCGCCAACTGGCGGGCTCCCGCGGCCTCGTCACCAACTTCAACCTCGTGGAGACGGAGTCGACCCCGCCTCCGGAGCGGTCACCCCTCGCCGGAGAGGACGCCGTGGCGGCCTCCGGCGCGCTTCCGTCCTGGGGCGTGTTCACCCGGCAGGTGCCGGTTCCCGACGTCTACTCCGGCATTGCCCACATCGCCGATCACTACGGGTTCGCCGGCATCGAGCCCAACACGGTCATCATGGGCTACGCCCGGAACTCCCGGGACCCGCAGCGGTTCACCGAGCTTCTCCAGCACCTCGCGGACGGCGACCTCAACATCCTGCTGGTCGACTTCGACCCCGATCGCGGCTGGGGGCGACGCCAGCGAATCGACGTCTGGTGGCGACTCGCGGGCAGCGACGTCTCCTTCGGCCTCGCGCTCATCCGCTTCCTCGGCAACGCGGACGAGTGGCGGGATGCCGAGGTCCGGTTCCTCACCGTGAACGATCACGACTCCGCGTTCAATGCCTCCATCCTCCGCGACATGGGGCGGGTGCTGGACGAGCACCGGGTGCAGGCCGAGGTGCGGGTCATCGACAACGTGACCGAGAGGCGACCGTTCCCGGAGATCATCCGCGGAGAGTCCATCGACGCGGACCTGACCGTGCTCGGCCTCTCCGACCTCCGCGAGGGAGACCCGGCGCGGTTCGTCGCCGACACGAACTCCATCGTCGGCGTCCTCGGCACGGTGGTCCTCGCCCATGCCTCCTCGTTCTTCGCGGAGCCGCTCGTGCGCGCCGCCGCCGCGCTGCGCGCACCGACACCCGCTCCCGAAACGGAGGTTTCGGCCCCCAACGCGTCGGCCCGCCTCGGCGAGACCGACATGGGAGCGCCGGAAAGCGTGGCCGTGGTCGCCCGCGCGGTACTTCGCGACCTGCGGGCCGACCTGGAGTCCGACTTCGAGGAGTTCGTGCACCGGATCTTCGAGATCGACCGTGCGTTCGTGAGCGACGTCGGGGACCTCACCGCCCGTGCGCTCGCCGACCTCACCGCGGCGGGGAAGGACGGCGCTATGTCCGCCGGCGACGAGGCGCTGCGGTCGCGCGACGACCTCGTCCGGAGCGCGCTCGAACGGATCGAGCGGGAGCGTACGGAGGGAGCCTCCGCCCGGGCCGCGCTCCTCACGGGGTTCGGCGACCGGCTCGCGGCCGCGGTGGCCGCCCGGCTGCATCAGGTGCCGGATCGGCTCGATGTGGTGCCCGACCCCGATCCGGTAGGCATGCCTCCCACGGGCAGCGGAGGCCTGTTCCGCCGGAAGGCGGGACACCGCGCGCGGGCGAGGATGCTGCTCGAAGCCCAGCTCTGGACGTTCGGGACGCGAGCGCGCGCCGCTCTCCGCCAATCGGTGTCCGCCGCCGCGGTACAGAGCGCGGCCGTCACGCAGCATTGGCTGGAGACCGCGATACCCGCGCGCGCGGCGATGGAGCGGATGCGGGAGTCCGGCAGCTCGACCGCCGTGCGGGGGGCATCCGTGCAGGAGGACACGCCGCGTGACGAGATCGAGGACGCCCTCAGGCAGTCCGCGGACGAGGAGGACCGGATTGCCCGCGAGATCGACACGCAGGCCGTCGGCGCGGTCGTCTCCTTCGCTCGCGAGGCATCCGCACCGCAGAGGCGCCGGGCCGAACGTGAGGCCCGGTCCATGGAGGCCGCGGCCCGGACCGAGTCGGTGAGGATCGAGGAGTCCGTCGATGCCCTGCCGGCCGCACTCGAGCTGCTCCTGAACGGCTCGACGCTCGGCCTCGGGCTCGCGCTCGCCCGCGACCGCGTTCACCGGGAAGCCGCCCTCACCCGCTCCCGGCTCCAGGAGGCCATCTTCGAGCCCACCATCAGAAGGCTCGAACGCCTTGGAAGCGTTCTTCACCAGGTGCGAGGTGCGCTCGACCCCGACTCCGCCGCCGAGGTCGAGACCGCGGTGCACTATCACCTTGCTCTGGGTGCCCCGTCGTTGCTCGCGGGGCTCGCCGAACGGTTCGACGCCCACGCCGTCGCACTCCCGTCGTCGCTCGCGGTCATCAGCGCCGAAACGGATACCTTCCTCGCCGAAGGGCGCCCGGAAGAGGTCGGCGCCACGGAGCTTCCGGTTCGCGAGGTCTTCGAGTACCTGGTCCGAACCGAGGTGCTTGCGCCGCTGCTCGATGAAACGACGCGCGCGCTCGACGAGGTCGAGGCCTCCGCCGACGTCTGCCGCGAGGTCGCCCAACTGGCGGCCTTCGAGCTGCGCGCCCCCGAGGACTCCGCTCGCGCCGTCGGCGGTGGGACCGGCTTCGACGTGATCGTACGGAGCGGGATGGAGAGGATCGAGCGGGAGGTCGGCCGTCTGCGCGAAGCCGGCGCGTCCTTCGACGAGGCCGTCCACCGCCACTTCCAGGGGTTGGTCGCGCGCATGGACCCGTTCAGCTTCGGCCGCGTCGCCGGGCGTCTGCAGCAGTACGTCCGGAGCGAGCGGGGGCGCGGGCTCGTCGGCGGTCTGACGCGCCTGGGTCGGCGCGCGGGCCGCTTGTTCGCGGAGCAGGCGACCGGGCTGGCCTACCGACGGAGCGAGGGTGTTCTGCTGGCGCGCCGCCTGGAGCGCGAGGGACTGGAGGGCCGCGGCCCGGGACTCCGTGTCGGGCGACTCGTGAAGAGCGTCTCACCGCGAGCCGATGTGCTCGAAACGCTACCCACGTTCTACCGTCAGCTGTTTCTCGGCGGCGCGGCGGTTTCGGGAGATACCAGCGGTTTCGAAGCCGAGTTGGCCGAGGCCGAAGCGGCCGTGCAGGCGCACCGCAGGGGCAAGCGCGGCGCTCTCTTCATCGTCGCCGAGCACGGCCACGGGCGGGCCACCCTGTCGACCATGCTGACGCGGCGCCTCTTCCCGCGTGGTACCGTCTTCCGGCTCGATCCCGTCGAGGGCGGGTCCATCGACCCCGACAACTTCGAGCTCCGCCTGGCCACGGCGCTCCGGATGCCGCGTGAAGACGCACCGAGGATGATCGCCCGGATGCCCGCGGGATCGGCACTCGTCCTCCACGACCTCGGCCTCTGGTGGGAGCGCAGCCCCGGCGGGAACGCGGTGCTCGACATCATCATCGGACTGATGGAGCGCTTCGACGACCGGTGCCTGTTCATCGTCAACGCGAACATCCACGCCTTCCGCCTGATGAACCGGATCCAGCCGATGGACGACCGGATCCTCAAACTGATCGAGTGCGAGCCGTTCCACGCGCGTGAGCTGAAGGAGCTGGTCCTGCTACGGGCCGGCGCCGGCGGGCTCGGCTTCACGATCGACGGCCGGCCGGATGAAGCGCTCTCTGATTGGCGGATCGCCCGTTTCTTCGACGCGCTCTTCGGCTACTGCAACGGCAACGTCGGCGCCGCCCTCAGCGCGTGGATCACTTCGATCCGCGAGGTCGAAGACGACACGGTCCACGTCGTGACGCCCCGGCGGCCACGGCTCGAACCCTTCTCGGATCTCGGCCCCATCCAGCGCATGATCGGCGTGCAGCTCGCGATCCATGATCGTGCCACGCAAGACCGGCTCGTCCGCATCACTCGACTGGACCGCGCCGTGCTCGCCCGGGAGATGCGGGTGCTGGAGAGCTGTGGACTCCTCGTGCAGCGAGCGGGTGGCGCGTACCAGATCGACCGCTTCGCGCGCCCGCACTTCGTACGGTTCCTCACGCAGGAGGGACTGTTGTGATCGAGTTCACGTCGACGGTCGCCCGGCTCGTGCCCCTCCTCGCGCTCGTCGCGGTGGTCTTCCTGCTGCGCAGGCTCGAGCCGTATCTGCCCTCCCGCCGGGCGCGACGATTCGTACAGCGTGGGCTCGTACCGCCCATCGAGCTGCTCACGGCGGTGAGCGCGGCCGTCTGGATCTTCGCCAGGCTGGTCGACGGCCGGACGACCTGGGTAGGGTTCGGGTGGACCGTGCTGTTCCTCGCCCTCGCGTGGACCGCCCGGACGGCCATCGAGGACTTCGTCGCGGGTGCGCTGCTGCGCATGGAGGGCGGCGTCGAGCGCGGCCGCAGACTCGTCACGGCAGGCGCCGCGGGCCGGATCGCCAGGTTGGGCTACCGATCGCTCGAGATCGAGGCCGACGACGGAGCGACCATTCGCCTTCCCTGGCGGAACGTGGCGAGGCACCCGATTCGTCTCGGGGAGGGTGTGGCCGCGAGCCGTTCGCACCGCTTCACGATCACGGTGCCGCGCACACGGCCGATCGAGCGCGTCCTCGAAGAGATTCCCGCGGCCGCGCTGGTTTCGCCGTGGGCCTCGACGACGCGGCTTCCGGAAGTCCGGCTCCAGGCGGAGACCGAACAGAGTTATGTGCTCGAGGTGACCGCGCATTCGCTCGACGCGCGCTTCGCCCCCCAGATCGAGGCGGACATCCGGGAACGCATGTCCTAGTCGACGTTCGTTGGCCGAAGGAGCCCGAATGGCCGAACGGGTCGAGTTCAAGCGCAACATCGGCCTCTTCATGGCGGTCATGATCGGCATCGGCGCCATGATGGGGCCGGGCATCTTCGCCCTGCCCGGCGAGCTGGCGCAAACCGTCGGTCCCCTCGGCATCCTTGCCTACCTGGCGATGGGGCTGATGACGGTCTTCACCGCGCTGAACTACAGCGAGCTGGGTGCGGCGATTCCCCTCGCCGGTGGTGGCTACTCCTTCACCCACCGCACCCTGCCGCGCCCGCTGGCCTTCTTCACCGGCTGGTTCTTCTGGATCGGCAACACCCTCGCGTGCGCGATGTACGCCATGATCTTCGCGCTCACGATCCGCGCGTATTTCTGGCCGCAGGGAAGCATCGTCCTGCTCTCCGTGCTCACGACCCTGGTGTTCGGCGCGATCAACCTGTGGGGGATGTCCGAAGCCGTTAAGCTCATCACGATCATGAACCTGGTGGAGCTCGCGGTTCTCCTGGGCGTCGCCGCGCTCGCCATGGCACGCGTGGAACCGGTCAACCTTCGGCCCCTCGCTCCGATGGGCTACGCCCCGTTCATTCCGGCGATGGCGTTGATCTACATCTCGTACGTGGGCTTCGAGCTGATCACGGTCGCGGCCGAAGAGATCATCAACCCCGGCAAGGTCATTCCTCGAGCCATCCTCATCACGCTGGGCGTGGGCACCGCGATCTACGTGTTCGTCGTGGGGGTCATGATGGGCTCGGTGCACTACACCGAGCTCGCCACCAGCGAGGTCCCCTTCATCTTTACCGCCGATCGGCTGTTCGGCCCCTGGGGCCGCTTCGCCGCCATCATCGCGACGATCATGGCGAGCCTGTCGGCCTTCAGCGTGACCCTGGGCGCCAGCGCCCGGGTGCTCTATGCGCTCGGGCGCGACGGACACTTTCCGAGAGTGTTCGCGCAGCTTCACCGGCGTTTTCGAACCCCGCACGTATCACTCCTCACCTGTGCCCTCGTCGTGATCGTGTTCAGCTCGTCGGGCATCGTGAGGTTCGTCGCGTCGATAAGCGACTTCGGCTACTTGATGGGGTTGGGAATCGTCAACTTCGCGGTGATCGCGCTGCATAGGCGCATGCCCAACCTGCGCCGGCCCTTCAGGGTCCCGTTCTACCCGTGGGTGCCCATTCTGGGTGTGCTCTCGTGCTGGTTGTTCGTTCCCGCTCTGGAGGTCCGGAGCTTCCTGCTCGGAGGCGGCCTCACGATCGCGGGGGCCGCGGTCTACCTGGCCCGCCCCGCCAACCGCCCGCAGGTCCGCGACATGTCCACCGCTTGGGCGCGGTTCAAGCTGCTGGTCGCCGCCAGGAGGAGGCAGCGTATGCGTGTGTTGATCATCGATGGAGGAAGGCAGGGACAGAACATCGCCACCAGGCTCCTGGCCCGGGACGAGTACCGGCTCCTGTTTCGTACCGCAGAGCACCAGGTCACCTTCATCGAGGAGGACGAGGAGCTCTGTCAGGAGCTGGAGCGGCGCTTCAACGTGCCGATCTACCAGGGTGACGGAAGCAAGGAGGAGGTGCTCCGGCAGGTCGGCGTGGACAACGTCGACATCGCCGTGGCCGCGGCGGAAGACGACGGCAGGAACGTCATCGTGGCCCTGCAGGCCAAGCGCCTGGGCATGCCCCGAGTGATGGCCATCGTACAGGACCCGGACTACCTTTCCCTGCTTGAAGAGAACGGCGTGGTGGCCATCAGCGCGCCGTGGGCCACCGCGGCGATGGTGGAGAACTTCCTGGACAGGCCGGGCGTGGCGCAGCTCCTCGAGATCGGCAAGGGGGTCGCCAGCCTGCTCGGCGTGACCATCGCCGAAGGAGCGCGCGTCGCAGGCGAGCTCATCCGGGACATCGATCTCCCGAAGCAATGCGTCGTCGCCGCCGTGATCCGGGGCGACGACTTCGTCGTGCCTCGGGGTGACACGAGGATCGAAGTGGCCGACCGCGTGATCTTCATCGGGCCCACCGACGTCGTGAAGCTCGCCCGGGACGCCGTCCAGCTCAAGAAATAGGTCGTTCATGGCTGGCGCTCGAGCGTCAGCACCAGCGCACGCGCACGCGGTATTCCACCCGGGTCTCGCCGTGCGCACGCACGCGCGGCTGGAGTGTGAACGTCCACGCGTCCAGCTTTGCCCACGGCAGCGTGGACGACAGGATCTCCCAGTCGCCGCCCACCGGCTCCACGAGCGTGATCTCAACGTCCTCGTCCTTGTGGTTTCGGAGGTCCACGCGCCAGGAGCTCTCCGAGACGCAGCTCGAGATCACCGTGTAGTCCATCTGACGGCGGTCGCCAACGACGTCGAACGCCTCGCCCATCTTGATCCGGACCTTCTCGTCCCGGGGCGTGTGGTCGATCAGGTCCTCTCCGATGAACTGCTGGCCGCCGGACGCGTCGCGCTTGTAAACGCGCACGGTGCCCTTCGGCAGCGGCATGCCGAGTCCTGCCCGCTCGGAGTTCACGAAGTCGAGGTACACGCCCACCTTCTGGTTGGACGCCACCTGGCCGTACGAGCCCCGGTAGTAGGGGGTCGCCCCCGAGAAGATCAGACGTTTCTGCACCTCGAAGCCCGTCGCCTCCAGGAGCGTCAGCTGCTTCTGCTCGTTGTTCAGCACGTCCGCGGGACGGTCGAGCGTGTACAGGTGGTACTCGAAGAACGCCTGCTCGCTGAAGGCCGGCGCCTCGCGAGCGGCGAGGGCGTCGGCCATCATCTTCGCGCGCACCTGGCCCTCCACGTTGGACACCCGCTGCACGTCGCCGGCCACGAGCTGCAGACGGGCACCGTCGTAGCGCGTGCCGCTCTGGTTGGTGAGTGTGACCCAGCCGGTCAGGTCGGCCTCGTCGTCGTCCTCTCCCAGGACCATCACGTAGTCGGACTTCCAGTTCAGGTCATTGGTGAGATACGACACCTCGACCCGACGACGGCCGCCGGTGCCGTCCAGCCGCCAGAGCAGCGTCGGCTCCGCGATGAGGTTGTCGGGCACCTCGGGAAATCCGAAGCGGCCCGGGTAGTTGAAAGTGATCTCGTCCCCGATGCGCAGGATGGGCCCACCGTTCACGGACAGGACATCGGCCTCCTCCGCCACGCCGGAGACCGGGTTCGTGCGGTAGACCGTGACCGTGCGTCCCACGTACTTCTCGAGGAGCTTCTGGGGACTCAGGAGGTCGTACTGGTAGTTCTGCTCCAGCACGTCCAGGCGCCCTGCGTCGAGAGGCCGGATGTGCACGGTCTCCGGCTGGATGCGGGCCGCGACGTCGCCGTACTCCAGCGCCAGCGGTCCACCTGGCAGTTCCATCCTCCGGATCTCGCGGACGAGTCCGAAGTTCTGGTTGTAGACGGTGATGGAGACCGACTCGCGGTCCGATCCCGAGGAGCGGAGACGGGCCGGGTCCTGCGGGGTCGCCTCGGCCTTCCCGGCATGAAGCCCTGTGGCGGACGGGACGACCAGCGCGGTCAGCACCGCCGCCAGCGAAACGAGTGCGCGCATCGTGACCTCCGTGTGCTCGAGAGCCGTTCCGGGCTCCGGGGCCCTTCTGGAATGGAGGACGCGCGAACGCGCGGATCGTGCACACGGCGGCGGGAAGGGGACGCCCCGCGGGAAGCGACCTGCTATCCGACGGTCGCCCTCACGGGTTGGGAGGTCGGACAGTGGACCGGGTTGTAGCCGATCGCGTCCGGGCCGATGGTCATGCGCCTCATCCGGCCGTTGAACGTCGCCAGCGCCTCGCTGTGGACGAAGCCCTGAGCCGGGTCCATGAAGGCCACCATCCCCGCGTCCTGGTGGGCGCCGCAGACCACGATCGCGTGGGGGTATCCGTTCCAGAACCCGAAGAAGACGAACAGCCCCTTGGTGCGCAGGACGTGCTCGACGTCGTCCACCGTCCACGCGCCGTAGGCCGGGCACTCCTGGACCCCCCGGAAGCCGGTGATGTCGCAAAAGCGTCGTAGCCCGTGTGCGGTGTTGGGCAGGCCCAGCTCGTACCACATCCACGGCGCGATGTCCCGCGGGTCCAGGACCTCGTGGAGCGTCGGGTCGCGCTCCATCGCCTCGTCGATCGAGGGATAGTCCGGAGGGGGAAGCACGTGGTCGAGCGCGCCGCTCCCGTACCGCCACCGGGGCCTGCGAAACTGGGTGCGAAACTCCCACGGATACGAGTAGTAGCGGTCGTAGTACTCGAGGACCGTGGCCGTGGAGGCCCACCAGCACGACATGGGTGTCGCCTGGGTGCGCGGCCTGACCTGGAGCTCGAGGCTCATCCGTGGCTCCTTGGACCGGGACGGCCGAACCTCAGACCTGCCCGGCCATCTCCCCGGCCAGCCGGCTGCGCCGCATTCCGTAGCTCCAGTAGATCACTCCCCCGATGACCAGCCACACGACGAAGCGGATCCACGTGACCCGGGGCAGCTGCACCATGAGATAGGCGCACGCCAGCACGGAGAGGATCTCGGTGACCGGTGAGCCCGGCGCCCTGAAGGGGCGCTCGCGGTCGGGGTCCCGGTACCGCAGCACGAGCACCCCGATGGAGACGAGCACGAAGGCGAACAGCGTCCCGATGTTGGTGAGCTCCACCATCTCGTTGATGTTCGCGAACGCCGACAGCCCGCCGACGAACAAGCCGGTGAGGATCGTCGTGACGTGTGGCGTCCTGAAGCGAGGGTGGACCTTCGCGGCCCACGGCGGCAACAATCCGTCCCGCGCCATCGAGAAGAAGATGCGGGGCTGGCCGTACTGGAACACCAGGAGCACCGACGTCATCGCCACCACCGCGCCGACGCCCACGATGAGGCGCGCCACGCTGATCAGTCCCGCCCCACCACCGGAGAGCTCGAGCGCCGTGAGCATGGGCTCCGCGGTTCCCAGGCGGTTCCAGGGAGCCATCCCGGTCATCGTGATCGCGACCAGCACGTAGACGACCGTGCAGATCGCCAGGCTCATGAGGATCCCGAAGGGCATGTTCTTCTGGGGATTCTCGGTTTCCTCGGCGGCCGTCGACACGGCGTCGAAGCCGATGTAGGCGAAGAACACGATCGCCGCGGCCGTGCCGATCCCCTCCCACCCGTTCGGTGCGAAGCCGCCGAACGCGGTCAGGTTCTCCGGGTGGTAGAACACGAAGCCGATGACGATGAAGAAGCCGATGATCCCCAGCTTCAGGATCACCATCGCGGTGTTGAACCGCGCCGATTCCTTCACCCCCCGCACGAGCAGGATCGTGATGAGCGCGACGATCGCCACCGACGGGAGGTTGAACACGATCGGCACGCCGGCGACGTGCGGCGCCGTCTCGACCGCGGTGGCCAGGTACGTGTTCAGACGGCTCAGTGGCTCCGTGGACAGGGCGAGCTGATGCGCCGTCCGGTAGTCGATGGCCATCCACGCCGGGAGGCGGAGTCCGAGCGAGTCGAGGAGATCCACGAAGTAGCCGGACCAGGAGATCGCCACCGCCACGTTGCCGATGGCGTACTCGATGATCAGGTCCCACCCGATGATCCAGGCCACCAGCTCGCCGAGCGACGCGTACGCGTACGTGTAGGCGGATCCGGCGACCGGCACCATCGCGGCGAACTCGGCGTAGCACAGGGCAGCGAAGCCGCAGGCGATCGCCGTGATCACCATCGACACCACGATCGCCGGTCCCGCCCCGAGGTGTTGGGAACCGCCCGCGATGGCCGACCCGGTGGCGGTGAAGATCCCCGCGCCGATGACGGCGCCGACGCCGAGGAAGGTCACCGACCACGGTCCGAGCGTGCGCTTGAGCGTGCCCTCGCCGGTGGCGGTGGACTCCGCCTGGAGGACGTCGACGGGCTTGCGCCGCATGAGGCTCATGCGACCGTGCGCGCCGTCGAAGCCGTCATCGACTCTTGCGCATGTTCACGCCGACAGCGGCCAGCAGGCAGTGCTCGGCCAGGCCGTCGGGGTCGGTGAGCACGTCGGGGGAGCCTTCTCCCCCCGCCCACTGTCGAACCTCGGAGGCCCGATCGGCGAAGCCCAGCTGGTCCAGCGAGTCCGCGACGGCTCCGAGGAACTCGTCCTGCGGCGTGACCCTGGCCATCTGATAGATCTGGTCCCCCGTGATGGCCTCCTGGCCGGCGCGCTTGGCCGCCTCCACGTAGTCGCGCAGGTGGAGCAGCGCAGTCGCCATGTGCCGTGAGGCCAGGTCGAGCCAGGTGAGGGTGCACAGCGTCCTCACGGCCTGAGGATGAACGCGGATGATCTTGTTCGCCACGCCGCGCGCCGCCTCCCGCTGGCTGTCCTCGAGGAGGACGTCGATGGCCCGTCCGTAGTAATCGAGGGCGCGGGCCCGGTCGCCGGCGCGCAAGCACAGGTCCCCGGCCTTGTTCAGGGGCGTTCCCCGGAAGGCACGGGAAGCGCGCTCCGCCTCCTCCTCGAGGGCCTCGAGCTCCTTTTGCCAGTTCCGTGGGAGCTGCGCCCGTGAGACGGACTCAGGCTTCCTGGTGAACCACCGGGGTAACGCTGCCATGAAAGAGCGTTGTCGGGTATCGTGGGGGGATGTCGAGCGAACAGCCTTCAGAAATGCAATTTCCGCTCATCGTCCGTGTTACGCAATCGGACGCTGGCAGCGGCGGAACTGCGGAACGACCCGAGGGTCTCCATGGCCGACCCTTCCACTCCAAGCCAGGAGTCCACCATGCCCACGCCTTCCTTCGTTCGAGTCGGTGTCGTCGCGCTGGTCCTCGCGGCCGCCTGCGGCGGTGACGAGCCGGCCTCGCGCACCGAGACCTCCGTGCCGGCCGCGAGCCCGACTCCGCAGCAGACGGCCTCCGTCACCATCCTCGCTCCCACCGACGGGGACACTGTCTCCGGCGACTCGGTGGTGGTGCGCCTCGCGGCATCCGGCGTGCGGATCGTCCCCGCAGGAGACACTACGCCGGGGACGGGCCATCACCACCTCTATCTCGATCAGGACCTGGGCCAGCCGGGGGAGGTGGTCCCCTCGATTCCCGGTCATGTGGTGCACCTGGGCACGGGGGCCACCGAGTATGTCTTCACCGACGTTCCACCCGGCGAGCATCGCCTGATCGCGGTAGTCGCGAACGGCCTCCATGTCCCGCTGCAGCCTTGGGTTACGGACACCGTGACCTTCGTGGTACGCTGACGGCTCGGCCATCGAGCACGCGGCGTCTGTCGTTCGCCCGTCCGTGCCACTACGGAGGTCGGAGGTAGGGGGACTCCCTACAATCTTTTAAACCTTCGTACTACAGCGGCTCGCCAGACCTCCGACTAGACTGAGCGTGGCTGTTGTCGGGGGGGGCGACGTGGATCGGCGGACCCTGTGGGCGCTCGGTCCCGGACCGCGGCATGATCGCTCGACAACGCATGAGGTGGGTCTACACTCGCTTTCGGGCGCCGAATGGCATTCACCATAGCAGGATGGAGCTTCAACCCGGAACGCCAATGGGAGTGGTGCGCCCGTTCAGTCCAGACCCGGGGGCAAGCCATGACCGAGGCGAAGAGATCCATCTCGCGTGCAGCTCACAGAGCCTTCCTGGGAAGGACGGCGCGTAGCAGAAGAGTCGTCATCTCGTGGTCCGTTGCGGGGGGGATCACCACCGGGGGCCTTCTGGTCGGCCTGGCCGCCCTCGGCAGCCCCGAGATGGCGCAGGGCCTCCTCCCGCTGGCTCCTGTCCTCTTTCTCGTCGGGGCCGTCGGCGGCCTGATCCACGGATCCGTCCTGGCCTACCTGGGCCGGGCGGAGGGGGTGGCGGGTCAGGCCGCCGTCGCCGCGGTCGGTTCCGGGATTCTCCTCGCGGTTCCTGCGCTCGTGGTGGCGTGGGTGGCCACCGCATGGATTTCCCTGACTCCAGCGGTGCTCACGCTGCACGTGTGGACCACGACCCTGGTCACCCTGGTCGGGTGGGTCGTGGGCACGGCGGCGTGCTGCTGGGCCGCCGTGGAGGGGTGGGAGGCCTTCTGCTCCGCCTTCGCCCGTTGGCCGGAGAGCCGGCCCGGAACGCTGCTCCTGGTCGGAGCCGCCGTGGCCCTCGCCGCAGCGTTCGTCCACTACCGCCCGGGGATCTGGGGGACCGACCTCAGGGTCACGGGAATCGGCGCTCTGATCCTGGCGCTGGTGTCGACTATTTGGATCGCGCTCCCCATTATCGTCGTGCTCCTCCGTTACCTGCACCGGCGCTTCACCTCGGTGTGGGACGGCCCGGCATCCAGCGAGAAGATCGTCCAACCCGACTTGTGAGAGGCGGTGGTGTCATGGGATCTCTTCGATCCGCACGGTTGCTGACCTCGGTGTGCCTGCTGACGGCCGCCTGCGTGGATACGAAGGATGTGTTCGTCCAACGGGACCTGTACACGGAGCCGGTCACGGCGGCCGAGGGGTTCCTGGGTTACAGCGACGTCGAAGGGAAGGCACCGGTGTGCCGGGGCTGTCACGGCGGAAAGTACGAAGAATGGGCGAACACGAAGCACGCCAACGCCTGGAACGCGCTGCAGGACGGTGGCCAGGCCCAGGAATCCTGCGAGGCATGCCATGCCGTCGACGGGAAGGGAAACGCCACCGACGACCCTGCCGGGTGGGTGGCCACGCGCGATGCCCGCTACGAGGACGTCCAATGCGAGTCGTGCCACGGGCCGGGTCTCGAGCACGTCACGAACCCGAACGCCACGCGACCCTTGGCATCGATCCTGGTAGGCGTGGACCTCGACAACGGCTGTGGGGAATGCCATCGAGGCGCGCAATACCCCTACGTGGACGAGTGGGCTCAGTCGCGCCACGCCACCACCACGAACTTCGCGCAGCAAGACGCCTCCTGCACGCAATGCCACGAGACACGCGGGATCTTCGCCGCCTGGGGGGTCGACGCCCCGTACGTGGAGCAGGACCAGGAAGGCGTGATTCCCATCGTGTGCGCGGTGTGTCACGATCCCCACGACGGGACCAACGAGCACGATCTGCGCTACCCGATCGACGTGCCGAACGTCGCGACGAATCTCTGCATGAAGTGCCATCACCTCCGCTCCGTGCCGGATCCGTCGTCCTCGCGCGGACCGCACTCGCCGCAGGGTCCGCTGCTCCTGGGTGAGGCGGGGTGGCGTCCGCCGGACTTCATGTCGCCCACGCAGCAGTTCATCATGCCGCACGGGAGCGCCAACCCCGGGTTGTGCGCCACCTGCCACATGGAGCGCATTGGGGCCACCGGTGACGGCGCTTCCCGGTCCACGGGGCACCTCTTCACCGCGATCCCGTGCCTGGACGGGCAGGGCCTGCCCACGACGGGAGATTGCGACCAGGCGCAGCGAAGCTTCCAGGCGTGCGCGGGATCCGGCTGCCACTTCTCCGCCAGCACGGCCCAGACCTTCTACAACTACAACCGCCAGGTGGTCGACAGCCTGGCGGCGGATCTGAACGCGCTCCTGGCGCAGGCGCCCGCGAGCGAGTTCCGGGCGGGCGACGGCTTGATCACCACCGCGGAAGGGGCCAGGTTCAACGCCCAATTGGCGGACATGGCCGGGTCCGTCGTGCACAACCCGTTGCTGATGCAGGCCCTGCTCACCGCCTCCATCAAGCAGATGGAGCTGGATTACGGGCTCCAGGCCGGCTCGGCCGGGGTCCTCGACCACATCCCGGGCGTGCTGCCTTGAGCGCACGACCCCGTTTCTGCCGAGGCGATCGGGCCGTCACCGGCTCCGACCGCCGGGGCGAAAGGGACGCTCGAACGATGAAGAACGCCCGGACGCTGCTGGGGTTGTGCCTGGCCGCCGCCGTCGCCGGGTGTGGCGGCGGTGCGCCACCCGACGCGAACCCCCCGGCCGAGCAGAGCGCGGCCGCGGCCGCCACGACCGCCGATACCGGCGCAACGGTGACGGCACGAGCCGAGGCGGTGCGGTCCGCCCCCGCGCTGAGCCAGGGCCCGGCCTCGCGTTTTCCCCACACGGCGCACTCCACGGTGGCCTGCCGGAATTGTCACGGGTCGATACCGGGACATGCGACGCACGCCGCCGTTGGGTGTCGCGAGTGTCACGCGCCGCTCACCCGCGACGCCACCAGCACGATGACGCGCGAGGAGTGCCAGAGCTGCCACCACGGCCCGCAGCAGACGTTCGGGTGCTCCACCTGCCACGCGCCGGTGCCGCCGAGGACCGTCGAGCGCACCCTCGAGCTCACCGTGTGGAGGACACCTCGCACCATCTCTCTTCCCTTCGACCACGCACGACACGGGAGCGTGCAGTGCGCCGCCTGTCACGTGGAGCCGCCGCTCCTCAAGCCGGACCGGGCCTGCGGCTCGTGTCACCAGAACCATCACCGACCCGACGCCGACTGCTCCTCCTGCCACGCCGCACCGCCCGCGGGCGTGCACGACCTGAGCGTACACGAGAGCTGCTCCGGCAGCGGATGTCACGCGCAGGCCGCCGTCGCCGACCTGCCGGAGTCCCGTGCGGCCTGCCTGGTCTGCCACCGCGATCGGACCGAGCACCAGCCGGGAAAAGACTGCAGATCCTGCCATTGGCCCGAATCGGGAGGGAGTGTCCGATGACCGCGCTCGCCACGAGGCTTCGTGCGGGCCTGTTGCTCCTCTTGCTCACACCCGTCGGCGCGGGTGCCCAGACGGTCCGGGTCGGGGGCACGACAATCTTCCGGTACGTGGAGGTCGGAACCTGGATCCGGGACAGCATCCCGGCCACCGAGGTTCCCGGGGACGGCTTGCTTCGCCCTGCTCCCGACGGGAACGTCGTTCAGTGCCTGACGGGGGATCCGGTCTGCCGCTTCATCCGTTCCGCCGACCCGGTCTCCACGGTTCCGGTCGTACAGGACCTGAATATCAGCGCATGGGGCTTCGGGCGCGGTGTCCGGATCTACGCGCAGCTCCGCGGCAGGGGCGTCCTGGCCGGCGCGGACTCCGTGTGGCCTCGGGAGGCCGATCGATTCGACGCCCTCGTCGCCTACGCCGAGCTCGATCGGACGCGCTTCCGCGTGCGTGCCGGTCGACAGTGGGCCGTCGCCGGGCTCGGCTACTACAACTTCGACGGCGCGTCGGCCCTCGTGCGCCCCGGCGCCGGGGTCACCATCCAGGCCTACGGTGGAAAGAGCCTCGTGAGGGGCCTGAACGAGTCGATCACGAGCGGCGCGGTCGCGGCCCTCGAATCGCTGGCGCCCGACGAGCGCGCCTGGCTCCTCGGATCGCAGGTCTCCTACCGGGCCGCTCCGGGCCGCAGCCTCGCCGTCCAGTACCAGCGGGAGTTCCGTGCGGACTCCTCGGCACTCTATTCAGAACGATTCGCCGCGGACGGCCTCTACCGGACCGGGTGGGGGCAGGTGGACGCGTCCCTCAAGGCGGACCTGGCTACTCGTGAGCTCAACGAGTCGCTCGTCCGCCTCCGCTGGGACGCATCCCAGGCGCTCGCCCTCACCGCCTGGGCCCGCACGTACAAGCCGTTCTTCGAGCTGTGGACGATCTGGGGCGCCTTCAGCCCCGTCGGATTCAAGGAGGCCGGCGTCACCGGCGCCTGGCGTCTGGCGCGGCGCTCGGCACGCATCGAGGCGCAGGCCGCCTATCGGACCTACCCCGACGCGGGAACCAGCACGACTTTCGGCGAATACCGCACCGACGGCTGGCGCGTCGGTCTCTCCGGCGCCCTCAGCATCGCTCCGCTGTGGACGCTGGAGGGCTCCTACCACGCGGACGTCGGGTTCGGATCCGCGAAGTCGTCCACGTCCGCCGGCGTGCACCGACAATTCAGCGACGGCGCACAGGTCGGCCTCAATGCCACCGCATTCCAGACGGCGTACGAGTTCCGTGTGCCCGAGGGGGTCGTATGGGGGCTCGGCGCGGATGCGGCCGCTCCCCTCAGCCCGCGGACGCACGCGTCCGCTTCGGCTGCGTGGTATCACCACCGCACGGACAACACCGGATCCGTACCCGACTGGAGTCAGCTCCGCCTGACCGTCCGCCTGGACTGGACGATCGGGCCCGAGCCGGGTCTGTCGTCCGTCCAGGGGAGGCAGCCATGAACGTGAGGAAGGCGGTACCCATGTCGGTCGGGGCGCTGATGTGCGCCTTCGTGGCGGTCGCCTGGGTCGCGGGCCAGGAGCGCGACACGTTCCCGCACGCCCGGCACGAGGGGCTCTTCCCGTCCTGTCTGGGCTGCCACCAGGGCGTGGCCTCGGGCGTCACCGATTCGATCTACCCCCAAACGAACGCCTGTGCCGGCTGTCACGACGGCAACGTTGTCCGGAGGGTGAACTGGACGCACCTCACCGCGCCGCCTCCGAGCAACATGAGCTTCTCCCACCCGGCGCACTTCAGCATCACCGGCGACGACAGCGATCCACAGGCCGCGTGCTCTCTGTGCCACCAGCTACCGGACGAGAGCGGTCGCATGGCGGTGGGCCCTCCGCAGCCCGACGCCTGCCTCATGTGCCACGCCGGGAACTCGCACCTGGACGCCGACCGGGACTGCCTCCAGTGCCACGTCCCCCTGTCCCAGGCCACAGGCCTGTCCGCCGCGGCCGTGGCCGCGTTTCCGAAACCCGCCTGGCACGACACCACCGGCTTCCTGTCCTCGCACGGCCCGACTCCCGAGCGGGCCGCGGCTACATGCGCGGTCTGCCACGCCCGTGAAAGCTGCACGCGCTGTCACATGAACGGGAACGAAGTAGCCGCGATCCAGGCGCTTCCCCCGGACCCGCGGGTCGCGGAGAACGTTGCCGGGCTACCGCCCCACTACCCGACCCCGCCATCGCACGACGACGCGAGAGCCTGGCGCTGGAACCACGGGACGACGGCCCTCCAGAGCACGGCCACGTGCGCGAACTGCCACTCGAGGTCGAGCTGTGCGACATGTCACGCGGGGAGCCTGGCGGTCCTCGCGTCGTTGCCGCCTCTGTCCAGCGATGACCCGCGCGGGGTGCAGATCCCGAGCACGGCCAGGGCCCAGGTCCATCCCTTCGGCTTCCAGACTCGCCACGGAATCGACGCTGCGGCCGGAGGCTCGAACTGCTCGAGCTGCCACGCCCAGGGATTCTGCTCGGAGTGCCACGCGGGCGCTTCCACGCCGAGCTTCCATCCCCCCGACTTCGTCGACCGACACGGGACGGACGCGTACGCCTCCGAAGTCGAGTGCACGTCGTGCCACAGCCAGGAGGTCTTCTGCCGCGCCTGTCACGGAGCCTCGGGCCTCGCCCCGCGGGATGGGCGCAGCGGGGCCTTCCACGACGCGAACCCGTTCTGGGTGGTCGCGCACGGGCAGGCCGCCAGACAGGGGCTGAACGGATGCGTGACCTGTCACTCGCAATCCGACTGTCTGCAGTGCCACGGAGCCTTGGAGGGACCGGGCATCAACCCGCACGGGCCAGGCTTCGACCCGTCGCGGCTCGGGGACGTGGGGCGCCTCAGCTGTCTGCCGTGCCACCGCAGCATCCCGGGGGGTGCGCCATGATCCGTCGGCATCTGAGTCTCGGGCCCCACATCGCCGCTTTCGCCTGCCTCGTGGGCGCGTCCGCCGCGCCGCTGCGGGCCCAGTCCCCACCCACCTCCGAGGCGTGCGTGCAATGCCACCTCGGGCTGGACGATGACCGGCTCGCTGCCCCGGCCCGGGATTTTCCGTCCGACATCCACGCCGAGAAGGGGTTCGGCTGTCTGGACTGCCACGGTCCCGAAAGCCACGGAAGCCTGGACCCGGCGATGGGGTTCCTGCACGCCCCGGACCGCAGGGACATTCCGGCGCTTTGCGGACGATGCCACTCCGACGCCGAGTTCATGCGCCAGTACAACCCGAGCATCCGGGTCGACCAGGTCACGGAGTACTGGACCTCGGACCACGGCCAGCGGCTGAGAGGGTTCGACGATCCGGACGTCGCGACCTGTGCGGACTGCCACAAGGTCCACCGGATCCGACCGCCGTCGGACCCGGCGGCGAGCACGTACCCGCTGAACGTCCCCGAGACGTGCGGTGCGTGCCACTCGGACCCGCAACGGATGACGCGCCACGGCCTCCCGACCGACCAGCTCGAGAAGTACCGGAACAGCGTGCACGGCCGCCTGATCTTCGATCAGGGCGATCTGTCCGCGCCTGTGTGCAACGACTGCCACGGTAACCACGGCGCCACCCCTCCGGGTGTGGGGTCGGTCCGGTACGTGTGCGGGCAGTGCCACGCCGTCCAGGGCGACTTCTTCGACGGCAGCGGCCACCGGCCCGAGTTCGAGCAGGCCGATCTGCCCGGCTGCGCCACCTGCCACGATCACCACGCGATCCAGAAGACCTCCGACGCGAACCTCGGGGTGCGCGCGGAGGAGGTCTGCTCGACGTGCCACAGCCCCGGTGACCCGAACGCCCAAGTGTTCCCGACGATGGAGGGGCTGCTCGACTCGCTCACCGTCTCCGCCGACGCGAGCCGAAAGATCCTGCTCGAGGCCCGCGATGCGGGGATGGAGGTGAGTCAGGATCTCTTCGAGCTCGACAACGTGAACACCGACATCACCAAGGCGCGGGCCGCGATCCACTCGTTCCACCTGGATCCGGTCAAGACCGAGGTGGACGCTGGGCTCGCGGTGACCACGGCCGGCCTGCAGCAGGGCGACGCGGCCATGGAGGAGCACAGCTTCCGGCGTGTGGGTCTGGCGATCTCGGCGGGGATCATCCTCCTGCTCATCGCCGCGATCTTCATGAAGATGCGCGACAACGAAGCGCGCGCGGAGGAGGTGCTGAGCGCGTGCAGAGCCTACTTCGAGCAGGAGCTGAAGGCCGGTGATCGATCTCTGCCCACCGGAGAGCACCTCCGCCTCGCAGCGAGCGCGGCGCTCCTGGAGGCCGCAACCTCATTGCCCGACGAGGAGCGGCGACACCTGGCGTCGCTCGTGGAGCGCGCGTACGGGCTCGCTCCCAACACCGCCGACCGACTCCTCGCCCTGGTAGAGCGCATTCGAACGGAGCACGTGGAGAACGGCCGCCTCTCCGCGCTGATCGCCGAGACGTACACCCAAGAGCAGATGCGCGCCCTTCTCGAGGAGATATGGCTGCTCGTGTACTCCGATGACGACCTCGCACACCACGAGGTCGTGTTCTTCGAGACACTCGCGAAGCTCCTGCACGTGGAGCGGAACGAGCTCGCTGCCGCACGCCGCAACGTTGGCGCGTACGCCGCTCGGAACCCCGGCGGAAAGAAAGGAGACCGGTAGAGATGGTGACTCAAGGAGCGGGATCGGCGGGGGGCCCTTCCGGCGAGCGCCCACGCGGGCTTACCCGCAAGCGCTTCGTCAACTGGCTGCTCGGGACGAGCGTCGGGGGCCTTCTCGCTGCGGTGCTCTATCCGGTGACGCGCTACATCGTCCCGCCCAAGGTGGCGGAGTCGGCCGTGAGCTCCGTGGTCCTGCCCTTCACCCCGGCCGAGTTGCCCAACAACTCGGGCCGCATCTTCAGGTTCGGCAGCAAGCCGGGCATCCTGATCCGCACAGACTCGGGGGAGTTGCGCGCTTTTTCCGCACGGTGCACGCATCTGGACTGCACCGTGCAGTACCGCGACGACCTGCATCAGATCTGGTGTGCCTGCCACAATGGCCACTACGACCAGAGCGGCCGCAACATCGAGGGCCCCCCGCCCCGTCCGCTCCCGCCCTATGACGTCAACGTGCGCGGCGATCAGATCGTCGTGAGCGTGTCCGCATGAGGAAGGTGGTGGGGGCGGTTCTCCGCTGGATCGACGACCGTCTGGGCCTCAGCGCGATCTTTCCCCTGATGCGGAAGAAGGAGGTGCCCATCCACAAGCACTCCTTCTGGTACTACCTCGGCGGGATGGCGCTCTTCCTCTTCTTCCTGCAGGTGGGCACGGGGATCCTCCTGCTCCTGTACTACCGTCCCAGCTCGGAGGGAGCCTTCGAGTCGGTGCAGTTCCTCATGTCCGAGGTGCGGTTCGGCTGGTTGGTGCGCTCCATCCACTCGTGGGGCGCCAACCTCATGATCTTCATGGCCTTCGTGCACCTGTTCAGCGTGCTGCTCCTTAAGGCCTACCGGAAACCGCGCGAGCTGACCTGGATGACCGGTGTCCTGCTCCTGTTCGTGGCCCTCGGGCTGGGCTTCACCGGGTACCTGCTGCCGTGGAACGAGCTCGCCTTCTTCGCCACCCGCGTCGGCACGGAGATCCCGGGCGTGACACCGGTGGTGGGTCCGTTCATCCGGACGTTGCTGCGCGGGGGCGACGACGTCTCGGGCGCGACGCTCACCCGCTTCTACATGTTCCACATCTCGGTGCTCCCGGCCATCGCGTTCCTCCTGGTGACGCTCCACGTCATCCTCGTCCAGCGTCTCGGCATGAGCGTTCCGCCGAGCGTCGAGGCCGAGGGTCGCCCCCTGCGCACGATGAAGTTCTTCCCCAACTTCCTCATGCGCGACCTGATGGGTTGGCTGGCGGCGCTGGCGATCCTGTCGGCCATGGCGGCCCTCAACCCCGCCCATCTCGGGGATAAGGCCGACCCCTTCGCCGCCGCGCCGGCGGGAATCCGACCCGAGTGGTACTTCATGTTCATGTTCCAGACGCTGAAGTACCTGCCCAGCCATATCCTGGGCATCGACGGCGACCTGGTGGGGATCGCCGCGTTCGGGCTGGCCGCACTGGTCCTCATGTTGATCCCCTTCCTGGACCGACCGGCGCCCGGGCAGAAGCCCAAGCCTCTGTGGACGTGGCTCACCCTGATCGCCATCACGTACATCGTGGTGCTGACCTGGCTGGGCTACAGCATGAACCCGACGGCGTGAGCTGCCGAGTCGCGTTCCGACTCAGAACGCGACGAGCTTGGTCACCTTGAAGCTCAGCAGGCGGTCGATCACCTCGCCCGAGTCCGCGGCGCGGCGCTCCGTGTAGACCAGGAACAGGTCGGACAGCGGCGCATGGATGTAGTTGAGGCGCAGGTTGCTGAACACCTCGTCGGTCTGCGCGTTGTACTGCACGAAGGCCGTGGTGAAGAAGCGGGTCGACAGCGCCCAGTTCAGGCGCCCCCCGTACACGTCCGCGGTGAACGCCACGTCGGGTAGCGTGATGTCGTTGCGGTCGGCGAAGAGATCGAAGGCCAGGTGCTGGTTCACGCGCCAGAGGATGTCGAGCCCGAGCGAGGTTCGATCACCGTCGAAGTACCCACCCGACGTCACGCTCGCCTTGCCCGAGAACCCGCGCCCCGCGCTCGATTGGTACGAGACCTGGCTCTCCGCGAAGGAGTAGTCGCCGGCCGGTACCGTCGCCCCACGCAGGAGGAAGTCCTCCTCGAGGCGCTCGAAGCGATCCGTGTACGACGCCTGGAAGGAGCCGCCGTCCCGGAAGTCCACACCCAGCCCCGCGGTGGCCGCGCGTGTCAGCAGTAGGCCGTCCGGGTCCGTGATGTAGGAGATCTCTCCATACGGGTTCACCTCCTGCACCTTCGGGATCGACGGCACCGGGTGAGCGCCCAGCGTCGCGTAGGTCTCCCTGATGCCCGCGCGCTGCACGAAGCCCACGCCCGGGTCGAACGCAACGCCGACCTGCTTCACGAAGCTGGAGATGTCCCACAGTCGGTCGCGCCACGCCACGGAGACCCTTCCCGCCCACCGGTCCCCCGCCGGAGACGCGCTGTGGTCGGTGCCGGCCAGGTAGGAGTTGACCAGCATGTTGCCGAGCAGGTGGAGGTTCGCGTCCACCCCGTAGCTGCGGTTGTAGGTCCCGGCGCCGTCCGTGGACTGGCGGTTGACGACGATCGCGCCGACGTCGGAGTCGCCGAAGACGTTCCGGCGCGCGCGCGCCACCGCGAAGTTCTCCGCCGGATAGCCACGCTGCGCGCGCGTCTGCATCTCCAGGAGTCCGATGTTCCACGCGCCGGCCTGTCCGGTGAGGCGGCCGCCCCCGAGGATGGGGATGGGTAGACCCTGGTCGTCGAGACCGATGCGCCGTGAGTGGAAGAGCGTGAAATCGGAGAGCGACGAGCCCATGCGCACGTTGCGCTCGGTGACGTCGCCGAACGTGAACGTGCCCGCGTTCTCCAGGAAGAAGTCGCGCTTCTCCGGGAAGAAGAGGCTGAACCGGGTCAGGTTCACCCGCTCCTGGTCCACCTCCACCTGGCTGAAATCCGTGCGGAACGTCGCGTCCGCTGTCATGCGCGGCGTGATCCCCCACTTGGCGTCGAAGCCGCCGTCGAAGCCGGAGTCGCCGGCGCCGCTGCTCGTGAGGGAGCCCGACGCGTCGGACGCCGTGAAGTACGGCTTCACCGACAGGTTGCGACCCGCACGCAGGCCCTGGAAGCCGTGGATCGTACCGGCGCGCGACATCTTGTGGATGAGCTCGCGGCGGGCGAGCGGCGCCCAGTAGGCGTCCTCGTTCTTGCGTCGGATGCGACGCGAGAATTGGAAGCCCCACGATTGCTCCCCCTCAGTCTCGGCGAAACGCAGTGTCGTGAAGGGGATCTCCATCTCGACGGTCCACGCCGAGTCGAGGAGGGCGACCTTCCAGTCCATCACGCCCTCCCACGGCAGGTTGTAGTTCCTGCTGTTGTCGAAGACCTGCCCGTCCTTGATCGCGCCACCCGGGTTGAAGAGGAACATGAACGCGTTGCGCCGATCGAGGTACGTGTCGATGGTCACCCCGAACATGTCGGAGTCGTGGGTCTCGAAGTCCTGTTCCAGGCTCGGCACGATGAGCCCGTTCATGTCGGAGTCGTAGCAGACCGCCGAGATGTACAGGCGCTCCTGGTCGTAGAGCACCCGCACCACCGTGCGCTCCGTGGCGGGCATGCCGGTGGCCGGCACCGTCTGGATGAAGCCGGTGATGGGCTCCGCGTGCTGCCACGCCGCCTCGTCCGGGATCCCGTCGATTGTGATGCGCGCATCGGTTCGCGTCACGCGGGCCTCGGGACGCGGCGCGGTCTCGACGTCGATGGGCGTCACCGCGCCCGCGGTCGCGGGCCCGTCGCCGTCGGTGGTCTGGGCGGACAGCGTCGACGGGAGAGCCGAGAGGGCGAGCAGCGCCCAGGGAGGGAGGCGGCGGCGGAGTGGGGAGGGTGCGGTGGATCGGGTCTCTCGTGGAGTCACGTTCGTCCTGTGTGGAGGAGGCTTGGGCTCGCGCCCGTCATCGTGGCTCGCTCAAAGGCATCCGGTCAAGACAGACACGCGGCGGCGCCGGATCGCTGTCCGCGGGCGCAGCGGGTCCTCCCCCTCATGCAACCCTTTCCTGGCCCGCGCCGTCTGATATCTGTAGACTGACACTCTGTCACTCTACCGATACGCATATGGACCCGACCACCCATCTCCCCCTCGCGCCGCGCGACCTGCTGATCCTGGCCGTCCTGGCCGAAGGTCCACTGCACGGCTACGGTCTCATCAAGGCCGTCGAGGCGCGCTCCTCGTCCGGTGTCCTGCTGGACCCCGCGAACCTCTACCGGGTGCTCCGGCGCATGCGCGCGATGGGATGGATCGCCGAGGCGGGGGACTCCGACGAGCGCCGTCGAACGCACCGTATCACCGCTGCCGGGAGCGCCATCCTGAGGGCCGAGCTCGGGCGCCTGGAGCGCCTGCTCGCCCAGGCGCGGCCGGCCGTGGCCGGGGGAGGATGAATACGCGCACCGCCCTGGCCGTCCGGCTGTATCGCGCGCTCGCGGGACTCCTTCCCCCGGATGCGCGGGACGACCGGGACGCGATGGTCTGGACGCTGGAGGCGCTACGGGCCGGCGCCCCAGGCTCCTTCGAGCGGCTTGCGCTGACAGCTCGGTGTGTTGCGGCCCTGGTGGCCGTGCTCGTGGTGGAGTGGCTCGATTTCCTGGGTGTGAGGCGCACCTCCGGCGGAATCCACGGACATGGGAGGGGTGGCATGGGAGCGCGCAATCTTCGCTACGCCCTGCGCACGCTGCGCAGGGCACCGGCGTTCTCGCTGACGTCGATTCTGTTGGTGGCGGTGGGAGTCGGAGCGGTGACGACGATCTTCACGCTGGTCGACCACGTGCTCCTGCGGCCGCTGCCCTACCCCGACGCGGGTCGGCTGGTCAGCCTGGACCACGGCTCCTTCCAGGGGCCCCTCTTCCGGGAGCTGTCGATGGTTCCCGGCGTGCAGGAGTGGGCCGGCGCCTGGACCGACCGTATCAACCTCGTCGGTGAGGGAGACCCCCTGCGCCTCGAACAGGCGCGCGTCTCCGAGAACTTCTTCGACCTCTTCGGAGGGCGCGCCCAGAGGGGCCGCCTCCTGCGCCCCGGAGACTTCGCGAGTGCGAACGTCGTGGTCCTCGACGCCGGAGCGTGGCAGCGCATCTTCGGTGGGGACCCGTCGGTGATCGGGAGGACCATCCACCTGGATGACGAGCCCGTGACCGTGGTCGGCGTGATGGACGCCGGCTTCACGCCCCCCGAGCCGATCGTCGGCAGGCGGGTGGACGTGTGGCGGCCGCTGGATTGGTCGGTCGAAGAGCTCAACCGGCACGACACGCAGGTTCTGGAGATCGCGGGCCGGCTGGCGTCGGGGACGTCGGTCGCCTCCGTGCAGGCCGGGGTGGACGCGCTTCTCGCACGCATGGCCGACGCCTATGAGAACTACCGGACCCGCGACGGCACGCCTCGCAGCGTCCCGGTCGTCGCTTTGGCGGACATGACCGTCCGGGGCGTGCGCACGGGCCTCGGCCTCCTGATGGGTGCGGTGAGCCTCCTCCTCCTGATCGCGTGCGCCAACGTGGCGAACCTCTTCCTGGCGCGGGGACTGGGGCGCACCCGCGAGATGGCCGTGCGCCGCGCCCTGGGAGCGGGTGGGGGAACGCTCGCGGTCCAGCTCATGGTGGAGAGCCTGGTCGTCGGTGTGGGGGGCGGGCTTCTCGGCTCGGCGCTCGCCTGGAACGGCATACGCGCCTTCGTCGCCCTCAATCCGACGGCGCTGCCCCGCCAGGCCTCCGTCCGGATCGACCCCCAGGTGCTGGTGTTCGCGATCGGCGTGTCGGTCCTCACCTCGCTGGTCTTCGGCCTGTTGCCCGCGCTGCGCTCCGTGCGCCAGGAGCTCGCGGACGAGCTGCGCGGGGCGGGCCGCTCGGCGACCTCGGGACGGGGCGTCTCGCTCCTACGCAACGGTCTGGTGGCCGGCGAGGTAGCGCTCTCGCTCGTGCTGGTGGCGGGGGCGGGGCTGCTCCTGCGGAGCTTCCTTGCCGTACGGGCCCAGGATCCGGGCTTCGCGATCGAAGACGTGTGGACCGTACCCCTCAACCTCCCCCAGCCAGACTCCCCGGAAGAGTACCGGGAGACGATGGACGCCGTCCTGCGCCAGGCGCTGGCGGTCCCCGGCGTACGCACCGCCGCCTACGGCCTCACGGTGCCGATGGACCGCGTCGGCGGCTCGCGCTGCTGCTGGGGCTCTCGACCGAAGCTGCCGGGGCGGGAGGAGGACCGGGCCCTCGACGCGATGCTCCACCCGGTGAGCGTCGACTACCTGGAGACGGTCGGCATCGAGGTGGTCGCGGGTCGGAGCTGGACGGTGGCGGAGGTGAACGTCGATCCCATGTCCCTGGTCGTGAACGAGACCCTCGCCCGCGAGATGGCGGGGACACCCGAAGCGGCCTTGGGCATGGAGACGGAGGTGGGCCGGCTCCAGGCCGTCGTGGTCGGGGTGGCGGCCGACAACCGCCACTACGGCCTCGACCAGAACATCGGGAACCAGCTCTACCTCCCCGTGGAGCGGCTCCCGTTCGCGCTCCCCCTGGCCACGCTGGTCGTGCGCGTCGAGCCGGGCGCGAACGCCTCGATGCCCCGGGCGCTGCGCGCGGCCGTGTGGGCGGCGGTGCCGAGCCTCCCCGTCACCACCGTGCGCTCCATGCGCGAAGCCGTGGACGCATCCACCGCCGGACGACGCTTCGAGTCGGTGATCTTCGGCGCCTTCGCGGCGGTCGCGCTCCTGCTGGCGGCGGGCGGGCTGTACGGGACCCTCCTCTACCTGGCCAGCCAGCGGAGGCGGGAGCTGGGCATCCGCCTCGCCCTGGGCGCGTCGCGGGGACGCATCGAAGTCCAGCTGCTCCGAGCGGGCTTCGTGCTCGCCCTGGTCGGCATCGCGATCGGCCTCGGGGCTTCCTGGCTTTCGAACCGCCTCCTGGAGAGCCGCATCTGGGGTGTCGAGCGTAGCGATCCCCTCGCGCTCGGCGGCGCGGCGGTCGTCCTCCTCGTCACGGCGATCCTCGCGAGCTGGCTCCCGGCCCGTCGGGCCGGACGGGTCGACCCCGTGGAGACGCTGCGGATCGAGTAGCGGCTCGCCGATCCTACTCGCTGCGCAGCACCTGGATCGGATCGACCCGGGCGGCCCGGCGCGCCGGAAGCGCGCTCGCTGCCGAAGCCACCGCCGCGAGGACCAGTGCCACGATGCCGTAGGTCCACGGGTCCGTACTGCTCACGTTGAAGAGGAGGTTCTTCATGAGCCGGGTGACGGCGAGCCCTCCGGCGACGCCCACCAGCAGGCCGACGACCACCAGCGTCAGGCTCTGTCGGAGCACCAACCCCCGGATGTCTCCGCCCCCGGCGCCGAGCGCCAGCCGCACGCCCATCTCGCGCATCCTCTGGCTGACACCGTACGAGACGACGCCGTACAGCCCCACGACCGCCAGGGCCAGGGCGAGCACAGCGAAGAGGATGAGGAGCATCGTCACGAAGCGCGCGGGACCGAGCGCGTCGGAGACGAGCGTCTCCATCGGCTGGATCCTGGCCACGGCGAGCGAAGGGTCGAGGTCGGCGACGACCGCGCGGATCTCGCCCGCGAGGGCCGTGCCTCCGCGCGACGACTTCAACGCGACGAACACCTGCGGAGAGGGCGCCTGGGCGTAGGGAAGGTAGAGCGCGTCCCGGCTCTCGTCCCGGATCCCGAAGTACCGCGCCTCCGCGGCGACCCCCACGATCTCGCGCCATCGCGGATTGTCGGGACCGCCGAGGTTGATCCGATGCCCGAGGGGGGTATCGTCGGGGAAGAAGCGTCGGGCCATGCCGTCGTTGATGACCACGACGAGGGGGGCGTTCTCGTCGTCGGCGTCGGTCGGCCAGCGCCCGCTGACCAGCCGCATCCCCATCGCCTCCGGGTAGCCCGGCGTGATCCGCCGGAACCAGACCGCCTGGTTCTGCCCCAGCTGGGGAAGCGGACGTCCCTCGATGTTGAAGTCCACGTCGGAGCCGAAGCCCGTGAGCGGCAGCCATGACGTGCTCCCCACTGCGCTCACGCCGGGGAGCGCGCCGAGCCGTTCCTCGACGGAGGCGAGGAAGCCCCGGCGCGCGTCGGCGTCGGGGTAACGCGACGAGGGCAGCCCGAGCTGGAGCGTCACGACCCCTTCGGGGCGGAAGCCCAGGTCCTGGGCACGCAGCTGCTGCAGGCTCCGAACCAGGAGACCGGCGCCCACGAGCAGCACGAGCGCCAACGCGACCTGCCCCGACACCAACGCACCGCGCAACCGCGTGCCTCCGAGACCGCTCGAGCCTCCACGTCCGCCTTCGCGCAGTCCGCCGACGAGGTCGCCCCGGGCGCTGCGCAGCGACGGAACGAGCCCGAACAGGACCCCCGCGAAGACGGTCACCGCCGACGCGAAAAACAGGACGCGGGCGTCGACGCCCACCCCCTCGATCCTCGGCGTGTCCGCCGGCGCGATGGACACGAGCAGATCGGCTCCCAGGTAGGCGACGACCAGCCCCAGCCCCCCGCCCAGCACCGCCAGGAGCGCGCTCTCGGTGAGGAGCTGCGTCACCAGCCGCCGCCGCCCCGCCCCCAGAGCCGAGCGTACGGCGAGCTCCGAGGACCGCGACGTCGCCCGGGCCAGGAGAAGGTTCGCGACGTTCACGCAGGCGATGAGGAGCACGAAGCCGACCGCACCGAGCAGCACGAGGAGCGCCGTCCTGGCGTCGGCTACCATGTCGTCCTGGAGCGGCCGTAGCGTGAGCCCCGTGTTCGCGTTGGCCTGGGGGTACTCCTCCTCCAACTGCCGCGCGACGCGCGTCGCGTCGTCGCGCGCGGCCTGCAGCGTGACCCCGTCGGCGCGCCGGGCGATCACGTGGAGGCACGCGCCTCCCCGTCCGCACGCATGCTGCGCCATGTCCTGGCGCATCGGCGTCCACACGTCCGCGCCGGTCATGAACGGCGCGTCGAAGTCCGGCGGCAGGACTCCGATGATCGTGTACGGCTCGTCGTCCAGGGTGAGCGTGGTACCCAGGACGTCCGGATCGCCCGCCAGCGCGCGCCGCCAGAAGCCGTCGGAGAGCAGTACGGTGCCCGGCGCGCCCGGGCGGTCGTCGTCCGCGGTGAAGCCGCGCCCCAGCGCGGGCGACACGCCGAGCACCCGAGACAGCGTGCCCCACGTCACCGTGCCGGCGACGATCTGCTCGGGCTCGCCCCGCCCGGTGAGCGTCAGGGGGCCCCCATCCCACGCTCCGACGGCCTGCAGCGTGCGCGTGCGCTCCTTCAGGTCGACGTAGTTGGGGAAGTTCATCCACTCGTCCACGGGCCCGCCCGCCCGGGACCAGTCCGCCCACACGACCGTGAGCTGCTCGGGCTGCGGGAAGGGGAGCGGGCGGAAGAGGATCCCGTCCACGACCGAGAAGATCGCCGTCGTCGCTCCGATCCCCAGGGCGAGCGTGAGCACGGTGACCGCGGAGAACCCCGGGTTCCGCAGCAGTTGGCGGAGCGCGTATCGGACGTCCTGCCGGATCCGGTCCCACACCTCGAGCCTTCCCATCCTCCCCTCCGCTTCCCGGGTCATCCTCGCCTTCACCCCCTCCACGTCGCCGAAGCGCCGGCGCGCTTCGGCCCACGCCTCGTCCTGGCTCATCCCCTCGCGGACCAGACGCTCCACCTTCTTCTCGAGGTGGAAGCCGACCTCCTCCTCCACGTCGCCGGAGATGCGCGCATGATCCGGGGGTAGGCGGAAGGCGCGCTTCCGTCCTCCTCCATCGCGCCGCTCGGTCACGAAGCGCTCCCCTCGGCCAACGCCTTCTCCACCGCCGCCGCGTACCGGTGCCAGCTCTCGGTCTCCTCCCGGAGCCGGCGGCGGCCGGCCTTCGTCAGCGCGTAGTACTTCGCGCGCCGGTTGTTGTCGGACACGCCCCACGCGGCCGCCACCAGTCCACGGCGCTCGAGCCGGTGGAGCGCGGGATACAGCGTCCCCTCCTCCACGAGCAGGCTGCCGTCCGTGACCGCCTCGATCCACTCCGAGACGGCGTAGCCGTGCTTCTCGCCCGCGCTGAGGGCGTTGAGGACGAGCATGTCGAGCGTCCCCCGCAGGAGGCCCAGGTTGTCCTCGCCCATGTCCTTCCTCCGTCGATCGAAGCGGAACGCCCCCTTTGCTTTCTATGGGAACGTAGCGCGCTTCCCCTTTGGTTTCAAGGGGAAGGTCTCTTCCCCATGAACGAGCAGGACCCGCGCCGGCAGCGACGATCCTCCGGTCCGCGGCGGCAGCAGAAACCGGGCGACGGCGCTCCGGTTCGGCGTCGGTCGGGGTACCTTGCGCATCGCCCGTCGGAGCGGTCTTCTGCCTGTGTCGTCCGCCCGACCCGCCCGCATCAGGAGCGACCATGCGATCCCCCCACCGCACCCTCGCCTCCCTCTTCGCGCTGGCCCTGGCCGCGTCGCCCGCCATCGCCCAGACGCAGCCCGGCCTCGCCGCACGCAGGATCCCCAACGTCGAGTTCGACATGATGACCTGGCCGGAGGTGAAGGCCGCCATCGAGGCGGGCAGGACCACCGCCCTGGTGTACAACGGGGGCACCGAGCAGCGGGGCCCCCACAACGTGAACGGGGGCCACACGCTCATGGCGCGCGAGACCGTGCGCGCCATCGCGCTCGAGCTCGGCGACGCGATCGCGGCGCCCGTGCTGCCGTTCTCGCCCAATCGCGCCAGCGCGGAGCTGCCGGGTACGATCGGGCTCACCAACGAGCTCTTCGCCGCCATCAACGAGCAGGTCGCCGAGCAGCTCATCATCAGCGGGTTCCGGAACATCGTGCTCATGGGCGACCACGGGGGCGGCCAGCAGCAGCTCGGCGAGGTGGCCCAGAAGCTGGACGCCAGGTACCGCGGGCAGGGCATCCACGTGGTGTACTGCGACGAGGTGTACGCGAAGGCCATGAACGACTTCAACCAATGGCTCGAGGACAACGGCTACCCGCCGAGCTCGCACGCGGGCATCCCGGACACCTCCGAATCCGCGGGCTGCTGAGGTAGCGCCTTGGAGATCGGCATCTACACCTTCGCGGAGACCGCCTTCGATCCCGCGACGGGGAGTCAGCTCGACCCCGGACGTCGGCTTCGGGAGCTGCTGGAGGAGATCGAGCTCGCGGACCAGGTCGGGCTCGACGTCTTCGGTGTCGGTGAGCACCACCGGCCCGACTACGCGGTGTCGACGCCGGCGGTGGTCCTCGCCGCCGCCGCGACCCGCACGGAGAGGATTCGGCTGAGCAGCGCGGTGTCTGTCCTGAGCTCGGACGATCCCGTGCGCGTCTTCCAGGACTTCGCGACCCTGGATCTTATCTCGGGCGGCCGCGCCGAGATCATGGTGGGCCGGGGCTCCTTCACCGAATCCTTCGCCCTCTTCGGCCAAGACCTCTCCGACTACGACGAGCTGTTCGCGGAGAAGCTCGACCTCCTGCTGCGGGTGCGTGCCCGGGAGCGCGTGTCCTGGCCCGGGAGCCGACACCGGGCGGCCATCGTCGACCGGGCGGTCTACCCCCGCCCCCTCCAGGACCCCCTGCCCGTGTGGATCGCCGTCGGAGGCACGCCACAATCGGTGGTGCGCGCCGGCACGCTGGGCCTGCCCATGGCGCTGGCGATCATCGGCGGCGCGCCCGCGCGCTTCAAGCCGATGGTCGACCTCTACCGTGAGGCCGCGTCCCGCGCGGGCCACGACCCCGCGAAGCTCCCCCTGAGCGTCAACGCCCACGGATTTCTCGCCGACGATGCGCGCGACGCGGCGGACATCGCGTTTCCGCCCTTCGCGGAGACGATGTCCCGCATCGGGCGGGAGCGGGGATGGCCGCCCACCACGCGCCCGCAGTTCGAGGCTGAGATCGCTCCGCGCGGGGCGCTCTTCGTCGGCGACCCGCAGCAGGTCGCCGAGAAGATCCTGCTGCAGCACGAGCTGTTCCGCCACGACCGGTTCCTGATCCAGCTCACCGTCGGTCCGATGCCCCACGCGGACGTGATGCACGCCATCGAGCTGCTGGGCACCGAGGTGGCACCCGTGGTGCGCCGGGAGACCACCGGCGCACCCGGGTGACGCTCGCGATTCTCGGTCGCTACCTCCCCCCGCCGGGCGCCCGTACGGGCGGCGCCGGCCGCGCCGGCAGGTGCTTCGGATGCTCGCGCATGAGCCGGAGCACCTCTTCGACCGCGCGGTCGAGCTGCGGGTCGCGCCCCTCGATCACGGACTTCGGGTCGTTCTCCACCTCGACGTCGGGATCGACGCCGTGGCCCTCGATGATCCACCGGCCGTCGACGCTGGTGAAGCCGAACTCGGGCACGTTGACCTGGCCGCCGTCGATGAGCGGCCCGTGGCTGGTGATGCCGGTCACGCCGCCCCACGAGCGCTTCCCGATGAGCGGCCCCAGGCCGGCCTGCTTGAACATCGCCGGGAAGATGTCGCCGTCCGAAGCGGAGGTCTCGTTCAGCAGGGCCACCAGGGACCCGTAGAACACGGGCCCGCGCGGGTATGTGCTCGCGAATTCGTTGTTTCTGGAGAAGCCCGTCGCGAGCAGCTCGCGGCTCAGGCGCTCGATCAGCATCGACGAGACGTTGCCGCCGCCGTTGCCGCGGACGTCGATGATCAGCCCCTCCTTCCGCACCTGCGGATAGTACCACTTGATGAACTCGGAGATGCCGTCGGCCCCCATGTCGGGGACGTGCAGGTAGCCGACCCGCCCGTCGGTCGCCGCCTCGACCTCGAGCCGGTTGTGATCGACCCACTGGAGGTAGGCGAGCTTCGCCTCGCTGGTGACGGGCTGGTAGGTGACCTCGCGGGCTCCGTCGAGCGTCGCGCGCGCGTTGAGCGTGAGGGTGACGGGGTGGTCGGCCTTGTAGCGGAGCAAGCTGTACGGATTGGTCCCGGCCGTCAGGTCGAGGTCGTCGATGGCCATCACGTAGTCGCCGACCCCGGCGTCGACGCCGATCTGCGTCAGCGGCGAACGGTAGGTATCCTCGGCGTTGTCGCCGGCGAAGATCTCCGCGATCCGGTAGCGGCCCGTGACTGGATCGAGCTCGAAGCGGGCGCCCGGCAGCGCGACGCCGGGGCGGTCGGGAATCTCGTAGTCGCCACCCGCGATGTAGGTGTGCGAGTTGCTCAGCTCCGCGATCATCTCGTTCAGCACGTAGTCAAGGTCGGTGCGATGACCCACGTACTGCAGCAGCGGCTCGTACCGGTCGCGCAACGCGCGCCAGTCGTACCCGTTCATGTTGGGCACGTAGAAGAAGTCGCGGAAACGCCGCCACACCTCGTCGAACACCTCCGCCCACTCCTGCTCGGGCACGACCTCGGCCACGAGCCCCGACGTCGACACCGCCTCGGAGGTCGCCCCCTTGGGCTTCACGTCGTAGAGGTTGAAGCGCCCTCGCTGGCGGGCGAGGAGCTTCGTGCCGTCGGCGGAGATCGCGTAGCCGCCGGCCCCTTCCGCGAGGGGCGAGGCTTCGCGGTCCTGCAGGTTGAAGATCATCACGTCGGGCTGCGACCCGGACGCGCGCCCGTAGTAGAACGACGTCCCCTTCACGTAGATCAGGTTGCCCTTCACCGCGACCAGGCCGCCGTAGTTGTCGGCGTCCACCGGGACACGCGCGATCCGGCCGGCGAGCCCGTCGAAGTCGATGGCCACGGGAGCGGGTTTCCCGGCCGCACCCTCCTGCGCGTCCGACGCCTTCGTCGCATTCGACGCGGTGCCGCCGGCCGCGGCGCTATCGACCTCCACCTCGTCGCTGCGCGGCGCGAAGGGGGACGGCACGTCGGCGCGGAGCGCCAGGGCGAAGATGCCCGTCGTGCGGTCGGTGGCGTAGTCCCACTCCAGCGTGCTGACCTGCGGTGCGTACTCCCGGTCGCTCAGGAAGAAGAGGTACTTCCCTTCCGGGCCGAACACGGGCTCCACGGAGTTCGACATCGGGTCGGTCACGTCGTGGACGGTCCCGTCCTCGACGCCCCAGATGTGGATGGAGCGGAAGCCGGTCGCGTGCGCGGTGCTGAAGGCGAGCCAGCGCCCGTCCGGCGACCAGCTCTGGTCGAACATGTTCCCGGTGGAGTCGCGGGCGACCTCGGTGAGCCTCTTCCCCTCGATCCGCAGGACCCGGAGCCGCCCGGACTTGTCGGAGAACGCGAGGCGCGCGCCGTCCGGCGACCACGTGGGGGGATAGAGCATCTGGTCGCCGTTCGTCGTCAGGCGCTGGGGCTCGCCGCTACCGTCCTGGTCGATCAGGTACAGCTCCTCCTCACCGCTCATGTCGGAGATGAACGCGATCCTGCGCCCGTCCGGGGACCAGCGCGCACCCTTGTCGTGGGCGTTCGAGCTGTGTGTCAGGTTGCGCGTGGGCCCATGCTCGGCGGGAGCGGTGAACACGTCGCCGCGGGCCACGAAGAGCGCTCGCTTCCCGTCCGGGCTGAGCGCCCAGTCCTCGATCCAGCGGTCCACGGACATGTGGCGCGGGCGGGCTGCGAGCCCGTCGTCGGGCACGAAGATGTCGAGCTTGCGATCCGCGCGCGTGCCCGTGTCCAGCACGTGCAGCTCGCCCCCCAGCTCGTAGACCACGTCGCCCGTCTCGTCGGCGCTCGGCCAGCGTACGTCCCAGGTGGCGTGGTGCGTGAGCTGGACCAGGTCGCTCCCGTCCGGCTTCACCGAGTACAGGTTGAGCTTATCGTCGCGGTCGGACGCGAAGTAGATACGGTCGCCGATCCACATCGGGTCACGGTCGGTGCGCGGGTTTTTCGTGATGTTTGCGGCGTCGTGCGTCGCGAGGTCGAACACCCAGAGGTCCTCGGCCCAGCCGCCCTGGTAGCGCTTCCACGCCCGGAAGTCGCGGAACAGCGGTGAGTACACGACCTTGGCGCCGTCGGGCGACAGGTCGCCCGCACCGGACTGCGGCATGGGCAGCGCGGTGGGGAGCCCGCCCGCCACCGGCACGGTGAATAGCCGATCGTCACCGAGCTCCCACCCGTCCCGCAGCGATCGGAACACCACCGCGCCGCCGTCGGGCGTCCACCCGTACACCTGGTTGTCGTAACCCCACCGCGGGGGTAACGGCCCCCGGGCCGGATAGAACGTCAGCTGCCTCGGCACACCGCCGGTAGCGGGGATCACGTAGACCTGCTCGTCGCCGTCGTACTGACCGGTGAAGGCGATCCACTTCCCGTCCGGCGAGTACTTCGCGAACAGCTCCAACCCGGGGTGCGCGGTCAGCCGCACCGCTGTGCCCCCGGTGGAGGAAGCCGTCCACAGATCGCCAGCGTAGGTGAACACCACCTGATCACCGTGGATATCGGGGAAGCGCAGGAGCTTGGTCTGGGCGGTAGCGGGGGTCGCGGCCAGCAGGGTGAAGAGCACGGCGAGGCGTAGCCCCGCACCACCCCGCCTCCACGACGGAAGCGTCGTCATCATCCTCGTCCTCTGGTTCGGTCCATCCGGTACGTGCGTGTCCGGCCGGGGCGACGCGCGGTGGTCGGCGCCGCGCTCCCGGCCGGGGGAGGTTTTGAACGCTAGAGGAGAGGTGCGGGCGAGTCCATGGGCGCGCGGCCGGACCGCCGCACGGCTACACGCCGAGGAGCTGCGCCGCCTTCTCGAAGTCTGCGGGCCGCACGTGGATCACGTAGCCGAAGCTCCCTCCGCCCCCGCTCACCCCGTTGGCGGCGAAGACGTTGATCCCCGCGTCGAACAGCGACTCGTGGATGCCTACCAGGGCCCCCGGCACGTCCTCTCCCTGGACCAGGAGGGCCGCATGCGGACCGTCCACACGGAAGCCCACGCGCTCACTCTGGTCGGTGAGCCTGTGGGAGTCCGCCGGGAAGATCGTGAGCTGCGTCTGGTGGAGTCCGTTGGGAACGGCCGCGAAAGCGAGGAGGTTCACCCCCAGATCCGCCAGGGCCGTGAGGAACCGGAGCGCCTCGCCCGGGCGATCGTTGACCGAGGTGTAGAAGTAGTCGATGCGTCGGATCGTGTGACCCATGGCGTACCTCCGGGTTGGGGTTGCACCCGCCCGGGGCCTATACCCGCCGGCACCGGGAACGCTCCGGTCCCGTCGGGGCCGTCAGCCCGGGGGAAAGCCCGCGGTGGGCATCCGGGGGATGATGCGGAGGGCGTTGCCGTAGTAGACCTTCCGCAGGACCTCGTCCGGAAGATCCATCCCGTACAGCTTCCAGAACGCGTGGTAGTCGCGGTAGTAGTCGAAGTACTCGTCCGCCGTCTCGAAGACCCGCCAGTAGTACGGATATTCGTCGGGCTGGAAGGAGTCCTTCCCGAAGAGGATGCGGTCGGAGTACTTCTCGAAGAACGCCCGCGCGTTGCGTGGCTGCCGTCCCAGGTCGTAGAGGATCGCTCCGACCTCCGTGTACACGTTGGGGAAGCGGTCGAAGAGCGCGCCGAGCCGGCCCAGGTCGTTCGCGTACCAGCTCATGTGCGCGACCACCCAGGTCGTGTTGGGGTGCTTCGCGATCATGCGGTCGCGCTCGGCCATGAGCTCGTCGAACGACGGGAAGCGGTTTCGGTCGAAGTACCTTCGGCTCTCGAACAGCGCCATCTCCAGCCAGCGCTCGTTGTGGTAGTCGAGGGGCTCGAAGAACTCGGCGGGATCCGCGGTGTGGACGAAGGCCGGGATCCCCAGACGCCCCGCGGTCTCCCACACGACGTCGAGCTCGGGGTCGTCGAGCTGGAGCCTCGTCCCGTCGGCCTTCCGGATCGAGAGCCCGAAGCTCTTCATGATCTCGCCGATGCCCACCGCGCCCGCCTTCACGTCCGCCTCGAGCTGTGCGGCGATGCGCGCGCCGGACCCCGGTCCGACGTCGCGCAGGTCGAGGGACGCGAAGAACACGAAGCGATCGGCGTACCCTGCGGCGCGCACTGCTTCGATCTGCTGCCTGAGCCGGTCGCCGGAGCTCGGATTCGCCTGCACCATGACCTGTAGGTTGAGCCGGTCCATCGCCGCCACCACCTCGCGCACCACGTCGGGCGAGCCCAGGAAAGGCGGATGCCCGTGGAAGTCCACCGCGGGGAACTTCGCGCGCGGTACCGAGTGCTCGGGCACGACCAGAGTGGATCGCGGCTGGTACTCGATGATGGTCGGCGGCGGGATCGTAGGCCGGGGGGGCCGACGCTGAGCCCCGGCGCGTGACGGAGTGAGGGCCAGGGCCAGGAGGACCGCAAGCTTCAACGGGAGGGTCGGGCTGCGCATAGGGCTTCCTTGTCGGTCCGGCGCCTGGGGCCGGAAGGTGTGGATCAGTCCGTCGGGTGGCGCTTCCGCATGTGCTCCACCGACGCCGACACGAGCTCCTCGAGCACGCCGAGGTCGATGTCGGAGAGCCGCTTCACGTGGAGACACGACTTGCCGGTCGCGTGCTTGCCGAGCCCGGCCATGAGCGACGCGTACCGGTCGAAGCCGGCCATGAGGTACAACGTGAGGTTCTGTTTCCGCGGCGAGAAGCCCGTCAGGAACCAGTCGCCCTGCCGACCGCTCTCGTACCGGTAGTGGTAGCTGCCGAAGCCCACGATGCTCGCGCCCCACATCGCGGGCTCTTTCCCCGTCACCCTCTTCATGATGCGGAGCAGCGTCCGGCAATCCTCCCGCCGACCTTCGTTCTCGATTCCATCGATGAAGTCGTCGACGCTGGCGTCGGTGCGGGCGGTCTTGAGCTGGGCCATGATCGTCCACCGCGGATGAGTCGCGCGCTCCGAAAAGGGCGTCAACCTTAGGTTGGGTGACGACTCCCCGTCCAGACCGATTCGCTCGGCGGTGGGCGCCGGGGCCCCTGCGTTCTACATCCCGACACCCATCTGCCGGTGGCACGTCACGCAGGTGGAGAGCAACCTGCCGTATACGCCGGCACGGGCGTCCGGCTCCCGCCGGAGGGCGGTGACGCCGAGGTCGCGGACCTCCCGGGCCAGCTTCGCCACCTCGGGACTCCGGGCTGCGCCGGCTTCCTGGAAGAGCGGATCGTCGATGAGGGCGGTGGCACCTTGCTGCCACTGGCGATCCGACGGTGCGACGAGGCCTTCCCACATGCGTTCGACGGCCCACAGGTGCCGCGCCATCTGTCGCGGCGCGTCCTGGCCGGCGGGCGCCATGGTCCACAGCACGGGGTCGGGTCCGGAGCCCGCCGCACGATGGCACCGGCCGCAGGCGGCCGCCATCTCGGCGGTGGCGAGGGCGGCGTCGGCCACGTCGACGGACCGCACCACGGAACGTGCATGGACCCGCATGTCCTCCATCGGGCTCTTCACGCCCTGGGGTAGATCGGGATGTTGCGGGTGCTCCGCGAGCCAACGTGCGGGCTCGCGAGCGGCTTCCAGGTCCCCGCGTACGACGGCGTCCTGCACCATGCCCACCTGCGTGTAGTGGCCGTCCATATCCTGGGAGAGCGAGGGCCCGGAGCGCCCCAGGACAGCGCAGGCCCCGGCTACCACGAGGAGGAGAGGGAGGGCACCGACGCGGGCGAGGGATCTCGGCGACGGCATGATCGTCTCCTATGGACCGTCGGCGGTGAGGGCGGGTCCGACGGCCACGAAGGAGCGGGAGGGCCACGGCGCGGTCGTGATATGAGAAAGGTAACCTCCACGGCCGCTTCCTTGGATGGGGAGGGGCGGCCCCCCCGAACGTCGGGCAAGAATCCTTGGCCCTCCGGCCCGGGCGGGGCATAGCTTGGAACAGGGGGGCAAGGTCACGGGGCTCGGAGTTGGGGATCCTCGATGGTCCCGCCCGGCGCTCGCCCACCCGCCTCCGCGTGCTCCACGTCGTGACCTGACCGCCTTGGGGGGGCCGGCCGGTGATGGATGTTCGAAAGTTCGGGCTCAGCGACAACGACCTGGCGTATCTCGGATACCGGGTGCCAAGGGAGACGGCGACACCCCGCGAAGCCGGGCCGTCAGGGGAGACCGATCCGGCACCGGCACCCGCTACCTCCGTCACGCCCGTCCACGCGGGCGATCCCGCGCGACGGACCTGGCTCTGGACCGTGGCCGTCCTCGCCGCCGTGGGGTGGTCGGCCAGCTCGCTCCGGCGCCCCCCCGACCCCGTTCCCGCCAACCGCTCGGACGCGCTGTTCTCCTCCTCCAGAGCCATGTCCCTCCTCGTGGAGATGGCCAGCGCGCCCCGCCCGGTCGGGTCCCCCGAGCACCGGCGGGTGCGCGCGTCCATCGAGGCGCGGCTCCGCTCCCTGGGGCTCGAGCCCCAAGTCCAGACGGCCACGTCGGGCGCGTTGGCCGGCGGGACCCTGACGGCCGCCACCATCCGGAACGTCGTGGCGCGGGTGCCGGGCACCGCGTCGACGGGTGCGATCCTGGTGACGGCGCACTACGACTCGGCGCCGCTTTCCGCCGGCGCTGGAGACGATGGGGTCGGCGTCGCCGCGGTGCTGGAGACCGTCCGTGCCGTGCTCGCCGGCCCCCCGCTCCGCAACGACGTGATCGTGCTCTTCACGGACGGCGAGGAGTTGGGACATCTGGGCGCCAAGGCCTTCGTGGGTGCTCACCCGTGGATGGCGGACGTACGCCAGGTGATGGTGGTGGAGATGCGCGGCGTCTCGGGAGCGGCGCTCGTGCTCGAGCGCGGACCGGACAACGGGGGTCTGGTCGAGGCCCTGGCGCGGGCCGATGCGAGGCCCGCCGCAACGTCGCTGTTCCGGGAGCTGTCACCGAGGATGCCGGAGGGGACGGACATCGACGCGTTCACGGTGCCGGGCGTGCGCGCCATGAGCCTCACGGCGCTGGGGGGCCGTGCCTCGTACCATCAGGCGACCGACCGCAGCGAGAACGTGAGCGAGCGGACGCTGCAGCATCAGGGCCAGCAACTGCTGGCCATGACGCGAGAGATCGGGGGCCTGGATCTCGCCGGACCGGCGCTCGCAGGGCCCACGCAGGTGTACCTGTCCCTCCCCCTCGTCGGCCTCATCCACTATCCGGCCGGTTGGATCCTGCCGATCGACGCGGGATTGCTCGCGGCGTGGCTGATCGTCCTCTTCCTCTTCCGCTCGGTGGTCGCCCACCCGAGAAGGGCCCTCGCAGGAGCCATCATGGCTTTCGGGGTGGTGCTCCTTTCCGCCGCTGCAGGGTGGGGGCTGCTCGTGCTGATCCGATCCGTCCACCCGGAATCCGGGAGCCTGTCCACGGCCGTCTACCACGACGGATTCCAGCTTTCGGCTCTCCTGGCGCTCACGGTCACGGTGGTCGTCGGAGGGTACGCGCTCGCGCGACCGCGGTACGGCAGCACGGCCCTGTTCGTCGGTGCGCTCGCCGTCCCACTCGGGCTCGCCACGTGGCTGTCCTTCGCAGCGCCCTTCGCCGCCCCCGCGGTCCAGCTTCCCCTCGCCCTCGCCTTGATGTGCGCCGCGCCGGTGGCTGTCGTGGCGCCTCGGGATCGACAGGGCACGTGGGCCTGGGTCGGGTTCCTCGCGGCCGCGGCCGGCATCCTCTTCGTTCTCGTTCCCAACATCGAGCTCACCGCCGATGTCCTGACGTTCCGCGCCGCGCCACTTCTGGGGGCCGCGATCGCCGCCGGCCTCCTCCTCCTCCTGCCGACCGTGGACTGGCTGCTCCGCCCGAGAGTCTGGTGGATGCCGGCGCTCTCGGCGGCCTTCGCCGTCACGCTGCTCGCCCTGGGCAGCCCGAAGGTCCAACGAGGGTGGAGGCATCCCGTGCAGACCTCCCTCGCCTACCTGGTGGACGACACCGTCGACATCGACCTGGACGCCGGCCCCGCGGGAGCTGTCGGGGCGGACGCCTCCGACACCGCTTACGCGACGACCCGTCGCACGCTCGGGCGTTGGCTGACGGTTCCCGGAGCGGGGGAGGAGTGGGCTCGATCCTGGGTGGCGGAGGCCGCCGCCGCCGGGACGTCGCCGGGAACGTTGCTCCTCCCCGCGGCCGACCGGTGGGAGGTCGCCGGCAGCGGGCCGGGAAGCGAGCTCGCCCTCCCCAGAGTGCGGGTCCTGTCGGACGTGGTCGAGGCCGGACGCCGACACGTGCGCCTCGCGGTCCGCTCCGGACTGCAGGGTGAGATGGTGGGACTCCACGTTCCCGACGGGGTGCCGGCCGAGGTGGTCGCGGCCTGCGACTGGCAGTCGGACGCCACTCCCGGGCACACACCCGCGCGTTCGCTGGCGTTCTGGGGGCAGCCCGAAAGCGGCGTGGTCGAGGTGGCGCTGGAGGCCGACGCCGACGTCCGCACGTTGAGCGTGGAGCTGATCGAGCATCACCTGAGGCCAACCGAAGTTCTCGGTGAAGACTTCTTCCGTCGCGCGGATTCGATGATTCCCGACGCGTCCACCGGTAGCGATCGGGTGGTTCAGAGGACTCTGCTCAGGCTGTCCACGCAGCGTTGACCAGCGCGGAGCACTCCGCCTCAGACGACCTGGGTCTCCACGGCGACGCCGCCACGCAGCGTCTGCAGGTTCGCCGGAAACCCACGGGCACGCTTCGCTCCACCACGAGCGTGCCGCGCACGTCCGCGTCCGTCGACCTCGATGCCGCGGCGGTGGGACGGTCGGGACCATGGCAGTGCCTCCAATCTGCCAAAGCGCATGCAGCCGACCCAACACTCCCTCGTGCCCACCTACGACTTCTCTTGCCGCTCCTGTGCCCACCGCTTCGAGGAATGGGTGCGCAAGGCCGACGACGCCCCCGTCTGCCCGGAGTGTGGAGGGACGGACGTTGAGCGCCTGCTGTCGCTGCCGCAGGTGCACTGGTCCACGACCCGCGAGAACAGCTTGAAGGACGCGAAGCGGCGCGAGATGGCGGTGGGGAAGGAGCAGGCGCACGCCCAGCGGCAGTACGAGCTCAGCCACGAAGACTGAGCCCGGGCGGCTCCGGCGACCGCCGCTCAGGTGGTGACGCCGCTCTCCTCGAAGTGGATCTCCACCAGCACCACGCCGCTCTCGGTATCCGTGCGCACGTCGAGCCCCGTCTTCTGGAAGAGGTGCAGCATCGACTGGTTGCCCGCGAACACGTCCGCGGTGAGACCCTTGATCCCGTTCTGGCGCGCCAGGCGAATCATCTCCTCGACCAGGATGCTGCCCAGGCCCTTCCCCTGCCACGTGTCCTTCACGATGAAGCCCACGTCGGCGAAGTCGGTTTCCGGGTCCCGGAAGTACTGCGCGATCCCGACAATCTCGGGCTCGTAGCGCGGGTCCGACGTCTCCAGCACGATCGCCATGTTGTCGACGTAGTCGACGTCGAGGAAGTACTGGCGCTCCTCGTGGGCTACGCGCTTCACGACCCTCATGAAGCGCTTGTAGAGGTCGTCCTCGCTCATCGAGTAGAAGAGGCCGACCAGCTTGGGCTCGTCGGTGGGCCGGATCGGTCGCAGCAACAGCGTCTCCCCGCCCTTCGCCGTCACGCGCCGCTCCACCTCGCGCGGATAGCGGCCCCGGGGCTCGATCTGGTCGACGAAGACGTAGTGGCGTGCCTTCGCGTCCCGGAGCAGCTCGGCCCGGAAGTCCGGGTGCGCGATCGAGATGAGCGCGACCGCCCGCTCGCGGATCGACTTACCCAACAGGTCCGCGACCCCGTACTCCGTCACGACGTAACGCACGTCCCCGCGGGACGTCACGACCCCCGCACCCTCCGTCAGCGTCGGCACGATCCGGCTGATGCTGCCTCCCTTGGCGGTGGAGCGCAGCGCGATCACCGGCTTGCCGTCCGGGCACATCGACGCACCCCGGATGAAGTCCACCTGCCCGCCGATCCCGGAATAGAAGCGCGTGCCGATGGAGTCGGCGCACACCTGGCCGGTCAGGTCCACCTGAATGGCGCTGTTGATCGCGACCATCTTGTGCTGCTCGGCGATGCGCCGCGGGTCGTTGACGTAGTCGCTGGGCTGGAAGGTGAACAGCGGGTTGCGGTCGATGTAGTCGTAGAGGCGCCGGGAGCCGAACGTGAAAGACGACGTGACCTTCCCCGGATGGATGGTCTTGTAGCGGCCCGTGACGATCCCGGCGTCGATCAGGTCGAGGACGCCGTCCGAGAACATCTCCGTCCAGATGCCCAGGTCGCGCTTGTCGGTCAGCGCAGCCAGGACCGCGTCCGGGATCATGCCGATGCCGGCCTGGAGCGTGCTCCCGTCCTCGATCAGCGAGGCGACGTTGCGGCCGATCTCGAGCTCGACCTCCCCCGGCTCCTCCGGCAGGTGCTCGATGAGCGGGACGTCGTTCCACGTCCACAGGTCAATGCGGTCCATCTTCAGGAAGCCAGCACCGTAGACGCACGGCACGTTCGGATTCACCTCGGCGATGACGAGTCGGGCCGATTCGATGCCGGCCATCATGATGTCCACCGACACGCCGACGTTGACGTAGCCGAACTTGTCGGGCGGGGTGCACTGGATGAGCGCGACGTCCACGGGCATGCGCCGCGCGCGGATCAGCTGCGGGATCTGTGAGAGGAAGACGGGCGTGTAGTCGGCCCTCCCCTGGTGCACCGCACCGCGCACGTTGGCGCCGATGAAGAACGCGTTGTGCCGGAAGTTCTCGGTGAGCTCGGGGCGCACGTAGGGTGCGGGTCCGAGCGTCATCAGGTGCACCACCTGGTTGTCGGAGAAGTGCGAGGCGTTGCGCCCGAGGGCTTCGACCAGGCCGAGTGGCTCCGCGGCGCCCGACGCGATCAGGATCGGTCGACCCTTGGGGATGCGGAGCACCGCCTCGTCCGGGGTGGTGCGCTTCGACGCATATACGTCCTGCCAGTCCATGGCTCTCTCCGCCGTGGCCGGACCACATGTTCCCTGCCGGAAGCTCGCGGGACCGCGGACGGTCGTCCAGGCATTTTCGTGGACGCCACACGCCATCCTTGCTGCCTTCCCGCGGGCTCGGTACCGTCCCTCCCCTCGACCACCCTCTCGCTAACACGAGATCGCTGTCACCGCAGTCCCTGGAGGCCCCATGAGACGCGCTCACCGTCTCGTTCCGACGCTGATGTGCGCGGCCGCGCTGAGCGCCGTCCCCCTCTCCGCCCAGGTGGACCCCGGGCCGCTGCAGGCCCTTACGCCGCGCGGCATCGGACCGACCGGAATGAGCGGTCGGGTCGGCGCGATCGACGGCGTCGAGGCGAACCCGGACATCCTCTACGTGGGCGCGGCGACCGGCGGGGTCTGGAAGACCGTGGACGGCGGCGTGACCTGGAAGCCGCTGACCGATTCGCTTCCGGCCGCCTCCGTGGGCGCGATCGCCATCCACCAGCCGAACCCCGACGTGGTCTGGGTCGGAACGGGCGAGCGGAACCGGCGGAATTCCGCAGGCTCCGGCACGGGCGTCTACCGGTCGCTGGACGCGGGCCGGACGTGGGCGCGCATGGGACTCGAGAACACCGGCGCCATCGACGCGATCCTCGTGGATCCCCGCGACGCGGACGTGGTCTACGTCGGTGCGCTCGGCAACACCTGGAAGGACAGCGAGGACCGCGGCGTCTACAAGAGCACCGACGGCGGCAGGACGTGGACAAGGATCCTCTACGTGAACGAGCGGACGGGCGCCGGTGACATGGTGATGGACCCGTCCAACCCGAACCATCTGATCGTGGGAATGTGGGAGCACCGCCGCTGGCCGTGGTTCTTCGAGTCCGGGGGACCGGGGAGCGGGATCTACACGACGTACGACGGCGGAGAGACCTGGAAGCGGCTGACCCCCGCGGACGGGCTGCCCGAGGGTGAGCTCGGGCGCACGGGGCTCGATTTCGCGCGCGGCGAGCCGGACGTGGTGTACGCGCTCGTCGAGGCGAAGCGCAGCGTGCTCATGCGCTCGGAGGACGGCGGTGACACGTGGACCACCGTCAACCGCACGGAGAACATCGACGGGCGGCCGTTCTATTACGGACAGGTGCGCGTGGACCCCACCAACGAGAACCACGTGTGGATCGTCGAGAGCCCGGTGAACGAGAGCACCGACGGGGGCAAGACGTTCCACACCCTGCTCGGCTTCTCGGAGGTGCACGTGGACCACCACGCCTTCTGGGTGAGCCCGGACGGGAAGGTCATCGCCGACGGAAACGACGGCGGCGTCTACATCTCCCGAGATGGGGGCGGCACGTTCCGCTTCGTGCAGAACCTCCCCTTCTCGCAGTTCTACCACATCGCGGTGGACCTGGACACGCCCTACCACGTGTACGGCGGCCTGCAGGACAACGGCGCCTTCGTGGGGCCCGCGGTGACCTGGCACAACGGCGGGATCCGCATGTACGACTGGGACGAGGTGGCCTTCGGCGACGGCATGGTCACCTTCCCCGACCCGGACAACCCCCGCTACGGCTTCTCGTCCACCCAGAACGGGGACATCGTCCGCTTCGACCGGGAGACGGGCGAGCGCAAGGTGATCAAGCCCGCGGCGCCCGACACCGCCGTGAGGCTGCGCTTCAACTGGAACGCGGGGATGGCCGCCGACCCCTTCGACGGCTCCATCTACCTGGGGAGCCAGCTCGTCCACAGGAGCACCGACATGGGCGCCTCGTGGACGACGATCAGCCCCGACCTCACGACGAACGATTCCACGAAGCAGCGTTATGGCGAGTCCGGCGGACTCACCCTCGACGCGTCGGGCGCCGAGGCGTTCACGACGATCATCCAGATCGCGCCGAGCCCGGTGAAGCAGGGTGTGCTGTGGGTGGGCACGGACGACGGGAACGTCCAGGTCACCCGCGACGGCGGCCGCTCCTGGACGAACGTCGCCGCCGCGATCCGGAGCGTGCCGGCCGGTACGTGGGTGCCGCACATCGAGCCGTCGAAGTTCGACAGCGCGACGGCGTTCGTCGTCTTCGACGACCACCGGCGCGGGAACAACCAGCCGTACGTCTTCGAGACGACGGATTTCGGGAGGACGTGGACCAGCCTGGTGACGCCCGACCTCGAGTACTTCATGCACACGATCGCCCAGGACCCGGTGAACCCGGACCTCCTCTTCCTGGGCTCCGAGTTCGGCATGTACGTCTCCTTCGACGGTGGGAAGACGTGGACGCTGTGGCACGGCCTGCCGCGGGTGCCGGTGCGTGGCATCGTCGTGCACCCGCGCGAGAGGGACCTCGTCATCGGCACGCACGGCCGCGGCGCATGGATCCTCGACGACGTGCGGCCCCTCGAGGCGCTCGCCTCCGAGCCGTCGATCGCGAACGAGCCGCTGCACCTCTTCCCGATCCCGCCGGCGATCCAGTACCGGGAGAGCCAGGTGGCAGGCCCTCGCTTCACGGGCTTCGGGATGTTCCTCGGCGAGAACCGGCCGTACGGCGCGCTGCTGACGTATTCGCTGGGCGGGGACGCGGCGCCGACCGCGCCCGGCGCCGATTCCACCAACACGGCGGCCGACACCACGGTGGCCATCTCCGTGCTGCAGGGCGACAGCGTCGTGCGCACCTTCCGCGGCCCCGCGAAACGAGGGCTGAATCGGACGGCGTGGGACTTGCGCATGGACGGACCACGCTCACCGCGCCCGCAGGGACAGGCGCGGCGGGACGAGCCGCCCCCGGGCGGCCCCGACGCGCTGCCCGGCACCTACACCGTGCGCATCGCCTTCGCCGGGGACACGGTGGTGGGCGACGTGGCCGTGGCCGCCGACCCGCGCTTCGACATCCGCGCCGCGGACCGCAGGGCCAACCTGGGGATGCAGCTGCGCGCCGGCCGGCTGCAGAGCGTCGCGACCGAGGCCGTGGACCGGATCCGGGATACGAGGCAGGCCGTGGACGACGCGAACGAGCGCCTCGCGGCGCACGACGACGCCGACGCGAAGTCGCTCAGGGCCGCCGGCGACTCGCTGAAGGTGACGCTCACGGACGTCGAGGAGCTGTTCGTCGGGAAGCAGGACGTCCAGGGCTTCACCGACAGCCCCAACGCGGTGTTCGCGCGGATCGGCTACGTGATCGACGCCCTCGGCTCGTCGTGGGAGGTGCCCACGCAGGCCGAAGCGACCCTCCTGCAGCAGTCGGAGCAACTGCTCCGCTCGGCGCTCGCGCGCTTCAACGACGTGGTGGGAGGCGACGTGGCCACGTACCGGCGCAGGCTGGAGCAGGCACAGGTGCAGATCTTCCCGGCGCCGGCGCCGCTGACGATCGATTGGACCCCCTCTTCCGGGAGCATGGACTGATGGGCAGGAACCGCATCCTCGCCGCCGCCGCGGTCGCGTCGCTCGTGGCCGGCCCCACCGGTGCCCGTGCCCAGAGCACGGCGCCGGTCGACACGAGCCTCTATGCCTCGATGCGCTGGCGCCTGGTCGGACCCTTCCGCGGCGGCCGCTCCGTCGCGGTGGCCGGCGTGCGCACGCAACCCGAGGTCTACTACTTCGGAGGCGTGGGCGGCGGGGTGTGGAAGACGACCGACGCCGGCATCACCTGGACGAACGTCACGGACGGCTTCCTGGGCACCGCATCGGTGGGCGCCATCGCGGTGGCGCCGTCCGACCCGAACGTGGTCTATGTGGGGATGGGTGAGCATGCGCCGCGCGGGGTGACCACCAGCCACGGGGACGGCGTGTACCGCTCCACCGACGCGGGGCGCACGTGGACGCACCTGGGCCTGGACGCCACCCGGTCGATCTCCCGCATCGTCGTGCACCCGACGGACCCGGACCGCGTCTGGGTGGCCGCCCAGGGCTCGCCCTACGCCCCGACGCAGGACCGCGGGGTCTACCGTTCCGGGGACGGGGGAACGACCTGGTCGAAGGTCCTGTTCGTGAGCGAGGACGCCGGCGCCAGCGACCTGAGCATGGATCCCACGAACCCCCGCATCCTCTACGCGGCGTTCTGGGACTACACGCGCCTCCCCTGGCAGATGCGCTCCGGGGGCCCGGGGAGCGGCATCTGGAAGAGCCTGGACGGGGGTGACACCTGGAAACGGACCGCGAAGGGCCTGCCGGCCCTCATGGGCAAGGTGGGCGTGTCGGTGTCGGGCGCGAACCCCGACCGCGTGTACGCCATCGTCGAGGCCGAGCCGGACGGCGGCGTGTTCCGCTCCGACGACGCGGGCGCGAGCTGGACGGGCGTGAACCAGACGCGCGGGCTGCGCTCGCGCCCGTGGTACTACATGGAGATCTTCGCCGACCCCGGCGACCAGAACACCGTCTACGTGATGAACGCGCCGCTGTGGCGCTCGGTGGACGGCGGCCGGACGTTCCAGTCGCTCCGCCAGGAGCACGGGGACAACCACGACCTGTGGATCAACCCGACCGATCCGGACAACTTCGTCAACGCGAACGACGGCGGCGCCACGGTCACGTTCAACGCGGGCGCGACGTGGTCGACGCTGCGCAACCAGCCCACCGCCCAGTTCTATCGGGTCAACGCCGACAACCGCTTTCCGTACTGGATCTACGGCGGCCAGCAGGACAACACGAGCGTCGCGATCAAGAGCCGCGACGTGGACGGCGGCATCGGGTGGGAGGACTTCCACCCCTCGGCCGGGTGCGAGAGCGCCTACATCGCCTTCGACCCGGACGACCCGCGCTACCAGTACGGCGGCTGCTACCTCGGCCAGATCGACGAGTACGACGAGCTCACTGGCCTCGACCGCAACGTCCAGGCCGAGCCCGGCATGCCGGCCTCGATCCAGCCGAAGGACATGACGTACCGCTTCAACTGGAACGCGCCCATCGTGGCGTCGCCCGAGGACCCGCACACGATCTACCACGGCGGCAACGTCCTGCTGCGCACCCGCGACCGCGGCGACTCCTGGGACGTGATCAGCCCTGACCTGACCCGGAACGACACCACGAAACAGGGTCCGGGCGGCGGGCCGATCACCAACGAGGGCGCCGGCGGCGAAGTCTACGGCACGATCTTCACGATCGCGCCCTCGCCCCTGGACGGCGGGGTGATCTGGACGGGTTCGGACGACGGCCTGATCCACGTGACCCGCGACGGCGGGGAGACCTGGACGGACGTCACGCCCAAGGGCCTGCCCGAGTCGCAGATCAACGCCATCGACGCCTCTCCGCACGACGCCGGCACCGCGTACGCCGCCGTGACCGGCTACAAGCTCTCGGACTTCACACCCCTGGCCTACAAGACCACCGACTTCGGACGCACGTGGACGAAGATCACCGACGGCATCCCGGCGGAGCACTGGGTGCGGGTGGTGCGCGAGGACACCGAGGTCCAGGGGCTGCTGTACGCGGGAACGGAGATGGGCGCCTTCGTCTCCTTCGACGGCGGGGGGCACTGGCAGCCGCTGCAGCTCGACCTCCCCGTGACGCCGGTCACCGACCTGAAGGTCGCCCACGGCGACCTCGTGGCCGCGACGCAGGGGCGGGCGTTCTGGATCCTCGACGACCTGACGCCGCTGCGGGAGTTGGCGACGCGCGGCGCCGAGATCGCCGCGGCGCCCGCGTGGCTCTTCGCCACGGGGCCCGCGTACCGCCAGGGTGGTGGCGGGGGATTCGGTGGCGGCGATCCGACGGAGGGCCGCAATCCTCCGAACGGCGCCGTGCTCCTCTTCCACCTGAAGGACGCCCCAACGGGTACGGCGAAGCTGGAGATCTCGGACCCCTCGGGCGCGGTCGTGCGCACGTACGCGACGGACCCGGGGGACGGCCCCGACGCGCCCAGCAAGCTGAGCGCGAACGCCGGCATGAATCGCGTGGTGTGGGATCTCAACCGGGAGCGCGTACCGGGGGTGGAGGGTCTGTTCGTGTTCGGATCGCTGGCGGGCGGCCGCGTCTCCCCGGGGACGTACACGGCGCGCCTGACAGTCGAGGGGCTCGACCCTGTCGAGACCCGCGTGGAGGTGCGGGACATCCCGCAGGTGGCGGCCGAGGTGACGGCGGCGGACCACGCCGCGCGCGACGCGCTGCTCGCCGACATCCGCGACGAGCTCACCGCGCTGCACGCGGGTGTCACCGACGTGGGTGACATTCGCCAGCAGGTGGACGCCGTGCTCGAGCGCACGAAGGACCTCGCGCAGGCCGACCGGATCGAGGAGGCCGGCGGGGCCCTCACCGACAGCATCGCGGCGGTGGACTCGATGCTCGTGCAGCGCGCGTGGACCAGCGGTCAGGACCCCACGGTGTTCCCCACCCGGCTGAACCAGTTCTTCATCTACCTGCACGGCGCGGTGGCCAACGCGCCCGGCGCGCCGACGGACGGGATGAAGGCCCGCTTCCGGGAGCTGAGCCGGCAATGGGGCGCGTACCGGGGCCGCGTGCAGTGGATCCTCGGACCCGGTGTGGACGGCTTCAACCGCTTGCTCGAGGAGCTCGGGGTGCCCGCGGTCGGGACGGGGAGGCGGATCGTGAGCTGAGGTCGCCGGACGGACCATCGCCGGCGACCCGGCACGCTTGCGGGACCTGCGACCGGATCCTAAGCTATGTTTATAAACATTGTTTAGGAGTGAGCATGGGAGGTCGGGACTACCTGGGGGAGTTCGAGCAGGTCGTGCTGCTCGCCCTGACGAGGCTGCGCGAGCCGGGCTACGGGGCGGAGATCCATCGGGAGATCCTCGACACGACCGGTCGTGACGTGTCGATCCCCGCCGTCTACGTGACGCTCAAGCGCATGGAGCGGAAGGGGCTGGTCGCCGCGGAGGTCGCCGAGCCCCCCGAGGGCGGCCGCGCCACCAAGAACTACCGTGTGCTGCCGGCCGGCGAGGAGGCCCTCGCGCGGTCGCGGGCCATGCTCGAGCGGCTCTGGGACGGGCTCGGGCCTCGTTGGGCGTGAGGCCACCCGTCGCCGCGCGCACCCTCGTCCGCCTCTTCGCGGACTCCGCCGACCGGGAGTTCGTCCTGGCGGACCTCGCGGACCGGTTCCGGGAAGTCGCCCGGATGCGGGGGCCGCGCGCCGCGAGGTGGTGGTACTGGTCGCAGGCGTGGAGCGCCGTGGCCTGGGCGCTCGTTCCGGACGTCGGCGCCCTGCGGCGCAAGAGCTGGGCGGGTGTGCTCCGAGACCTGCGGCTCGGCCTGCGCACGCTTCGGCGCAGCCCCCTCCACGCCGTGGGCGTCGCAGGCACCCTCGCCCTCGGCCTGGCGGCCGCGACGCTGGTATCCGCGGTGGCGTGGAAGGTGTGGCTGGCCCCGATGCCCTACCCGGACCCGGACCGGGTCGTGCGCCTCTACGAGATAGAGCCGAAGGAGGAGGCCAGGTCGGGGACGGAGGAGTCCCTGCGTCACCAGTTCTCTCCTCCCCTGCTCGAGGAGATGAGGGCACGGTCGTGGCGCACGCTCGACGGCGTGTCGGCCGTCCTCTTCGGGCAGATGAAGCTCGACCTGGGCCGGGGCATCCGCAGCGTGTCGCGATTCACGCTGTCCCCGAACGGCTTCGCGATGCTGGGCATCGTGCCCACGCTGGGCCGGCTGCCGGCCACCATCGAATCCGAGGTCCTCCTCTCCGAGAGGTTCTGGCGGGCCGAGTTGGGCGCGGACCCGGACGTGGTCGGGTCCAGGCTGGGCGTGGCGGGCCCCCTCACCGTGGTCGGTGTGGCCCCGCTCCCCGCCGGTTTCCCCGGGGACGTGGATGTCGTGAACATGCTCGAGTGGGACGAGGACGCCGATCGGGAGGACCTGCGCGCCCTCCGCTTCATCGACGTGATCGCGCGGGTGAAGCCGGACCACACCGTGGCCGAAGCCCACGCCGAGCTGAACGCCTTCGTGGCGGCCCTCGGCGAGGCGCACCCCGCGGAGAGGGGATGGAGCGTGGAGGCGCCGATCCTGTCGGACGACCTGGTGGGACCCTTCCGCGATGTGCTCGCCCTCCTCCTCGCCGCAGGCACCGCGTTTCTCCTCCTTGCCGGCGTGAACGTCGTGGGACTCGTGGCGGCGCGCCGGGTCGAAGGGCGCCGGGATCGGTCGATTCGCCTGGCGCTGGGTGCGTCGGAGGGACGCCTCCTCCGGGAATCGCTGGCGGAAGGCCTCATCCTCGCCGCCGTAGGATCCGTCGCCGGCATCCTCGGGGCGACGTGGCTCGTCGGCCCCGTCCGGGCCCTGGTGCCGCTCGACGTGCCCCGCATCGCGGACCTGGCCGTCACCCCGCCGTTGGCCCTGGGAGCCCTCGGCTCGGGACTCCTCCTGGGCGTGCTCGTCGGGGCGGCAGGATACCTCATGGCCTGGGGCGCGGCGCCGGCGGTGGGGCGGGCGCCCACCTGGCGGGCCGATGACGCCGTCGGCCGCCGCGCGCTCGTCGTGGGCCAGGTGGCGGTGACGACACTCCTCGTGTCGGCGGGTATCGCCATCCTGTACCGCGTCTCCACGCTGCGGACGATCGACCTCGGCTTCGATGGGGAGGGGGTCGTGTTCACCGCGCTGAGCGGTGGCACGGGCCCGACCGGCGTCGCCGGGTGGACCGCATCGAGGGAGATCCTGGATGAGCTCCGCGCTCGTGGCATGAGCGCAGCCCTGGCGTTCAACGTCCCGATGAGCGGAGAGGACCAGGACCTGCCGCCGTTCCCGATCCAGCCGGCCTCCTCCTCCGACCAGCTGTTCTATCAGCTCCATCCCGTCTCGTCGGCCTACTTCGACGTCATGGGGATCGAGGTCGTGGCCGGTCGTGCGTTCCGGCCCACCGACGACGCCTCCGCGGAGAAGGTCGTCATCGTGAGCGAGGACTTCGTCCACCGGTACTACGGCTCGGGAACCCGCCCCGAGGACGTGGTCGGTCGCGAGCTCCAGCCTGTGATGCTCGTCCGGGGTCCCGCCCGGGTCGTGGGCGTCGTACGCTCGACCCGGCACCACGGTCCGGACGCGCCGGTGATGCCGGATCTCTACATCCCCTTCGCGCAGCAGGAGACCCTCCGCCTGGCGGACCTGCTCGTGCGGGGGCGCCCCGACCAGGTGGCCGAGGCCCTGTCGGCGGTCGTCCCGCGCGTGGACTCCGGCCTCCGGTGGGCCCCCCCGAAGCCGTATGGGCTCTACCTGGAGCGGTGGTTCGCCCCCCTCCGCCTCCAGCTCGTGACGCTCGGCGTGCTGGGCGCCCTCGGCGTCCTGCTCGCGTCGCTGGGCCTCTACGCGGTGATGGCGTGGCAGGTGGCGTCGCGCAGGCGGGAGATCGGGCTCCGGAAGGCCGTCGGCGCCACGGACACCCACCTGCTGTGGAGTGTCGTGTCCGGCGGGTCGGCCATGGGTGCGGTCGGTGCCCTCCTGGGCCTGGCAGCCTGGTACCCCCTCCTCCCTGTGAGCACGAAGCTCGTGCACGGGATCGACTCGGCAGGTGGTCTCGTGCCCCTCTGGGTGGCGCTCGTGGTCGGCACGGCCTGCCTGCTCGCGACGCTGGTCCCGGCCGCGCGGGCCACGAAGGTCGACCCGGTGGTGACGCTCGAGGCGGACTGAACCGGCCGCATCACGACAGCGCCTCCCTGAAGAGATCCCTGGGTGTCGCGCCCTCGTCCTTCCTGGCCTGGCAGGCGAGCCCGGCCCGCTCCATTCTTCGGGTCCTCGTGGATCGGACGTCGGAGGAGCGGATGCGGATGCGGATCGGGTGGGGAGCGCTCGCGGGCTGGGTCGTGGTCGGACCCCTCGGTCTGACCTCGCCCTCCGCGGCGCAAGCGCAGTCGAACGGTGCGGACGTGCGGGCGCACCGCATCCCGCCTGCCGCCGCCGAGGGTATCACCCTCGACGGTCGGTTGAGCGAAGATCTCTGGGCCGCCGCGACGCCGGCGGGCGACTTCCGCCAGCGCGAGCCCCTGGAGGGCGAGCCGGCCACCGAACCCACCGAGGTGCGCGTCCTCTACGACGACGGCAACCTCTACATCGGGATCGTGGCCCACGACTCCGAGCCCGAGCGGGTGGTCGGGCGCATCCTGCAGCGGGACAAGGTCATGGAGCCCGTGTTCTTCGGGACGGGCCTCCAGTTCGCCGGCGACGACGGCGTCGCCGTCCTCCTCGACCCGTTCCACGACCACCGCAACGCCGTGATCTTCGCCACCAACGCGAACGGTGCGGAGTTCGAAGCGCTCCTCGTCGACGAGGGGAGCGTGAACATCGACTGGCGGGGCGTGTGGGAGGTCGCCGGCGCACGCACGCCTGAGGGGTGGAGCGCGGAGATCGCCATTCCGTGGCGCACGCTCCGCTACCCGGACACCAACGGGGAGCCCTGGGGCATCAACGTCTTCCGGATGATCCGGCGCAAGAACGAGGAGACGCTGCTCCGCTCCTGGCAACGGGAAGGCGGCGGGTTCCACCGTGTCAGCCGTGCCGGCCACCTCACCGGTCTGGAGGGCCTTCCGCGCCAGGGGCTCAACCTGGAAGCCAAGCCGTTCGTCCTGACGGGCAGGAAGGACGAGGTCGACGACCTCGGCGCGCTGGCTTCCAGCGGGACCTACGAGGCCGGCCTGGATCTGAAGAGCGAGCTGCGCCCCGGCCTCCTCCTCGACCTGACGCTGAACACGGACTTCGCGCAGGTCGAGGTGGACGACGAGCAGGTGAACCTCACCCGCTTCGACCTGTTCTTCCCCGAGAAGCGCGAGTTCTTCCTGGAGAACGCCGGGATCTTCGAGTTCGGAGTGCCGAGCAATCCGTTCGAGCCGCCGGCCTTCCAGATGTTCTTCAGCCGCCGGATCGGGATCGTCGAGGGAGAGGACGACGAGGAGGAAGCGCAGGAAGTGCCGATCCTCGGCGGCGCCCGACTCACCGGACGTGTCGGGGAGCAGACGCTCGGTCTGCTGAGCGTCGTCACGGACGAAGCACTGGGCCTGCCCCGTGAGCGCTTCTCCGTGGCGCGGGTCAAGCGGGACGTCGGGGAGAGCGGCTACGTGGGCGCGATGGTCGCGGACCGGCGCAGCGCCGAGACCTGGAACACCGCGGGGGGTGTGGACGTGCAGTACACCCTCGCGGACGCATGGGTGCTCGACGGGTACGCGGCGGGCACGTCCACGGAGGGGGGGACGCGCGGATGGAGCTACCGACTCGCGTACGAGTACAACGGCGAGCGGTGGGGATCGTTCCTCAACCACGTCGCCGTCAGCCCGGATGCGGAGGCCGAGGCCGGCTTCATCACGCGCACCGACTACCGGAAGACCGACCTGTACGGGATGCGGCGCTGGCGGCCGGGCGCCGCCGGCCTGCGCAAGCTCGACGTCTGGGTCGGCGGCACGTACGCGACCACGGTCCTGCGAAGCAGGATGCAGGACTGGGCCGGAGGCATCGCGCTCAACCCGGAGTGGGAGTCGGGGGAGACGTTCACCCTCATGCTGAACGCCGCCGAGACCGTCGTGGACGAGGCCTTCGAGCTGACCGACTCCGTCGAGGTCCCCATCGGGCGCTACCGCGCCGATCACGTTGCGTGGTTCGCGAACACCAGCCGCGGCCGCTGGATCTCCCTGGGCTCGAACGGCATGGTCAGCCGGTTCCACGGAGGGCACCTGGTCAGCGTCGGCGGCACGCTCGACCTGGCGCCGTCGCCCCGAGTGGCGCTCCGGCTCGGCTTCACCCGCAACGACGTGCACGTGCCCGACGGAGCCTTCACCGCCGACGTCGCCTCCGCGCGCGTGTCCTATTCGTTCTCGACGCGGCTCACGACCAACGCGCTGGTCCAGTACAACAGCCTCGACCGACAGTTCTCGGCAAACGTCCGGCTGAACTTCATCCACCGTCCCGGGAGCGACCTGTTCCTCGTGTTCACCGAGAACCGCGGCGACGAGCAGCGCCTGTGGAACCTGGCGGACCGGGGGGTCGTGATGAAGGTGACCTACCTGGTGAGGTTGTAGATTCCAGGCGTGGACGCCCCGCATCACGTCCGGCCGCCCGCTGTCGCGGGCCGATTCTACCCGGCCGACCCGGCCGAGCTGGAGGCGACGGTGCGGGGCTTTTTCGAGGTGGCCGTGCCCCCGACCCTCAGGACCCGGCCCACCGCGCTCGTCGCCCCGCACGCCGGCTACCCGTACTCCGGCCCGGTGGCCGGGAGCGCCTACGCCCTCCTGGCGCCCGAGCCGGCGAGCGTGCGCCGCGTTCTCCTGGTCGGGCCCAGCCACTTCGTGGCCTTCGAGGGGCTGGCGCTTCCCGAGGCCGACGTCTTCACGACGCCGCTGGGGGACCACCCCGTCGACCACGACGGCATCGTCGCCCTCGCGTCGTCGCCCTCGGTCCGCCGGTGGGACCGCCCCCACCGCGACGAGCACTGCCTCGAGGTCCATCTCCCCTTCCTCCGGGTCGCGCTGGGCGCGGTGCCGATCCTGCCGATCGTCACGGGCAGCGCGGCGCCACGCACGGTGGCCGACGCCCTGGAGCTGGCGTGGACGGACGACACCCTGGTGGTGGTCAGCTCCGACCTGAGCCACTACCTCCCGTACGACGATGCACGCGCCGTGGACGAACGCACGGCCGAAGCGGTCGAACGCCTCGACTTGGGCGCGGTGCGGTCGAGCCAGGCGTGCGGCTCCGTCGCCCTGCGCGGGCTGATGGAGGCGGCCCGGCGTCGAGGGCTGAGGGCGCGGTGCGTGGACCTGCGCAGCTCGGGCGACACGGCCGGGCCGCGGAGCGAGGTCGTCGGCTACGGGGCCTTCGGCTTCTGGCCGATCACGCCCCCTTCAGCCTGACCGGAGCCCTGCGGGATCCCCACGTGCCCGGCGTGGGCTCGAAGACGCCGCCGCACCTGGCGTCGCACGCCGCGCACCGGCCCCCTTCGGACAGCTTCCAGGACGTCAGCGTGTAGCCGTCCCGCCCGATCACCGGCGCGCCGCAGGCGTGGCAGTAGGTGGTCTGGCCCGCCGGGTCGCGGACGTTCCCGGTGTAGACGTAGCGGAGCCCGTTGGCCCTCGCGATGCCGCGGGCGCGCACGAGCGTCGCCGCCGGCGTGGGCGGACGGTCCCGCATCCTCCAGTCGGGGTGGAACGCCGAGAAATGGAGCGGGACGTGCGGTCCGAGCGCGGTGGCGATCCAGCGCGTGAGCGCGTCGAGCTCCTCGTCGGAGTCGTTCTCGCCGGGGACGAGCAGCGTGGTGATCTCCGTCCACACGTCGGTCTCGTGCACGAGCCAGCGCAGGGTGTCGAGCACCGGCTCGAGGTGGCCGGCGCACACTTTGTGGTAGAACGACTCACTGAAGGCCTTGAGGTCGACGTTCGCCGCGTCGATGACCGAGAAGAGCTCCCGGCGCGCCTCCGGGAGCACGTAGCCCGCGGTCACGGCCACCGTGCGGACGCCGACCTCGCGGCACGCGCGCGCGGCGTCCACGGCGTACTCGAGGAAGATCACGGGGTCGTTGTACGTGAACGCGACACTGCGGCAGTCGAGATCCAGCGCCGCACGGGCGATGGCTTCCGGGCCCGCCGCGTCGGCCAGCGTGTCCATCTCCCGCGATTTGCTGATGTCCCAGTTCTGGCAGAATTTGCACGCCAGGTTGCATCCCGCCGTGCCGAAGGAAAGGACGGGGGTGCCCGGCAGGAAGTGCGCGAGCGGCTTCTTCTCGATGGGATCGACCCAGAAGCCGCTGGAGCGCCCGTACGTGGTGAGCACAAGGGCTCCGTCCACGGCCGCGCGCACGAAGCACAGGCCCCTCTGTCCGTCCCGCAGCCGGCAACGGCGGGGGCAGACGTCGCACTGCACGCGTCCGTCCGGCAGTCGCTGCCAGTAGCGCCCGGGGTGTCCGACGATGGTGTCCGGCCCGCTCAACGCTCCTCCACGGGCGGAAGTGATCCCCGATGGTTAGTGTAACGCCGCAACCCGCACGGAGATCCATCACGAAGGAGCACGCGGCATGCGGCAGGTCCCCCTCGGCAGCACCGGCATCTTCGTCTCGGAGCTCTGCTTCGGGACGATGACCTTCGGAAGGGAGTCGGACGAAGCCACCAGCGGCGCGCTGTACGCCCGCTGCCGGGAGGCGGGGATCGACTTCTTCGACTGTGCCAACGTCTACGCGGGCGGCGACTCGGAGCGGATCCTCGGCAAGCTGATCGCCAACGAGCGCGACCAGGTGATCGTCACCTCGAAGGTCTACTTCCCCATGGGCGAAGGGCCCCTGTCGAGCGGTTACTCCCGCGCCGCGATCGCGTACCAGGCCGAGCAGAGCCTGAAGCGGCTGGGCACCGACTACATCGACCTCTACTTCCTGCACCACTTCGACGAGTCGACGCCGATCGAGGACGCCCTCCGCGCCCTCGACGACCTGGTGCGCCAGGGCAAGATCCGCTACCCGGCGGTGAGCAACTTCGCGGCCTGGCAGATCGCGCGCGCCCTCGGAGACTCGGCGCGCCTCGGGCTCGCGCATTTCCGGTGCGTGCAGCCGATGTACAACCTCGTGAAGCGCCAGGCCGAGGTCGAGCTGCTGCCCATGGCGGAAGTCGAAGGGCTCGCCGTGGTCCCCTACAGCCCGCTGGCCGGCGGCATCCTCACCGGGAAGTACGGCCGCCGCGACGAGGAGGTGGAAGGCCGGCTGAAGGAGAGCGACATGTACGCGAAGCGCTACGCCGAGCCCTCCTACTTCGAGGCCGCGCGGGGGCTCCGAGACATCGCCGAGGAGCGCGGCCACCATCCGGCGTCGCTGGCCGTGGCGTGGGTCGCGCGCCATCCAGCCGTCACGGACCCGATCGTAGGCGCACGCAACCTGGAGCAGCTCGAGCCGTCGCTGGCGTCGACCGAGATCGACATGGACGACGAGCTGTACGCACGGATCTCCGCACTGACGCCGGCGCCGCCGCTAGCCACCGACCGCGAGGAAGAGCGAAGCTGAGGAAGTGGGGAGCGCCCCCGCCGTCAACGATATCCTTCCGCCCGTTGGGCCGACGACATAGAGTCGACGACTGTTCGGCGGATCTTCTTGCGCAATGCACGTAACGGCGCCCGGGAGGGGGAGCCGTGCCGGCGGGCGGCGAGGGCCGCCTGCCCGACCCACCCCAGGAGGCTGCCCATGTACGCGTTGAAGAAGTATCGGATCCTCTCCCTGTTCCTGTTCGGGGCGCTGTTGGTCCCCGCTGCCGCGTCCGCGCAGTTCGGGCCGGACCAGACATACCTGGGAGCTCACATGGGCATCAGTGGTGTGGGCTCCGCCGCGGCGATCGGCGTGAGCGCGGAGGTGAGCTACGACGAGAACATCTCGATCGGTGGATGGCTCGACACCTGGTCCTACGGTGAGAGGTTCCCCTCTTCGGTGGGCGGGGGAAGCTGGGACGTCCGCTACGTGGCCATCGCCGGCACCGGTGCGTACCACTTCCCCATCGAGGACAACCCGAAGCTCGACCCCTTCCTCGGGGTGGCCCTGGGCTACTACGTCGTGAGCACCTCGGGCTCCGTCGCGGGCTTCGAATACACGGGCAGCTCCAACCGGCTCTTCGTGGGCGGGTACGGCGGCGCGCGCTACTTCTTCAAGCCGAACGTGGCCGGCGTGGCACGGGTCGGTTTCGGGTCCGCGTACCTCACGTTGGGGGTGGACCTCAAGATGTAGCCGTCGCTCCCCCCCAGGGCAGTCGGAGCGGAGCGGTGGTATTCAGCCTCCTGACGCCACCGCTGGGGTGTCCGCCCCCTGGGCGCGGTAGCGGGCCGCCTTCTCGGGCTGGCCGAGGGAGTCGTACACCGTCGCGAGGTCGGTGCGCGCGGTGGTGAGCCAGCTGACCGTCGGGCTCGCCTGGGCGGACAGCGCCTCGTACCCCGCGACCAGAGGCCCCTCTGCCTCCGCCCACCGACCCTCCTTCGCCAGCACGTGCCCGAGCTTGATGCGGGCGATCGCCGTGTGCTGGTGTCCCGCCGGCAGGGTCTCCTCGAAGAGCGCAACCGCTTTGCGGAAGAGCGCCTCGGCGTCGCTCCAACGCTCCTCGGCCGCGTACACGCTCGCCAGATTCGCCTGCGCCAGGGCGTAGAGGTAGTGGTTGGGCCCGTAAACGGCATCGTAGATCGACAGCATGCGCCGGTAGTCCTCCTCGGCCGCGGGCATGTCTCCCGTCTGCATCGCCGCCACGCCGAGGTCGTTGAGCGTCGAGGCCACGGCGGGGTGGACGGGCCCGAACACCCGCTCCTGGATCGCCAGCGCACGATGCAGGGCCTGCATCGCCTCCTCGTTCTTTCCCTGATAGACGAGGGCGCGGCCCAGCATCGTGAGGTTCGACGCCGTCTCCGGGTGGTCCGGACCGTAGTAGGACTGGAGGATGTCCAGCGCCTCCCGATAGAAGCGCTCGGCATCCGCGTAGTTCCCGAGCTGGAACTGGATCGCCCCGAGGTTGATCAGGCCGTCGCCCACCGAGGGATGGCGCGGTCCGAAGAGATCCCTGTCCATGTCCAGAAGGACCCTGTTGAGCGAATCCGACGCCGCGAGGTTGCCCGCGTAGAACCACGTGTTGGCGAGCTCGCCCATGGTGTTGGACAGCTCCTGGCTCGCGCCCCGGCCCGAAAGCGTCTGGACCGCACGGTCGAGGACGGCGACCGCCTCGTCGTAGAGGCCCCGTTCCTGCAGGATCCGGCCCAGCGCCGTCTCGGCGTCGATCACGGAGGGGTGGTCGGCCGGGTACGTCTGGCGGAGGTCGTCGAGGCCCTCGCGCACCAGCTTCTCGGACTCGTCCAGCTGGGCCTGATCGAGGCGGAGGAGCCCGAGCGCCACCATGCTTCGCGCCACCGCGGTGCCGCGGGGACCTTGCAGGCGACGGTTCTGGTCGAGCGCCGCCTGGAGGAGGGAGTCCGCCCGGTCCAGGTTGCCGAGCTGCTGGTAGATGGAGCCGAGCGTCTGGTAGAGCTCGGCCTGGATGTCGGGCTCCCCGTCGAGGACGCGGGCCTCGTGCACGCCCCGGTCCAGCAGCGTGACGACGTGCAGGCTGTCGGCCGGTCCGACGTCCTCGTCCCCGCCGGAGAAGAGGCTGAGCGTGAACCGCTGGATCCGCTGCGCCCGGGCCGCCTCCTCCACCGCCAGGTCCCGGGCCCTGGCCAGCCGCACCGTGTAGAACGCGACCAGGCCCACCACCACCGTCGCCGCCGCTGCCAGGGCGGACAGCGGCTTCCATTGGCGACGCACGAGCTTGCGCAGCCGGTACGTGGCGGAGTCCGGGCGCGCGCGCAGGGGCTCGCCGGCACGAAAGTGGTCCAGGTCGCGCACCAGCGCGTCCACCGTCCGGTACCGGCGCTCCGGATCGCGGTGCATCGCCGTCAGGCACAGCACGTCCAGCTCCGCCCAGGCGCCGCGGCCGATCCCCTCCAGCCCGGGGGGCGGGCTCGACCCCTTCGCCCGGGCCACCTCCGACGGCCGAGCCGCCTCGTGCTCGAGGATGACGGCCTCCGCCTGGCCCGGCGTTCGTCTGGACAGGTCGAAGGGGAGGCGGCCCGTGAGCAGCTCGTACAGGATCACGCCGAGGGCGTAGATATCCGTGTACGTTCCGACCGGCTCGCCCAGGATCTGCTCCGGCGCGGCGTAGGCCGGCGTCATGAGGCGCAGCGCGGTCTCCGTCTGCTGCGCCGGGACGTCCAGCTCCTCGAGCTGCTTGGCGATCCCGAAGTCGAGCAGCTTCGGGCTGCCGTCGGCCGTCACCAGGATATTCGAGGGCTTCAGGTCGCGGTGCACGACCGCCTGGCCGTGGGCGACCTGGACGGCCTCGCATACGGCGCGGAAGAGCCTCAGCCGCGCGCGGAGCGGAGCGGCTTCGCGCTCGCAGTAGTCGGTGAGCGGAACGCCCTCCACGTACTCCATGACGAAGTAGGGCGTGCCGTCGGGCAGCGTGTCCGCATCGTACAGGCGGCCGATGGCCGGATGGACGAGGTGCGCCAGCATGCGCTGCTCCCGCGCGAAGCGGTCCCGCCGTACCGGCGACAGCGAGGCATCACGCAGGACCTTGATGGCCGCCAGCGACCGGAGATCCTCGCGCTCGGCCAGGTAGACCACGCCCATCCCCCCGCGTCCCAGGACCCGCCGGATCCGGTACGGTCCCACGACGCGTACGGGAGGCACCGATCCGTCGAGGACGGCGTCCGCCACCGTCCCCAGCTCCCGCTCCAGGATCGAGTCCGACCGGCCGTCTTCCTCGACCAGGCCGAGGACTTCCTCGACCATCTCCGGCGCGTCCCCGCACTCCCGCTCCAGGAACGCGCGCCGCTCCCCCTCCGTCAGATCGACGGCCTGGTGGAAGAGCGCCTGGACGCGAGCCCAGCGCTGGGGGTCCCGGCTCACGGGGCCGGGTCCGTCACGGCGCACGCCGGAGCTCACGGCCCAACCAGGCCCTGGCCGCGCGCCAGTCGCGCTGGACCGTGGACTCGGAAACGCCGAGCACGCTCGCGGTCTCGCTCAGGTCGAACCCCCCGAAGAAGCGGTACTCCACCATCTGAGCCTGCCGCGGCTCGAGCTCGGCCAGCTCCCCGAGGGCGGCGTCCAGCGCGAGGAGCTCTCCGGAGCATTCGACCGCCCGGTCGCGAGAGCCGTCCAGGGTGACCATCAGCGCGTCCCCCCCGCGCTTCTGCGCGGAGCGCCGCCGGGCCGCCTCCACGAGCACCTGCCTCATGGCGCGCGCGGCGATGCGCTTGAAGTGCAGCCTCGACGCCGGCTGGATGCGGAGCGAGCGCGCCAGCTTGAGGTACGCCTCGTTGACGAGCGCCGTGGGGTTGAGCGTCTCGCCGGGCTCGTCGCGGCGCACACTGGCGGCCAGCCTCTTCAGCTCCTCGTAGGTCGAGCTGAAGAGGCGGTCGAGCTCGGGGCGTTCCACTGGGCAGTCCATGTTCCCCTCCGCTCACCGGCCGCGGCGTGTTCGGATCGGGCGAACAGCCTAATGCCCGCCGATGGGCCGTACAAGCCCGCGACGGGCCCGGCGGCGCCGCTGTCACCAAGCCGGTTCAACCCCTAATGTTTCCGATTCCACTGCCCACGCCCAACCCCACCCGGTCCCCGCACAGCATGAAGAACGTCCGTCCCACGATCATTCGCCTGCTGTCCTCGATGGCCAGCGCGCGTGAGATCCAACTCTACCTCAAGAAGTTCTCCCAGCTCGACGCCGACCGGTTCGCGGTCGTCAAGGTGGGGGGCGCGATCCTCAGGGACGAGCTGGACGCCCTGGTCTCCTCGCTCGCGTTCCTTCAGCAGGTGGGGCTGACCCCGATCGTCATCCACGGGGCCGGCCCGCAGCTCGACGAGGAGATGGCCGCCGCGGGAATCGAGAAGCGGATCGTCGACGGGCTCCGCCACACGACGCCGCAGGGATTGGCCGTGGTACGCCGCGTGACGCAGCGGGAGAACCTGCGCCTGGTCGAAGCGCTCCAGGAGGTCGGGGTGCGCGCGACCTCGATCCAGTCCGGCGTCTTCGAGTCCGAGGTCGTCGACCCGGAGCGGTACGGGCTGGTGGGGAGGGTCGTGCGCGTCGAGGTGGCCAGCCTCGAGGCCGCCATCGGCGCGGACTCCATCCCGGTGATCGCCTCTTTGGGCGAGACCGCCGGCGGGCAAATCCTCAACGTCAACGCGGACTGGGCGGCCAACGAGCTCGTCAAGCGACTGCAGCCGTACAAGATCATCTTCCTCACCGGCACGGGGGGCATCCTGGACGAGCGCGGCAAGCTCATCGAGTCCATCAGCCTCAGCACGCAGTACGAGCATCTCATGGGCCAGACCTGGCTCCATTCGGGGATGCGCGTGAAGCTCGAGCAGATCCACGACCTCCTCATGGACCTCCCGCCCTCGAGCTCGCTCTCCATCACCACGCCGGACGAGATGGCCAAGGAGCTCTTCACCCACCGTGGGTCCGGTACGCTGGTCCGCCGCGGCGAGGCGATCCACACCTACCGAGGCTGGGACGAGGTCGATGTCGGTCGGCTCGGAACGCTGATCGAATCGAGCTTCGGCCGTGCTCTCGTGCCCCACTACTTCGAGACCCTCACCCCGTACCGGATCTACGTCAGCGAGCACTATCGGGCCGCGATCGTCCTCACCCGCGAGGGAAGCCTGACCTACATGGACAAGCTCGCGGTCAGCGACGACGCGCAGGGCGAGGGACTGGGACGGGCCATGTGGGACGCCATGCGCGCCGAAAATCCGGCACTGTTCTGGAGGTCCCGCCGGGGAAACGCGATCAACGAGTTCTACTTCTCCAACGCCGACGGCGCCCGGAAGGAGGAACGCTGGACGGTGTTCTGGTATGGGCTCGGGGACTGGGACGCCGTCCGATTCGCCGTGGAGCACGCGCGGGCCCGCCCTTCGACCCTGGTGGACGGCTGAGCCTTCCGCGAGGCGGCTGCGCCGTTCGACGCGCCTTGCAGGTTCCGTCCCCCCCGGTCAGGTTGATCGTTGCTCCCGCCTTCGACGCGTCCGTGGCGCGTCGCGCGAAATCCAACATCCGCAACGCCCCGTCCGGAGCAGATCCCATGCGCAGGAACCCATTCACCGCCCTCGTGGTCGCGCTGCTTCTGGCAGCACCGGCCGCCGGAGTCGCCCAGGGCGCTCCGATGATGTCCGAGGTGAACCCCGCCCTCTTCCAGGGCATGAAGTACCGCCTGGTCGGACCCCTTCAGGGCGGCCGCGTCACGACCGTGACCGGCGTGCCGTCGCAGCCCCGCACCTTCTACATGGGCGTAGCGTCGGGGGGACTCTTCCGCACGACGGACGGTGGGGAGAGCTGGGAGCCGATCACCGACGGGCAGGTGCCGTTGGGATCGAGCGGCTCGATCGCGGTCGCCGATACCGACCCGAACATCATCTACTACGGTACCGGCTCCGACGGGCTGCGCAGCAACGTCTCGACCGGGAGGGGCGTCTACAAGACCACCGATGGCGGCAAGACGTGGGCGTTCGCCGGCCTGCGCGACGTCGGGCAGATCGGCAGGGTCATGATCCACCCGACCGACCCGAACACCGTGTGGGTGGCGGCGGTGGGCGATGCCTTCAAGCCGACGCCGGAGCGGGGCGTCTACAAGACGACCGACGGCGGCAGGACGTGGAAGAAGACGCTCTTCGTCTCGGACAGCACCGGCGCCATGGACGTCGAGCTACAGCCGGGGAACCCGAGCGTCGTCTACGCCTGGATGAGCCGCATCGAGCGCAAGCCGTGGACGATCATCAGCGGCTCGCGCGAGGGCGGCTTCTTCAAGAGCACCGACGGCGGCGAGCACTTCCAGAAGATGATGAACGGTCTGCCCGGTGAGCTCATCGGCAAGGGCAACCTGGGTGTGACGGCGGCGAACCCGAGCCGCATCTACGCGCTCGTCGAGGCGAAGCCCGGCGGCGGCCTCTACCGCTCCGACGACTCGGGCGCGAGCTGGACGATGGTCAACGACGACGGCGCGATCATCCAGCGGCCTTTCTACTACACGACGCTCGGCACGGACCCGTCGAACGCCGACGTGGTCTACGTCGGCGCGGAGAGCTTCTTCCGCTCCCGCGACGGCGGCGTGACGCTGGAGCGCATGCAGACGCCGCACGGCGACAACCACGACATCTGGGTCAACCCCAACGACTCGAACACGATGATCCAGTCGAACGACGGCGGCGCGAACGTGTCGTTCGACGGGGGCCGCACGTGGTCGACGCAGTACAACCAGCCGACGTCGGAGATCTACGGCATCCACATCGACCACCGCTTCCCCTTCCGACTGTACGGCGCGCAGCAGGACGACGGCACGCACATGATCTCCAGCGTGGCCGACGGCGGTGAGCTGAACGTGGACTGGTGGACGGGCCCGGGCTGCGAGACGGGGCCGGTGGTGCCCCATCCGGCCAACGAGAACATCGTGTACGGCTCGTGCAAGGGGCAGTACGAGGTCCTCGACCTGCGCACCGGCCAGGCGAAGCAGTACTGGATCGGGGGACAGTCGCTCTACGGCAACCCGGCGAGCGACCTGATCCTGCGCTTCCAGCGGGTTTCTCCGATGGAGACCTCGCCCCACGACCCCGACATCCTCTACTACGGCTCGCAGCACCTGCACCGCACGCGCGACATGGGCGTGACGTGGGAGACGATGTCGCCCGACCTGACCGCCCACCCCGCCTGCTGCCAGGGCGTGAGCGGCGAGCCCATCACGCGCGACGTGACGGGCGAGGAGTTCTATAGCACGCTGTACGCCATCACCGAATCGCCGCACCAGGCCGGCGTGATCTGGACGGGCTCGAACGACGGCCCGTTCTACCTGACGCGCGACGACGGCAAGACGTGGACGAACGTGACGCCGAAGGATCTCCCCGAGGGCGGCCGCGTGGCGTTCATCGACGCCTCGCCGCACCGCGCGGGCTCCGCGTACTACGCCGTGTACCGGTACCTGCTCGGCGACTACGCGCCCTATGTCTACAAGACCGACGACTACGGCAAGACGTGGAAGCGCCTCACGGACGGAAAGAACGGCATCCCCGGCGACACCCCCACGCGCGTGGTCCGCGAGGACCCCGACCGCGAGGGCCTGCTCTACGCCGGCACCGAGTTCGGCATGTACGTGTCGTTCGACGACGGCGGGCACTGGCAGCCGTTCCAGCTCAACCTGCCGAACGTGCCCATCAACGACATCCAGGTGCACGGGAAGGACCTGGTCATCGCCACGCAGGGCCGCGCCATCTGGATGCTGGACGACATCACTCCGCTCCAGCAGATCACCCCGCAGGCGGCGGTGTCCGACGTCCACCTGTACGCGCCGAGGGACGGATACCGGACCGCCGCGGCGCCGCAGCTCCTCGGTCCGATGATCGACTACTACCTGCCCAGCCCGCCCTCCGGTGCGGTCACCGTCGACATCCTCGACGCCTCCGGCACGACGGTGAGCTCGTACAGCAGCGCGCGGCGCCCACCGCAGCCCAGCGGGCGGGCCGGAGGTGGCTTCTTCGGCCGGCGCGGGCCGCCGCCTCCGACGGTCACCACGAACCCCGGCTTCAACCGGATGGTGTGGGACGTCCATGACGCGAAGGGTATCACGGTCCCGCCGGGCCGCTATCGGGCGCGGCTCACGGTCGGCGGAGCCTCGCAGACCCAGCCGTTCCAGGTGCTCATCGACCCGAGGGTAGCCGAGGGCGGTGTCACGGTGGCGGACCTGGTCGAGCAGTACGAGCACAACGTGCGCATGGACGCCATGGTGGACGAGGTGCAGGACCTGGTGGCGCGCGTCGAGAAGGCGATGTCCGGCGGAGACGCCGAGACCAAGCGGCGCCTGGCACCCGTCGCAGAGACGCTGACCACCCCGGAGATCCGCTACAGCAAGCCGGGGCTCGAAAGCCAGATCACCTACCTGCGCGGGATGACCACGCGGGTGGACCAGAAGATCGGCCACGACGCGATCGAGCGGGCGCAGGTGCTCCGCGGCGAGCTCGACGAGGCCACCGCCGCGGTGAACCGGATCCTGGGCAGCGGCGGCTGAGGCAGGACGTGGGAGTGGGTCGCGGGCGACGGCGCCGCGACCCACCCCACCGTCCCGGGCCGGCTCCGGTCCTTCGCGTCAGCGTGGCACGCCCAGGGCGTCGGCCAGCTCCCGCAGCTTCGCCTGGACCAGCCCCGCGTTCTCGGGTCCCATGCGCACGAGGTGCTTCTGTGCCGGGCTGAGGCGTTCGATCGCCGGAGCGCTGAACGCCCACAGGCCTCCCTCCGGCTCCACGGCCACGGGAGCGGCCGGAACCTCGGTGCTCAGGAGCCGCGCGAAGGCCTGACGGACGGTCTCGTCGAAGCTGCGGTCCGGGAGGCCCAGCTCCCGGTAGGCGTCCTCCATGAGCGGATGCAGCTGGCGGTAGAGCCTCGCGACGCCCTCGGTGTCGAGGGAGGCGAACGTCGCGGCGGCTAGGTCGTACCGGTGGTAGCTCCGCGGATCGACCACCATCCCCTCCCCCGATTCGCGGACGGAGAACGGGTCCTCCGGAACGAGGAACGGGAGCTGCTCCCCCGGGCTGCGACCGTCCGCGACCGCGACGACCGTGAGCACGAAGCGCCGGACGAGATCGTCGGATACCAGCCAGGAGGCCCACTGGGGACGTGCCGACAGTCCGGAGACCACCTTGCGCACGACCTCGTCGCTCGCGTCCAGCTTCGGTAGGTCCAGAGGCTGCTCGGCCGGCGACGTGGGAGCCGCGGCCGGAGCGTCCATGGAGGTGGTCGGTGTCGCGTCCGGCGACGGCACCCGATGGAAGCGCCGCCAGAGCCACGCCGAGCCCACGCCCACGACCGCCAGGACCAGCACCGAGGCCGCCCACGCCATCCGTCGGCGCGATCGGTTGAGCTTCTCGCGCCTGCGCGAGGTGAAGAGCGGCTTCTCGGCCTGGCTGCCCGGGTCGTCGTTGCCGTCGTACATGGTCACCTCCGGGAGGGATCTCGCCATTCTAGTACGACGGCGGCGCGCGCAGGGTCCTCGAGCGGCCGCGGGAGATGGGGCGCGGCGCGGAACGCAGGCCCGCCGGCGCCTTCCGCAGGGTACTCGACCCGGTGATTTCCCCCCCGGGAGTGACTACTGTTCATGGCGGGTAAACGGTTGCTGGACCGAGGGGTGGGGACGTGCGGCCGCAACGTTCGATCACGACTGGAATGCACCATAGATGACCAAGACACCTCGGGCCTACAACTCCTTCGAGATGGCCCAGACCCAGTTCGACCGGATCGCCGACCTTCTCGACGTCGAGCCCAGCATCCGCGAGCTCCTACGCCATCCGCTCCGCGAGTACTCCTTCGCCGTTCCGGTCCGCATGGACGACGGGTCGGTGCGTGTGTTCAGAGGCTTCCGGGTGCAGCACAACGACGCGCGCGGGCCGAGCAAGGGCGGCATCCGCTTCCACCCCCAGGAGAGCCTCGACACGGTGCGCGCCCTGGCCATGTGGATGACGTGGAAGTGCGCGGTCGTGGACATTCCCCTCGGCGGCGCGAAGGGAGGCGTGGTCTGTGACCCCCACGATCTGTCCATGCGGGAACAGGAGCGCCTCTGCCGCGGGTGGGTCCGGCAGATCGTACGCGACGTGGGCCCCGTCCGCGACGTCCCCGCGCCCGACGTGATGACGACGGCGCAGCACATGCTGTGGATGCTCGACGAGTACGAGACCATCGAGGGCGGCCGCATGCCCGGCTTCATCACCGGCAAGCCGGTCGGGATGGCGGGCTCCCTCGGCAGGAAGGAGGCGACCGGCTACGGCGTCGTCTTCACGATCCGCGAAGCGCTCAAAGAGATGGGGATCCCGGTCCGGGACACGAAGGCGGCGGTCCAGGGCTTCGGGAACGTGGCCCAGTACGCCATCGACCTCTACACGCAGATGGGCGGCGTCGTGACGTGCGTCTCCTGTTGGGATCAGAAGGCGCAGACGAGCTTCGCGTACAGAAAGACCTCGGGCGTCGTCCTCGAAGAGCTGCAGGCCATGACCGACTCCTTCGGCGGGATCGACCAAACCCGGGCGCGGGAGGCCGGATACGAAGTGCTGCCGGGCGAGGAGTGGCTGGCGCGGGACGTGGACATCCTCATCCCGGCCGCCCTGGAGAACCAGATCAACGCCGACACGGTCGGGCGAGTGGCCCCGCGCGTGAAGATCATCGCGGAGGGCGCGAACGGCCCCACCTCGCCGGAGGCGGACGCGGTTCTCGACGAACGCGGGATCTTCGTCATCCCCGACCTCCTCGCCAACGCCGGAGGCGTGACCTGCAGCTACTTCGAGCAGGTCCAGAGCAACATGAACTACTACTGGACCCGGGACGAAGTGCTGGGCAAGCTGGACCTCAAGATGACCGCGGCCTTCGTCGCGGTGAGCGACCTGGCGCGGTCGCGCAAGCTGTCGATGCGCAAGGCCGCGTACGTGATCGCGGTCGATCGCGTCGCCCAGGCGTGCCGGGACCGGGGGTGGGTGTGAGGAGCGCGACCAAGCGACCTGGAGGGTGACCGGATCATGACCTCGGCGCCGAGCGGCGACAGCCGGGGAGTTCCGCGATTCGACCGTCGGTTCTTCGCGTCCCAGGAGGTCGCTTCACGCATCGGGGGCGGGGCACTCGGGGGGAAGGCGGAGGGGCTGATCCGCATCAAGGATGCGCTGGCGGCGCGCTTCGCCGACCGTCCCATCGCGGGGATCGAGATGGCCATCCCGCGGATGGTCGTGCTGGGAACCGACGCCTTCGACTGGTTCATGGAGCGCGGAAGGCTCTACGAGATCGCCCTGTCGGGGGCCCCGGACGACCGGATCGCGCACGCCTTCCAGAAGGCCGACCTCCCTCCCGAGCTGCTCGGGGACCTTCGGGCGATCGTCGAAGAGGCGCATGCGCCACTTGCCGTGCGCTCGTCCAGCCTGCTCGAGGACGCCCTGGCCCATCCCTTCGCGGGCGTCTACGAGACCAAGATGATCCCGAACCACCAGCCCGACGCGAGCACCCGCTTCACGAGCCTGGCCGAGGCGATCAAGCTCGTGTACGCCTCGGCCTTCCTGGCCGGCGCGAGGAGCTACCGCAGGGCGATCGGCGCCGATGACCGCGCCGAGAAGATGGCGGTGGTCATCCAGGAGATCGTCGGGGCCCGCCACGGCGAGCGCTTCTATCCGACGCTCTCCGCGGTATGCCGGTCCTTCAGCTACTACCCGATCGGCTCCGCCCGACCGGAGGATGGCGTGGCCCAGCTCGCGCTGGGGCTCGGAAAGACGATCGTGGATGGCGGGGTGTGCTGGTCCTATTGCCCCCGCTTCCCCGACGCCCCGGCGCCGTTCGCCTCCCCGCGGAGCATGCTCAAGGAGACCCAAACGCGGTTCTGGGCCGTGAACATGGGCCGGCCACCGGCCTACGACCCGATCGCGGAGGTGGAGTACCTCGCCGAGGCCGGGCTGCCGGACGGCGAGTACGACGGCACCCTGCGCTATGTCGTCTCCACGTACGACGCGGCTTCGGACCGACTCAGCCCGGGCACGGGACGCGCCGGGCCCCGCGTGCTGGATTTCAGCCCGTTGCTGCGGTTCCGCGAGTGGCCGCTGAACGAGGCGATCGTGGAGTTGGTCGCCCTCGCCGAAAGCTCCCTCGGAGCTCCGGCCGAGATCGAGCTGGCGGCTACCCTGCCGACCTCGGCCGACGGCATGGTCCGGCTGGGACTCGTGCAGGTACGCGCCATGTCGACCCCGTCCGCCGAGGTCGACGTGGGCGACGAGGACCTGTCGGGCCCCGGCCTGCTCCTCGCCTCGCGTCGGGTGATGGGGAACGGGGAGGTCGGCACCGTGCGTGACGTCGTGTACCTGAAGCCCGGGTCGTTCGACCCCCGCCAGTCCCGGGTCATCGCGGTGGAGGTCGCCGACCTGAACCGCCGGTTGATGGACGACGACCGACCCTACCTCCTCCTCGGCTTCGGGCGATGGGGAAGCTCGGACCCGTGGCTCGGCGTGCCGGTGACCTGGGGTCAGGTCGCCGGCGCGAAGGTCATCGTCGAGGCCACCCTCCCCGACGTCCGCATCGATCCGAGCCAGGGTTCGCACTTCTTCCACAACGTGTCGAGCCTGGGCGTCATGTACTTCTCCCTCGACCGCGCGGAACCGACCGACGTACAGTGGGCGTGGCTGGACGCGCTGCCCGCCATCACGGAGACGGACTTCGTGCGGCACGTGCGGCTGGACCATCCCCTGCGCGTCCGCGTCGACGGGCGCAGCGGGCGCGGCTTCGTACGGTGGGGCGGAGCCGTCCCGGACGGCGAGGCCCCGTGAGCCCGAACCGCGAGATCGACGACCTGCTCGGCCCCCTGCAGGAGCGCGCCAAGGAGCTGCGCTGCCTGTATCGCGTCTCGGAGGCCCTCGGGCGGATCGACGCACCGCTGGACGAGCTGTTCGCCAACGTACTGAACGCGATCCCGGAGGGATGGCAGTATCCGGGCGTGTGCCAACCGACGCTCCGGCTTCGCGACCGCACCTATCGGCTCCCGGACTTCCAGCCCTCCTCCTGGTTCCAGCGGGCCGAGGTGCGCGTGGACGGCGAGCCGGTGGGCGAGCTGAGCGTCTACTACACCGAGCGGCGACCGGACGCCGACGAGGGGCCCTTCCTGACCGAGGAGCGACAACTCCTGGCGACGCTGGCCGAGCGCATCGGTCTCTTTCTCCTCCAGCGCGAGCGGACCGCCGAGCGGCCCCGTGGGTGGTCATACGCCGCCGCCCGGGGTGACTGGCAGGTCGTTCTGGACTTCCTGCAGCGCTCGGACCCGCACCTGCTCCGCCGCCTGGCGATGAAGATGCTCAACCTCCTTCGCTGGAAGGGGATCGCCGAGGCCGAGGAGCTCTTCCACGGCACGACGGAGAGGGCCACGACAGAGGACGACAATCGCCCGCGCCCCCGGCTCGCCGCCCGGGCGACACCCCCCGCGAGCACGATCTTCGGAATCGCCGCCGGTTGCTGCAGCCCCGAGGAGATCCTCAACTACATCCAGATGTGGCTCAGTCAGGATCGGGTGAGCTTCCTCGTAACCACCCTCGAGGAACAGAGCTCGTCCCTGGGCGACATCACCGACGCGCTCGAGCGCTTCCAGGTGCTCGGGATGGAGGAGGACGAGCTTCCCGGCTCTGTGCGCATGATGCTGCGCGCCGCGCTCCTCCGGCGCTTCTTCACGGATCAAATCGAGTTCATCAACGCCGCGAAGGGGCTCGTCACCCTCGACGACTTCCACGGGCTGGTGGCTCGCGTCATCTATCCACCCAGGAGCCACGGCAAGCTGGGCGGAAAGAGCGCCGGTCTCTTCCTCGCGAGGAAGATCATCGAGGCGACGGCGGAATCCGAGTCGGTGCTCCACGACATCAGGGTGCCGCGCACCTGGCACATCACGTCGGACGGCGTGGTGGCGTTCGTGCGCTACAACAACCTGGACGACGTCTACGATCGCAAGTACATGGACATCGAGCAGGTCCGCCAGCAGTACCCCCACGTCGTCCAGGTCCTGCGCAGTTCCTCCTTCCCGCCCGAGCTGGTGAAGGGGCTGTCGGAGGCGCTGGACGACCTCGGCGAGAAGCCGCTCATCGTCCGGAGCTCGAGCCTTCTCGAGGACCGGGTGGGCTCGGCGTTCTCGGGGAAGTACAAGAGCCTCTTCCTCGCGAACCAGGGCACGAAGGCGGAGCGGCTACAGGCCCTCCAGGACGCGATCGCGGAGGTGTACGCGTCGATGTTCGGTCCGGATCCCATCGAGTACCGGGCCGAACGCAATCTCCTCGACGTGCACGAGGAGATGGGCATCATGATCCAGGAGGTGGTGGGCAAGCGCATCGGGCGCTACTACCTCCCTGCGTTCTCAGGCGTGGCGTTCACCAACAACGAGTTCCGCTGGTCACCGCGGATACGACGCGAGGACGGCCTGATGCGCCTCGTACCGGGCCTCGGGACCCGCGCGGTCGATCGTCTGAGCGACGACTACCCGATCCTGCTGGCCCCGGGCCAGCCCAACCTCAGGGTGAACACCACGCTGGACGAGATGGTGCGCTACTCGCCCAAGATGGTGGACCTCATCAACCTCGAGTCGAACGAGTTCCAGACGGTCGCGCTGTCGGACCTGCTGAAGGAGTGCGGCGACGACATCCCGTTGATCCGGCGCATGGTCTCCTTCGTCGACGGAGATCGCCTGAGGCGACCGCGCGGCCTCGCGGACCGGGTGGACGATGGCAGCGCGGTGGTCACGTTCGAGGGGCTCGCGTCGGAGACGGCCTTCCTGACCCGGATGGCCACGCTCATGCGGGTCCTGCAGGACCGCCTCGGCTACCCGGTGGACGTGGAGTTCGCCTCGGACGGGGACGACCTGTACCTCCTCCAGTGCCGTTCCCAGAGCTACGCCGGGCTGCACGCGCCGCCGCCGATTCCACGGGACACGCCCCCCGACCGTTTGCTCTTTTCCGCCCACCGGTACGTCTCGAACGGGCGCGCGGACCCCGTCACCCATGTCGTGTACGTGGATCCCGACGCCTATTCCGACCTCCCCGACCTGGACCAGCTCCGCGACGTGGGGCACGCCGTCGGCCGGCTCAACAAGGTGCTTCCGAAGAACCAGTTCATCCTGGTGGGGCCCGGACGTTGGGGGAGCCGCGGCGACATCCGTCTCGGCGTGAGCGTCGGCTACGCCGACATCAGCAACACCGCCGTGCTCGTCGAGATCGCGCGGCGCAAGGGCAACTACGTGCCGGACCTGTCGTTCGGCACGCACTTCTTCCAGGACCTGGTCGAGTCCGGGATCCGCTACCTCCCGCTTTACCCGGACGACGCCGGCAACCACTTCGACGAGGCCTTCCTGCGAAGCGCCCCGAACCTCCTCCCGGACCTCTTGCCCGACTTCGCACACCTGACCGGCGTCGTCCGGGTCGTCGACATCCCGGCCACGCGAAACGGCCTGGTCCTGAAGGTGCTGATGAACGGCGACCTCGAAGAGGCGGTGGGGATTCTCGCCGAGCCCGGCACCGCCGACTTCGTGGTCTCCGCTCCGCTTCGCGCCGCCCCGGGGGAGCCCACCTATCCGCCCACCCGACCGGCGGGGCTGGAGGATCACTGGGGCTGGCGACAGGCGATGGCTGAGCAGATCGCGCTGCAGCTCGACCCGGACCGCTTCGGCGTCCGGGGCGCCTGGGTCTACGGCAGCACCAGGAACGCGACGGCCGGACCTGACAGCGACCTGGACGTCCTCCTCCACTTCGAGGGCTCCGAAGGGCAGCGCCGCGACCTCCTGCTCTGGCTCGAGGGATGGGGTCGGGCGCTGACCGAGGCCAACTTCCTCCGAACCGGGCGCCGGATCGAGGTGCTCGACGCTACGCTGGTCACCGGCGAGGACATCGCCGAGCGTCGCGGGGGGGGGGCCCCCGGGGCCGC